>Ga0247733_1000164_pt1 | contig 82437 bp, 77 predicted proteins | sample UWRJL043104R2_FD_180932 | JGI IMG/M metagenome (GOLD analysis project Ga0247733, IMG submission 180932) | Plant litter microbial communities from Arlington Agricultural Research Station in Wisconsin, United States - UWRJ-L043-104R-2 | ecosystem: Environmental > Terrestrial > Plant litter >... | reverse complement strand
CTTGTTTTTTTTTTTTTTTATTAACAATCTCGGATGCCTCTCAGAACTGGGTTCAGATGATTCTCGTCACGATCTAAATGAACATGTTTCAATCAGGATTGCAGAGGGCAATGGGCTAACCACCAACCACCACCACATTGCCCTGCGGCTGATAGAAGCATCGGAGAGAGTGAACTTGTCCATTTCGAAGGCGATTGCTAACGTTGGTTGATTGTAAAGGTGAAGGTTCGTCAGGTCTTGTAGGTTCGAGATCGCACGTCGACATAGCAAGTGCGGTGGTAGGGCTTGACGCTTTCAAGGAGAAAGGACGGGTGTCGAAGTACCGTGCTTTTTCTCGGAGCGATGCCTCGTACAACTCACTGGGATCTCTCGAGATACGCTCTACAGGGATGGCCAACGACATCCCGAACCTAGTCTGTCGACCGAGGGACAAGGTAGCTCGGTAGCTTAGAGCTCCATTTCGACTCTCCATCCTTCGTTGTCCTCCCCGTTCATGGCGGCGTTGACCAACAGCGTCTCTTTGCTCACTCCCCTTGCTTCCTTTATTCTCAAGGTGCGCTCCTCTTGATGCTCAACACTGGGAAACTCCTCCTCGATTCCGCTCCAGCTCACCCTCGCCGCTCCTCGTCCCTCGTGAATGTGCCCGAAGCAGTGTAGCCTCGGTTTCACTCGTTGTATGGCTTTCGCGAGTTTTTCGCATCCGAGATGCTCGCCCTTTCCGTTGGTGTCTAGTTGAAAATTTGAATCTTGTGGGAGTCTTGGAGGGCCATGCGTCATCACGATGTCGACACCGGAGGGGATAGGATTGGAACTGCCCTTGCTCATGCTGGCATAGCTCAAGCCGTCAGACTCCGAGCCTTCCATATCAATCTGGCGAGAGGGAAGATCATCGGTGGAGATCCCAGTAGCCGAGATGTCCTTGGTACAAAGGCCACTGAAGCGGTCTTCACTACCGTACGAAAAGGCGTAACCGTTGAATTCTGGCGTGTACGGCGATGCGTAGAGGGTGAAGGTCTTGCCAGAGGTGAGAGTAAATGAGTGAGTACCTTCCTCGACATAGTGGATTCTGTGTGATTTCAGACCCCTCATGTATTCAACGCATTGGCGACTATTCTTGAGCTCGTCTTCAAGGTCGTCAGCGTCCGTGTTCTTGCGCACCCAATCTTCATCCAGCTCGAGGTCGTGGTTTCCACCAACGATGATCTTCAACTCCGCATCGATGGTCCTAATATTCTCCACGGCCTTTTTGAAGCTCGGGAGGCCACCAACCTGCGTGAGATCGCCGCAGTGGAGGAACACGTCTGCTCTTGGGGGTGACTTTTCGGTGGTGTATGGCCACTTGTCGTGAGTATCCGACAGGACAAGAAAGCTGGTGGAGGTCGTCATGATCGCGTCGGACTTTTGGAGCGAGCAAAGTTTATGCTGCATGCGCAATTCCCGTGTAATAGGATGATAGGGGCCCTCGCAAGGTTCACTATATTTGGATCAGTGTGGTGACGTGTATGAGTCATGCAGATAGACGCACGCTCGAATCAACCAAAGTCGTTGCAGTTTGCTTCCAGAATTGAATATTGATTCGAGGTGGGATCCTCGCTTGACCGAGCTACTTTTCACCCCGACCTTGGCTCAGGCACGATTTCAGTCCAGTTTCTGTTGACCAACAACGTTCCGCCTTTGCTCAGGTAGCCTTATCCATACCACAAGCGAAGATTTAGGCAGAACATCAGCCCTACATACCCGCGTCGAATGTCCGGTAAGCAGCGGCGTGCCAAAATCTTGACGTCGTCATCAACCGAAGCCAGGTGGAAGTATGCCTTACACTCCACCATGGTACTCTCAACATCACCGAACTGACTTCAATTTACGATCACCAAGCACTAACAGTTTCCTATCTCAATCGCTGGCTCAAGGCCTGATCATTATGAGCTGTAATTTCCCTCCAGCCATCCACCATCTTGGTACCACGCCGCCTTCGTAACATACTTACTCTCCTCACCCAGCAAAAATGCAATCGAGGCAGCGATTTCCACCGGCTCTGCGGTGTAGCGCAGTAAGGTAGGAATGTTGTCTTTAGTCAACCTGAACTCGCCGGTAGCTGTGGTGAACGGCCCCCACAGCGCTTTCGAGTTGATTGCTCCACTGGCTCAGTGTCAACATTTATTCACCAATGGCGCAGTAGCAGCATTTCGAAGACCTACGGACACAGAGCATTTACTCTAATCCCCCTCACAGCCCCCTCGTATGCAGCGACCTTGGTCAATCCGATGATAGCATGCTTCGCAGCGACGTACGCTGATACTCCTGCAGTCGCATAATTGCTAGTTACGCTTCCGACGTTCACGATGGCTCCGCTGTCTTTGATAACTTTCATCTCTTCTTTCAAGCAGTGGAAGGTGCCGACGACGTTGAGGTTGAGCAGGTTGGTGAAGTATTCCGGGTCCAGATCTGTGATAGGAAAGAGCTCACGCTGCTCCAGTGCTACGCCCTTTACTCAGCACCTATTTACAAGCTGAAGCAAATCGTTGCTTTGAGGGGTACTCACCTGCCACGTTGGCACAGCCATCCGGTTTACCAAACTTGGTGACCGTCTCTTCGATCCACGAACGGACTGCATCCAGATCTCTAATATCGGCCACGCGTGTCCAATATCGATTCTTCGCCTCTGGGAATTCTTCTCCAATCTCTTTCGCAGCATTCGCGAGGTTATCTTGAGAAGTTGCACATCCGGAAACAGTTGCGCCTCGAGCCAGGAGATACTTGCTGAGGACCAGTCCAACACCTCTACTGGCTCCGGTGATTGTAATGACTTTACCGGCGAACGGCTGCGGGTTTACCGCGTAAATATTCGGTACGGCCATGCTCCAACGATGGTGGTCCGGAGGAATACTCTCATCAGAATCTCTTTGAAGGTGCCATTTATACCTGACTCTCAGGGGCGAGGGTACGCCTCCGCTCTTGCAGAAACGCAGGAGCGGAGATCTATACCAACTTCGTCGTCAACAACCTTGCGAGGTTTGCTGCAGGTCAGGCTGCTTGAAGTAAGTAACACGAAGCAGGAAAGTATGCAATCAATGCTGCAGCGCCCAGACGAGGCTACGATGAACAGGGCTAGAGATTCGGCGATGGGATCCGGGAATTTTGAGCTCCACAAGGCACGATGATAGCGCATTGTACAAGTAGAAGGTACTCAAGTGCATGTTGATGGGGATCTCAGCGCCACCGCGATGAAAGATCAAAAGCTAAGGCTCTATCACATACGCCGCAACGAATTAAAATTGATCACAGATCTTCTGCTCAAATCCTCCCGCGAACAAAGGCATCAAAACTCTGCACGAGGGAAGATCAACATCCCACGCGTCCAGGATTCCTTGGAGAACGATACAGAGCGGTCGCTTTTCCACCGTGTTGACATACACTACGGTACTACGCCGTATCATTGATAGCGCTAGCCCGCGGCTATACATACCATAATTCATCGATGGGGCAACCCCTATCAGAGATCTGGGAACGTCCTATTGTTGATAGTGTTGAACCGCCGATTCTGGAGCTGTCCGCATAAATAATACGGCGTGTCTCATCTTTGATAGGGTGCATCTATCATTGATGCGGCGTGGTACCGTAGTGATATGCGCACCTATGCCCGGCTAATGCATCGCGCGTTCTCCACCCTTTGTCTGTCGTCCCGGCGCAACGGCCCATCCGCGCGTCACGCGGTTGTGTGCCTCCTCTAGGAGCGTCTTTCGCCTACCCGCGCGACACGCACCTGTATGCGTCTCTCTTTTAGTCACACCCAGGATCAACCCCAACATCACTGGTACAAGTTCAATAGGGACGGACGAGATGTTGGGGCCAGCGGCGAATTGCATTCACGGATGGGTTCCTTGGAGAGTTCCTTGGATGGGTTCTTAGCGATGCCTAGGCAAGATTGTCAATGATTCATGTTCGGATTCACATTTCGCTCGACCGTGCCGCGCTGTCAGTGATTGTCTTTGTCTCGTTATGGGGGCGATTAAACTCGTACCATTCAATCTTGGTTAAAAACGAGGTGAGGCGTACGGAACGTTGCCGCAACATGAATCGCAAGCCGGCTAGTTACCGTTCTACATAATATCGTCTGGGAGGCGTGGGCATCCGGGGGTCGCGGCTGAAGAAGCTGGGGCATTATCCTCCTTACTTATGAACCCTCGACTAGCATTCTCAAGAAGTTTCTGCTCCGATTTGTATTTCCGACTTGTGCTGTCAACTGTGCCAACGTGAGCGCGCGTGTGAGCTTTGCAGCGATTTTAAGAGCACTTCACAGTCATGAGCGAGTACATGGTAGAGCCAACTGCTGGACAGATCAGACATTACTACAGCCCACCGAACGCACATAAAGCCCTCATAGCGACTGGTGTGTCCACAACAATCATTGCCGCCATATCAGTAGCTATGCGTATCTTCACACGGACAAGCGTAACAAAAAATGGTATCAACATGGATGACTGTGAGTATTAGCTCGAAATCAGGATCGAAATCGCGCTAACGTACCACCAGACATGATAATGTGCGCCCTTGCGTTGAGCTTTGTAATGCTTGGTCTAAGTCTTGCGCGTACGTATTGGAATTGTTCTGTGAACGGATAGATGCTTACACCTCGTAGACATGCATTCTGGACTAGGCTATCACTTCTGGGAGGTGAAAACGGCGAACTACATGGTCGACTTTCAAGTCGTGAGTATCATCCGCGTTTCTTCCAGGTTCACGTTCTAATTTATCGTTAAAGTACACCCTAGCCGTTACCATAGTCTACGCCACGAGCCTTGCCTTCACCAAGATCTCCATCTTACTTTTCTACCTACGTCTCTCGCTAGCGAAGTGGTTCCACATTCTCATATGGACACTCGTCGCCGTCGTGATAATATACGCTGTCGTATACGACCTCATAAGCATATTCGGATGCAAACCAATTGCCGCGAGCTGGGATTTGAGGCTATTACCCGCAGCAAAATGCGTTGATACGCTGACCAAGTACATGGCGCTATCGGTTTTGAACATCATCATTGATGTTTTTACACTTGTGCTCCCAATCCCCGTGGTGATTCCGCTTCAGATGTCCCTACGGCAGAAGCTCAGTATTATCCTGGTCTTTGCGACGGGTGGCCTGTACGTTCCGAAAAGTTCTCCAACATTTGCGAACATCTCTGACTAGCAATGCAGTGTCTGCGCCATAGCCATCCGCCGCACCACCCTCCTTACCCCCCTCCTAGCCTCAACCGACTACACATGGGACGCCGTTGAGCAATACCTCTGGTGCTACGCCGAAGTAAATGCCGCTATTGTGTGCGCCTCCGCGCCGGCCCTCAAACCCTTCTTCGTGCGCTACGTACCCGGCCTCCTCAACTCGAAGTGCGGCAGCTCCAAACATGACGAGTACTCAGAGCAGCCCCATAGCCGCACTCTCGAAACGATATCACACAAAAAGAGTAGGAAGCTGGGGGTCAAGGATGTGTTTGAGTTGCAATCGAGGGACGATGTGAGTGAGGAAGGGAAGACGGGTGACGGATGGAGGGTGACGCAGGAAGATGAAGCGAGATTGTGGAGTGGAAGTTCGACGGAGAAAGGATTTGTTAGTGCGAAGATTACCGGGGACCAGGGTAGGAGAGGTGATGTGGAGGCTGGCCGTATTTCGCTCCAGAGTGAAGAGCGACGGGACAGGTCAAAGGGCATTCATGTCACGTCGGAGACGCGGATTACTTACGAACGGAACTAGGCCATTAAATTGCGGATAGATCAACGCTAATGTCACCGCGGCACTATAGAACGATACCCGAGGAGTATTGGAAGGATGAACGCATACTTCCTCACGAGCTCACAACTTACTCGCGTACCCGCCGACCTCCTTGGTGAAGAGGACCTTCATTGGCGCCGCGAGAAGATCTTCCTTCTTGAACGTGCGACCCATCTCCTTGAAGTCCTTGCTCGTGCCGTGAGCTTGGAGAGAAGCTTGATCCTTGTATCTGCAACCATTTCATCAGCATATGTGCTGCGGAAATAGAGCAATGTGCACAGGATCAGTAACTTACGTTTCCAACATCACGATAGTCGGCGCATCGCCTTTGGTTTCGCGGTGAATTTGGTACCGCAGTGTGCCCGGCTCGTTCGCTTTTACGGCTGTGGCAACGTTTTTGAGAAGTTCTTCTACCTGCAGACCGATTAACGATGGATGTGGAAATGGATGCGTGGTTTGTTACCCGATCTATTTTGCCTGGCTTGGGCGAGATGATCGCCATGATGTCAAATGAGGTGGACATAGTGAGTATCGGCGACTGGCGTCGTATTTCTTCGAGCTCGAATTGATGGAAATACAGTTGTATGAATCGGAGAGGCTTGAAATGTGAATTCACGATGGTGTGTTGGATTGGGATGTCGATGTTGTAATCTTACGAGAGAGTTCTGTGGAGAAGTCGTGGGCTGGGCCGAGGTACCGAGGTCTGCATGGCAACGTCATTAATCATCCTGTCCGAAGCACCGCTACCGCAACATAGCATCGATGGCTAACGATGGTGCGTATTTTGACTCCTTCGTTTGGAGCGTGTCGCTTAATGCTTCTTCTATTGATAGGGCCGCGGAAAGACGATTTCGTTGATGCTAGCTATGGTAGTCAATGCGCGTCGCAGCAACTCAAGAGACTCCCTAGCGCTTCTTCTTAACCTGCGCCATTCGTACCTCCAGCTTCTCAGCATCGTAAACCACATACGCGCTCCGCAACATCGCAGCCCCTACAAGATACACTGACCCAGGGCTCGGGATAATCCCCAAATGACACAACCCTTCCCCATCTTCACCCCTTATCTCCCCTAGTCTCGTCGGCAGTCCAAAAGGATATATGATCTCCGCATACGGTGCGCGAATTGTTGGACCCTCGAGACCGTTCTTTCCAGGAAAGCTGAAGGCGATGGATGAACGTGATGAACGGAGTGAGCAAGGCACGTAGGGTTCGCTGGGAGATGAGTGCAAATTTACGTTTAGAGGCGCGGTGATGGCAGCGCAGATGGGTGCGGGAAGGTACATGTTTGGCGATCCGGTGTCTAGTGTGGTGAGGATACTCCAGGCTGAACTGGTGAGGTTTCCGATCTCACCGGTTGCATCATTGATGCGTGCAATAGATGTGAGATACACAGACCATCCGGAAAATTCGCCTCTCGATAGCTTGAGCGGCACGCCCTTCAGCTGGCCTTCAAACTTGCTCTCATCAATTCCTCCAAACAAGATCGTCCCACTCTTCGCACCTTGGTCGTTCAACCACACACTGAACAACTTGGGCTGGTAATACCCCTCCTCAAATGCGTGCTCCCAAACCGGCACAGGCACTTTACCGTAGTCCCCTCTCGCAGGACTCCCCGGCATTATATAAGCCGCTGACCCCCGTCTTGGGCCCAGCCCCATAATCCCTAAAAGCCCACCCTGCACGATGATGTGCGGCGCTTTTGTGACCGCGAATGATTGATTGAGTAGGGTCACACCACCAATGGTAATAGTGTCGTTGTAGTATTGGCCGAGCATGGTGTTGTCGGGAGTTAAGCCGAAGGAGGCATTATACGCTATGTCGATGTCAACGGATGTAGATGAAGTTGTGGGATCGAAGGTTGGGAAGGGACAAGGATTTGGGGCGCAGCCTGGTGATGAGGGGTGGGGGAGCCAGAGGTCTGCGGAGCCGGTATCGAGCATCACTGAGAAGGGTTGTGGCGGGGTGCCGACTGTGATGTTGACGAGGTAGCGCTGGATTGGCCGGTAAGTGGGCGGACGAATAGACGCGGAGATGAATGTACCTGCTGGGCCAGCTCATTGTAGACCGTGAGCTCCCAGTCTCTCGCTCGAATGCGATTGCGATCATAGAGAAAATCGTTTTCTAGCTCGGCGACTTGAAAGGCGACTCTGAATGGTTCTGCTAGGCTGAGCGAAGCAAAGACAAGAAGCCGGAGGAACCGTGTCATGTGCGGGCTTCTCATTAAGAGCGGAGCGAAGTATACCACGATTAAGTCGTCGGAGTCTTGACAAACGCCACAGGATAGAGGAGGACTCTGCCAGTATTCAACGCGCGTTTGGCTAGAATGAGGGAGAACGGTGGCAGTGCGAGCATGAGCTGCTTGCCAAACATGGCCAACATCTGCTAATAATAAACCTGATAATATTATCAGTCTCACGCTTGTTCCAAAGCGGTAAACTCCAGTACGCAGGTAGCAATTATAATACATTTAAAGTCTTATTATAATGATGTGAATTACAACTGTCTCAAGCTTATTCTAAAGCGGTAAGTTTTAGCAAAGCAGATAGCAATTATAATACATTTAATAGTCTTATCATAATAATATGTATCGCACTTGTCTAACGCTCATCCCAAAGCCGTAAGCTCTTGTCTGAGTCAAGAATACTTTTCTAGGATTAATAACTATAAAAGCCCACCTCCATTCCCACCCAATCACTCTTCCCTTTCCCCCACAGCATCTTACCATTGCCTCAAGCCAGCTATAACCTGTCTTCGAGCCGTTGTAGTTGTTGCACCTTTCGCGACGATCGTTCTAACCTCGCAACCAATAGTAGACTAGCACCCAGCCCCACACCAGCCAATAGAGCATTTCATCATGACCGTCACTCCTCGCCCACAAACACGTAGTGCCTCTGCAGCGCGTCTCCAGCACGCTGCGCGACAAAATCAAGTTATTCGTGCCAATCCCACCGCTACTATTGTTCGCATCAGCAACTCTGTTAGAAGCATTACTGGTCTGGTGAACGACATTGCGTTTTGGCGACCGACAACTAACGGCGTCTCTGACCCACCACCGCCTTACACGCAAGTAGTTCCACCTAGACCTTTGGCTTGGAACAGCGCGGCCCATCTTTGGAACAGCTTCCTAATTACCACACCAGCTGCCCGTAATTGTCGTGTTCGACTGCTTCTTCCGGTATCTGTACACACATCCCGATATCTGTCACGGCTCACCGACGGTCGATCGGTTTGGAAACGGGCGGACCAAGCAGTGGGCTTTTTTGTGCACCAGGGTGTGGCCCAATCCACACCTGCAACCATCGCTATCAAGCTTACTAGCCGTGTGCTTACTGTTCTCGATTCACAGAATCGGCAGGTTATAGGCAGGAGGATCCTCCCCATTGAGATGAAACGAGGCGCCCTGGACTCCTTCTTCAAGCCGACGGCACCAAAAAAGCCAAAGTATGAGGCTAGCGTGGGCAAGTCGACTCACGCCTCTTACCCGTTTCCTATCCCACACCTACCGGGACCTTTCGCAGAGCAATTGAGCTTCGCCCCTGCGGAGGAAGACAAGTCCATCAATGACCAGCTCCATCTCGACCTAGTCTACTACCAGCCCTACATCCCGTCCAGCATCGTGGCGGGCATGTACGAGTTCCTCCGTCAAGAGCTGTTCTTCTACCGTGTGCAGTACAAGATCAAGCGCGGGGCCGTCGAGACCGACATCAACACGCCGCGCTTCACTACCGTCTTCGGCGTGGACGATACGAGTCGCTTCAACGAAGACGGCGAGATTGTGGACGCAAGGACGGGGCGCAAGGTCGAAGCTAGCCGGTACAAATGCAGCCCTCGCCCAATCCCGCAGTGCCTCGACCAGCTGCGCAAGTTGACCGAGGGCACCACGGGCGAAACGTTCAACTTCTGCCTGGTCAATTACTACGCCGATGGCCAGGACAGCATTTCGTACCACTCAGACGACGAGCGCTTCCTCGGGCCGAATCCCGCCATCGCCTCCTTCTCGCTCGGCGCAAAGCGCGACTTTCTCATGAAGCACAAGCCGCTCGCTCCGTCGTCCACCCCTGTGGAAGAGACCAAGCAGATCAAATTTCCGCTAGGCGCAGGCGACATGTTGCTCATGCGTGGGTCGACGCAGAGTAACTGGTTGCATAGTATCCCGAAGCGAGCGGGCGATGAGGCGAAGAAGGGCAGGATCAATATTACCTTCAGGAAGGCGATGGTCAAGGCGGGGACGGAGAATTATTATCAGTATAACGTTGGGAATGGCGGGGTTTGGAAATGGAGTGAGGGGAAGAAGGAGATGGTGGCTTGGACGGCGAGTGGTGGTAACGGCGTGTCTGAGTGATGTATGGTCTAGAGGTGGTGGCATGAGAGGATGATTGAATGAAGACGTCACTTTTCTTTCGTATTGCTTGTCAGGAGGAGTTGGTCTGATCTGCCTTCCGTTATCCAAAACCACAAGAAACAAAAAAAGAGTATCATCGAAACAGTTTCGAGGTCCGGGAAAGGGCTGTATATTTTGCTTGCGTGTTCAATTGGGTCCTTTAGAATGACCGTCTCATACTGCTCGTGATGTAGTCGTGTCGTCGAAGTAACAGGGTGCATATGAACCACAACCACCAACACAAGAGTGTCGATGGAAGTCGATGGCAATGATGGCTACCATCGGTATTGGCAGGCTTGTGCGACATGATGTTGATGGAGTCGGTGGCTTGTGCTGAACCCCGCCAAAGCCGCAATACATAGAACGACCAGCTCCCATGCGATCGGGACCAGGATGAGATGACGACGAAATGCATACGCTGGCGGTGACTCATACAGGCTATGGAAATTGCTCGCATTAGTAAGACTAGACGCATAGTTACCTTGAGCGGAGAGACTGTGTGTGGTGTAGAGGAAGACGGACTTGGCGGTGGACAGAATGAAGAGACGGACTTAAAGGTCTGGGGTCCGCCAGCTCTCGTCTTTCGCCGCCATCGACCTCTACGACGCTCAACGCAGTCCTCGTCCCACTGCTACGCCTTCCTCCCGAGCCTTGCCCGACTGATCGATTGATTGAGGCTGCTGCGCATTGCTGTCCGCAGCGCAACGGTATCTTGTTCCCAGCCGCGACGCAGACAGCAGACGGCAGACGGCAGACGGCAGCCAGGTACATTCCCCTCACAGCATGCTCGCGCTCGAGGAACGACGACTGATGTCAAGCCTAGGCTTCAGCGACGGCAGCGCATCGAGTTCGCCCGGTATCCTGCGCCCGTTGGACGGCCAAAAGTCGGACCTCCCTGACGGCTGCCCACGTCCACTACCCCTCACGAGGAAACCGCACGCGCGTTTGGACGCTGGACCCGGCCAGCAACCACGATAGCTACATCTTTACAGCCTGAGTACAACAACCGAACACTGCGACGCGACCACTTACAACGACGAGAGCTCGAAACGGGGCGCAGCGCACAAAACGACGCGAGGGCAGCGTCTGGAGAGGGCAGATCGCTCGAATAAAAGTCGCCGGGCAGCGCAGCGCTATCAATCTTCGCGGGCGTGGCCTACTGCGCTTGGCCCTGGAGTTAGGACGCTACTCCGAGAGATTTAAGACCGCGTAAGCCCGCGTCGTCCAATTCCACACCTCTCGACCTTTTGCACCCTCCGACTTGCAGCGCGCAGGCCAGTCGCCAGCCAAAGCGACCCGCAGTTGCTCCTGCACCCGCCCTAGCTTCGCCAACTCGATCCAACGCCAACAGCACATCAGACGGTGTCTGCGGACTTAGCGTGCCTAAATCCGACCGCTCCTCCAGCGCCAGTGCGATCATGCCTCCCACCCCACCGTCGACTACATCATCGAGCGCCGGACAGTCGCCGCCAGATCCCCAGTTCCGCGTCGTGCGGAAGCGCAACCGCGTTCCCTTGTCATGCGGGCCGTGCAGGCACAGGAAGTAAGCTGCCCTCTGATCCTAGATGAGACGAATACTGACGCTGTAGACTGAAATGCAATCGCGGCCACCCCTGCGACAACTGCACCAAGCGGGGTGATGCGCCATCATGTACGTACGCCTCGCCGGGCAATCGCAAAAAGAGCGCCGCAAGCACAGGCACCGCCGCTTCTCCAGATGACATGCAAAACCGCATTGACCGGCTCGAAGGACTGGTGCTCTCCCTCATGACCAACGGCGCCCAGAGCGCTGGACCTGCCGCCGCCCAAGCCGCCATCGCGAACAGCCTCAACGGCTCCATAGACGCCCCCTACGACCTCAGCAATGGTCCCGAGTCGATAGCAGAAGAGGACGGCGACGAGAGCGAGGTGGAGCATGTCACAAAGTCGATTGGCGTCATGAAGGTGGACAACAACCGTGCCATATTCGCCTCAGAGGCGCATTGGTACGCGATACTGGGAGAGGTGCGTAATGCGACCTGCTTTGGGCGGACCAAACTGACGCGGCGTAGCTTTCCGAGGTCAAAAATTACTTCCAGGAGCACAAGAAGCAGTACGACGAGCAGCTCAAGCGCTACAAGGAGGCGCACAGCGACGTTACAAATCTGGGTACTGCCTTTCTCTTCGGCGGACAGAAGCCACCCACACACGCCGAGATCCTCAGCCGCTTCCCACAAAAGGCGACCGCCGATATCCTCGTCTCGCGATACTTCAACACGTATGATCCGGGCACGCACATAATCCATGGTCCGACGTTCCAGAGACAATATGACAAGCATTGGCTGAGCCCCAGCGAGACACCGGTCATTTGGCTGGGGCTCTGCTTTGCTATGATGTGCATCGCGTTGCAGTCGTACACACGGGCAGGCGACGAGCCACCGGAATACAAAGGGCAGTCGTGGGCCATGTCGAGTGAATACCGCACTTTGACCGCGCAGTGTCTGGCCGCTGCCGACATCACCAATCCCATTACGAACATGCTGGAGACCATGGTACTGCACGTGCACGCCGACTACGCCCTCAGCCGGGACTCTCAGGCTGGCATGACGGTCAGCACAAGTATCGTGGTGCGGCTTGCGATGCGGATGGGTCTGCATCGTGATTCGGCCCCATATCCCGGCATCACCGTGTTCCAGGGCGAGATGCGACGGCGGCTCTGGGCCGCCATTCGCTCGGCCGATCTCCTGTTTTCCGCGCAGGCCGGGCTGCCTCCTGTGTGTCGACCACGAGACACGAACACGGAGATTCCCCGCAATGTCTACGACGATGAGCTCTTTGAGGACATGAAGGGTCTGCCGACGTCGAGACCAGAAGAGGAGGCTACGCCAACACTGTTCCTTATCAACCGAACACGACTGGTCTACAAGCTCGGTGAAGCGATCGAGCTTACAGAAGTGCTCACCTGCTCTTCGTACGAGGAGGTGATGAAGATCGACACGGAGGCGAGGGGGCTCCGGGACGCCGTATCTCCGCATCTCAAGCAGCGGTGCATGGGCGAGGCTCTTCGAGACCCATCGACGCTCATCATGCAACGCTTTACACTGGATCTGCTGTACCTTAAGATCATCTGCGTGCTACACAGGAAGTTCCTCGCAGCATCACGACAAAATGCCCGATTCGCATATTCGAGGAGGGCGTGCATCGACGCCTCGATGGAGATGCTGAAGCATCAGGCGACGCTGCACCGCGAGTGCCAGCCTGGGGGTCGGCTTCGCAGTGTCAAGTGGTTCATTTCATCTCTCACGACGGTGGATTTCCTGCTTGCGGCGATGATTGTGTGCTCTGATCTATATCACTCGGCAAGATCGGATCGTCAAGGTCGAGCACCGCCTGGAGATTCGTACTCGTGGGGAGAAGACCGCCGCGGTGAGATGCTCGATGCAATCGAAACCGCCGTGGGCATCTGGGATGGGCTAAGAGACCACTCTATGGAGGCATACAAAGCGCACTCTACGTTGAGTGTCATGTTGGCACAATTGAAAGAGCACCACGCAACGAGACAGCAGCAACAAAGCTTCTCGTCAGCCTCGTCGACGTTCCCCGCAAGCACGACAATGGACGACGCCAACGTGGCTCCAGAGCATTCGGCGGCGATGACACTGGGCATGCTCAGCACGGGAGGCATGACGCCAAACTCGGCAAACATGTTCGAGACACGGTATCCGCCATCGATGGCGAACTTGCTCAACGACCCCATGCCGCAGCAGCCGACAGGACTGACGCCGAACTTCAACAGCGCAACAAGTGGCCCAGAAAATGCACCAAGCCCATTCTCCAACCTCTTTGGAGCCAATCTTGGATTTCAGACCATGGACTTGCCGAGTGCAGATAACATTGACTGGGTATGTACTCTTCTCCGCGTCGCACTCCGTACGCTAACGTGGCTTAGAATGCGTGGGACTCGTACATTCAAGGTCCGAACATGGACGCTGCCAACTCGTTCTTCCCAATGGATCTCGGCGCCATGCCGATGCAAACGGACAGCATGAACGGCATACCCACCGAGGCCCAGACGAGCCCTCAGCAGGGCGGTCAGAACGCATTCTCAGGGAACAGCGCGCCTTTTATGGGAGTAAGCATGTCTTTGCTTGGCTTATCGGTCCGCTCTAACAATGTACAGGCTCCTCCAGACTCGAAGACATCATCAGGAGAGGGGTATGCGATGGGCTTCTTGCTACCGAAACAATCGTAACCCGACAGTCGCAGGGTGGGACAGGTGACCGCATGAATTTAGGCATGATTTACGTGTCGGAGGATGATCTTGACGCGATGTTGCCCGGCGTGGCCGTTGTAGGTATATCTCGGCGTCTTGGGAGTAGGAAAAGTCGATATCCATCCAGATTTGATTTAGTGTTGGGATGTAGTTAGTGTAGGATTTGGCCAGGTGGGTCCGAACGCGGTTAGCTTACACAGCCCCGCGATGAGGGGCACTGGAATCTCAGCTCTCAGCTCTCCGTGGAACGCAAAACGTGAGTGTTACTTGGATGCTTGCTTCTTTGCACATCGCCTCGTAAAGCACACTGTACGAACGCCGTCGCATCTAGCTAAGCTTCGACCCTAATTAGGCGGCCGCCCGCTCCCACAAGCTTGCTTGGCCGGCTCCCGCCCGACGCGGGGAAGGACCCTGAGGCGCAACAAACAGCGGAGCCTCTTCACCGCCCTCGATTCTCCCTTCCTACTTGCTCTGTAGGGCGTCCCGGGGCAGACGAAGCTTGTGCGTCCACGTCATCGGGCACTGGGGGCTGACGGCGCTTCGGGCGTTTGTTCCACCGGGCTGGTTGGGTCGCGCGAAGTGTCCGAGGCAGCCTTGTGCCTTCAGCTGAGCTGAGGTCGCGCACCGGACGTCGGACTCGCTTTGCCTTCTTCCGTGCCGTTGCTTGTATCCACTGCGCGCCAGGGAGGACTTCACTTGACACGAACTACACCCTCTTCACCAGATCGACACACCATACCATACCGCCCGCCCACCATGCCATCCCCAACACCCATCTCCCCGCCCACCACCTCCGCCGCAGACGCCGACGCCGACACCCAACCCCTCTCCCCCATCCACCACACCTCGTCCTTTCCGCACCAGACGTCGGCGAATGTGGCGACTAGAACGCCGTTCATCGACACGGGCGTGCCCGCCATCAACGCCGCGCCTGTGGAGCTCGATGGCGGGGAGGCGGTTGCGGTGGGGGACGCCGTGGCTGAGGAGGGGAGGCGGGCGAAGGAGGTTAGTCCTGGGTTGGGCGAGGAGGAGGATATCGAGCGGGAGTTTTTGGGCGAGGGCGAGAGGGGGGCTGGGAGGGAGGTTAGGGAGGTGAGTTTCTTGTTTTAGGGTCTTGCTTTTGGCTTTGGTCTTGGTCTTCGTCCTGGACTTGGTGGTGCGCTTGTGTTTGGTTGAACGACTGGATGCTCGCGCTTGCCGGGCTGGTTGTTCTACCGACAACTGCATGGTGCAAGACGGCGATGCATTGCATGCGAGAGCAGAGGCTAATACACCCGCTAGAAACGCGCCGCTATGCTCGCGACCCGGAGTAGAGACCCCGGCGTCATCGTCGACGTGCCGAATGATCCCACGGCCGAGGAGGTCGAGGCGGCGAAGATTGCGGATGGGACTGTTACGCCGGCTGTGCCGCCGCCGGCGGAGAAGTGATGTCGTTGGGAGTGCGGTTGAGTTGAGTTGGTGATGTGATGTCAGTGGTAATACCAAGGGAAGGGAATGGGGCATATATAGTGGCAATTTGGGGGACTTGTGGGGGTATTGGGGCGGTGGCTGGATGTTTTGGCTTGGCTTGGAGGACTTGGGAGGTGCGGTTTTGATATCTTTGAATGGTTGTGTTGTTTGCTTATAGAGATGGTCTGGTGATGGTGTGGACGCGAGTGAACGGCTAGGCCATGCAAGAGTATTTTGCCAATAGGGTTCATTTAGCTGTCTGGCAGTTAAAAGATATACTTCCTCTGCCATTCCGAATAATGGCGGCAATGCTCTACGCTTGCTTCTGCATCGCCGGGAATCGAAAACCGATGCTGTTTCTACCGGATGCTGCACTGCATGTCTCCCCATCTGGACCTCGCTCTTCATATTGGCTTCCTTTTCGGCTTCGTAGGCGGACTTCTGCTGAGCATTGTGCTCTTTTTCAAGGATGCCGCCACACTGTTCAGCAAGACAAACTCGCGTGCTTCTGGGAGACAATGGTATCAGTTCTCTTCTCTTCAGCATCAGTCAAGCCGGCTTGTCAAGAGCTGGCATAATCACCAATCATCGCGTCCACCGCGGACACCGAGCCTTGTTGGCTAGACCCCGCGGAAGGATGGGCTATGGGATTGGTATTTGGGTGTGTTGGGCGTCGTAGCCGGCGCGGACGGATTCGGGGGATTGGAGGACGGGGTTACTACGCCGCCTGATGAGGTGAATTACTGGAGAGGAATCCCATGTCTATTTCTTGCGACTTGTTGTAGAACTGTGGATGTTAGGTACTGTAGAGAGACGTGGGGCGTGATAGGCTTGGTCCCTTGCATACCTAAAAGAAGGCACCGCAAGTCCCATAATGACTTAACACAGGCATGAAGCCCGATGCGTACAACATGGGAATTTCTTCGGCATACCCGCTTGGCACTCTGAGCGCCCGCTTTGTGCATGCTCCCGCATCAGCTCGCCGCTGATCACATCGGAATCACAGCACCAGCGCGCCTGCCATGTCCCAGGCAAACTACAATCTCGACAGGTCTATTACGGCATTCTTTTCGAGCTCGCAAGTATCTGCAACGAGGGAGCAATGCGATGAATTTGCTAGACGCGAGTTCGGGGGGTTAGTCTGTCCCGTTTCGCTCAAGGGCATGGCTAGCTACACTGTGACGGCCGGGCCTGATAAAGTTGTCCAGTTCCGAGAGCAGACCAACTTGCTGGACGAACGGATAGTAGCACTAGCTAGAGCAGCTCATCCCGACGTCGTAGCCAGCTGTACTTTTCATGGGCTTGTTAGTGGATCGCGGTCGGAGCCTGAGGTAACCGCGCTCGGCACGTATTCGATGAGCAAGCTCCCGGGAACCAACTACATCTTCATACGCAGCTCTTTGGCGGAGAGTTTGCCGCTCCAGCTGGCTACTGTAAACAGTTTAGCGAGGTTCGTTCGTACTGTCTACTTCTTCGATTCGAAGCTGATATGTCCGAAACAAACAGATTATTCGCACAGTCTTGGCTGAGCGGAAGACCAACGGATCCGGCCCAAGTCTCCACTACTATTGACGAATGCGCCGACGTGTTCCGCTACCTCTCCGACAATCTCCCTTCTTGTTTCAAGTCATCTATCGCCCAAGTACAGCGCAATCTTTCTACACTCCTTTCAGAGGAGTATCCAGTAGTCCTCACCCACGGCGATCTCAACGAGATGAACATCCTAGTCGATCCCGTAAGCGGCAGAATTACAGGAGTCGTAGACTGGGCCGAGGCAAGCTTCTACCCGTTTGGCTTCGCGCTCTACGCACTGGACAATGCTCTAGGCGGCATGGGCCCTAATGGGTGGAAATACTTCCTCAACTCCGACTACCTAAGGGACGAACTCTGGAGTATCTTTTGCAAACTGGTTGGGGGCCTATCTGAAGAGAGAATGGAGTCTATTCGGCTGGCGCGAGTGGCTGGATTGCTCATCCGGTACGGCACTCCCTACGACAGAGGCCGGTTCGGGGGAATGGTAGGCGTCCGGGATCCGTCCGATGTTTCTCTTCGATATCTTGATGCTCTTCTTTAGGCCGGAGGGTGGGCGGTTGCAAAAAAGGGTGGCGTGTACTGGAACAGCCTACGTCGAGGGACGCTTATCGTCTGACTCTTCCCACGGATTGTGCCAGCGACCTCTAGTAACCCTCTAGCGCCAGACAGACGCCGCCCTGCAACGCGCCATTCTTCACCCGCCTACCGCGCGAAGTGCGCGACCTCGTCTACGACTATCTCTTGCAGGATTGCTTAGTGCTCGAGGAAGGCTGCGGCTGGAAGACGGACTGGTCCGACGACAAGATGGAGCTGAGCATTAATTGCGTGGCTCGCACCATGCACCGGCGACTGTTGACAGGACTACCCAACAGGCTAAAGGTATCGTTTATGTTCCTATGCATAGCTTCCCCATCATGGTCCTGGTAATATTGTTCGAAGAACGATACTTCGATCTCATGTCAAGAATGTTGCGAAGTATATTCTTTCTTGCATCTGTCTCTAATTAGTACAGAAAGACACGAGGTCCAGACATGGTTTCCGTCTATCGTGTTGCGTGATTGATTGAATGAACAACGCTATGCTTCCTCCTCTTGTGCCTGCCATCCAGCCTACAAACAATTTAGCCCTTTCATAACCTTACGCGCTCACACTCGCTTTTCGTACGGTTTCTCCCCGCTCCTCACCGTCCGCACCTAACAGCGCGCTCTCTTCATCAGGCGAGCTCTTCTTCTCAGCCTTTCTCTGCGGCTTCTGCAGAGCGCTCCAAAGCGTACTTGCAATCACAATCGCGCCACCAAACATGCTCCACGCGCCTGGAATAACCCCCCAAATGCCCCAGTCGAAGGTCAGCGCGAAGATGACCTGGACGTACAACATGCTGGTAGCTTTGGGGCTCTTGTCGAGTTGAAGGCCCGCAGTCAGGAGGAACTGCAGTGCGAAGCCAAACACGCCCATTGCGATGAGGAGGACCCATTCTTTGGCTGACTGTGGGTTGCGGAAGCCGATGTCTGGGATCACGAGGAGAGCGATGGTCGATCCGACGGTTGAGAGCAGCGCAAAGTAGTTGACGGGCATGAGTGCGTGCGCCCGATCTCCAATGACTCGGATCAGCGTGTATGCTCCTGATGCGCCGGCAACGCCAATGATCGAGACGACGATGGCGATGAAGCGCTGCGTCGGCGACACTCTGTCGATTCCGGAGGGCTTCTTCTGATGCAGCTCGTCGTTGACTTCGCCAAACAGCCACGGCGGGTGCGCAATGATAACGACGCCTATCAAGGCTACGAGTCCGGCGATAACTTCCTTGCGCGTGAACGCCTGACCCAGGAAGACGGAGCACAACCACGCCGTGAAGATGGGGACTAGGAAGCGTAGAACCGTTGCTTCTGCCAGGGGGAGGTAGTGGACGGAATCTGCATAGTTAGACCCCGTGCTACGCGTTCAGCCCGAGGATGCGGAACTCACAATACAAGCAGTACAGCCCGCCGAACCCAAAGACGGCACGCAGGACGAGCCATGCTCGCACGCTCCTAGCGCCGAGCGGAAAGTCGGGAACGGCGGTCCACCACATGTACAGGCTGCTCAAGATGAAGGTGATGCCCATGCGTGCGAAAATGACCTGTAGTAGGTTAGCAAACCGTATGCAGCCGAAAGGAGATGGAATGTAGTACTTGGAATGGGTGGAACTTGGTGTCGCCTTGCTGGAGCTCTCTGGCCATGGCATCCATCGACGCACCAACGAGCTGAGCAAGTAGGATTAGAGATGCGCCTCTGTTGTTATTCCATAATGACCGCCAGACACTTTCTTTCGGAATTTGTGCTTCTGTCCCATGCTCCCCGGCCGCGCTGATACGTTGATACGCCATTATCTTCTCACGATGTTGTTTCTGTTAGATCGTGGTGGTCTTGCATTTCCCCATAGCACTCATCGCAGTATTGTAAGAGTTTACCGCGGGGCGGGAAAGATCTTGCTCGATGACCCACTTTTCGGTGCATCCTGGAGATCCCGGAACCTTTTCCGCATTAGTCGCCTCCACGGTCACACGACAACATCACTCGAGTGCTTGGTGTCTTACACGGCCCAGCTCCATTGCGACGTCTGGGTCATTTGGCCATCGTCATGTTTCTGAGTTGAGTCTGCGCAACGCCGCACGAAATAATGGGGAGCCGTGTGTCTGAGAAGAGTTGCGCCTCGAATGGAGAACTAGCGTTACATCAGCTGTACTACTACATATATTACACATCCACATCCTGGAGCACTGCATGAAAGGCCATCCACGGTTCACACGCCATACCGGAACTCCCGCACCTTCTTCTGATAGTACCACGACGCCAGCGCGCCCGTCAACCCAAGCGCAATCGGCACCGGCGCGCGTCCACCAGTCTTCACAATGCGAGGTACCGCAGATCCAAGCAGCACCACGCTGCTGCCCAGCGCGAGCTCAGTGCCATAATCCTGGTTTTGCTTGATGCGGTAGCCTGCACGACGCAATTGAGTCCCTGAGCACGAACAAGGTCCTATGGAGGGAAAGTGGCTTACCAGCGTAGCCGTATGACGCGCCGAGCACGAGACCTGCGACGAGCGAGGGCGTTGAGCGCGTGCGTAGGTAACCGGCGGTTCCTCCGGCGGCCACTGGCAGGTGTTTAGATCTGGGTGTGCCCGGTTGGAGCGGTGAGCTTACATAGGCCAGCTAGTGTGAAGGATGGGTGTTCTGCCATGATGATCGAGATGGAGGATTGATGATGTGGCTGCGAAAAGCGTTGTATGTTTTTTGATGATTTGGCGGCGGTCTCGATTGCTGCGCTTACGAGATGTGCACGTCCCTTGAACACCGAACATCTCAATCACTTTGTTCACGACATCTCCTCCACGAAAGCTCCTTCACGAAGTGTGCGACATAGTCATTTTCCGCAGATTCTCCTCCACAGATTCTTCCACGAAGTCTCCTTCACGAAATCTTCTCCACAAAGTTTCTCCACAAAATTCCTCCACAAGGTTTCTCCACAAGGTTTCTCCACAAAAGTCTTTCCACGAAATCCCACCACAGGATCTTGACGGCTTGTGCATCTTCGGATTGGCAAGAGCACATGCGACGTGCGCATTCTGCTTTGGCTGATGGACTACAGCATGGCACCATCTCAGGCTCGTATATGATTGCAAGGTCAACTACGGAGATCGACCCTGCATTCGGTTGCGTAGCCCTCTACCCTGAACCGCTCCTATGGGCTTCTTCAATGTAATGGTCTCGGTCATGCTCCGTATTCGAAAACTGCACGCTTACTCGCCGGGTCGCGTAAATGACATCCGTCCTTCCCATAGTGTTGAGCTCCACCTCGCTTCCCGAATCGTCGTCAATTTGTACCTGCGTATTGTGCTTGCTTCTGATGGACTTTACACCACTCGATACGACGATTGAGGTGCGCAGACCATACCCAGGGCGAGACGAAGAATAGGCCGCTTTCTTGTTGGACGAAAAGATGCCGCCACGGCGTAGGAAGGATCGCATCGCCGGTAGCGACACTACCATGATAGCTACGGCCATTTCGGCCATCGAGAGCACATCTACATATGTGTCAGTGGTTGAACGTCTCGAGATGCGCAGCAAATGAAGCAGCAGCCACGTACAGACGTTGGTCCAGGCTTGAATGGCTTCTATCGTCGCAAAACGAACGACGCTCATGCATATGGTGATGATACCAAGAGAGAAAGTCGCGATAAGGCCCCAGATCTGGCGCTTGTTGAGCTGCAGTTCTTTCAGGAGCGGGAAAGGCAGCATAAAAACTGTTATAACGATCGTTAGCATGTGATCCCGAGCCACTCGAAGTAATGCTCCTCACTCAAGACATCGGTCGATATGTTCGTCGACCAGTCGATTCGGAAAACCTCTTTCGACGCAAAAGTATTGCAGGTCCCTTCCTCGGTGGACCAGTTGAGAGATACCTGGCGCCCGCACCAGAATGTATCGAGGAAAAAGGTCGTTACCATGGCGCACGCGGTGTAAATGGAGACTGCGTAGAGCGCTCTTCGAAGCCATGGCATCGTAGGAGGAACGAGTCGGGCGTACAGGGCAAGAAGCGCAAGCTTCGGCCAGTAAATGCCGGTGTCGTAGAACGCATTACCAGCGAATTGGACCTAGAATTTTGATTTTCAGTTCCTTCTCGCTCAATGTACCGAAAGGATGCTGCCTCACCTTTTTGAGTGCGATGACCTGGTCCAGGGACGGCTCCGCTCCATCTGCGCTCTCATCGGCCATACCACCCCATTTGTATGTCAGAGTATCGGTGATGAAGAGCCCGATTGCGTTGATGACCGCTGCTATCAAGAAGCCGTCACTCACGGTCAGGCGCTGTTGTTGCAAGAATCGCGGAACGAGGCGGCCAGAGGATATGAAGATCGCGAGGGCCAGCAAGGCTCCTTCAATTGGCTTTGGGACGGATCGTCAGCGTGAAGTAGACATAGCAACGACTTGAATGCTTACAATCACAGCCTGAGCGGCGACGCCAGCCGCCATAGCTGTCAGGGCAGTGGGCTTCTGCGGTCCAATTCAGGGGGGGGGGGACGAGCAAACTAACGTGAGGAGTCTACAGGATCGGATGAGCATTCAAGCAGACACCAAGTTGCCTTCCGGTATTCTCGATCAAATCATCTGGCGATATTGACTCGGAAGAAAAATTCTATCAATCTTCTGCAGGCACCGATCGGTCTAATACTGCATCGTATAGACTGCATCCCTCCGTCCCGGATCTCTGGGCCAGTGATAGCTTACGAGACCTGAACGTCCACCACCTGCCGCAGGTGGCGGCGATGCGGCCAGCTTTGCAGCACTGCTTGTACCGCAGGTCTTCCGACGTCCACACTCCTTCCAATCACAGCGCCCTCGCACTCCGCGCAATGCATAAGCGGCACGTATCTGGTTCAGAGCATATATCCGGCTAGTGCTCCATGCATGCTGCCGCTCGGACGGTGCCAGACAACCAGTAGGGGTCGTGGCGAAAGATGGAGGGCGGCACAGCTCGAACGAGTGGGCTGAGATGAAAAGTTTGGAGTCATGTGTCAGACCCTGTACATGGCCACATTCGGGCCTGCTACCGGAAGAATATTGCGGGACTGACGTCCGCTACGATTATTTCCGCGAGTCGCAGAAGCTTCTCAAGGTTCTCGTACGCAAGCCTGCGCAATGGCTTGCATACGGGCGAGAGCTTCCTCCAGATTGCACTATCCCGAGGATCCGAGTGGCCCGTCCAAATTCCAATCCTCACCGCGGTGTCCCGTGGGTCTGCGCTCTCATTCTTTGCTCAAGGCGTTCTGGAGACGTATCCTCTCAGGCCATCATTATTCTTTAGTTGAGACTATCCAACTTTCTCCAGAGCACCATGTTGCAGATAGTCAGAATAGATGAAAGGTACCATCGGTTAGATTTCCTCCCATCGTACCCCGGGTAGCTCTAGTTTGCTCCGCGGAGCCACGAATATAGAAGGAGCGAACCAGATGAGCCACCTCGAATCATGCAAGGGCTGTCGTGTAAATAAGCGCCAGGTGCTGGAGACTCGGTGAATGGGCCGCAAAGGGGGTTGAGCGCGGGAGCACATAGCGCAGCCGCACAGCGATACGACTGGCGGACCGGTCCCGGTGGCGTGGGTGCGGCGTCGGCCCGGTTAGAGAGTATTGTAGGCGTTTGTTTAGGCGATTGGAGCGAGCTGTCCGCCTAGCCGAATGCTTGTTCCTTTTCTGACATTGCGCATCGCATCGTCCATGGTTCGCCGACACGGCTTCGTCGTTGGCCGCGCCAGAAGTGTTGCGCTAGATGGAGGGGGCTTGCATTTGCTTAAATTGACTCTCGTACCAATTACCCGACGGTTTGCCAGCGGAGAAGGCCTTGAACCGGACCACTGATGCCTCAGGACTGTCCAGCCCATCCACCGCGGCATCTGATGCCTTTCGTCCACAGAGTATACGTGATGAAAAAGCATGGTCCAGCCTACTTGCGGCATGCCAGTCCGAGTGTTACACACCCGCAGCGGCAGGTCATTGCGAGCAGGTGCGCGCCGCCTCCCGAGTTCCCGGGCCCGTTCGTGGGATCCTTGATCTCTGTCTCGTTCTGCGACAGGGTCTGCCGCCCCACACGTACAATACAACCAGTCCTACAAGCCGCTTGTGCCGACTTGGCCGTCAGCGCTTCGTGCACTTCCGAGCGCGGTCTTTGCACCGCTTCAGTGTAATGCCCCATTCGCCCCATGCCCTCAAGCCGTCCGGGGTCTTGCCGACTCCTGATTCCGACACCGTGCTCTGCGCCGTTGATACCAAATATGTACATATTCGCTGCGAGACCCAGTCATCAAACTCATCCTTCAGTTCCCTTCTCCTAGTCACGCACGATGGCGCACCGTATCGATGGTAAAGATTGCATGGTGAGCTGCATCTCTTCAACAGTAGCGTCTAGCCTAATCTCTGACAAGCTGGAATATCACAGATCTCGGAATGGATCCTCTTGATCCTCGCCTACCTGTTCGTCGCTGCGCGCATTTACACGCGGCTCTTCCGTCTGCGGGCGAAATTGAACGTGTCCGACTACCTCTTGATTGTCTCCGCACTCGATGCATTGGGTCTGATCATCTGCGACACTCTCACGTACCAGATGGGCGTCATGGATGAATACGAAACATCAGAGAAGCTATCCAAGGTGCGCTATTTATTCTCGCCCGAAATACCTGTACATCTGGGGACCAACAACTCACGCGTCCCGTCCCAGATCTCCTTCTCTTCAAACTACTTCTACGATGTCGGAATGGGATTCCCCAAACTCAGCATGCTTGCGTTCTACTGGGCCTACTTCAACCTCGAAACCCGACCGGCGATGCGCAAGATGCTCTGGGCCATGACGGCCTTCGTCGTCGCGTGCTACCTGACCATTCTCTTCGACGACACGTTTTTCTGCGGCAGGAATGTTTCGGTGCAGTGGTCGCAGGAGGAGGGCGCGTGTTCCGTCTTTTATGCGCCCGAGCCTTTCATCCTGAACTTCACGCTCAATCTGGCGTGTTATCTTGTGGTTTACACGATACCGCTGGTTTTGCTGGCTCAAGGCGTTTTGAAATCCTCGACGGGTGTGACGCTTACTTTTGCCCTCGGTGCTCTTACTATCGCCTCGAGCATCGTGCGCTTTGTCACGCTCAAGGTCGGAACTGGGCAGGAAAATCTCGTCTGTAAGTCACCACTCCGTTGCGAAATGATTGGTTGTCGATGCCATTGGAATGCTTGCTTACCTACCCTTACAGACCCTCTCAGCATGGTCGAAATGACGCTTTCCATCATTGTCGTTGCATTACCTGGTTTGAAGCCACTTGCCGGACGTACCAAGGTGTAAATAGAAGTTCAAGGAAGCATGAGCTTCCAACTTAGAATTCAAAAGTTCCATTAATGGCATAATGAGAGACCTGCAATGATCTGTGAATGGGGTGTTAGCAGTGCTCCTCCTATCGTGTTGGAACGAAACGAAAAAATGTGCCACAACATTACACAGCACAATGGTGATTTGTTTCTCTGAAACTCGCGTAAAGGATGTCTCTTTGTCAAGGCTTTGCGTGCTTCATCGACGCTCACAATTGTAGTTCCCGTATAGATATATATTCCGTAGCTTTTACCTGTGGTTCTACTACTTTCTATCTGTTGTACTACCGTTTCAAAAAGGTCCGTCCTTCTGGATGCTTGCGAAGCAAACACACCATTACCGATTCCGCTATAAACAAGAGTTGTCGACAGTAATATACAAAAAGTACTAGCGCTCTTTCTTGTGTACTCTGTATACTGACATGACATCATTTCAGCACGGGCTCTTCCCAAAGTTCGCGGCGCAAATCTCAACTTCAAAGTCGACTAGGCAGAACCGCAGCTCAACATCAATGTCCAATATCTATACCGTGCTACCCTCCCCAGGTGAAGGTCTCGGCTGTTTTGCCACCAACCCGATCCCTGCAGGCACCCTCATCTTAACCGAGACGCCACTTTTTAACGTCCGCGAGCCGCGCACGAACGCCGCCGTCACGACAGCCTTTTCGCTCCTCACCAGTACTGAACAAGCAGAGTACCTCGAGCTCCATGCCCGAAATCCTGATAACCGGGATGCTGCCCGTGTAGTCGACATTTTCAACTCCAATGCGTGGCAGACGGGATCGCGAACGTCCATCTTACCGCTTGCTGCGCGGTTCAACCACTCATGCGTACCCAATGCTAGTTTTGCGTGGAATGCACGATTATCGAGGATAACCATCTACGCTATCGTCACCATACCAGCGAACACGCAAATTCAATTAAGCTATGAACTCCCCTACCAAACCATCAGCGCACGAGCAGAGAAGCTCTCCGCGTACGGTTTCACATGTACCTGCACAGCATGCGGCCGCGGCGCTGAAGCGAGCGATATCCGCCGGGCGCGCATGGTGGTGTTGAACGGCCGGATCCGCGTTGCGACCCGGCAGCAGGCCTGGGCATCTGATGTGCCAAGAGCGGCGCTAGAGTTGGTGCGATTGCTGAAGGAAGAGGGGCTTGTGGGGGAGGCGCTGGGATTGGCGTATCATGATGCTGCGAAAGGGTACAAGAGGCATGGACGACTGGATTTGGCGATTAGGTATGCGACGAGGGAGTTGGAAGTATGCGTTATGTGTTATGGGGTTGATTCGCCTTTTGTGGATACAACGAGGGCGTTCTTGAGGGAGTTGAAGGGGGAGATCGAGAAGGAGGCTGAAGAGGGTGTAGTTGAGAGGTAATTCTGAAGGCTGAAGTGTACGATATTGCCTTGTTGGTTACTAAGAATTCACTTGAGACAGCTGGACGAACGTTGCTGTTATCATTCAATTGAACTTAGCGAGCGAGACGATACATTCATATCGAACATGGGCCCATTATTCCCTTTTCACCAAGTCCCAAGAAGCGTTCAGCCATAGCTGCGAAAATTTCAGCATTGACCGAGACATCAGAGACTCTATGTGCGACCTAAACTTTTTGCATTTAGATGCAAGTCCTGCACCTGCCTCTGCACGGGTTGCAGATGCACGTGCAAACAGCCCTGCCGAGCACGGCGGCGTCTTCGCGAGGCGACATGCCAACGGCAGCGTCCTCCGGGACGACGGGGACGGCGAGGACGGCGAGAGTCATCGTCGCGAGGAGGACGAGGGGGGCTTTGAAGAGCATGGCGAGAATAGTTGGGCGGTCGAGAGTTGATTGAAGGGATTAGATAGTGAGTGAATGTGTTGTTGGGTGATTCTAAAATGTTTAGATGTTGGGGGTTATTTATGTTTCTAAAGAGACATGCATGTGTTGCAGAGGCCTATCTGCTTAGCCCGAGTCCACGGCATTAGCAAATGATAACCACGGACCTGGACCAACACAGCGCCCCGCATATGGATATAGGCTGTAGTCACTTGAATCCGTGACCACTCGTTGGAGGCGATTCGACGTCTGTAATGCAGTATCCACAATAAATGCTTGCCATTCGTGTCTTGGTAGTCATCTGTAACGATCCTTTTGATTGTTTCCACGTTGGTGGCGTCGGTTCCAAGTGTTCCTCAAGTGAGGGGATAGTACATAGGTGCTGTGCCGAGACCGAGCGTAGCCGTAGAAGTGATGGCGGTGGTGTGATAGGAGTATCTCTCGTGCTTGATGTCTTGGAAATATACGAGATGGGAAGGTGGATTCGTGAAGGATCGTGCTAAAAAAGGGTTTTAGTAGCTGATCAAATATTCTGCAATGGATGTGAAACGGGACATGGCAATCTATTCTTTCTGTTTATTGTCATCACGAGCCTAACTAAGACCACGTTATCTTATCCTTCTCAGTTCATGGGGTCTTCAAGGTGTTATCTATTGCGGGCAAGTCAACGTTCTGGCCTCGCACGGAAGGTTTTCATACGCGCGAGAGATAGATACTCGTACCATGAATAGACCGGTCGATATTCCACTGGCTTTGCAATTCTCTCCACTGCCCAAATTCGATCCTTAGATACTAGCATAACAAAGCATTTGGTCGGCGATTGAAATGGCAATTGTGTGAGATGTACACGCATCAAAATTCTACACTTGAGCATGGTACGTACGATGTTTGGCCTATGTAGAAGAAAAGGTATGTGTTGATTGTTTCCATGTACATAGATAGATAGTATGCCGAGACAGCTCAATTGGTGATTCCGTTCGTCGCCCGGAGCGGCCCCATAAGAAGGTTCTCAATGCACAAGTGCCCACGCATCTGTTGATCTTCCTCGTCCCGGCATCCAGCGAACAATTCTAACCGTCGACAGTATCAGCGAACGGGTTCTCTCATGACCATGTTCGCAAAACTCACTACCCTAGTTCTTGATTGGCGGTTCGCAGATCTTGCATTGTCCCCTGCACGGGTCACAAGCACAGTAGCAGATCAATGTGCCCTCGGTGAAGAAGTCCCCACGAGCGGAGATGTCCGCAGGAGCAGCGGTCGGGGAGGCTAGGACGCCAAGAGCCATGGTGGCGAGGACGAGTAGGGGGGCTTTGAAAAGCATAGTGAAGTAGAGGGTTGTTCAAAGGCTTGGTTGTCTTGGAGGTGGATCGAAGTGGGCGGTTGATGAGTGAGAAAGTTGAGTCGGACAAGAACTATTTATGCTTGTCGACTCGGCGGTGGAGAGCTCAAAGCTTAAGTGTATGATGCTGTGAGTGATGATAAGGAGGTTGGGCCGCGGTGTAGGATGCTGCACCCCGCTGATTCGGCGGATACGTACGAGAAGCTGCGATGTATTCTTCGTCGGATGAAGAACTGAGGGTCTAAGTCGGTGCCATCCACATCTGTTTGGGAAGACTACAAATCTTTGGAGGCAAGACCTTCTTTGACCTGCCGGATCAAGATGTGCTTAGTTGGTGGCGCGCATATCAGAGGATTCGGATCGTTCTTGGCCTCCTCAAATTGGTCTTCTCACATACTATGACGATGGTGGTCTTCTGAAATGCTGCAGGGCGCTAGATAGTACGCCCGTAAGTAGCCGCCCGAAGGAGTGGCCCCGTCGGGAAGGTGCTTGATATCGCTTGGCCAAAGCTTGAGTACATGTGTACGATGCCACGTGGATGCCTAAGCTTCTCCCAAAGCTAAGCTCACAGAAGTCGTATAACAACCATTATGAGCCTAGTCGCCGAATCATACTGCGGAGACGTTACATTGGGGCTGACGGGGATCGTGCGTTAAGCCGTATGGGGACCAACACATTGGCTAGTGTCGCGCGAGAGACAGTTGCAACTTAGAAGGAGCTGATCCTCTCGTGGAGCGGCATATTATATGTATGAGACTTGTGTGAGGGGTGGAAAAAGCCTTTATGACCACGCCACTCCTGTATGCTACAGGCGCATGTGACTTGTAAATTGAGCTCGGTACCAGAGCGGTGGACATGGTCAATCACAAGACTGTTCTGTTAGGTGGGAAAAAATTGATCGCGAGACAGTTTAATGAAGTGGAAAAAGCTGTATGTTCCTAGGAGTGACTAAGAAGCAAGCGTGCATTCATCAATGAAATGTAATTGGAGCGAGCCGACCGAGAAGCATGCACCCATACGTAGAATGTGATTGAAGCGAGCCGACTTTGTACGCTGACTGGGTTTTGTGTCAACTAAACTGGTACTACGATAACATCATTGCTCCTTGCCTAAATGCCGAAAATCAATGTCCGAAAATTGCAACATTGTTCTAAACTCAAATTGTTCTCAAGTAGCTCAATTTTCTTCTTCGATAGCATCGATGGAGGGAGGCAACGTCGAGGACTCGATCTGGAGGCGAGACTGAGAGGGGAAGAGGAAGAGAAGACGGATAAAACAGCTGTTAGGTGGCCACAGCCACACCAACCTCAAGCGCAATCCCGGCATTCTTGAAAGCGTCTTGCATACTATCCGGCGCCACCCACAGCAAGGGCTTGAAGATCCGCTGGTACCGGCCAACTGACACATCATCCCATAGGGTAACAGTGTGAAGTTTGGTGAGGGTCGTCCGCTTGGCGTGAGGGAACTGGGAAATCCACTCGTAGCCATGCGAGTAACGACTTGAAAGTTCAGATAAGTCGTCATCGACGTCTATAATCTCCAACTTGGTAAAAGATTCCACCAATAGGGCGACCGCAGGCGAGAATTGCACCTACGTCACAGGTCAGTATGTTGAATGGAACAATGACTTCGAGTATACCGACGTGGAGTGCTTCTAGATTCGTTGGTAGAGCCTGGTATAGCTTGTCTCTGCCATCTGGCCCCGGCTCCATTGGAAGTAGGCATGAGGCACTTATCTTGAGATCTTTCACTCGAACAAGATCGGAAAGGTCGACAGGAACGTCGGAGCTCTCCACGAGTCCTCTCCATGGTATGGTGAGCTGTAGGACGGTGAGGGTATCCCGAAGAGAGCGAAGAGAATCGGCTATTCCGATGGCACTGAAGGTGTACTCTGGCGGTGGGTACCCCCAGAACGAAAAACCAAGGGGTAAGTCGAGATGTAGCTCTTCGAGGCCCGGACAAGACAGAAGGAGCTGGTTGAGTGTTGAAGTTTTGCAGACGCCTCTTGGACCGCGCTGCCATTTATCGCCGCTGATGGAGAGTTTGCGCAAGAATTTATGTTCACTGTTCTGTAGTAACAGGTTTTCACTATCGTTATCATCGAGAGACATAATTGAGACGTTGTTGACTGATAGGCTTCGCAGACTAGGAACAAGCAGGCAGGCTGCGATCGTTTGCGAACGTGGGTAACCGGCAAGCGATATGGCTTCGAGGTGCTGCAGCCGAGGCAGGAGCGCGAAAATATCGTTCATTCCATGAGGTGGCGGGTCTTGAGTAGTTGCTATTGAGCAATATATGTGCACCTCCTCGAGATTCGAACAGCGGCTTAGAAGGTCAAATCCCATCGGATCCACGCCATGCTGAAGCAACGGTGGAACTGGCAAGATCTCGATCGGACCACAGCTCCGTACTTCCTTGCTTAGCGCGTCATTCTCGCATAAGCTACGAAGTAGCAGGGCTTTTGTTTTCTTCCTCACCCCGGCGCCGTCGTACTCGGGGCTTGGGGGGTCTGGTGCAGGGTCGTTTTCTAGCGTTATGTGTCGGAAGATGAGCTGCGACGTAATAGTGCAGAACCGCCGTGAGACAACTGCAAGGCTGAATAGCGCTTGATTGTCGCATCGTAGACGTGAAACGATATCAATGAGAAGCTCGTTGGCCAAATCGTCCAGGATCGCCATGGTAGTGGCAGTCGGCTGGTGCCTAGAAATGCTTCCGGGGCGATGTGAAGCTTCGATTGAGTTGAAGACGAAGTGACGATTGGAGAGTGATCGGAGCTATTAGCAGAGGATGTCGCTGTCAGCAACGTTTGAGAACATGTGTATGTTGTTGACTGTAGATGGTTAGCAGGGAGTCACGCCTCGATAGAGACACCTCCCCATTGAGGTTGGTAAGAGTTTGCTTACATAAGCTACCAGGATAAGATCAGTTACCTCGCCCTCCGCTTCAGACCCATTGTACACGAAAGCTGTTCCCACGAGCACTTTACCAGCGCAGACTGATGCACATCGCATGTTTCGGAGTCAGCTGAATGCGCACAGACTGTTGGGGTCATAACTAGAGTATTTTAATGTTCTCAACAACCGGCTATCCCCACCCTACGGTCTTTCGATTATCTCCGCTACAAGTCGTTGCTGTATCTATCCAATTTAGACTTGATGTCGGTGTCAAAAACATCCACAGCGTACTTCCTCAAGTTCTTGACATGGCTTGCAGTGGCGTTTTCCGGCGTAGACACCGTCGTCGCACTCGCATTTTCCTTCGCAACTTCGCGTGAAAGTTGTCGTTCAAGTGCACACCATCTTGCTGGACCAGCTCGTCCCGATAACGAGATCAGTTGCTGTTTTCCCCTCTTTGGGTTAGATCACTGGAAGATGCAATGAGCACTAATTATGTATTCGCAATCTACGAGCAGCACCGGCGTATGCTCTGTAACGTGCTCTTTATGGCACAAGGGCACTCCAAGCGTGGGGCATTCCAAGATATATCTCCTTCATTGGGAGGTCAGCGCCATCATGTCCATGGCTTTTGAAGATGGTCCAAACCGTTCGACGATGCAATGGGCGCCAAACCTGTGTCCAGAATCCTTGTGCTGTACCTGTATATGCTCATCGTTACATTATCCACTGCACAAGCAGCATTTCAGCGCGTAAAGCTGTTTGATATAGTCATCCTTCGTGGGACCATCAGTGTGGCCGCTTCCAGGTATGCGTTTGGCTAATTCATCCGCAATTCTTTTTGGACACAATTCCGTTCGTAATGATCTCTATCACTGTGGGAGGTAGCTTGCAGGTGTGATCTGCGCATGTTCGCCATGGCTAACAATCATGGCAAATGGACACCAGCGGAAGCAAACTTCAAAGCTTTAGAGAACATGTAACTCTCAACAATTTGTTGTTTCCAATCCTTTGCTACCGTTCCATCGGCAATTCGTGCAGCTCCGTCGGGAACGGGACATAATAGTCATCAGATGCTTGGTTGCAGTTGTTATCACGTGACTTCACATTACAACTGTTCTCAAGTTCTTTGACTCAACTATCATGGTCTATATCTATTCCATGAATCAAAACCAAGTCTAGTTTTGTCTTACTCAAACCCTTCTCGCTGGGCTCGTAGCTTCGTTATTTTGCTCTTTCGCTGCTTCGCTCTTTCGCGTTCACGCCTCGGCCCCGAGCTGCGTTATTTGCCGAAGCCGAAACTCACCGCTGACCAGCGTAGTAAACACAACTCGGCTCGTTTTCGCATCGCCTTCCATAAGGCATGCTTGTAACTCGATCCGGCTGCCGTGGCCCCGATAATTGACTAATTAGAACCCTGACTGCCTGACGGAAGGCCACCTTTTGCCATACACAGCTAAAGTGGACGCATGAGACCAACTGTAACTAGTTAGAAGGCTTACAGATCCCTAAGTCGCTGCCTAAGTAGACTGCTATACAGAAGAAGTAATCGGGGGATGGATGTATGCGTAGTTCACGGCGTGGTTGGGCGGAAGGTGCCGTGTCATGCGATGTTGCCGAAAGTATATATAGGTGAAGCACTTCTCGACAACTGGTACAAAATAGAAAAATCACTTTACGACTTCCATACCACCCATACATATTTCCAGGACGCTTTTGTTCATTGCGCCATTGCCTGTCGGTGTGTGACTACTCTATTAACCTCACCATGGTCCACGCCGCTGTCGTCAACAACTGGGGCGCTAGTCCCACCTATGGCAACATCGACCTTCCCACCCCTTCGAAATCACAAGTCCTCATCAAAGTCCGCGCAGCCGGCGTCCACAACTTTGTTCGCTCCCGCGCCGCAGGCCAACACTTCTCCGTCGCCGGTCGCGATCCGCCCCACATTCCCGGCGTGGATGGCGTCGGCACAGTCATTGAGACCGGCCAGCTCGTTTATTTCAACGCGCTTCAATCGCCAACCGGCTCGCTAGCGGACGAAATTGTCGTCGACAAGCATAACGTCTATCCACTGGGCGAGAATGCCAATCCGGAGGACGTCGCTGTGCTGGCGAATCCGGCGCTGAGCTCTTGGATGGCCATTGCAGCGAGGGCCGGTATTAACAAGGGAGACAAGTTCACAGTCGGAATCATTGGGGCTACAGGTGTGAGCGGAAACGCAGCAGTGCAAATCGCCAAAGCATTTGGTGCGAACGAGGTCATTACCATCGGCAAGCCCGGTGAGAAGCTGGAGAGGACGATGGAGCTCGGTGCGAGGGAGACCATTGCCTTGTCTGATTCCATTGAGGACACCGACTTCTCAGCCGCCGCCGACGTCGATATCATTCTTGACTACCTCTGGGGCAACGTTGCGCACGCCTCATTGACCGGCATCATCTCCAAGCGCAAGAACGTCAGCCAGCGCCTCACATGGGTGCAGATCGGTGCGCTTGCTGGCGAAGAGATGGGCGTTCCAGCGAGTATGTTGAGGAAGGCGAACGTGGCTATGGTTGGTTGTGGTCCCGGGAGTTGGACTTTTCAAGAGCTGGGGAAGCAGTTGCCGCATATGTTGGAGGCGATTGTGAAGGGGGGGTTGACGGCGGAGTTTGAGGTGAAGGAATTGAAGGATGTGGAGAAATGGTGGGATGAGAAGGGTGGCAAGCGGGTGGTTGTCAAGCCGTAAAGGGTTTGTGAGGTTGGTTGTAGGCCTGAGGGCTTAATGATTGACAACACGCATTCTCTTGTGAAGCTCTGAGTTTATGGCCATATTTTGAGCTAGATCTAAGTGTTCGGAATGAAGATTTCAGATCCTTCATCCAAATCAGATGTGAATGGCAATAGATACAAATTAAGTTGTGTGTGGTTCTTCTGTCGCTTTCAGATATTGTTCCATCTTTGTGGTCGTGGGCCCAGTCCGCCCGTTGCGTTCATTGCCCACGTCTCCTTATCTCTATCTAGCTCAACAATCTCTTCCACGATGCGTAATCTTTCCGATGTTCCATGGGTCCGCCTATGACGTCTCATCTGGCTTGAAAATTGATACGTCTCCAAACGTTGCAGCCATGTCCGTGACCATGACTCCATTCTTTCCAGTTAAAATGGTTGCGTCGTCCACTGTGAGCTTAGGCACATCCAAGTCATCGACGTACACACGTATCGTTTCCCCGATTGCCGTCACTCTGACCTCGTAGTCGTAGTCGCTGTCTTCACGTTTCTGAATCTCCGAAAGTGAGGCGTTCGCAATGACGACTTGAGCCCCAGTATCGAATACTTCGAGCGACAAGAATCCAAATGGTGAAATTCCAACATAGTACCCGCTGAACCCGGATATATCATTGCCGGAAGCTCGGAAAACGAGACCAGCTGATCCCGGTGAGTCGTGTTCGTCCGGGAAGCTTAACGTGGCATCGAAGATGAGGTTCGTGAAGTTCGTATCGAGCAGTGCCATGCCACTCGTGGTCATCGCAACTTGAAGCCGCTGATCAAAGACCTCCCACTGCCCCCCAAAAGTCTTCCATCCAATCATGTTACCGTCCGCAAAATTATCCATGACCAACATGTTCACTGGCGCAATGGTCCCGTCCTCGTTGAAGTACATGCGGTCGTATGCAAGTACCCGGTGATTCTGGTCCGATTCGCTCAACGGTCGACGGTGGTAGACCATGTAGTAAATATCCGTGTCTGGAACATGGATGATCCCATGGTGTCCACTTCCTTTCGCAACCGCATTATCCTGCTGCAAAATCCTTGCCTCCCTTTCAAACGGACCTAACGGCGAATTCGCCATGGAATATGAAACAGAGTAGTCGGGTCCAGTCCAGCCGCCCTCTGACCACATGAAATAGTAAATTCCATTCCGCTTCATCATCTGCGAGCCTTCCACGTAGTTCTGCGGCGTGATGTTTCGAAATGTCGTTCCGTCGTCTAGTGTTCCCAGAGAGATCATATCATCGTTCAATTTTGCTACGTTTGCGAAGCTGTGGCCGCCGTAATAGATGTACGCTTGCCCGTCATCGTCGATGAAGACATCTTGATCGATGGGTTGCGCGCCGTTGTGATACTCTCCGATCAGTGGCTTTCCTATCGCATCAATGTATGGTCCTTCGGGTTTATCCGCGACGGCAACTCCGATACCTCCAATCAGGCCTTTCTCGGGTTCTCCCTCTTGAATATCGTTGGCACCAAAGTAGATATAGTACTTTCCATCTCTGAAGGCTGGTGCAGGCGCCCATACGGCCTTTGTTGCCCACTCCACATCGGCAATGGTTAGGATATTGGGATGCTTCGTCCAAGTGATTAGATCAGGACTAGAGAATGCATCAAGAAACGTTTGCTGTGCGTACTTGTAGGACGAAGTGGGATAGACCCAGTATAGACCGTCGTAAATCGCAGTGTCCGGATCTGCGTACCAGCCGTCTACGAACGGGTTTCCGGCTTCGGATGTGATATAGTCGGGTACTGCGGTTGTTCCGTAACCGGGAAGTGAATGTTGTGGGAGAGAAGAACTGAATGTATTGGCCACTGACAGGAATATGGCCGCTTGCATGGTGGTGCCGAAGTTTCGGAATATGCCGAAGACGCCCGTGGGCGATGATGGGGTGTTTCGTCCGGCCATGGCCGCTGTGGCTTCGAGATGTGGCTTGGTGCCAGCTAACGATAGAGTCGTCTCGATCTTGTTCACAACATCATCGGATGAGATCGAAGCGTGAGGATTCGAAGCCTCAAGTCCTTCCACCAGCGAAACGGAAACCAAAAATACTATAAGCCGGCCCCACAGACCACCCACACCCTTCTCGCACGATAACCTCATCGTTGCAGCGACCTTGTGATACACCAAACGCTGCATTCCAGCAGCTCAATACGGAAACTCGATCGAAGTTTGTTAACAACGACCGGCTACCTGATACCGCTGCGTCATGTCACCTTACGTTTATAGCGCGGTCTAGCATGCATACCCCTCTTACGCGGGTCAGCAGCGATTCTAACGCTACGAGTAGCCAATCAGACGCGACTGGAATCCACTTCTCCACGAAAATCTAAAGTGGGTCCGGATGATGCCTAGCACACGTTTATCGTGCCGAGGGGTCGCGGCACCTGTGAAGGTTGCGGATTTAGCGTGGGATGTGACTTTTGGTGGTGTTTGTGTGTGAATTGGATGCGCACTACCTATCTCTCTTCGAAACATTGATGCAGCAGCACTGACTGGGAACCAAACCTTCCTGAATGTGCACTACATGATAGTAGTCCTAGCCATGCCTGCACCTCTCATCACGATGTTTTGTTGCGGTTATGAACAGTGTCAAATTTCAGATCGAGAACTGGATACGTCTGGGTAATAATTATATTTGCATTCAATGGCTGCATTTCAATGAATGGCTCTGCGACGTCACGGCGAATCTGAAGCCTCAGAAGGGTCGGGGCCAACCGCTTCACCGAAAGTGATTACGGGGCATACAGCATAGTCTCTGTAAGCAAGCGTTCTAGGAACAAGCGTCAGAATACTCAGGGACTCGTTGGAATTATGCGCGCATGGTAATATACATGTTCCCTTGAGTTCCAGCTTTGGATGATCTTACGTATCACGGGAGGCGTTTCGTTCACACACCTTAAAAGGTGAAACAAGTCTGGGAAACTGTCTTAAAGCTATGTCATGTTCTGATATTAGTAATGATGTTGCAAGCCGTTCTTACCTTAGTAGCTACTACAGTGGTTCTACGATGTAACTTGATTAGCAGAGCCACGGATCCGAACGCTACGGGGGCACATCGAAATTCACTACGTGCTGCGTAACCTGGGCGTCTAGACGTTGTACAGTCTTCACGGTAAAACGGCTATTGTAGTCGCGGTAAATGCTCGACCTCGGCCATTGGACTTTATCACCGTCTCGTCGTCATGGAAAACCGCAGCTACGGCAGTTCATTTCAAATTGTTCCGTCTCCCCGCCCCCTTGAAGGTTGAGAGCATTGGCGCAGAACTGCATCGCAAAACAATCAGATGGTTGCTGACGACTTCACAAAATCTTCAATTGTCCCAGATTTCCAAGCGGTTCATGTATCCCGAAATTGATGTGTATTGAGACACACCATGATGAGCATCGGCCCAGGAACCTGGGCTGTCCTCTGTATAAATTGCAGGCTGAAGTCGACAGCTATGTTTAGGTGCGGCTGCAGATTTGCCATCGATGAAGGTCGTTGACAGACATATCAGTATTGCGAGGTCAGGAGAAATTGCGACTAAGGCCGGACAGGCGGGAGCGGCGTCCCACGCGGCCGGTATAGTCAAGAGCAAAGCCTCTTAGACTATGACTTTAACACTCGCCACCAGCTATCCCGAGGATCAAGCCGGTTGATATATCAACTAGCTTCTAGAATTCCGCTTGTGGCGTCTGGAAATTCTACGCCCCGATTGTTTACACTTGGCAGAACCCCCGATCCCGGTTAAACATGGTCCACTAACCCGGGTAAACCCTCAGATCTGCGAATTGACGATTCGAGAAATAACCGTCGCAGAGGTTATATATGGTCTGGTGCGAATTTAGGAAGAACTTTGTGGTAGTCAAGGAAGAGACCGCACCTCTACCCTCGAACAACATGCATTTCTCCACTGTCGTAGCTTCGGCCTTGGCCTTCACCAGCACCGCTGTTGCTGTGCCTACGCACCCCAGCCATGGCAAGTCGGACAGTCTTTACAAGGCTATGCGCTCGCGAGGAAGGAGCTTTATTGGCACGGCATGGACGATTCGCGATAATGAAACTGCGGAATTCGATATCATCAAGCGGGATTTCAACTCGTGAGTATCCGTGGCGGTTCTGGACGGGGTGCAGCGGCTAACAAAACTCAGTATTACACCGGAGAACGCACAAAAGTGGGAGTCAACCGAGCCCAATCGCGGAAACTTCACCCTCGAGGACAGTGACCGATACGTCAAGTATGCGAAGAAGCACGACCTGCAGCTTCGCTGCCACAACCTGGTCTGGCACAGTCAGCTCCCTCCTTGGGTGACCGAAGGCAAGTTCGACAACAAGACGCTCATTCAGGTCATGGAAGATCACATCAAGGTTCTTGCCGGGAGGTATAAGGGACAGTGCACTCAGTGGGATGTCGTGAACGAAGGTATGTTTCCTCGTGTTCAGCGAATGTAACGACATATCGCTGACCATGATCATACAGCTTTGAACGAAAATGGTACTTACCGTTCAAGCGTGTGGTACGATACTATCGGAGAAGCCTTCATTCCGATTGCTTTCAGACTCGCAGCCAAGTACGACAAGCATGCTAAACTCTACTGTAAGTTTCCCCACGTTACCCAACTCTATCACCACTGACATCGCACAAGATAACGACTACAACCTTGAATACAATGGCAATAAAACTGCAGGCGCGGCGCGAATCGTTAAGCTCATCAAGTCCTACGGCCTCAAGATCGACGGTGTTGGCTACCAAGCTCATGTTGCCTCTGATAGCACACCTACAGCACCAGGTGCCGCGCCGGATCAAAAAACTCTAGTGGCTGCCCTTCGCGCGACAGCTGATCTAGGCGTGGATGTTGCTTATACGGAGCTTGACCTTCGTCTGAACACTCCCGCCACTCCCGAGAAGCTTGCAGTCCAGGCTGCGGCGTACGAGCGCGTTGCGAAGTCTTGCTTGGCTGTTAAGAGATGCGTTGGCATGACAGTTTGGGTAGGTTTCCTACACAACACACCCAACTGAACCCGATCTAACATCATTGCAGGGTATCTCGGACAAGTACTCTTGGATTCCCGGTGTCTTTAAGGGCGAAGGAGCCGCACTTCTCTGGGATGAGAACTACAACAAGAAGCCAGCGTACAAGGGTTTCTTGAAGGGGATAGCTGGAAGGTAGAAAGAATGGATTACCATTTTTTCATGGAACCTGAACATTATGCGAACCAATAATCAGTCGTTCGGACCTGCTCTACGCCATTAATGTATATACAAAAATGCATAATGGAACGATAATTGTTCCGTACATGTCGCTTTTTATATATTTGCGTACACTAACGTCATCATGGAAGGATACACTAATGCCACTTAGAGACAAATTGTGCACGATGGAAACTTCAAGTGTTCAACAGCACCGAGAACCGTCATGAGAGTGCATACGCTGATACGAACAGAGGCAATAATTGAACAAGCAACTTTCAATCACGATTGCCACATCTAATGCAGAAAAATGATAATGGCCCATGCAATCGAGAATCGGAATACTGGTTCAAAGAGAGGTGCGCCCAGGATCACTCGCTGAAACCCCGAGAATAGTATCGGTAAAAGTACTTTCGCCAACTTTACACTGATGTTCCAGGCGCCAATGCATGTGATGGCCTAGAGCGTGCCTTGACCTCGGCGATGAGTGGTCTAATTAAGTCAGCGCAGGATTCGCTATTTCTGTATCTGTGACGGAAGTTCGTCCCTATTCTACTTGATGCCTGGTTTGAGCCAGACTCAGTAGTCTTCGAGACTCTATTATAGGGTGGGCGTCATCCGAAGTTTGAACTAGCAAAACTGTCCCAGGCGACGCCGACACTCGACTCCGCATCAACACAGTTGTTGCCATCGAGAGAATCTTCTTCCTCCCCGATTTTGGGATCACTTGGTAGAAGAAGAAACATTGGTTGTTTGCTTACTTGGTTGTTTGAGTACTTGCGTTCACCGCAAAAGCATACAATATAACCCATGGCTGACTGATCAGTGTTCAGTATCAAGATACCAGAGACCTGCAAAGCAAGTGGAGAATGTGGAAGAGATAGTATATCGAGGGAGAATTATACTGAGCCGGGTGTTACTTCTTTGAGGAGCGGTGTACGAACGCCGATGCTTCCTACTCAATCTGCCAGTGCCATTTCAAAATCCCTCTCCATCCGGCTACATGTCAAAAGGCCGCCAACCGAACTGCGTACAAAAGATGTCTCACCTGCTCAAACTCAATAGATGCACAAAAGTTGTCCTTGGTAGCTCTTCAAAGACCCGGAATATATTCCTGTTCTCCTCGGCCCGAACCACAAATGCTCCATCTAACCCTTCATGCGAGGTTTTATCTAACCTACCTCGAATACACAGTGGCTATTTATACAGCTCAATAGACAGTAGCCCCAGGCGCTCGAGTGTCCTTGACACTCCCGCATCATCAATATTCCTCCGTAAAGACAAGGCAGCGCGTGATTCCTGCGTCGTTTGAACACAAAGGGATTCTCCATTTCCGAGGTCGTACAGCAGTCGAAGTCTTCTTTCGTAGATATCTTCCGAAGGGAACGACACAGAGTCTGGTTGACTTGACGCAAATACGGTGTACTTTCTTGATATGCCCGAGATCGCCAGCGGGACTAGGCTGTTTCGGGGTAAAAATCAAATCTCTCTCTGCTGAACACGCAGATGCGATACATCCCGCAGATTGTGGGATCCGTGGAGATAATTTAGGAGACGTTCTTGGTAAGCCCGCCCGCATACAGAAGCGGGGAATCCTCGATGCTATACCTGCAGATCGACTAGGGATGTAATCATGCTGGCGAAAAGGTGGCGAAATGAACCTCGATTTGGCAGATTCGTGCTGCTGAACTCCCATTCAAGTAGTGGGAGTAGATCAATTGCTCTCCCACGCGGGGATGGAAGAGACTGGGGGTCGCCGGGTATACGTATGTCGATGGGCCCGAGAACACTGTCGTGGTCCTATTGATATACGTGCTCAAAACGTGCTCAGGGTACGGTAAGCTCCAAAAGCACTGTACAATGGCACTGTAACGCATATTTGGTCCCGTTTAGAGGTGTAAAACTAGACATGGATGACTGCGTGTTCAGCCGCACTAAGCGCGTCGGACTACCGGATCCGGTCCTTTCTATTCCTGGATGCAGGGAGTACTGAACGAACTGACATGTCAAGCGAGGGGTAGGAAGGTTACATCAATAAGTGTAGAGCGCGATGAGACCTTTGTTATTGATAAAATGCTCCTCGCGCTGGCGGCAGACAAGCTGGCTGAAGGAGGTTGACATCATGTGAGTGCTTAGTCACCATCTCGGCGCGTCCACCTCGATCGAGGCTACCGACCGCTCACTGGGTCACTCCCATCTAATTACCCATGGTGCATCAGCAGCCTCCGTTCAGGACTCGAGGTTCTTACGGTCCGCGTCGCCACCAACGTCTAACAGTCATAGAAGCGACGCAAGAGAGCGCGGGGGAGGGCCCATAATGTCACTAGGATGTACCATCTCGGCGTCGTAACAGAATACCTCCTGTCGTGGCATCGTGGCATCACCCTCGGCTCTGAGCACCAAGCTTTCCACATGGCTGATAAGCCGAAGCAGTGCACGCGGGCGCTTTGATCCCGTGTACGCCACCATGTCGGTTGAGCCACGCGACGACCAATCATTTGACGGCGGATGTCGCATTTTCGCATGAGGCATGATGATGCGAGCGCAAAACCATTGGAAAATCAGCATGCGCTATCAGTCACGCATTCAATAGTCAACACGAAGCAATACGGGCGCCTTCGGTCTGCATCCACTTGTCATTTCCAAATCTCGCCGTTGACTGAAGAATGATACAAAACGCCTTGGTAAGGAGTTCATTAACGTAAGGCAAGGACGAAACCCCCCACGCCCCGTCCAATATTCCGTGCTGCTCGCGTAGGCCGGCCATCCTTGTCGATCCACCGTTGAACCGCTCGGTTGCCACGCAACCCTTGTTTGACCTCGCCCTGTCGCATGAATTAGCCTCGTGGTGCTTCGAAGGAATGTGCGCTCGGGTGAACAAGAAAGATTCCGAGCGGTGGTGTTCATGCGCGTTCCTTGAAAAGCCGAGAGTTTGGATTGCAGCAGGCGTGTTGCCGGAGCGTTGGCAACGCTTACGCTGTTTGATCGCTGAATGAAGAGCGCAGCATATTTGCGCTGATGAGACTGCCGAAACGGGGTGGTGTAGTCGTTATCTTATATTGTGTTGCGTGGCGTAACAATAATCATCTTGTCCCTGCACGTCGCAAGAGAATGCAGATGTGGTTCAGAAATCAGTCTCTGTTGGGTATCTAACTAGAATACACGTAGAAATAGTGGAACCCTGTACTCTGAAAGCGCTGCATGTGCAAGGGCCACAGTAGCACTCAACGGGCAACTTGTACAACAATAAAAAGCGACATGTTTCGCCCAAAACGCCTTCGCTATGCATAAACGTTACCACCCTCTGCTGCGCGTACCCACTCTCAAGCAAAACTTGTTTCTGGTTATGCGCTGTCCTCCCTCAATTTATCCATCGCCTCGAAGTACCCCTCCATCCTCCACCTCCTCGCCGCCAACCACGGCAGCATCTTCTTATCCAACGGGCTCCACCACTTGCTATGGACGCTAGCCACACCGCCCTCAATATCCGTAGATAGGGCCATGTGCAGGTTCCAGGTGTTTTCTACTGTGGTCCATGGCATGTTTCCTTGTGGGCGGTGTGCGTAGTTGAAAAGATTCTGCTCAGGGAGTCCGGGAGAGAAGCGATCGGGTGTCTCGAGGAGCGAGAAGTAGTATCTTAGTATTTCGAGTGAGGGCTTGAAGACGAAGAATCCAGCATTCAGGTAGTTGATGTTTGGGAAGTCATGGTTCTCTTCGGTAGGAGGGTAGTCGTGTTCCTGTTTCATTTCGGGGAAGCTGGCGAACGAGTAGGTGGTTGGCATTGTGCCTTCGTCTGATTTCGTTTCCTCGGGTTTTTCCAGCGTGGTCTGACTTTGCACGGCGGGGTCGAGGAAGACGCCGTCGAGCGGTCGTGTTAGTACGGTATCTCCGTCAAGTTGGCAGATGCGCTCGAACTGTGTGAGCTCCCAGAGTCGTAACTTCGTCATGACATCCTTCCATCCCACATTTTTGGTCACGACCCACTTTGGATCGACCCATTCGGCTTCGACGACGATGGCGCCGTCTTTTTGCAAGCGCACTCGTTTGTCATCTGATACGTTCTTGGTGACGAGGACGATCAAGGGTATCGACTTGTCGCGGGATGCTGTATCGTTGGCGTGGAGGAGTTGGTATGTGAGAAGTCGAACACCGACGAAGAAGGGGTCATCGGCGCCTGCATCTTTGGTTCCGGCGAGGAACGTCGCAAATGCGTACTTGGACTTGACGTGTTTTAGTTCGGTGGGCCGCCACTTGTTGGCGTGTGTGCTGGGCAGGACATGCTTCGCTTTGTCGGTGACTTTGCAGACAAGGCGGTCGCTGTAAGGGTCGCATCCATTCGGTAGTGGGGTCCAGATCAAGAAGATGGTAATAATTAGGAGGGCTGTAAGGGAGAGGATTATGGGTTTCGACCGCAGTGATACGGATGGGGACGACGAGAAGGATGACGGCAAGGAAACCATGTTGGCGAGCGACTGTGGATACAAGAACGAGTGTGAGGAGAAGTTTGGAGATATGCAAACAGCTGGGGGCCCCGACCTAGACACGGGCGTGGGGGAGAGGTAAATACATAGGACAACGGACACTGGTGTCACGGGCCGCCAGGAATACTCTAGGCCAGGCGCCTTTTGACGCGCCACATTTTTGCGCTAGCGATCCCTTCATGTTAGCACCCTGCGGCCTATCTTGGGTCTACTAAAGTGGCTACTTCTGCGGACGGCGGAATCAGCGACGCCGCCACATCAGGGTCGTGGGCACCGTGTCATCGCCCAGCTTCGCAGCACAGTAATCCACCACCAAATTAGCCAGACCGCTTGTAATCGAGCCAAGTAAGAGTCCGGTCCTCTGCGAATCGTCTGTCTGAGGCTTTATGAGGTGACATTAAGTGACGATTTCGGTATGAGGGCGCAGGAGAAAATGACAAGCGAGGTCAAGGTCTCGTATGTGTTACGCCAAGGTAGGTAAGGACGCCAACGCGCGGCACTACGGTGGCAGATAGGTAAGACCTTTGTTCACAGATGTTGGCGCGCTAGAGTGATGACGCTGAAGGCGACGTACCACCGCCGCTGGTGCAGCAGAACAATCGAGACTTGGGCGATAGCGCCGATGGACTACAGACGTTGCGCGCGATAGCGCATTGTTCGTCTTTTGGCGCCGTGGCAAAAGGATGTTTTCGTCTTTCCGCGCGAGGAGGACGACCCTCGTTACCCTCTTCGTTGAAGATAAGACGTTACGTATAGCACGTATTTAAAATTGCCGCATCTGCGTCCATCAGCATGCTATCTTTATCAGTGCATCTCTCGTGTTCGCCGCATTGAGTTAGCGAGATGCTGACGCTCGGTAATTATACCCCGTCACCCTCTATTCCTACTACAGACAGTGACTACGGTTCTTCTCATCTTTCCCGTCGCGCTGAACGAATTTCGACCGCATTGTTCTCTTCCTTCTAAAGCGATGGTACGCCATCTTTATGAGTACATACTCGGCCGAACGCCAGGCTTGCTTTGCGCTCATTGGTTTGCGGCATGCCGCAGGCATGCCGCCACGATGGCACGCAACGTGGTAGCGTTCCAACAAGCTGTTTTGCTGCGCATGCGCCGGCCGAACCCGGATTACGGATCTTATAGCACAGGGCTAGCCTGCATGCACTAGGAACATGTGCCGGGCCCAACAGCTCGATCAAGACGTCAAAGCTTCAGCCTTCTTTCTCGCCCATCGCGTTTGCACCCTAAATTACTCCAGGGGATTTGCGCATACTCCGAAAGCACTGTTTTGAAAATAAAACATCCTTGTTGGAAGGGTTGCGACAAGCTTTTCATAGGCCGACGTAGCGGAGTAAGCATAGTGCCCAGTACGGGGGCGAAATCTGAGTGAGCAACAAGCCAAACTCAAATTTGACAGTCTTAAGGAGCGCAGGAGTATATGCAATTTAACTGTCTGCTCAATAGTTGTAGTCCATGTGGACGTGGCGCTAATGCCCTGACATCGCAATTGGCCACTTATTGGCCCGAAACTCAACACTCGCACAATACGGCTTAACGCCCCCATTTACTTCGCAAGACGCGGCATTGATAATGACTGAAATCCAACGGCAAGACAAGGGTCGCTGAAGTTCACTAACTCCCATGAACATGCGAGAGACCGCGGAAACCGACGTCTGCGCGGGCAGCCATCCACTTGACATGCTGATATTGAGGCCCAACATACTACCGAGCGAAGAACTATCGTATACCATCGACTTGATGAAGGTTATCTATGGAGATGCGTCTCCTAACGGCCGCCATCAATTGCGCTTTCCCAATGGAACAGCTCACCGTTGTGTGAGTCTAGCTTGTCCTCAATACTAATGCGTACACACTTTACATGCGACGAGTCAAAATCCTCATGGTTCGATTGGACGCGTCCATACGGTACATGTGCATTGGATTCTTCGGTGGTCCATCAGGAACATTGCATGTTGAGGAATTATCGTCTGCATGCGCCTGCCGCTCGATTTTCGCACGATACCATCCCAAACTTGCACGCAGTGCTTCGCTTGTCCTCACAAACGAGCCCACTATAAACGACCCAGAACTTTGTATTGACGTCGCATATCAAGGTTATTCGCCTACCTCACGGGATGTCCAGATCGACTTTCGAACCCCTCTAAACCTGCTTCCTGCAAACAACGCACTCTCACCCAGCCTGCGCCAGCCGCTACTGATCTGGCCTTTATAAAGTGAGTGCTAACAGCTCCCGACCATCCTTATGAACCCGTGCTTGACTCAATTGGACCTGCAACGCGTTTTGCACAGCCTGTCGACGCTCTTTCAGGAACGCTATTCGGCGAAGGTTCCAAGTCCTCAGACGAAGACTGCCACTTACAATTGCAGCTAACTCTCCGCCGAAATCGCGAACCTGTGTACTCGTACGGTTGACTCTTCAAAGCCCTTCGCGGAACGCAGAATGGAAGGGACTATATCGTCGGAATCCCGCACAAGGCCATTGAGCTGAAGTCCACCTCTGGAAGGTCCGTCCGTCGTTTGGATGGCATCTTATCAATCTCAGAGACTCCTTTAGCATACGAATTACAACATTGTCGGTCGGCACGGAAAATAAGGCATGCACTGGTTGCCTACTGGAGGTGTTTATCGGAATGCATCAGATTATACTCCTATTCGCAGACTCTTCGACCGACAAACTATAACGCTACGAGGTGCCCCAGACCTGTTTGATCATATCCTGCACGGTCAGAACTTCCAACTCCGGGAACTTCTCGTTCAGCCTGTATCCCTTCTCATCAGACACCAAAATGTATCCCTTCACAGCCATCTGCCCAAACAACACCGACATATCCATAAACAACTGCTGAGACGCCATCTCATCGCTCAATGGCGTGATTTTGCCCTCCTCCAGAGACTCAACGCTGTCGTATGAGACCTTGAACTTCCTACCGGTCGCAGCTTCAGCCCAACCCACGATCTGGTTGAACGTTACATCCTGTCCAACAACAGCGCTCTGCTCAGACCAGTCTTTCTCATCCAGCAGTCTCACGATGAACTTCGCCAAGTCGCGCGAGTACGTCATCGAAAGCTTCTCGTCGCCCGTCCCAGGAATAGCTGCGACGCCATTCTCGACATCGACAGCCCACTGGAACCGCGCCATCGTCGTGTCGATGTGCGGCATACCCCAGTAGTCCATAAGGAAACCAACAGCGAATCTTGTGTACTGCAACTCCGTCTTTGCCAGTGCCGCCGCAGATTCGACCCAGAAGCTTGCGTACGGATCCACCTTAGCAATCTCATCACTCACTTTGCCCCCGAATTCACTGGGAATGAACCGTTTCGTTACACTCGATTTCTCGGCCGCAGTGATGAGGTTCAGTTGGGCGGTGGAGCTGGAAGAGCTGATCATGGCTATGGCCGATATGACAGTGTCGATCTTTTCGGCTTCGAGTAGGGATGTCATGGATTGGATGTCGTCGTAGTCGATTTTGGCGTAAGTTACATTCGATTCGGATTTGCGTTCCTGATTTTGTTAGTATCATGAGGCACAGACAATAAGCAGCGATCATACGCTTCGGCTGAGCACGATGGTGTGGTGCTTTGTTTTCGACAGCGCATCGACAATCGCCTTTCCCACTCCACCTACGCCGCCGGCAACAGCGATGCGAGCCATTTGTCTTTCGAGGATGCGTCAATAGACCGTCAAGGGAAATGAAATCGTTGAAAGGTTGCAGATGGTTAATGGCAATGCAATCGTAGAGATGTTGCAGTCGAGTGGGATTCAAGAATATGTGGCCACGTACTTTCAGCGTACCTTTATACACATTGAAATCCAGGCAACTACATCAAGAGTCTCAAGCCATACCATGTGTCAGCTAAAGGGGTCCTGATTACAACACACACTACTGTGCGGAGTGAGCGGACAATCGGAATGCGCGGCGAGTGCGGGGACCGATGGCCAAGATAGGGCCAAGGTTGATGCTAAGAGGCTAGGATCGCTACCCAAGGCACAGCCTCTTTCGACAACCTACGAAACATTTCTACGCTCTTCCAAATCGGGTATGGGGGAAGTCTTGCATTGGGATGCAGCGAGTTAGAGCCGCGCTCTTTTGTCCGGTGTGGGAAATAAAGGCTCGTATGTCGTGTTGGGCGGAGGAAGCCAAGGGTCCGGACATGGGAAACTCCCGGGTTTTCTAATCAGACTCGAGATTGATCACCAGGGCTTTGTTTCAACGACGTCGAGCAGGACTTCGACGTTCCACGACGGCTGGTACATGATAGCTTGAAGCGGTCACCCCAAGTGACACAGCCAATGAACCCGGATCGCGATCTGCGATCTGGAACTTTCAATTTTCACACTTCAGAATTCGCACCAGATTCTCGTCACTAATAATGGATCAACTTCTGAGCTACAAGATCATTAGATTGTGATTACAGTGTAGCGCTCACTGACTAGCCGAACTAACAACATTTTCAATGGCAGGTAGTGCACACGTGCCAATCAAGATGTCCCAGGCTCACCACCCTGTTACGCAAAAACATTCGGCTCCGCTCCGTGAATAGATGCCTCAGAGCCTACATCCGAAGCCTCAACGACCTAAGGATTGTAACCTTAGCCTGAAAATGCGCCTTGGAAGAGTATAGCCAAGCCTGCGCACCGCTTTGGCCTCGAAACCGAACTTGAGCACGAGATAGAGGCATCTTGGCTCTTTTTACTGAGCTACTGCAGCCATCCCTTCCTGATGTATGTTTTCGTACTTTGCAACATCCGCAGCCTGCTCGACTTTCCATTCGGTTCGCTGCGATTCGACGGTAGCTGATGAATCAACCCCCTTTTCTTCCGATTCATCCACATCTACAGCACTCATGATGGATAATAACGTGTATATAGCAGTACTTCGTATATCATCTATAGGACCGACCCAAGCGGCGTCATCGTACAGAGTCTCCTCAAGCTGCTCAATTAATTCTACAGCTATAGGTAGTGTTCGGTAAACTAATCGACGAGTACCTCGAAGTACTCCCGCTCGCCATTTTCCGAATTACCATTGCACCGATGCGCGAACAGAATCCTAGTATCGGGAATATAGCATACTTCATGAGTAACTATCTGCCATGAAACTTCTTACGAAGTCAAATTTCGTACTTCTTCCATTGCGACCCAGTCGATCGAGAAGGTCGCAACGTTGATCCCGTCAGGTACGGGTCCTCGTTTGGCTCGGAGAGGTGCACCTTCTTTGACACACGAGTCAAAGCCAATAATGACTAGATCATCACTACTCAGCTCCCGAAACATTATGTTTTCGTCGCTTATGTCGCAATGTACAAGACCAAGTCCGTGGAGATGTTGCACTCCTCAAAACATCTCTAGCTGATCTTTGCACCTCTGTGCTGACGTTCCCATAGAGTCTCGGCGTACTTGTTGAAGCAGAGACCTGTAACACGGCCATGTCGGGTTACACAGCCGCGATAACGAGCTATGTTCGCATGGGGAGAGGCTAAAAGTTGTTCGTAAATGCGGGCCTCCTCAAGCAGTGTACGGCTGATCAGATTAGATTTTTTGTAGGCAGTAAGACGAGGTCGTTTCACGAAGAAATCACAGCGATCGGCACAGATGAATCCTATGAGATTGCTCTCGTATAATGGGAAGATATGATCTGTCGGGATTCTCTGTAGGTTGAGGGTGGCTAGGAAGTTGACGTCTACCTCGTTCTGTCGATTCTTTGAAGTAGCCGAGAAATAATCATCGCCGTGCTTGAAGATGACTATGGTGCAGTCGAAAACCGCTTGCTCCCCAAAATCCCAGCGCTCACTCATGGAGTGGAGCTTCATCGCTCAATGGTGTTTGAAAGGTGGGATACTGAATGTATTGGATGAAAGTTTGATACAGCCTGAGACTTTGTTCCCGCTACCCGTGAACCGATGTTATTGCAGGTTAGGAAGCAGTGAGGAGTGAGGAAATGAAGACGTTAAGCCTGCGATTTTATTAGTTGCTCGTGGTACTAGTAGACGCTCGAACTGTATCACAGATGATACAAGCAGGTAATTACTCACGATAATTAGGCTCATGTGAACGGCTCCAAACGTGCGAGGTCTCTTTGACTTTATTGCACCATAAGGCACACCCAAGACGGGACAGTAGCTGTTGGTGCTTGATGATGCGGATAATGCAAACGTCTGTTTGGGACCAGATGCACAAAGAGACTGAACTGGGTGCGAGGTAGCGGTGACTGCTAAAGGGGGGATATCTAGAGCCGACAAGACCCTCCGCAAACTAGGTGCGAAGGCAACGACAACACTAGAACGACTCTAGTGGTAGCTATTGTAAGGTTAAGGAAGAACTAGCGCATATTGTCTGCGCAATCTTATAGTTACAAGGACGTGGAAGGTCTTAATTGTCTAAGCACCTGTGATGTTTCTCGATGCAGGGCGGCTCTCGCTACGTAGTGAGGGATAACAATCTTTTAATTCCTCTGGTGATTAGACTTGGGCATTCGAGGAAACAGTGCATATGTAGTGTCACCCGCATGTTGTCTACTCACAGTATCCACTCACGTTTCTACAAGTATCGATCCACACAGCCTCGTACCACGGTCCTGCAACTACATCCACAACAGCGAGCTCGCAGACAAAAAGTTCTACCCAGGCCGATTCAAAACCTTCCGGGTCTTTTGAGAGTGGTTTAAGGTGGTTCATGGCTATCTAAGCGGGCTGGTCTTGCCGAGTGATCTAGTCATTCTGAGTGAAACCTATGACTATGCTCGAAGACCACCAAACACTTCCTACGTCTCCCACTCTGTCACCGGAGGGTATCCGCGGGCCTGGAGTAATAACAAATGCACTCATCAGGAGCGATGACAGCGTCGCAACACCCAAACCTGAAATTCCAAACCAGATTCATATCTTGCTATACATAGTGAACGAGAAGCCATCATGAACACTGAAGGCCAGAGAACTCATCATCGGAAAGAGCATAGTTCTACAATCAAAGATTGCATCAGCTCGGGCATTATCAGCGACGCGTTGGAGCAGAGAGAACAAAGTAGCATTATAAGGGCTGCTAGCGATTCCGTCCCCTCAAACATAACCCCTGATGTGCCTCCATGTCGGGCGCAAGATATTTTGCGGCCACAGGGAGTGCCAGTCGAGAAGAAGTGACCAAGGCGGCAAAGCCCACCTACATCATTTTGTTACTTGCTGTCTCATGGGGCTGGTTCGCGAATCCTCATGCTCTTCCAAAGAGCGAGGAATATCCGGAGTAACGAGAAGATGCATTGTCTTGCCCTAGGTCCAACCTCTCTCACTAATTATACCACGCCATAAGCCCGTCCCCTACCCCATCTCCCTTCCCGCCACCTCCTCGACCACCGGCGACGCACACCTAAGAGCTTTAAACACTGTGTCTGCCATCGACGGCCTCGCCATCTCCGTGGTGCCCACTTCCACAACACCATCAACACGAGCAGCAACAGCGCGTTCCTCCGTGTTCCCACCCCTCAGCTCTAACCCCTCCTGAGTTTTCGCCTTCTCCTCCGTCTTCAGCCTGTCCGCCATCCTCTGAGCCTTCATCCTCGCCTTCCGCATCGTGACCCTATCTTTCTCTCCGGCCTGGGGCTTAGTTGTACACCTCTTCGCATAATACCACGAAATAGCATCACCAAGCAACTCGAACGTGCCGAGCTCCTTCTTTTCAGGAAGAGTCGCAATGCGCAGATAATCAATCATGCATTCGAGCCGTGGGATAAGCGTGTTCATGTACAAGTCCGACAGCAGAACGGCCAGGCACGACGCCATGAGCCCGGCATTCTCTGGGCTAAATTGGTCGATGAAGAACTGGAGGTCGGAGTACAAGACTACTAGTTCGGCGAAGGCAGCACCGCGGGTGGGATACGCTTCGCTGTGAAGGAGTTTGATGAAGCAAGTTGTTACGTTGTGGTGGCGCTGGGATATGTTAGCTTCCTCTTGTGGCGTCGGGAAGCTTGTCCGGGAGAGGGTCGAGATGGCCGCAATTCCTGCTTTGCGCAGTTTGAGGCAGTGAGTTTCGATGTCTTTGGCTGCTTCGGAGGTAATGGGCGTGGGTTTGGCGGCGGACATGTTGGGTTCATAGATGTTAATATCACGAGCGGGGTTTTGGAGAGTAGTGTGTGTGGTGACCTCTGTGGGGGTACTTATAAACGAGTAGTGGGTGGACACTATAAGGGGGTTGTGTAGGTGCGATGTATCGGGCTGTAGGCAGATGCATTGTGGGCGGACGACTTGTGTGTCTGTGGTGTGAACAACGCATGTCGACCTGAGAAATGTAAGCACGCAGCAGATTGACAATAGAGAACGAGGAAGAAAGTCGGGAAGGGTCATGAGACAAGCACCCTCCGTGGGCGTGCTGGTGGGAGTCATTAGGGGTAGTGTCGACCGACACACCCGCGTCTATCCGTTGGTATCGAGAAATCAAAGCTCCGTCCCATGCACATGATTCATATCGCTCCTCGCTGGCAATCACACGCCTGGCTGACCGTCCGCGTTTGTTTGTTTTCCACCATGATACCGTCTCCAGCCACAGGTTGCACGCTATCCTGACGAACAGCTGGCACGTCCTCTACGTCGCGTGCTTGGTCGCGGAGCGAGTTTCGGTGTTTCGCGTCCTCTCGGGCCCACTTGAGAAGCAAGTGCTCCAGGTAGGTGTCTAGCCAAACCGATCCTCTGGCGGAGAAGTTAGCTTTGGTAATGTCAATGGGGCCGAAGGTTTCAAGCATACGTAGTTTCTGGAGCTCGTCCAGTATGGGCTGCAGGGCCTCGTCTTCGAACTTTGTGGCGAGCGAGGGGATGAGCGTCTTAGCCTCGTCGGCGGTGTCGGGACAGAGCGACCCTGCGCGGGTCAGTCCAGGTCATACGCGGGTATCAATGTCACCTACCCAGCATAGCGCGCTCTATGGGGTTGATCTGGGGGTTCGAGTCGAAGATGCCACCCATAGAGTGCAGGTTCTCCGTCTGCTTGTAGCGCGCGAACATGTCGAGGTAGTCAACGAACTGCTGGATCGACTGCGAGTCGTTGTGCACACGGTCGCCGCCCAGCGGATTACTCCCGGGCTCCGTCTGGCGGCGCTTGGTATGGATAGCCGTCACGACGGCGCGGGCCTCGGATATAGAGAGGGCATGCTCGCCCTCAAAGTCGCCGAGCTTGGGTTCGGCGCCCAGCTCCTCCTCCTGCTGCACGGGCGGCTTCGGGCGCGACACCATCTTGGGCGCCTTGAACATGGGCGGCTGAATCGCCTGCTGGCGCGGGGCCTCTCGCATTTCTTCGTCCATGATGGCGGCGGTGGCACGGCGGGCGGGCAGGCGAGACAGAGGTGCGCAGTCGCGGGCGGAAGCAGCTGGCGAGTGGTTGCCTTTGTCGGGCGCGCGCGCTTCGTGTGCGCACTTCCAGCGGTGGAGGCTTGGGACCGAGAGAAGCCTGGGTTTGCTGTGCGAGAGGCGTCGCGGGCCGCCGGGCTGTGGGTGGGCAGTGTGCGTGCGGGTGCGGGTACGGGTGCGGGTGCGGGTGCAGTGTGCTGGCGGGGAATAGTCCGCGATGTTTGCGTCGAGCTCGAATGAAGATGTTCTGGCGCCAGCCGGTGCCAAGGCCGCACACGTGACCGGTACCTGCACCGCGCGACTCGTTCACTGCCCCGCGTGCGCCTTTTTGCCTAGCATCGCCGCTGACGCTGATGAGACAGATGCTTGCAGAGGAGCGTGAGCAGCCGCCTGTATTCGCCAGAAACTCAGGAACTCAGGAACAGGAACTGCGCAAACACCAGGACGGCCGCGGCGCCACGCACCGGCGCAGAGTGAAGCACGCCCGGCGGGCATCGCTGCTGGCTGCCACCTGGGCACGTACGTCCAGCGGTGTTTGACAGGCAGGCCCGGGCGACACTAAATACGCAGCATAAGCACGCGGCGGCTGCGTCGATGGGCCATGACGGCGGTGTCCTCTGCCTCTGAGAGTTTAATTTGACGAATGCGGCTTAGCCTACTGTCTCGTCCCCTGCTGCAACTCTGCCACAGCCTCACCTCCGCAGCGACAGCTCACGATACGACACCCGCCCGCCCAGCCCGCTCCACCTGTGCCCGTTCCGTTAGCAGAGCTCTCACTGCGCGTGCTGTGCGTCCTGTGCGTGCTGCCCCGTCGCTCCTCGCTTGCCGGCTGCTCAGGCCCCGTTTCAGCCGCCGATCAGGGACCCCATCCACTCTCACTTCCCCCGAGCTCGCCAGCTTCTCTCCACGACACGACCCCTCTGTCTGCCTCCCACCGCGACGCATGTTGCCGACCGCGCGCCCGAGCGACGTGTACATCCCCTCCGCCTCGCCACTGCAGCGAAGCCCCGCCCGCGACGCTGCATCCCCGGGTCTACAGCCGTCACCAGCGCATACGCCCCTCACCTTCGCCCGCCGCCACTGTGCACTCCGCCGTCTGCTGCGTGGCACACCTCCAGCATGAACACTCCCGGGGAGGGACAGCCTTCGCTGGGAGGCCATGGCGCCCAGGCGCAGCAGGGCTTCGACCCGCGTAGCAATGGCCTCTCCCGGCAGCCCACGAACCCATATGACATGTCTAGCTCGCAGAACCTATCCCCCCCCAAGAACACCGGCCCGCCATCACGCTCGCTGACCGACCCGGAGCAGGACCAGCCGCGCGAAAAGTCCCGTGGACGGAATAAAATATGTGGGAAGTGCGGTGAGGGTCTGACGGGACAATTCGTGCGCGCGCTCGGCGACACGTTCCACCTGGAGTGCTTTACATGTCACGACTGTGGAAAGATCGTCGCCTCCAAATTCTTCCCCGTGCCCGAGCAACCCCCAGGCCAATATCCGCTGTGCGAGACGGACTACTTTCGACGGCTGGACCTGCTTTGTTTTGACTGCGGTCAGGCCCTGCGTGGATCATACATCACCGCGCTGGACCGCAAATACCACATCGAGCATTTCACCTGTTCCGTGTGCCCTACCGTGTTCGGCGCATCCGACAGCTACTACGAACACGAGGGCAGCGTCTACTGCCACTATCACTATTCGACCAAATTTGCACAGAGGTGCAACGGCTGCCAAACGTCCATCCTCAAGCAGTTTGTCGAGATCTACCGAAATGGCCAGAACCAACATTGGCACCCCGAGTGTTACATGATCCACAAATACTGGAATGTGCGTCTGCACTCTGCTGGCCAGCCCATCCTCCAGGCGCCGCAGGACTCCGGCGAAGCGACCGACGAGATTCGCGAACTAGTGCGGAAGCAGGAAGAAGAGATTGAGGCCAAAGTCAATTGGATATGGAAGACACTTTCGGCGTTCGAGGAAAAGTCAGCAACCTGCATATCCGACATGTTGCTGCACGTCAGCAATGGCGCCTATGTGGACGGCGTCATGGCCGCCAAAAAGTTCATCGTCCATGTCGAGCTCCTGTTCAACGCAGCCGATGACCTCGATGCGCAACTTGTCGCGAAAACGCCCAAGGGCCTCACATATTCGCGCGAGTCAAAACTACTCTGCAAAAAGGTTGTTGCCTTTTTCGCTCTCCTCACCCAGTCACAGGGAACAGGGGTGCGCCGGCTTGGCGTCACCCAAGAACTCCTGTCGCTCGTTACCGGATTGGCTCACTATCTCAAGCTCTTGATCCGCATCTGTCTGCAGGGTTCGTTGAAGCTGGAGCGCGAAACGCGGAGCGCAAACGGACTCACCAACTTCCTGTCCCAAGTGAACTCTCTCGATGCGCGTCTGGAATACGAAGCTCAACTTGACCAAGCCACCGAGTCCGCCCTGCTCGTGCCGCGATGGGCGGATGCTTGCCCAATATGCGACGCCCAAGTCGAAGACAAGTGCTTGCACCTCAACGATATGTCCTTCAACTACGGCTGCATGGTCTGTCGTGGATGTGGTGCCGATCTACGCAGCGATGTAAACAAAGCGTACTGGAGCCAGGCTAAGCAAAGAGTCTTATGCCCTGCTTGTGCCGCTGCGCAGCCTGACGCGGAGAGCGGCTTCGAGCAAGTGACTAAACTTCGCCAATATGTGCATCTGCTCAAGGTAGCCCATGCCCGTCTCATGGCCACGTTACGATCCAGCGGTGCGCTACCGCACACTTCAGGTACGTTGATTTCATTGTCACCGCCATCACCGCGTCGACATGTCAGATCTTGACCCGCTATATCAGGCAGTCGCCGCCGCCGCCAAAGAGTATCGACCTCCCACTAACAAGCGGTAGATGATCCGAATCTCACAGGCTACGACTCATCCCAGGGGCACCGCCTAGGCGACTCCGCTTCCGACCTACAGCCTCCTCATCTGCGACAGGACGCCCGTTCTAAATCCTACGGTGGCTCATCCGTCGCCGATTCCCACGCTAGTTCAAACGCAAACTACGAGCAGTCAATGACCGACATCAAACGACTGCGTTCGACTCGCTTGGATAAACACCTCTCGCAAACAATGAAGCGCGCCCGTCAATCTAGGATAATTGACGGTTCCGAAACGTTGGGGGTGGGAGAAGAATCGCATGTCAGGGGTAACATGCAAATCGTCCAGGAACGGGAGGATCCTGACGTCGATGGTGCCACTCTTGCGGTAAACTCCTTGGCTTTGGACGACATCGCTCGCATGGCCGCGCTGGAACAGCAGCGAGAACAGCGTCCGAACGCTTTCCGAGCCGGTGGAAGTGCGCTATTAGGACATGATCAGCCTAGACTCCTGAACGGCCACCGTCGTGACTTCTCAGAGGGACACAACAACAACAACGAAGGACGCTCACGGACTTACTTTTCAGAGCTTTCGCCGCTAGAGTACTTTAAGCTCAAAGGATTCGCCGTGCTCCAGCTCGGTCTCCTCCTCGACGACAACCAGTATAACCAAGGCGAGCTGTTGGATCTCATCGAGAATAAAAGAACAAATTTCTGGGGCAAAATCGGGTTCGGCAAAGCATTCCAAAAGGATAAGAGCAAGCCGAAGAAGGGTAGCAACGCGGCTGTAGAGAAGCCAGTCTCCGAACGGGCGACTTTCAGACAGCCACTTGAACTACTCGTTGAGAAATACGGCGCAGAGTCAACAGATGGCGTCGGCCCCGGTACGCTCAGAGTTCCGGCCTTGCTTCAGGACGCCGTGACGGCTATGAGGAATATGGACATGTCCGTCGAGGGCGTGTTCCGAAAGAATGGTAACCTCAAGGCTCTTCGTGAGTTGGAAGAGGAGATCGATGCAAAGGGAATAGAGCAGGTGAACTTCGATTCGAGGAACCCGGTCATGCTGGCCAATCTACTCAAGCGCTTCCTTCGGCTTATGCCGGAGCCAGTGCTTACGCTAAAACTTTACCGCTTGTATATGACCGCTAATGGTGCGTATAACCCTCCATCCTACTACCCGATTACTAACGCAGATAGACATCCCTGACGAGGCACTGCGAAAGAAGGTGCTACACTTGGTCTGCTGTCTGTTACCTAAATCTCATCGTGACACGTTGGAGGTACTGTTCTGTTTTCTCAATTGGGTCTCGTCGTTCCACACGGTCGACGAGGAAACCGGCAACAAAATGGACACGTGGAACATTGCCACTGTGATGGCTCCGAATATCCTTCGAGAGAACAATGAGAAGGAAATGAAGAGCGTTGATCAGGGCGCTGTTAGGGTCGTATTCGAGTTGATCGAGAACAACGACGAATTCTGCGAGGTTGGTAGACTGACCTGATTCTTTTATGCGCTTCTAACTTGTCGCAGGTACCCGAAGAAATTGTCGAACTGCTGAACGACGACGCCTCACCCGAATTGACTCCCAAAGAGATCATGCGACAGTGGGAGCAGCGCGGCAAGAACCCAACTGTAACAACACCATCTTCCGGGCCAAGGGTTCCGTCGGGCGCATCGTCCAGGAAAGACCAGCGTAACGCTCCACACATCACACAAGCCGACCACAACCCTCAAGCGTGGTCGGGGGAGTCTTCGGTACGCCATGTTGCAGGAGCGGGCGGTCACAACTTCTCACAGCCGAACAAAAACGGCACACCGCCACAACAATACAACCTCAGCACTCCCAACCTTCCTTACGGCCAGCGCCCTTCAGGGTCAACCGAGAGTCACCGCACGGGGTCACCTCACCGTCACAGCTACCGCTCGCCAGCGCTCCAAAAACCGACACAGCTCGGCACAGCGGGTGCAAGCTGAATCACAGCACAACACTATTGACCATTGGCGTAAACAGGGCGTTTTGTTTCCTTGTTCATTTCGTCAAAATCGCAAATCGATACCAAGCGAGCGCAGATGCCTTTCACTCACAGTAGGAAAAAAAATTGGTTCTTTCTCGTCACATATTCGCGCATCGGACACGGACTCGGTTTTACGGCTTTCATCGAGGGCTTGTTGTGGAAGGAAAACCCTTCGAACGACAGTCAGATGACCTCATATACGGCATTCGGAGAGGCGTTCTGGGTAATTGAAGTGTTTTGATTTGGAATCTGCCATTTGCCGGCGGGCTTTTTGTTTGTGGGCGATTTCGTCGAAGGGTATTGCCAGTGCTTGGCACTGATTTGGGGTGGCTTGAAGGGTGGAAAGTTGGGATTGAACATGAGTGACCGGCGACGCTCGAAGCTTCCGTGTGGGCTGTGTTCGCGACTGTTGAAGTATACGAAGGTTGGGCTCGCCGCCTGGTGGAGGAGGCCGTTTTCTGACAATGGGGCAAGCGCTGCCCGGATTCAAAACGTGCAGATTGGAGGGAATGAAAACAAGCCGTGTCGCATGCAAATGGTCTTACACTCTTTGATGATGTCGTCGCTGGTTCGGTGCTCATTTCGTCTCTTCTCGATGTCGTCGTGGTCGTGTGCATGATGTTGTTATGGGCTCTCGTGGCTCCTTGCTTCGTCGTCGATGCAATCCTCTGCCCGCACCTTCACCACCAGCGCCGCTGCCCTCTTGCGCCTTGTCTGGCCTCTTTTGCGGGAGGTGGATGTGATGGTGGGTAGGATATTCACTGTGTGCTGCAGAGAAATTCCGAGAGTCGCATCACCCTGCCTTGATTCCTCTTGGTCGGTGTTGGTGTGGGTGTACTCTCCTTATCGTCCATAGCTCTTTCTCCGTCGGCGGCATGTTTCCCTTGGCGTCTTTCACCGAAGACGTCACCGCGCTCGTGCGTTGACATACTTCGTGCTCGCCTTCTTTTCTGTTCAAGCTCTTCGCAATCACTCTCTTCCCTGTCGTGTGCTTTGTGGCGCGCATCTCTTTGCGCGGGCTCTAGTACGACTTGTTGCGACACTGTACCACTTCTCCCCCAATTGTCGCCATCATGGACCCCAAAACGGCCAGGCTCGCCCTGACGATCCAGCTCGACGACATCGAGACGTACCGCAAGGCCTTGCCCCGCTCCACCAATAATGCCACCGCCTTCAGCGAGGCGAAGGCCTTTGAAGTGCTTCGCGATGAACTTCTGAAGAAACTATGGGAGGTCAATGGGCAGTGTGCGGCTATGCAGTTACTGCGGGACGAGCATAGTAATCAGGTCGCTTTCCAGAGGCTGGTAACGGAGGAGAAGCAGGCTGAGAGTGAGTTCGAGACATGACAGTGCCCTCGCAGGGCGAAGTGTAGATGTGTTCTGATTGTGCATTCTAGGTGACCACGATATGGCTTGTCGACTTGCTGGTGTGCGCGTGGCTGCACGCCCGCCAGCTGTGGCGAATACTCACGTCGGCGACGCGGAAGCTGCCAGGAGGACGGATGCCCTGAACGGAGTCTGGACGGCGATGGGGGTGCGTGTGAATCTCGATGGCACTCAGACGGCAGCTGGACTTCCAGGCACAGCCAAACGTCCTGCTTATCAGGACCCTGCCGATCTGCGGGAGCAGGAGGACGGTCTCACCAAACGACGCAAAATCGGAGATGGCTCTCAAGAACAGTTGGTGGTCGATGACAGTATCAACGATGTGCCACGTATGCTGGGTGTGTCTGTGCCGGTCGTCGACAAAGGCAAAAGTAAGACTAGCCCCGCCACCCACGCCGTGTGCTCGTCCTGCTTAGAACCTTGTCCCAAATTCGACGTTCTGCAGCTCTCGTGCAAGGACCCCGACGAATTCGAGAATCACGCATACTGCCGCGAATGTCTACAGGCCCTTTTCGAAGCTTCGGTTACGGATCCGTCGCTCTTCCCGCCGCGTTGCTGCTCCGCTATCATTCCACTCTTCTCGTGCGTACCCTTCCTGCCCAAAGCCACCATGGCCCGATTCGTCGAGAGGAGGGATGAACTTGAGACGCCGAATCGTACCTACTGCAGCGATCCGAAGTGTGCCAAATGGGTCAAGCCTATCAGCATCACCGCTGGCGTGGCCACATGCCATTGTTGTTCGCGACAGACTTGCACCACCTGCAAGCAGAAGAAACATGATGGACTTTGCCCAGTGGATGAGAATGTCAAGGAGCTGATGAATGTTGCGGAAAAGAGGAGGTGGAAGACGTGTCCAGCGTGCAAGAATATGGTCGAGCTGGCTCAAGGATGCTATCACATCACGTAAGTCTGCTTGGGGGTAAACCAAAGCAGCTAAGACGAGAAGGAATATTGCGAACTAATGTGCAATAGATGCCGCTGCCGATTCGAGTTTTGCTATCTCTGTCTTGCGAAATGGAGAACGTGCAAGTGCGAATTATGGGACGAGCGCAACCTCGTAGAGAGGCCCGCTCCAGCAGTCGCCGCAGCTGCAGGGGTTCCGGTACAGCCGCCCAATGCAAACAGAGCTCCAGCTCAAATTCCGGCTGTCCGACCACAAGTCATCCCCGCTATTCCTCGTGCTCCAGTTCTGGCTACAGCGCAACCTGCAGCGGTTCTGCCAGCGCTTGTGCAGGGCCAGAATGCGCCCCGCAAGAGGAAGCAAAACCAAAAACGCGGGGTGGATTTCCTTGAGCATGAGTTTAAACGCTACTATCGAAGCAATGGTTGGGACACAACGTGCGATATTTGCGGAACGACGGATGAGCGATGGGTTAATGTTTGCGAGGATGAAGCGTGTGGCCTGTCGGCTTGCTGGTACTGTTCCAAGCATAGGATTTAAGTGGAGGGGGCCTCGATTGGTTGGCGTCTAGATGCTATGTCGTCTCGCGACAGGGCGTTCGGAGGCGTCTTTGACGACGAAAAAGACTGCGCACTCGTATGCTGGCGCAAAAATGGGCGAAGGGAGAAGTGTTTATGGAAGCATGAACAAGGTTTGCAGATCGATATACCCGCTATAGAGCTATTTTCTGCGCGAGAGTGTCAACAGTATTTACAAGAAGCAATGCTCGTTCCACCACACAGCCTCCTCTTGAAGATGCCGACCCTATCTCAGCGCCACTCACTTCCTCACCGCGACAACAAACAATCTCGGATACTCTAACAAAACCTTCCCATCAACGGTCCTTACCAACCACTCAGAAAGCTTCTCCTCATACCTCTCCAGAAACTGTGCCTTCACCCCTTCATCCGAGATGCAATCCAGGAACGGCTTCAATCCCGTGCTCTTCACCCACTCGACAACATTACGTGGCTCCGGCAGTGGGTGCACATATTTCGTGCACCAGATGTTCATGCTTGCGGCGTGGGGTGCGAGGGCGTTGTAAATCTCACTGTAGGGCTCGATGGGGTCGAGGTCTGGGCGTGTGGCGTCAGTGAGCTTGCCGATGCCGGTGGTGGATGAGGTGGGGAAAGAGGTGCGCCAGGGGGTGTCTTCCTGGAGCGCGACTGTGCGCATCAGTTCATGCGTGCCGCTGTGGTAGTTGTCAGGGACCTGGAGGGCGAGCACGGCGCCGGGTTTCAAGCCGGACAGCAGGCGGACGAGGGTGGGTAATCTTGTCGGCGCGCGAAGCCAGTGGAACGCCGAGTTGCTGAAGACGAGGTCCGCGTCCGCGTCTGGTGCAAAGGTGGCTAGGTCGCCTGCCACGAAGGAGGCGTTTGGGATGTTGGCCGCTCGCGCCTTGGACAGCATGTCGGCCGAGGCATCCATGCCTGTGATTGCGGCGCGGGGAAACGCCGACGCGAGGACCGCGGAGGAATTGCCCGGGCCGCAGCCTAGGTCGAAGATGGTTGATGGCGAGGATGCGGAGGGCATGTGCGGGAGGACTTGGGAGAGCAGGTCGTAGACGGGACGGGTGCGTTCGGTGCTGAACTTTAGGTATTGGGTTGCGGACCAGTCGGGCTTTTGGGGTGTTTCCGGCATCTGGTGGGAAGTGTTGAGTTGGGATGAGCTTTGGGGTGTCATGTGGAGGGCGCGTGTGTGGCTGGGGGCGGATGAGGGAGAACGCGAGGGGAAACGGGTGGTCTTCCACGAAGTAGATAGATGCTTTGCTGCGTTGCGGCTGGGCTGTTGTAAGCGCAGCATCGCACTAGGTGTACCTTTTGCGTTCGTTCTCGGGCTGGTGCTCGCGTGCGTGTGCGTGAGGGAGCCCAGACGGAGGTGTTATGCTGTGTAGGCAGTTGTGGGCCACAGTTCGTAACGCAAAGTAAGCCTTATGTTCAACTAGCGTTTCCCTCGGCCGGCTTTGGATGAATGGATGAGAAATGTAGTTGCTGGGGGAAGTGCGCTTGCAATTGACGTTGGCAGTTGGGACGGCGGAAGGAGCACTGGCCAATTGGAGTGTGGGGAGAACGTGGCCCGAGGTCCACTCACGAAGCTTAACTTGCCAACCCTAAGTTGACCAACGCAAAGTCAACGTCAACGGCTCTTATGTGCGCATAGAATATATAGTAGGCTCTACCCTCGCGCTTTGCGATCTAATCTAGTACGAGTGGAGAAGCGCACGCGTACCCTTGATGGACGTAATCGCGAACTGCTGCTAAGCTAGTTTTTTTTTTAAAAAAGAAAAACTAGATACATGTTAGGACGCCGGTAGCATCAACTCTCCTTGCGCCCATAAGTGCGGACTCCGCCTAAATGCAACGTCGACCTCGTCAAACCCCAAAGATTGAAGAAGGGCAGCGTGGAGCAAGTGGTCTACAGCCCGACACCAGGCGAAGAGCAACACAGAAACACAGACATATATCTCTATCTACTCTATGATATCGAATTAAAGAAGATAAACTGACTATTCTTACCAAACGTCCCGAGTCGATGATGAACACGCATGATGAAACTACCTTCGACATCAGCCATTGCAACCTTCCCATCCGCACATAGGTGCCGTTCATGGTGTTCATGCATCAGGGAGAACCGCAAGTCGGCCATCGACAGATCGGATTTCCGAACGGAAGCCGACGCTTGCTACCCATGACTTCCGGATGCGACGTAACTTCATTGTCGTACTCGAGCATCTGCGACGCATCTTCGGGGATGCGGACGTTGGCGCTAACAATGTCGAGAACGAAGGCGTCGAGATCGTTGTCTGCAAAGGGCGTGCCATTCTCCTGCATGCTGTTAGTCGTCCATCCTCGCATGGTGAACATGGACTTACACCAGTCACGCGCCAGCCCAGATGCTCCTGCAAGTACGGCACGACGGCATCTGCATCCAAGCTCGCTAGCAGCCCCGCCGCTGCTTGGTCTATCAGGCTCATTGTCAGACTGACAGTGCCGTTCTTAGTTGGCTCCAGCGTGCTAAAACGCTTCGTCTTGCTCTCAGCACTGTGACTCTTCCAGTCTTCGTTTGTACCCTGAGGCATAAGCTGCATCCACTGCCCTACCACTGCTGTGTCCGCATCATTGGAGCCACGACCCGCGAACACAAACTCCACATGAAAAGTCCCAGGCAACCGCTTCGTCGACGCAGTGATGGCAATACTCCAATCAGTGAATGTCGAGTTCGTAAGGAGATGTGAGAAACCACCAGCACTCTCGGCGCCGTTCTCTGTCAACATTGCCCGTGCACCCATCGGATATGTCCACGCAACATACGCAGTCACAGCGCGGCGCCAACTATCTTCCGAAGCGTAGTCCCACGCTTGCGTCTCCGGGTACGCGTATCCGAAGACGGCAGTGTCGCGGACATCATACGAGGTGTAGAAAGAGTGTTCGTTTTTCCAGAATGGTTGGAGTCCCCAGTTCGCATCTACGGTTATATGAGCTGGTGCCCAAAGACCGCCGCTGCCGGAGTCGGCCGGTTCAAACCAGGTCTCCGGGTGCATTGCTTGGAAAAGAGCAAGGAGGCGGTCGACGTTGCTGGACAAGGCGATCAGCTTCACGCAATACAGGGTCAGGACAACACTCACGCATGGTGTAGCATGAAAATTGGCTCAAAGGCCGAATACTCGACTGGCCAGAAATGTCCCGACAGGTCACCATAGCCACCGACGAGAGCGTGGAACCAGCCATGAAAGTTCTCAAGCGCCGTTGCAAACCCATTGAAGGTCTTCTGCTGGAAACACTTTCCTAACTCGTTCTGATACATGCTCCTGAAGTTATAGAATTCTGACCTGAACTTATCAGGTTGCGACTGTGCACTGGCTCCATTCGTTGTCGGATAGCGCATAGTATGGTTCCATTGAGTCCACTGGATCAAATCAGCAGTAGGTCTACACGATTGAAGAACTGACCAACTTTATCGGTAAAGTCTTGCCGGAACACGGGCTGGAAATCATATTGGAACAGAGGGTTTGGTATAACGTTTGGAACTCCGTTAGGACCGGTGACCTGGATGTGCGGACTGGTGAAGAAGTCCGGGAGCTCGCCAGCCTTTGCTCCCAGACCGACGTCAAAGTAGGGCATGCGGAACGCGTCAGCAGCTGCAAGCCATCGAGCTCGGTTGGTAGAAGCTGTCTCTGCGATGATTCGTACTTGTTTGAAAAGCTCTTGCTGAGCCGCGTTAGTAATTGCTAGCCAATTGTTTCGAGCATTCAATGTTCGCTATGTATACAAGCAAGACATGTTGCGATGGCCCTCTCACCTCATACAGCGCCACGTACGGCCGGTGCCATGTCAAGAAGATAGCAGTTCCATGCGGACAATAGCCCTCCCAACCACGATTGGCGACGCCCATTGCCTCCTGCCATGGTCTGTAAGGCCTTCCATGGATTCCTCGCCAGCGGTTAGCCCGCAGCTCGGGTAGTAGAAACCAAGCATACCGAGAATTTGATAAGAAGAAAGTGGATCACTCGCGTCGATTTGCCGAAAAGCCCGCGTTGCAAGAATGAACAAGTTCCACTGGTCAGGGAAATTGTTCTTGAGATCGCGAATATCACGGCGCAGGTATGGGCGGCCTGGTGTGATCAGATTCCGTAAAGGTTTCCATAGCAGACCTACCATTGTGCCGTGTAGCGATCCCAGTCGTCAGATGTCTTCCCGCTGCCTCCGAGGAAGCAACAGGTGTGCATATCGTGAATGCAGCAAGCGTGAGCGTTGCGAGTAGTTTGACGGCCCACATGGCTGGATGTAGTGCGTGCGGGTGAGTCGGTTGCAGGTATCAGGCGAAGTATGGAAGGTGCCGCCCAATGTTTGTAGATGGCTTCAAGAACGACCGATTGATGAGTAGTGCCAAGCGACAAACATGAGACGAAATGAATGAATGAGAGGCCAGACGGCTATGGAACGAATAATACCGGCTCAGGCGTTGAGAGCAGATCAGAGCGAGTGGCTCTTGGTCAGAGATAGACTGGATAGCATGACATCAGTGAATGGCAGCGTGAGGAAGGCGCCTTTTGAACGGACGGACAACCACCACGTACCTCTCGATGATGTTGCGTAGGCCACGACTTCACCGCCTGAACAAAGAGGCGGCGAACCACTAGAAGTACTATTTCCAATTGAGGAGTCTGTGACATGGTGAGGTCGTGCTCTCCAACTGAGGAGTCATGGTCGTTCCTACCGTGGGACGAGCAGTACACCATCTTAGCCGCACTTCTCCCACGTATTGCGTCGCCCTGGCTGGCGCACGCATTCGCACCTGCGGAATAAACTCACGCGATTGACTTGCTGGATCTCCGCGAAAGAACGTGAGGCCCTTTCTAGAACTCGCACATGTAGCGGATGTGATGAAGAGCGTGCGTTACGAAATATGTTTGCATGGTATGTGCGCGCCGGAAAATAGCCTCTGTGCTCTGTCGCGGTTGCAGAGCAAGGCGTCACAACGCGTGGGGTCACAGACGCGTACTTGCATGGCCAACCATAGCACGAGGTAACAAGTGGATGAAGCAGAAGGTTTTGGGGATAAATGATCTGGGTGCTTCTGTGGGAACGTTTGGGCCCTACCCAATCCGATTAGCAGAGAAGGTGAACTAAAAAGGCATTGTGACACATTCTTCAAGAAACGGGTGATGGGTAAAGATTTCATTAGTCTGAGGGATACTGGTTATATTGAGGTTACTTGCTGTTCCAAAGCTAGTACTTGCGGTCCGGTTTGTACGCCACAACGATTGACAAGTCTTCATCGAATGGCCTCCGCAACTGGTCGTGAATCGTAACATCGTGCATCTCATTTCGTCGGGTTCGATTTGTGGTGTGCTCGGCTTCTTCGCCGCCTCAGATGTCGTTGTACCCCAGAAAGCGCTTCTCCAAGCCCTTGTCGGCGACCGCCCAAGTCCAGGCACGACCAGCCTCGCCACACCACAGCGCCGATGGGTCGTCTGACTTCTCCAGCATGCCATCTTTGGCCAAGGATTTGATCTCATGGCCCGTGGTGTAGGTGAGGAAGTGTTCGAACTGTGGCCCATCGAGCGCCAATGCGTTGCCGCTGATGCCATGGCACAAGCACGGCTCCTTGGTCAACAGTCCTCGCTCCCATATGCATGCTCTGCCTTTTTCAATTACTCGATCAATGCGCTCCTCCTGATTAGGGAAGTACTTTTTGATCGAGAGCAACGAAGAGACGACGCCAGTAGCACCATGGCAGAATTGAACGAGCTTGTCGCGTCCCGGCGGGAGGGAGGATGGAAAGTTGCCGCTCTCGTATTGATAGCTCAGGAGGGCTCCGAGCTCGGCCTCGAGCTTTGGCGCCCAGGACGGGTCGGTGAGGACGATTTGGGTGATGATTCCAACCGCGCCATGTACGGCGCCGACGTACGCCTTACTGTGCCATTTCCAGGGGCGGGAGCTAGCCATGATATTATCAATCACCTCGTCGGTGGTATCTTCGATAAGCTCTGTGATCTCTCTGTTGTCGGTAAAGGCCCCCCGGACCAGGCGGAGGAGGTACAGAAAGCCAGCGCGTCCATGCAACCACTCGTTAGAGGCATCTGGTTCGATAGTCACGGCGGCAAAATCGCAGAGTTCCCTGACTGTGTCCGGATCTTTGGCTGTCACTGCATACAGTGCTAGCAAAGACATTATATCGTCGCTAACACCACACTTGCTAGGAGACGGGCCTTTGTACTGCTTGATGCTGGCTTGCGCCTGCTCAATATATGCTGCGGACCACGTGTTCAAGGCGTACTCGTCGAGGAGCATGTCCGGATATATTTTGTGCAGTGCGTAGAACAAATATGCCACAGATATCGGTCCATAGTAGAGACCGCCCCCGGGTGGAACATGGTGTGGTGGGTACTCGGTGATCAGGCGATTGAGTGAGGCTTGGAGTTGCCTGTAAGCATCCCTCCGAGATGGCGTCGCGTCGTTGCGAAAGTAGCGCGGTATCGGGGCCGGCTCCGGTGCTGCCGCTGCTGCGGCTTCCTCGGACATGGTGCCGAAATACAAAAGTGGGTGTCGTGCAAAAGTTTGGGTGTTTGAAGCCTCGTGTTGAGTCCCGCGATTGAACGTGAATGAGATATGACGTCAGCGGGGTTAGCTGAGGCCCGACACGTCTAGGATTGTTGAAGTAGTAGGGTAGCCGAAGTAGGTATCAGTTTGGTTAGGTGGCAGGAGCTGAATCTAAAAGGAGATCGCTGGTATGTGCAAGAGGTGGGTGCGCGATGCCCGACAGAGCCCGATTAGCGTTGGCTGAACCCCTGCCTCGCCAAGTATATGCACGTGATCCAATGTCTGGCCACCCCCAGGTGCTGCTGATTGGACTACTTCGAATGTATCAAACAAATGCGAAATAAGGGCGTCCAAAACTATAACTCGCTAGAGTCCGTTGGTTTTCAGAAATGCAACCTGCGCGTTGGAAGATTCAGATGACACATTGGTGCAGCCAAATTGGCCTTATGTGAATGTTAACTTTCTGGGACCGGACTCAGACGCGAACCAGGTGATAGAACAAAGTCGGAGCGAGCACTGAAGATGAACTTCACAACATTTGACATACGTTGAAAAGACAGGAGGATAGTGCGACTCCCAAGTTGTCATTCATAGCGGCAGCTACATTATGGTATATATATTTTCATTAGGTATTAGATGGGGCATTTCTACGACTGTTCAGATCCTTTCGAATTCAAGTTATCCCACACGGGAGTGACATCTGGTGGCGATTGCTGTTGTGATAGCCTGGGTGTAGAGCTCCGGGTGTCCGTGGGGCTGAACTGTGCCCAGCTCATGACGTGATTATTAGAGCCACGACGCGCGCGCTCCCCTTCGGTACTCGGCAGATGATTGCTTTCGGCGACTACCGGTGATTGAGACGCAGAAGAGACATGGTTCCTCTCGGTGGCTGGGAGCTCAGGAATGTTGCCAAGCGCGTCAACATCTGCCTCATTCGTTGGTACGATGGCAACGCTGTCGAGCTGTGGAACTTGATCGTGCGACGGCTCGCTGCGAGTGGTGCTCTTTTCGTCTGAAAGAATCACGGGTGTGGTACCTGTACGACGTTAGCCGCGAGATGAAACGACGGCGCCCTAACGTACCAGTGAGTTGTTCAGACATGTCTTCTCCCGGATACGGAGGCGGGAGTGTTGCCCGGCGTTCCTCTTTGACGCGTTTCCTTCTTCGGAGGAAGAAGAGAAGAAAGCATGCCGATGCCAGAAGGGCTACACCACCAACCGTTCCTCCTGCAATCGCGCCAACAGACTTGCTGTTGCCGCCGGAGCGGGCTGTAGTGATGGACGCATCTGAGGTGGGCTGTGAGCTCAGTGTCGCGTCGCGAGTCACCGTGAGCGTGACCGTCTTTCCCGCTGAGACTGATTCGAAGGTCTCTATGGACGTAGACAAGGCTGGCGTCGGATTACCGGTATTCGTAGTTGGTATCGGTCGTTCGTTTGTGATTGATGCTACAAAAGAGCTCAGCTGTTGTTGCGAAGACCATGGTGGATTCATGGTTTGTCGATAATGTGGAGATAGGAGTCGCATTTGCATGCAAGCATGCATCCAAAGATCGGACGAACGCTCCGTATATATCTGCACCGCTCATGATCGCCAGTGTCCAGGTCGATCGTAGCTCGGAGGAATTACGACGACTCGCGCAATGTAGGAGACTAGTCAAGACGTACCAGATGTCGGAGATGCGGGGCTCTGGTCCGGAGGACACCCACCATTGTGGCAGGCGTCTACTAGACAGCAGCCTCTAAATTGGGGTGAAGAGCAGGTGTATAGTTCCCCCCCGCTGGGGCAGTCTATGATTTGTCGATTCTGCAGAGGACCCGGCATAATGTGTCGAGTTTGGAGAGGTAAAAAAAAACAGGACTAGAGAAACTAGATAATCACTGAGTTGTAGTTGTCACATAGTCAAGCAAGCGGCAGCTCCGTGTCATGAGGCGGGTGCGGCATGGAGGTACGTCCGTTTGCGCCTTGCATGCCAAAGCTTGTCCCTTGGGGACCAGTACCAGATGATACGAGGCGAGGCGAGGCGAGCGCTCTGTTCGAGCAGCGTGTGATCTAAAAGATACATTCTACACAAGCTCTGTAATAGCCATCCAGTGTTGCATCGGACGCGGTGGTGAGGGAGAGATGAGGGGAAACAGAAGGCGCCACAGCGTCGATCGCGCGCGGCCTCGGCTCCACCTTCTCCGCCGATCACGACACCTTTCTTTCACTGCACACCGCACCCTTCACAATGACACTCAGGTGGAAGAGCGTAAGTACGAGCGCGACGGCAGGCACTCGTGGCGGTTGACTTACGACGACGATAAAAGCACAGAAAGTCCGCGTCATGGATCCCGGATGGTCAGAAGCGTGGGGCAGTGACGACGTCGGACGTCTACTGTACTGTGGTACACATGTCGATCGGAACACCAGTACTATCAGAACATCGAAAGCCAATTATATTGCAACTCCGTTTCGGAGCGTGTACACAAGCTTCTCCGCACTCACGGGTCGCATCCACTCCTCAGGTCTCTCGACCTGTCTCTGCTCCATGCTTCCCGGCCCCAGGAGTTTGAAACCATCCTCAACAACCTTATCTAACCCTCCCGGCATCAGCCGCACTGGAACCGGTATCAACGCAGATCCTGCAGCCTCGCTCAACCATCTGTAAAATTCAACAGCGAATGCGCGCGCTGCAGGCGACTGCTTGACCGTAAAGCCCTGGTATTGAACTTCTTCACCCAGTCCCTCCCATACCGCGCCATATATAGGCTCGACTGGGAGATCATCCGCATTCCATGCACCACCTGCGCGGGAACGCACGATGGCGCTCTTGCCGTTGACGGATAAGGTCGACGATATCATGGCGACCGAGTTGCCCTCTGAGATGCAATCGTACGCCACGTGCATTCCTGCGCCGTTGGAAAATTTCCGGATCTGTTCGGGCCAGTCCTTGGCACGGTAATCGACGAGGAAGTCGTATCCGTATGGCTCTGACCTGAGCAGATCCCATCTGACCTTGCTCGCCGCCCCGAACAACCTGACATTCTTGCCGGCTGCCTTTGCAGAGAGTCGAACCATTTGGGCAGCAAGCAGACCGACCGAAGTGGAGGCGCCGTAAATGAAGACATCCATCGTTCCATCATGGTCCAAATTTCGATTGCGAGCCAACACCGGTTGTTCGCGAAGCACCTGTTCTTCGTCGTACGAAAACGGAGCTTTCAGGCCTAGCCGATACCAAATTCCCTGAGCGGCAGTCAAAGCCACAAGACTAACGCCTGCAGCTTGCTCCAGCTTGAGCTTCTCTGGTACTTTCCAAACCAAATCCCATGAAATGACAACGTACTCGGCGAAGGCACCCGGTCGATCGTTGACGCTACATGCACCTTGCAAAAACCCCGCAACACGATCACCAATCTCGAGATTTCCGGCTTGCGGGATGTCTGGCCCAAGGGAAGCGATCTTGCCTGCAAAGTCGGAGCCGATTGTCCGTCCAGAGCTTGCAAGTGGATGCTCGACGTAGAGAGGGTCGATTGGGTTCAGTGCGATTGCTTCAACCTGTACGACAACTTCTCCTACTCCAGGTGAGAGCGTGGGGATCTCACGAACGTTGGCAGTCCGCGCTTCTGCATCGAGAATGAGAGCCTTCATCGTCAGGCTGCGGCCGTTGCTGGAAAGAAGAAAGAAGCGGTTGGTGCCGAATCTAAGATGTTGTCTGTTGTAATGTTGTGATACCATGGAGAATGCTTTTGCGACCTCTTATAACCAGACCACAGCGCCTTGGTGCCACAGCATGTCAAAGTTGTATTACAAAACCTTTGACGACGCGCCCTCCGGACCAACCCCGCTTACCAAGAAATTCGGCGAATATTCGGGAACGAGGCTTGATTGGAATCGATGGCCTCTACACGGACAAAGTCCTACACCTCCCCGCTGTTGTAATCTTCAAATCCAGCTCCTTCTCCGTCCCTGTCGATCATGTACGTAAATCTCCCTTTCTTCGCCTGCTCCTTCAGGTATTCCGGGAGGTCCTGGTTATTGTCAACCCGCGAGTACCACTGGAACCACCTATCCCACAAGTCTTTCCCATTCCTTATGTGGTCCACAATCCTCTCTTTACTCCTGAACTTCTCCGCGTTCAGATTTGTGTGGCTGAAACTCTTCATCTTGAGCAGCATCTCGGCGAGGGTCGCAAAGCAGGATGAGCAGTGCCAGCTACTGTTCCATATGGTCTGCTTGTCCGAGTCGGGAACAGGATCAGCTACGAGAGAGCCGTCGAGCTCGCGAAGACTGGCAGGAAGAATCGTCTGGTCCTTGCCCTGGTAGGTCGTCGCTTGAGGGTGTGCCCACTCCTGTCCGCGGTGCAGCCACTGGAAGCTGTAGTAGTAGAACTTACTTCGCAGCGTTGTGATGCGGCTGAAGCGACATTCCCGCAGGAGCTGTACGGTTGCTGGCCGGGGAATCTCGTCGATATCGGATACGATGATCACGTCGTGAGTGCTGGGGGCGGCGTCTCCAGTCAAAAAGGGCAGGACTTGCGAGAACATTGCGTTTCGCTGGAACCGCTCCATGGTCCATGCATGTGCCTCATACTCCGGGGTTCCTGCGACTAAAGTGCCGTTCTCGACGTGGCCCGGATGTCCCTTCTCGGGCGGCTCCAGCACATGGTGTATGATCTTGTCCTCAAAGTCTCCAAATGTGGCCTTGTTGTCCTCATAGTACATCTGTTTCGGCAAGCCGGTAAAGGTCGTCGGCGACTCGAGGATGACAAAGTAGTCGACTTGCGAGGCGAGTTCGTGCAGTCTGATCTCGAGCCAGTCAAGTTCAGTGTTCAGCATGAAGAGATCGTAAACCTTCCGCCGCACCGGCTGTTGCTGGAAGGAGTTCGCATGGTATGGAGGAACTTGGTGGGCTTTGCAGAGAATGTTTCGCTCCGGTAAAGAGAGCTCCCCGTATGATGATGCCAAAGCGATGTCGTCTTGCGTTACGGCTGTGCCCTTGGTGTTGGTCGTGAAGGGGAGGATAGGGAAGGCATAAAAGGCGATGAAGCAGGCGAAGACGACCACTGCCGATACTCTGACGAAGCGCCTGTTGGTTGAGAGTTTGCTTTGGCTGAGCATCTTGGCGAGTGCTGTAGAAGAGTGTGATTTTCTGTCCCAAAGCATGATATGTCGTCGACCCAAGGAGCAAGAAAGAGAAGGAAAACGACGTAGGCAGTGCGAAGCAAGAGAAATGGAGATTTGCTGAGCCACTCCACCGCCGCCTTCTCCTGAGACATGGCTGGCAAAGGGTGATTCGACAAATCGCTTTCGTATATGTGCTTATGCACGTGAATTCACGGTGCGCCAACTCAGCCCGCTACAAATGTTAGGCCAACTGGGGCCTCCGAACGGTCAACGCCCGTTTGCTTTTACGATTGCCGCTTCCCCATTGGCCGACAGATCAGTGACATCCCCAACATCCCACTGCTTTCTGCCATCAGGCAACCCAGAGTGGTGTGCCTTAATGTGCCTTGGTGCCCGAATGAAGTAAGCTTATGGTTACGCAGATCAAGGCAGAGCAGTGTTTTCGCAAAACTGTTGTGCCGGTCCCCGTCAGGAAATTAGTTGGCGAGCAAGGTTTGAGCATTTCCCGTTTTAGATCGATTGTGTTGCGTGGCCGCTCAGCTGAGGCGGACCCGAGTCAGAGGGGCTCGCATATAACAACTCCACGTTGGCCGACCGGTTTGATGGATTGTAAGTCGTTCAGCTTGTCATCTCGCGGCGACCACTGCTGCCAGATGAAACTGGCCTTGCGCCTATATTTATGGGTTTTGGTTCCTAACTAGTTCTCGCAGGCGCAGCCTGGGGGGCCTTAGCAAGGCAGGGCGGAAGAGAATTTCCACGTCGACTTCAATCACACGTGGAAGCCTGCGACGACCACCTGCGAGCCATGTACCAAGCACTGCGCCTTGGAGAGCATGCGCACAAACCCTTCGTTATGGAAGATACCGGGTACAGCTTTTGGTTTCAAGGCGTCTCAGCCTGACGTTCGACCAAACGGATCAGCGCGACTATTTTATTGGCGCTAGACCGGGATAGGGTGCAGGTGGTAGAAGTGCCGTGAGATTCTCCTTAAACAACTTCTCCACTTTGATGACATAGAAGCAGAGCCTGCATGTAACGCAGATTTTAAAATTAGGGCGTGTGCATTATGATTACAAAGTACTAACATAGGTGCTCCAAGACTGGGTACGTACCCCCGTACCACATTGATCCCCGCGACCTTTCGACGCATGGAGTCTCATTAGGTACCTTTGATCAACACCTGCTTCTCCTTCTTCAATTGCTCCACGACGTCAATGGGGATTTTCAGCACCGACGCCACAAGATCCGCTGGCGTCAGCGCAAGCCACTGCGTAAGTGGGATGTCAGCAACACGGTCGCTCTTATATATCTCGATCCACGTCAGATTTTGTGTTTCCGACGTGTTCTCGATGTAGTGGCCTGCCACTGTCAGCATGCTACCGGAACAGGAGTTGATGGAAGTCCCGTACCACTGTTGTCGGGGAAGACGGCGGTATCACCGGCGGCAAAGTCAAAGGTGCGCGCATTTCCGTTACCGATGAAGACTGTAGCGCGACCTTCGCCCTCATGGAAGTACAGCCACTCCTCAGCCTACAAGCAGTCAGCAAGCGTCCAACAGCCTTTCGAGATGCCTGGTCTTACCGTAGGATGCCAATGCAGCTCTCGCAGACCCTTGGGTTCGAGCACCACAAACGTCGCCGCGATCGTCTTCGAAATGGGGAAGTTTGTCGAGTCGATCTTGTAAAAAGTACCTCCACCGCCTGGAACGCTCTCCGGCTCGTGGTCGAAAGTATGGTAGACGTAGGAGCTGTTTCCGACGAGCGGGCCATTGCCGCCGGTGACATTGGTCTTGCTGACCGTGCCGTTGACGATGTAGGGATTGGGGGATGGGATCTTGTCGAAGACGGACTCGGGGATGCCGAAATTCTTGGCTAGGATGGACTTGGGCGTCTTCGAGATCCAGTCGTCGATGTTGAAGGTCGTGCCGACTTTGTCAAAGTCGCCGTCATCGAAGGCTAGAAGGTACTCGTTCTCGTCATCGAGACCGTGCACTGTATGCGCCTGGCCCTTGGGGAAGTACCAGATGTCGCCGTACCCAAGCTCGTCGACTTGATACTTGCCATTCTCATCTACCGCAGACACGAGCACGCGGCCGGCGTAGACGATGCCCCACTCAGCCTATCTACATCAGCACCATACCAACTTTTGAACTACGAGCAAACACTCACCACTCTGTGCCAGTGAAGCTCACGCGTAGCTCCCTTCTTCAGATGCTGCTGAGCGGCCGCGATGTCGTGGCTCTGAGGCAAGTCCGACACCACCTGCTGTCGAGTCCACCCGCCATTGAAGATCTTGGTCTTCGAGTCGGAGAACCGCCACTTTAGATTCGGTACCGAGCCAGCGTCGGTGCTTTGCTCGCCGAGGTTGGAGGGATTGTCGATGTCGACCTGGTTGTTGGTACCGCCTGGGACTTGTGAGTGCTCAAGTCATGCAGCTTCTCCTTTCCCGACGTACCTAGAATCGGTGCGCCCTTGCCCTTTCCGTCTATCGGTTGGCCATTCTTGAACCCATCTCCGGAATCCCGCTTGACTACAGCTGCGAAAGCGACAGAGCTTGAGAGTAGCGCAATGGAGAGGCTTTGGAGCTTCATCGCGCAGGAACAGTAACGAAGCGGCTGCCGCTGGGAAATGGTCGGAAACAAGGATTGAATCAAAGGTACCACTCTACTGCTTCTGCGCGCACCGGCCTTTATACCCAGTACCTGAAAATCCCCACGACGAACATGATCGACCGCGCAGCGTGCAGGGCGTTGTCTGTATCCGGCATCTACACGTGCCGGCTCTGCAAACCACTACGCATATCAATTAACCAGACTGCACCCTGGCCCCGCCTTCATTGCGATCTTCAACTATTGCCAGAGATAGCTCCCATGTCACCATCCTCGAGATATGGTGTAGTCAGTTATTCCCTCCCATGCTGCGCCGGTGCAAGAGGTTGAAGGTCGGCGAACTTCACTTCGCAATCACCGCCAAGCATGTCGCGATACTTGGCACGATGGTTTGCAGATGTCGATCTGCGCCAAAGCTAGAAAAACGCATCAAGCTAAGCCAAGGTCGCAGGTACGGTGACTTGTTTTTGAGCTTATGTTGGGGGAATGCGCGGGAGAGGTTCGTGCTTTTTCCCCGTTCTGGGGTATGTCACCATTTCCGTTTGGGATGACTGCACTTTGCGTTTGTGTAGACTGACTTGCAGGAAGCTTTACATGGGCGAAGATCTGCGCATGCCCCTTACAGATTGCATGAACGGTCGAGGGCGGCAAGCATCTCTCATCTATGGATTAGGACATGATTTATTGCCCGTCATCTCCTTTCGGTGCTTCTTTATCTTCCGAGTATGACTTAGGCAATGGATGAGCGGAGGGCTGCAGGGCACATTTCCGAGAACGAAATGCCCACCCACTGCTTCAGCCACGACTATGGCAATTACTAAATATCCCACACCAGATGGGACGGAACACTTCGAACTACATCGGTCTTCTTCGGCTGAGCACACCACCGCCGTCACCAACTTGGCACCTCAAAAGCCACAGATTCAGGGCTTCACCGGGAGCGCACCGTCCCGACACTGGTATCCAAAGATACAGTGCACACCTATAGGTCTACATCTGGGCGACCAATCATGCCAAGTTACCCTTTTCCACGCCGGTGCTCCGAAAGAGGCAAACCTGCTGAGATCTACCAGCCGTGTCTGTACCACGAGACAGTGTCCAGGCTACTTCTGCCCTAGCTCTAGGCATATGCATGCACGGCGACGATCCCTATGAGCTCGAACGGTCCTAGCATACAGCTCTTTTCCGACCTAGTGGTACGTTCATTGGTAGAGATGGAGCATTCCGTTCGTCGAGGTCGGCGATGTTGAGCGGCCACAGTATTCTCCTGACGATCGGGTCGTGAATTCCTAGGTGAAGTCGACACATAACGTCAACGTTAGGCTTGATAGCACCATCTGTGTGTCTGGAGTCAGAGATGAGGGTGGATGGTAGACGCGGGTAGGAACAAAAACCTGAAATTGCGACTAGTAGGAGAAGCGGGAGGTGTGGGAAACCACAGATATAAGTAGGGCATATGAACATCACCAAAGAACAACAATCTGCTCAAAGTCACTCATACCTTCTCCGGACTTCTCTTCTCGGTTGCCCAAGATGTTCTCAAAAGCTCTCTTGTCTGCTTTGCTAGCTACCTCGGCTGGTGCGATCTCACTGCCGCCTCTCATCCCTTCTATCCCAGGTGTCACTGAGCCACTTTCATCCAACGCTCCTCCTCTCCCCATCTTGCAGATCCCCACTCCTCCCCTCGAGAGCCCGCCTTTCACAGGGAACCAGCAGATCAAGCCGAAGAAGATCGGCTACTTCTGGACTGGTGCTGGTGACAACCAACACAAGGACTTCCTTGCCACGTACTCGCTTGATGATGACACCTTCGGAACCCTCCTGTGGATCACTGATGTGCCGTCTAGCGGCAACTCGCCGCATCATTTGGGTAGCTCTCTCGATGGAAAGACACTCGTTGGAGGGGGTCTGCTGTCCCTGTTGAAGACTCAGGTGAGTAACTGACGTCACCGATGCAGCCTTCGGATCCCATGACTAATACGGTAAAGGATACTGCCTACTACTTCGATACCACCAACCCCTACCAGCCCAAGTTCAAGAAGAGCAACCGCGCCTTGCTCTCATCCATCACTGATGAGATCCGCGCTAAGCCAGATGGCGGCTTCTTCATCACCTACATGGGCTGTAAGTAGTTCTCTTCCTGATACACTTGTCCACATCTGACTCTTCTTTCAGCTGCCGTCGGCACATCTCCAGGCCGTCTCGTCGAGACCGACGCCAACTTCAACATTATCCACGAGTGGCCCGAAGACGTGTCCTCGACCCTCAACATCCTCGGCGAGCAATTCTCGCCGCACGGCCTGAGCATCGACTGGAACAAGAAGCTCATCCTGACCTCTGACTTTGTCGTCCCCGTCACCATCCTCAAGCCCGCCTCCATCGCCGGCATCAAGAAGGCCAACACGCTCCGCCTCTGGGAACTCGACTCGCGCAAGATCATCTCCACCATCACCATCCCCAACGGCGCCGGCATCCAGGACGTCAAGTTCATCCCGGGCAACTCCGAGTCAGCCGCGCTCGCCACCGCCGTCGGCCCCGGCCAGGTCTGGATCATCTACCCGTTCCGCACCGCGCCCAACGGCAAGCGCGGCGTCGCCGAGCTCCTCTTCGACCTCGGCCCCCGCGCCCGCGACAACCTCGCCATCTACAGCGACATCACCGACGACGGCAAGTTCGCCTACTTCACCCTCACCCTCGGCAACCACGTCGCCGCCCTCGACATCTCCGACCTCAACAACGTCAAACGCCTCGACGACCCCGAAGAGAACCAGGGCATCATCGGCCCCCACTACATCAAGGTCTCCCCGGACAAGAAGAACCTCATCGTCACGGACTACTTCGTCCAGACGGGCGATATCGGCATCGTGAATACGCCCGCTGATTTCAAGGCGCAGTGGATCGATATCTTGGAAGACGGCAGCCTGAGCTTCAACCGCTCCATTGATTTCCAGGGCAGCTTTGGGAACAGGGGTGGCGCGAAGCCGCATTCGGCGGTCATCTTCGATCTGACGGATCCTCAGAACCCTAAGTACTACTAGGGAGGAGGAGCGGAAGGTGCTACGAGGCTGTAATTGCTTGGGATGCGGAGAGAGAGCTTTACTATCAGATACATTCGCGGCTTTGTTTGACGTGCAGATTAATTGGGTAGTTTAGTGGATATGTACGCTCGTTAGCCTTTCGGTTGAGTTCTAATTTCTTGCTATGAATTGTGTCCTTTTGCCAATACGTGTTTCTGGTTCATTCTTTGCGGTTCTTGCAGCTTGGGTAGGATGCCTTGTTGCTACTGGCTTGTTGTCTGAGCTGAGCCTGCTTAGCTCCGCGAGAAATACACCCAAAATGATAGTTTCTAATTGCTATACGGATGAGACTTGTTTCCCCCACTATCAACCGTGATGAGGTTTGACAGTAATGAGGTTTGACAGTAATGAGGTTTGACAGTAATGAGGGTTGACAGTAATGAGGGTTGACAGTAATGAGGTTTGACAGTAATGAGGTTGGAAAGGGTCCAGCAAGGGATCATGCCAGAAGTCCATGGCCTCCTGATCATGCGATTAGTGGGACTCTGTCTGTGTAAAAGTGGTGCAGTGACTAGCCCACCAGCCAGAACAAGCATCTCGGTTCCAGCATCCTCTTTCGGATCGCAGCGCTCCCTTACATACACATGGCCATTGCCCCATGGCGTCTGCGCAGTGGCACAACAAGACGCTTTGCACCTTGTTCGTCTACAACGCCCTGGCCGATCTGGAGATTTCTTTGGGCTTGGTCCCGTCTCGGGTAGTATCTACGGCAGGCCTCGCTGTGGTCTGTGAGTCTAGATCTACCGCCTCCTTCACTCACGCCAACATATCCTAGACTGGTACCGACGAGGTATGGTGCCCGCTCTTCCTCGGGCCAGTAGTGCCATTAGAATAAGAAATGTACAACACACTTCTACCACGCATCACAGTGAACCTACACTCCAGTGACCCCCACGAAGACCGCTGGACCTCGCGGTCCACCCCGACATTATGTATATACCCCCACCTCTCGGGCCGTACCCGGTTGTCCTATTATCCAGTCTCCATCGAAGACTCAGTTCCCGAGTGTACGGAAATCAGTGTAATTCCACGCTTCGAGGCACAACGTGTATGCGGGGGTGCTAGCTGTGCACCGAGCAGCATCTCGCCGCACGACTCCATCGCGTCGGAGGTTTCCCTGTCCCTGTGCCGTCGTTGACGTTCGTGGAAAGATGGTGGGAGTGATTTTGTGCTTCGACTGTTGCCTGGGTTAGAATGGTTACCCCTGAGAAGCAGCAGTAGCGATATGGGTGTTCATACTATTCTTGGGCTACTATCGGTAGTCTCGGCGAGAAGGCACAGTGCTTTATTGACGGAGAGACGTTGGCTTTTTGGTGGCTAGTTGTCTGTTGGGGCAGTCGGTGATGGCCTTGCTGAGTGTGTGGCCAACGTGCAGTTCTATAGCCATCTGCAGTGCCTATGAGGGAACATGGTCATATATTCCTTGAAATCATTCCGCCTGAATCGCTATCAACGTTTGTAGTAAGTGTCTGGCTCGCGGTGTGTGCCCAGATGTCGGCGCCTTGGAAGTACTTTCACTTGGAGGGGGAGGACGTCTGTGAGCACATCACGGCGAGGAGAGAGAAAGTGAATAATCAGAGTCGACTGAAGTAGAGGATTGGAAATGGGCCTGCTTGAGTGCATGCTGGTCGGCATCTAGTAGCTAGGCTCTACGCTCGTCGTCCTCGGCAAGCATGAGACGCCCAGACGTCCGCAATCCCCAAGTAAAGGCTCCAGAAACACACCCGGAGCATCCGACGTCGTCCCCATGCCGAACTCTGAAGCCGAGTCCCACACGGCAAACCGTCAACCCCGGCCGGCATCCCGAGCCATCACAAGGCCCCCCTTCGTCCCCCCTTTCGAGAACCTGGGTCCGGTGATGTGGTTCGCGTGCCCACCTGCCGCATCGAATATGCAAGCCATGTCATATCCAGTAATTGTAGCAACTAACCAAAGTGCGGCGCAGCAAGCCCGCGTCGCACAACAGAAACGGTAGGATATGGGACAGAGGGGGCATGTCAGCTCTGATTGGTCACCAGAGCGGCTAACCAATCTTGGCCTAGCGCACCGGTTCGGGCATATGTCCTGTGCGCATCGTTCCGCCCGGCACATCGTCAGGGCACGAATTCTGGATCGCGCACGAGCCACGATTCGTTGTCGTCACCACGACGCCCTTTGAGCAAAGGGCAGTCCCCTAGAGTTCGGCACGGTGGATTCGGTGCGCGTTTCGTGCCACTCGATGATGGCGGCATGATGGCGATGGCTGGGATGAATGGCCGATAGCTGGCGCAGGTACAGTACGTCAGGGGATGATCTGGGGTACATAGGGGATTGATGCACCGAGGGATGTCGGGACGACATGCTTCGAATTCTGCGGCCTGTGATCCGGACGTCTCGACCGTATACCTTTGTTTGTTATCGAAGAGCCTTCTCTGCCGTGCCGATCTTGAACCGTCCCACCCGCGAGGAGTACGTCGAGAGGGGGGAGACACATCAGAGAGGACTGGGGGAGATCAGCAAGGGGGTTCCCAACGCCGCCAACATGGCCGACGTCAAAATGACCAGGAGCCAGACCAGTTACGACGAGGTGGAAGCATACAACAACGAGAAGAGGAACGCCATGAGCTGTACGGAGCACTGGGAAGACAGCGTGCACTGCAAGGACGGCCAGGAGCTATATCGCCAATTCAAGGTGCAGGACAGGAAAGATGAGGAGGCGGCGCTGGCCGAGCAGAGCTCAGCACTGGCCGACCCAAGTTCAGCACGGAGCGACGATCAGGAACAGCCACCGAAGAAACGCGGGCTCGGCGCAAATCAGAGGGGATCCAACAAGAAGGCAAAGACCGGTGGCACCGCAGGCCAGCCGAGGGGTATCGCGGGGGACAAGACTCGGGTTCCGAGCCAAGGCCAAAAGGTGCAGTGGGATTCAGGGTCCGGGTGGGTGGACGGTGAACTGGTCGAAGTCTTGTACAAGGAAAAGACGGTGGAGGGGGAGACGTTCAAGGGCAGCAACGAGGACCCGTTGGTGGTGCTCAAGAGCAGCTCGTCCGGCAAGATTGCCGTCCACAACCCGGCAGATGTGTACTTTGATTAGGCGACCTTCGGCGGCGGTGCCATGTCGCAAACGAATCGAAGAGGCGCAAGTTCTCGGTCAGCGTTGCTCAACGACATGCGGACACGGGCTGTACGATAGTGCCATGAGGGGTTGTGTATTCAGTTAAAATTAGCAAACGGTTTCCAACATGTGTGCCGTGCACCCAGTGCGTGGCGACTATCTCGAAGCACGAAGGAGTGGTCTGATGACGGGTGGAATCTGCATGCGATGGCCATTAGGCCGTTCTGTCCGCGGGCAGGAAGACGATCCGCTCACGTCGAGTGGCGGCGCTAGCTTCCCTTTCCCCAGGGCTTGGGACCGCGAATAGGAATGGATCGGGCGGAAATAGGTAGTGCAGCAAGTGGCCGGCTTGGTGCATGGTTAGCGGGTCTGGATCTCTGACCGCAGCTGGCGGGCCAGGGAGCAGCCTTCAGGACGACCTGTTGTCGTGTTGGCCAGCGCGCGCGGCCAAGGCGGGCCTCTTGCAGGCGGAGCTTGCAGTCATGCGCCTGGGATGGATGCCGTGGGTGGGGGACGGTCGGAAGAATGCAGCATCATACAATACGTGCTATGCTACTGCTGTATGGTAAGCCAGAGAAATGCGGCGGGGGTCGGCGCGGGACGCGAGGTGGGAGCGGGGGGGGGGAGACGGCATTCCTGCGCGCCCCATGGCCGCCGCCTGTACATGTGGATGGCGGCGTAGGATGCGATTGATGCGGTTGATGCGATTGAGTGCCGCCGTGGAGGTGAAACGCGTGCGCCAGAGGGACTGGCTGCTGGCGGGCCGTTTGGGCGCAACAGTCTCCCAGCGGTGGGCGCGGTGGGCGTGGTGGGCTCGACGCTTGGAGCAGGACGCGGCCCCGGGGCAGGCAAGCTGGACGGTAGCGTGCAGGCATGCTCTGTTTTGGCGTGTGACTCTCGTGCTGCCAGCTGGATAGCGCCGTCCCAAGTCCTGCTACTGCTGCTGCTGCTGCTGCTGCTGCTGCGTGCTGCTTGCTGCTTGCTGCTGTCGCTCCGTCGCCCAGTCGCCCGTCCTTGCAGACCCAGTGTGCAGCCGCCTCGACTACTGGTGCAGCGCAGAGGTCACGCCGCCGTCCTACCATCCTTTCCCCCTCCTCCCTCCTCCCACCCCCCCGCCGCCACTGCGTGTGTGTGTGCGTGTGTCTCGCTCTCTCTGCCGTGAGAGGTCCAGCTGCGAGCCCAAGCGACGTGCCCCTCTCGTCGTCGTCCCGACGGGCCTCACGTCGTCGCCCAAGAAAAAAAGTGTCGCC
>Ga0247733_1000163_pt1 | contig 82781 bp, 64 predicted proteins | sample UWRJL043104R2_FD_180932 | JGI IMG/M metagenome (GOLD analysis project Ga0247733, IMG submission 180932) | Plant litter microbial communities from Arlington Agricultural Research Station in Wisconsin, United States - UWRJ-L043-104R-2 | ecosystem: Environmental > Terrestrial > Plant litter >... | reverse complement strand
CCACCTCACCTCACGTCACGCGTCGTCTGGTCCGCCCGTTTCTCGTCACGCACCGCACCACCAGAGCAGAGCGTGCAAACACTCACCTCCACTGCACTCCACGCCACTCTATCCCACTCCACCCCCTCCTCCCCCTCCTCCCCCTCCACTCCACTCCACCACACACCACCCCGGCCGTGCAAACCGGCACGCTGCACCTGTCCTCCGCGGCACGGCAGCCCATGCCTGGCCCCAGCCTCACCAGTCCCGGCGCCAGTGCTCAACGGCGAGTGACCAACCCAGCTTCTGCACGCGAATTGGCTGTCGCTGTAATGACTGAGATTTCGCCGTGCATGCGGCAGCGCCCAATCTGGCTGCGGACGGCATCCTCTGAAGCATAGCGGCCGCCGCCAAATGTCCCGACAGCCTGGCTGCTCCACGGCTCGGAGCTGGCGAGCACTGGCGAGCACTCGCGAGCAACACCGGCCAGTCCGTCTCGCGCACGCATCAGCCCCTGTGCTGCCAGACTCTGGTCGTCTGGCCTCTCCCCCGCATCCTGGATTGGCTGCGCGTTGCAACCTCAGTGAGCGACGGGTACGCACATGAATAGCCTTGGCCGCCTCGCCATGTCTGCAGCTAGATACGCAGACGCCTTCCCTCCATGTAGACCCCGGCCTCCGCAACATCGCCGATGCCCCCATGTGGACTTGCTCGGCCCGGCACTGAGCTCCCTGCTCGCGCGGCTTCAACGTTGCGATGCCGCAATCCCGCCTGGCTTGCAGACGCGCATGCCGTACGCGCTGCTCTGTTACACGCATCAAGTCCAGCGCTGCAGCCGGAGATCGTGCCGCCACTCTGCAGAATCTAGCCCGGGCGTGCTCCGGTACACTGTGAGTCCTCACCAAAAGCCTTGTGGGACCAGCGGGCGCACACTGAACGCTCATGCACCCTGCCCAATAAGGTACACGCAACCCTCCAAGTGGGTCTCCGACTTGATCGGTCAATCCGTGCCATCTTCCAAGCGAGACGCCGCGAGGGACTTGTCTCTCCAATGCGTTGGCTCCTGAGAAGCTTGCAGATTACGAGACGCGGTGTAGACAGTGCAGCGATACACCCTTTCGAATCTCATCTCCTCCATCAAACCAAGTGTCTGCACTGCCGTTCGTCTTCGTCTCCACTTCCTGCAGTCCCCCTGCCTGTTGTCATGGAGCTTGCGAAGGATATTGCGGCACAACCCTACGCTGAGCACCCAACACTAGGCCATACCGAGAAGGAAGACGCACCGGCTTTCCTCAGCCCAGCGACGAGGTTCGCAGTACACCGCCACCGGTTATCACGTCTCCGTATCATGGACACGGTTAAAAAGTCACCGATCTACAGTGCTGCTGACATGTTGTCCTAGATCATAAGCGCGGGATAACTCAATCGCCTTAAGATCGAATGTCAGCTCTACCGCGAGGTGCTACACCGCTCTTCTTGTACCCTCTGGCTGCTTGCACACCGTGATCTGCGGCACCACCACCATCCAACGATTTCAGAATTCTGGTCCTAACGGCATTACCTGAGTAGTAGCATTACCGATGATTTTGGTCGACGACCTTGGTGACTCAAATGAGTTGCACCCGTGGCACTAGCATGAGTCGTAATCTCCACCTCTCGTCGCTCCGTGGACTGGAAGTGAATTGAACGGCGCACGATGCTTTCAAGATACGTCCATAGAAACTCTACGAGGTCTTTCGAATAACGACAATGGAAGCTTTGGGCCTAGAGTCCTCAAAGCGTCATGCGCCTCACTACTTCCGTCACCAATTGTTAGTACTATGGCTTCGCACCGGCAACAGTATGCGCTGCCTCCATGCGAATGGAATCGTCTACCTCATACTATTATAGTCTAGAGCATGGCTTCTAGTCCTTAAGCTGGCGTTAGAGTGAGGAGAACTGAATGATGCAGCGGTCGGTGTATGCCAGGTAGAAAATGAAAATGGGAGACCAGCGATTCAGTGTGGCTACGTCTTCCTCACCCTCTACACCAACGACTGCCAGTATTGTGAGGTCTCAAAGCTAATGTTCCGGGCACTGTGGATACCACGCCTCATCAGCTGGGCGAAGAACAGTCCTCGGATGCAGAGAAGAACTCCAGAGACTTGACCGTCGGATATCGTGTTTGCTAGGTATGTACATGTTGTATGTGCAGAGGCCAGACAAGCCTCCCGTCCCCCTGTATCAGTCCTGATCCTTTCGAATACATACAAGAACACCATGCAGCTAATTCGCGGGTACATCCCTTCACCTAGATCGTGCTACCGTCTTTAGCTACGGCGGTAGTACTCCCATTCCCACTCCGCGTCCGAACCATCGTCCCCGATTTCGGGTGTCATTTCAGCCTCTTCGGCAGGCTCCTCTGCCCGGTCGGCGTCTAGGTAGGCCTCTTCAGCGAACTCTGTCGATGGAACCTGGGGATCGACTCCATCTACAGGCACCTCCTCCCACTCCCAATCTTGAGCCTCATCTTCTTCAGACTCTTGAGCCTCGTCTTCTTCCAAATCTTGGGTGTAGTCCCCCTCAGCAGACACATCATCCATTGGAATATCAGCTTCCTCGTCAGCAGGGTCTTGTGCCCCCTCGCCGGCATCCGTTACTTGAGCGTATGCCTCCTCGATCGACGTAGGCGTCTCTTCAATGTCCGTCTTTTGCGCGCTTGTAACATGCGCCTCCGCTGCATCCCCACTCGCCGGTGCCATGGCCGCCAACGCCGCCGTATACGCTAGATACCACGTGCGACTCGCCCCTCCATCCAAAGATCCCATATCAAATGTGGGCGACGCAAAGAACTCGTACGCCTTCTGGGGTGCAACCAGAGCGAGATTGGAATATAAGACCCCTCTCCAACCACCCACGACCTGATCCGCGCGGCCCTCGCTGAAGTACACATCCCACTCCTCTAGCACAAAATTCCGGCGGCGGGTAAAGGGCGAGGTCGGGTTGATGGGTATCATGTGGATACCCTGGACGAGCTCGGGCGCCGCGCCAAAGTAGGTGACATGGTCGACCTTGTTCTCGAACAGGATGCCCGTCACCTTGTTGGGGATGAAACGCTCGGGCTGGACCTTGTTGTCCGACTCGAGGAGGAAGTAGTTGTGCAAGCTGCGTGCTTGCACCGCGAGCTGCAGGTTGGCGCGGGCTTCCATGTTGGCGTCGCCGCTGGTTCGACCCCACATCTTGAGCGCATACGTGGCGAAGGTGTCTTCGGACGTCGACTCTTGGTCTTTGCCGTCGCCCGAGGCGAAGAGGCCCTTGGCCCACGAATGGCCGTGGAACCAGTCGAAGGAGCGCTGGAAGGGGAAGAACGGATCTGAGTCGCTGGGGTTGGCGAAATCACGGACCAGCGTGTTGACCCAGGCTTTGTTGGTGCCTTCCTCCAGCCAAGTCGGATCCAGGAGGCCGATGACGGCGGCAGTGTAGACAAAGTACCCGTAGTGGAAGTGGTGGTCGTTGTACAGCGTGTTGCCGAAATCGAGACCATCGTCTCCGCTTTCGTACGTCCCCGAGGATACAACGCCCTTCCAGATGGTGTCGTAGACCAGCGGTAGCGGCTGTGTGTTCTGAACAAATACATCAAAGGCGCTCTTCAGCTTCACCAGACCGGCCGCCGCGAGCTCCGTGTCCTTGCAGAAGGTTTCAATCGTGTAGACGATGCCTGCGAACTTTGCGAGCGCTTTACCGCTATAGTACATGCTGTTGAGGCGGGTCTGCTTGTCAAAGTCTTGCGCGAGCTCTTCGGCCCCGGAGCTCCGCACGAGGGCGAGAGCAGCGTCGCTGATGAGCGTGGAGCTGTTTCCGCCGCTTGTGCCATCGCTGTTGGGCATCCAGGGCGCGAAGCCGATACTATCTGGGAGGTTCTCCTCGATCATGGTTATCTTATCACCAACGATGGCCTGTGCCGTGCCCTTGGTGGTAGTGTTGAGCTTGATCTCGGTCAAGCCCATCGTCAGTTGCTGGTCCAAGGACTCAACGTGATGCGGCAGGGCGAACATGAGCAGGGTTTGGTTCTGCACGCCATCCTTACCCCATTCGAGGGTATACGATCCAGCTCCTACGTTGACGGTCGCGGAGATGGTAGCATTCACTGAGTATGCTCCAGCTGTCGAGTCGTATATCTCCTCGCCGGACTCACTGGCTGGATTCTTGGCGACCTGGATCATGCCGATGAAGCTCTCTGGACCTTCGATGAGAGAAGGGCCTACGAGCGTAAATGGAGGAGGGCCGAGGGAGCCGACGGGCGTGGCATAGATGAGCCAGTGGGAGCCATCTTCGAGCTGGAGCCGATACTTGTACGTGATGCCGTTGAGCGTCCCTGCATACTTGAGCGTACGGAACAGCACGCCAGACTTGAGCTGCGGCTTGCACTTTCGGTACAGACCCGTCACATAGCCCATACCCTGGACAAGTGGAAACGAGACGAGCGGTTCGGACGCCGCATCCGGAGCAAGATGCGCAAAGACGGAGAAAGCTTGCAGATCTTCTGTGTAAAGAACGGTGTCGTTTCCGAGTTCCGACGCTGACAGGACAATGTGCTGGATTCCCACGGGTCCGATAAAGTACTGTGGTACGTCGTGTGCATCATCGTAGGCGAGTTGCTCCCTCTCGACATGACTAACTGCCATGCCGAATGTATCTCCCCTGCCCTTGGCCCATTTGAGCGAGTACGGATGTGTCCACACCGACATATCCTGATCACCTAGGAACAAATTGGCGTAGAATTTATTCGTCTCGAGCGGGACGTCTTGATCGACGATATTGAGCTTCTGCACCAGGTGGTCATTACGACTTTTGATCTGCTGCGGCGGCGTATTCGTGGCCATGGGCACGAATATGTTGGGTCCGGCATCTGTGAGGGCGCTCGTGGGGCCGGGGGCAAGGGTGGAAGGAATGGGTGCGAGGGAGTCAGTTGGTGAGGGGATGTCGGAGCTTATAATGGGGTTTGGGGTGAAGCCTTTCGAGGGGAGCTCGGTGTTGATGGTGCCAGTTATAGAGGGCTCGACCGAGGTGGTGACGGATTGGAGGGTTGTTGCTGTTGAGTCGTATGAGGTCTACGTCAAGTCAGCGATTGGTTTTCCAGAGGGTTTGCGGTACGTGTTGGACCTAATAGGAGGAGGCGGCGCATCTGCTCTCCAACATGTGGCTCATATTACAGGTTACGTACCGTCACCGGGAGGTCCGAAGTGAGCGTGATAGCCCGATCAACGAGGACATCACGCCGGACGTTTCCGGCAGGCAAGCCGTTGACGAGCATGATCTGGGCCAAAGCCAGCAGCACGGCAAGCATTGCCATTGCGGGGTATGCAGTGTCTGGACCTGAAGCCAAGGACAGCTTGCAAGCAGACAGATCGAAAGTGCGTGCGTGCAGACTTTCAACCTGGCACTGCGAAAGGGAGAGAAAAGAAGGTAGAAAGATATAAAAGAGCGGCAGGTGCTTCAAGCAACCTAGATAATGAGCGTTTGTATGAACCGAAATGACTGAGCGTGTGGACAGAGTTAAGAGACACCCGCCGACGGAATGCAACTCGAGGAATGCGACTCCACAGTACCGACGCAGCAAAACCCCACAGGCACACCGCGCGTGATTCCTATATACCCCATCACAAGATTACACACACCTACAAACAGGCGCAGCAACATGTTTCAAACCCCAAGTCCCCTCACTTTTCTTTCCGGAAGGTCGAATGAGCGCTTCACCTGGCGTCGAAAGACAGTGGAGGTGCAGAACGGCCTACCCTAGAACCTTGGGGACCCTGGTAGCACGGCGCCTTTACCCAATGTAGATAGCATACGCACCACTTGAATCTGCAGGTACCGTTCTGGCCTGTCGCACACAGCCGTTTGCTGGGGTTGTTTTCCTTTGGTGCTACCGTACAGAAGCCGGCGTGGGCACCGGCACCGGGGGTCGGCTCCTAGGCGTCTCAAGGCACACACCCACGAACAAGCCCCTCATCTATCTATCCGCCAATCTGATCTTCGATGCGGGACCGTTTGCGATGCGATTACCGAGGACAGTTCTGGCTATTGTGGATCATACCATGGCGATCCGGCTTCTGACTGTGCCTACGCCTCTTTTTGATACTTTGTAGCATGTGGGTGTCGGACTAGAAGTCTTCTAGAATTGACACACGTTGTACTGGTACCTTGTGTGCCTCCCGCGGACAGATCAACTGATTCCGCGGACGAGGCTGCAATCACGCCCACCCAGGGGAATCAAATCATCTGCTCGCGGCCCAATTGCGACCGCCGCGAAGGGGTAGAAGCGTCACATCGAAGTCTTCCGCCAGACCGTCCCTGGCTGCAAGCACCAGGATGTCTCAGCGTCTACGTTTGACGTCTGCAGGCGGTGTCTAATTCAATGTAGGGATGATGCGGGGGAGACACCTACCCAGTATATGCAAGAGGCGGTAATTTGACGTTTCCTCAACCGATGCGGAAGGAGGGCATTGATGTTTAACGAAAGGGACTAAAGGATTTCGACTCCGCATTTTCGTTCGGTTCATGTGAACAAACGTAACGGCAATCCTCCGCATGGTTCGCGCACTGGGCTTCCTATCTCGGCAACTTTGTAAGGTGATCGTTCATATATCGTATGTAACGTCTCTCTCTCTTTTTCTACTAGCCATCGTGATCCGGTCATTGTGATACATCACGCTCACCCCACAGGATCTTGGCCAAGCTCAGTTCCGCGTCCGCTTTGGAAGGGGAAATGGCATGATGAAAGGACAGGTGGTGGCGAATGTCTGAGCCATAAGACACGGCCAGCCGACTTGCCATCGTGGGATGGTAAAGTTCCACGTTTGACGTTCGAGAACGCGAGGTGAGGTCGCCGGCGAATCCGATGGCGTAGAAGACCCCTGTCTGTAGACTAACCAGACCCTAGTCTGGTAATCTTGGGTTTTCTGGCTAATCACAGCGAAGCACCTTCTCTACACTGGCTATGAAGGGGCAAGGTCGGGTTTACAGGTGAATCCTTTGTTTCAAGAGTTTCATATTGGTGGGAAAAATTTCGGGGGCTTTAGGAAAGCTTGTCTGGACTTTTGTCTCGACGCAATAGATTTATTAAGGTCAGTCTTGTATGTGAAGGATGGGGATGTTTTGTTTCAAAGGTCAGAAGGAGAGGGAGCATCTGCACTTCGCATCCGCCATCCCCATTTACTGCCTCGTCCCTAAGCGCGCCCCCCCCAACGTCCGATCCAAATTGAACGCGGCAGAAATAAGAGCCAGGTGACTAAACGCCTGCGGCGTATTTCCGAGCTGCTCTCCCGAGCGAGCAATCTCCTCCGAAAACATGTGAAGATGGTTTCCAAAGCTTAGTATGTTCTCGAAGATGCTGACGGCTTGGGTGAGGTACTTAGAATCGTATGCGCCGGCCTGTAAGTAATTAGTATGGTAGGTGGGATGGCGATATGGGAATATGGGTCTAAGAATGGGGTACAAAGTCGCCACCTGCAAAACGTAGCCGGATAGGTCTCGGCACGCGCCGTCTCACACTGGCTCCTTAATGTCTTGCTGTTACGATGCACTTCGTACCCCGACCTTGGGGAGTGGGGTCATTTACTCTTGTCAGTGCTTCGACTAGCCAAAATGTGCACATGCTGAATGCGCCTTCGCGGCCTCCGACTCCTATATTGTGGTTAGCAGTTACTCGGTAGTCACGGCTAACCTCATAACGGTGTCGAACAGCAGAAAGAGACCATCATGTCTCAGACATCAGCTGCGGCGCCGAGACATGAACGGCCCGTGGCTCCTCGAGCAACCGAGGCGCCAGAAATATTCCGACTCACCATCGTCGCTCTGAGCCGAATTGTAACGATATACAAGCCCAGTGCTCGTCAAACCGCCTTTCTCCGGTGGCTTGAGTATACGGTCCAGAGTGTTCAAGAACCTCGGGTCCGTGGGCGAGATGAAGAAGACGAGTGGAGCGATTAGCACGGACGAGTCTAGCACGTCGCGCGCTTCGTAGCTCTGAATGAAGGTCTTCAGCTCTTGGTTGTAGCCTTTTTCCATGACTTCTTCGCAGATTTCGTCTCGGACTTTGAGCCACTCCCAGCGATTTGGGCACGGGAAGCACCTCTTGTCTGCTAAGCGAAGTGCGCGATCGATAGCTACCCACATCATGATCTTGGAGTAAACAAAATTTTGCTTCTGACCGCGGACTTCCCAGATTGACATATCTGTCTCCTTCCAGATTCCGCAGACATAGTCCGTGATATCGCGTACCGAAAGCCACTGATCATAACTTGTGGGCTTGCCAAACTTGTTCGCGAGATAGATGCCGTCCATGAGCTCGCCATAGATATCGAGCTGGACGTGGAACGCCGCACCATTGCCGATCCGGACAGGTCTGGAGCTACGGTAGCCGTCGAGATGGGTCAACTCGATTTCGGGAATGTCTGTTTCGCCGCGGATGGTGAACATGATTGGGAGAGCGCCTTTCCTCGCCTTAGCCTCTGCCACCCGCTCAAATATGAAGCTAGTATAGGCTTCGGATTCGTGCATGAAGCCTAGTCGGAGAAGGATGTAAATCGTGAACGAGCTATCCCGTACCCAGGAGAATCTGTAGTCCCAATTCCGGCCACCTGCATGGAATTAGCGTTGTCTGGGCAATCTCAAGCGTCACCGCTACTTACCCCCAAAATCTTCAGGTAGTGAGAAAGTAGGCGCAGCCACAATGGCACCAGTCGGCTCATACGTGAGTAGCTTGAGGATAAACAAGCTCCGCGTAACAACATCTTCCCACCTTCCACGATACTTGCTCTGAGAGATCCATCTAGCCCAATACTTCTGCGTGCTGAGTTGTACCTCGTTGACTGTGACTGTCGATATATGTTCCGGGTCATGGTCTTTGTGATCACGGAGAACAAAAGACACTGCTTGTCCCTCTCTTAATCGGAAGGACGCGGTGACACCATCACCTAGGTGAGGCTTTCGCGGCGTCTTCTTAAACAGCAGGACCGGGCATTCGGCTTCTGGCTCGTCGCCGCAGTCAATGGTAGCGTTGAGCTCCAAAGACAGGTTCTTGGACTTGAACACAACCCGCTGGCGGATCTCTCCTTGCTCACAACCGTTGACCGTTACGATCTCTGTCGTGTGTTCGTCCTGTGCGTAGTCTAGGCGATCAGCATCTATATCAGCGCGTAGGATTGCAGGGCTGTGCTCACGAAAAGCCGGAAACATCTCAACGTCAACATCGACCTCCCCCCTCATACATTCTACCCTCCTAACCAACCACTTCTTCAAATCTTTTCTATCGCCCCCTTTACTCAGCACTTCGCCCCTCTGCCTCCCCTTCAACACACTCGCATGAAACTCTGCGTCCACAGACTTGTTATTCGGTCTCGGGAAGAAATCAACAACATTCATGACACCATCCTCACGCAAATATCGCGTTTGCAGGATATTGCTGGACGGGAGGTAGTGCTGTTTGGTAGTGCTGAGCGCATCGCCGGCTGGACTGATGGTGAAGTGGCCGCCTTTGTCTTTGTCGAGCATGCGGGCAAAAACGGAAGGCGAGTCGAAGTCGGGCCAGCACATGAAGTCTAGGCCACCATCGGTGGCTACTAGGGCGCAGGTGCGCATGTTGCCTATCAAGCCGTATTCTTCGATCTGGGAGGGTTAGAAGCTGGATTGCTAACAATCGTCGGCCGAAAGGCTTACTGGCACATAGCCTGTTGCTGTGCGCATCGTGTGCCGGTCCTGTCCGGTGGGATTTGGCTTCGTTGACATGTTGGCGAGACTTTGTACGCGTGCACGTAGGTTGGCTCAACGTGTTGTTGTAGTTGTCGTCCAATCGCAGTCTCTAGTCTGCAATGGTTGTTGCTGCGGAGTCGGAATCAAGGTATGTTTGTTGCAGCCCTACGAATCGACCTTCTACTGTGCAGAGATGTCTGTTCCCAATTACCTGGCGATGAGCTGTGGTTACGGAAACGTCGAAACTGACGTTCCAAACTGACGTCATTTGTCCGTCGTCTTACCTCTACACGCGCAGACGAGCTTAGTTGAAGTTGATCCAACGCCATTTGGAAGGGCGTCAATCTGGAATCCAAGATACATTTCGGAAATAAGACAAGTTGATAAGAAAACCCGCGCTAGGCAAGCTTTACGTGCAAGCTTGTTCGCCGGCCGCTGTAAACCCCCCAATGCGCAAACGCGCGATCCCGCGGTCCCGCGGTCCCGCAATCCAGCCAATCCCACCATACTCCACAGAATCCCACCCTGCCGCGCAGAACAATAAACAACAGAATCTCGCAAGAGCGTCAGGAACCATAGCATACTGACAGACAGTACTCATATAAAGCGAAATGAAGCCTCCAAGGAAATGTGACCAGATTCACAATTCCTACTAGCCATCACAAACTACGTGCAACAAACCGATTACGAAGATTCACCAATATGACAACCCCGTCAACTTCGTACGTCGCTGACCCACCTGTCCTCCCCTCCCAACTTTGCTCTGGTCAAGACCCAACTCACACCAAGAAGTCCCCCATACTCCCCCGCCCTCCAAAATTACCTATCCAGCCCAGCTACACTCCACGAACGCATCGCAAATGGCACCTTGAGGGCACAAGACGAAGCCGAGCGGCGGCAGCAAACGGAACGCACGTTACAGCTCGTACTTGCGGGCTTATCGACGGGGAACGGAAGGGATGGAGCGGTGCAACAGCCTTGAGTGCAGGGGGATGCGACGGAAAATAAGCTTCACGTAGTCAGACTTTACGCGTGCATATCACCAGTTGATCTGATGTAGCCCGGCATGCACAAGGCCAGAGGCCGAGTTATCTCCTCGCGGTTGCCACGATCCCAACACTAGCACCAATATAGTATTTGCAACTTACCCTGATACGGGCTAGCGCGTATTGCTCATCCGATGCTGTCTCGTATGATGTCTCTGTTTCTGTTCTTCCGAGAGATATCCGCGATCCCTTTGATCAACGTCTTTATTGTGGGATGGTTGAGAAATTTTCGACGTCAATGGAAGGGGGTTCGTGCGAGGTTGTGAGAGATGGGTATATATAGTTGGGGTTGCCGGACGGAATGGAGAGCAGCTCTGAGGTTATCATTCCAAGGTTTACATCCACGCAATCTTCACGAAGACACGGACGGTTCTACACATGGCGCATCCAACCATGGCCACTCATCCCGACCCCCAACATGTCGACTCAAGACCTTCAGACGTCACCCACGTCGACGCCCACCCCACCCCAATCTACCGCTCTATAACCGGCCCTTCATCACCAACCTTCGACGGCGAAGATGTTGTCAACCTTCCCATCCGAACCCTCTCCCAAAACGCCGACCTGGGAGAATACACGCAAGAAACAATAGATGGACAGATTCTACGCGAAGTCCGATCGAACGCGACCGGACACATAGAAAGATGGGAGCTAGTAACATGGAAAATCAATGATCCCGAGAACCCGAAAAACTGGTCCAAAGCGTACAAGTGGTGGTGCACCATGTGTGTTGCTATCACTTGCTTCGTCGTGGCCTTTAACAGTGCGGTGGTGACTGCGGATATTGAGGGTGTGGTGGAGGAATTCCACGTTAGTGAAGAAGTCGCACTGCTCACCATTACGCTCTTCGTTGTCGGCTTCGGAGTCGGCCCTATGTTGTTTGCACCCTTGAGCGAGATTATGGGAAGGCGGCCGATTTATGCGAGTACCCTGCTCGTCGCCGTCATTTTCACGATTCCAGGCGCGGTCGCGAAGAATATTGCAACGCTGTTGGTCACCCGAGCCATCGCCGGCATCGCGTTTTCGGCACCGATGACGCTCGTTGGCGGAACGTTGGCGGATATGTGGAAGAACGAGGAAAGAGGTGTACCGATGGCAGCCTTCTCCGCCGCACCGTTTATCGGGCCTGCTGTCGGTCCGCTTGTCGGTGGCTTTTTGTCGGATGCCCTCGGCTGGCGATGGCTGTACTGGATCCAACTTATCCTCTCCGCGGTAGTATGGGCCTTGATCTCGTTCACCGTTCCAGAGACATACACACCGAAATTGCTCGCGCAGAGGGCCAAGAAGATGAGAAAGGAGTCTGGGGACGACAAATACGTCACTCAAGAGGATCTCGACCTGCGACCGCTCAGCGAACGACTCCGCCTCTTCCTCTTGCGACCGTTCCAGCTTCTGTTCCAGGAGTATATCGTCTTTTTCATTTCGGTGTACATGTCGGTGCTGTATGGCTTGCTGTACATGTTCTTTGTAGCGTAAGTGGATCCCCCTCGAGCAGCCCAGATCTCCGGCTAACGATTCCAGATTCCCCATCGTATATCAGAAAGGCAAAGGCTACAGCGCCAGTACAACAGGATTGATGTTTATCCCGCTCATGGTTGGCGTCCTACTCAGCGCCGCTTGTGCACCCATGGTGAACAAGCACTACCTCAAGCTCGTCGCCAAGCACAACGGCAGCCCCCCCGCAGAAGCCCGACTCATCCCGATGATGATCTCCTGCTGGTGCATTCCCATCGGCCTGTTCATCTTCGCATGGACGTCGTACCCCTCACTCCACTGGGCGGGCCCAGCCCTCGGCGGCTTCCCCGTCGGTTTCGGCTTCATTTTCCTCTACAACTCGGCGAACAATTACCTCGTCGACTCGTACCAGCATCAAGCTGCGTCTGCGCTGGCCGCTAAGACGTTCCTGCGCTCGTTTTGGGGAGCCGCTGTTGTGCTGTTTACGAACCAGATGTACGATAGGCTGGGGTACCAGTGGGCGAGTTCGCTGTTGGGTTTCATTGGGCTGGCGTGTTGTGCGATTCCGTTTGTGTTCTATTACAAGGGCGCTGATATTCGGAAGCACTCGCATTTCGCGTATAGTCCAGATGAGGAGAATGAGGCGAAGGAGGAGAAGCTGGGTAGATCCAGCTCGTGATGAGGGAGCTGGCGGCGGTCTGCAAAGGTGCTGCAGCGGACACTTGTATTTAGTATATTAGCATAGTAGCATATTAGCATTTCAATTGTCATCATAGATTCTGTTCATGTCCTCGGTCGTGTAAGTTGTTAGAGATGATATGAATGTACCCTAGAGGCCCCTGTTTGATAAGATCGCAGGCTACTGAAGACGTCGATTTGGTCCGTTTACACTGCTACACGGCGCCAGGTTAGATCCTGGTTCCTATAGGAGGAACGCCTCGAATTCTTAAGGAGATACTCTATCTTAATTCTAAGTCCTCTTGACAAGATACGCAGACTCTAACAGTTACGCACCAAAGCAGCTAATATCGCCATGTCACACATCAGCATCCCACTCACTAGTACACAAAAGCAAGACCTGTTCGAGACCACAGACCTACCCGATATCGAGCGGCTATTTGGAAGGTACTACTAGGCAGATAGACTGTGGTCTCAGCCACCTCGGAACGCAGAAGACCATCTCGCAGCAATCCTTGGAAAAGTAGAAAACAGAGGAGGAGGCTACTATGCAACAGAAATCGAACACTATCTAAATCACCAGCCGAAAGGGAAGGTCTCGTCGCCCATGAGCTTCTCAGATATCAGGGTCGATCTTACTATACGTAAACAAGCTAAACAGGCTTCTTTTATCTACAGTACGATATTAGATGAAGAAACGACCTAAGCACTACCACAAAACATCAAGAGTAATATGAGAATCTAGCCGCAAATGCCTGCAGATATCTAAGGCATCGTTACAGCATCTAGTCAAAGATCACGACAGTTGAGGACTCGTTAGCGACTAGAAGATGCTCTAGTCGTGCTACAGAAGAGCAAGCACAGGTCGAATCGTTTAAACGCGGATACACCCTAGAAACACCTTAAGATCGGGCGGCCTCTACTTTGAACCCATACGCATCGGTCTGCCACCTTAGCGCTATTAGTCACCCGGCAAGGGTCCGTCTTCGCCCCACCGATCTTCAGTTTCGCGCTCTATCCAGCCTAAACCACGCTATCGCCAGCTCCCCCGACTCTTGACATCCGTCCACCCGTCTCCGCTGAATGACACTCGCACCCGCACCCGCGCCATGGACGAAGGTGACGTGAACCAGCAGCCGCCGCACGCCGGCTACGGCCACGATGCATTACCCCAACGCGCCGACATTGACGAGATCTTGCGGCGGAAGCGGAAGGCTCGAGAGTACAAGGCCTGCTATCCATGTCGCCAGCGCAAGGTCAAATGCGATCAATCGGTGCCATGCAAGACGTGCGTGGTTCGCGAGCATCCGGAGCTCTGTACCTACCATCCTCCGAGCGAAGTCCACCCGCCCGCAAAGCGCATCAGCATGGGCGTGGGGAACGACTTCTCCAATGGCATGGTCCACATCCACGGCGGCACCGTTACGCTCCCGCGCGAGGATTGGGAGCGGATTTGCGCAAAGCTGCAGACGGCGGAGAAGTCTCTCGCCGACCTGAAGAACTCGATCAGCAGCGTCTCCGAGGTGCCGCCCAATCCTCCGACAAATGGATACTCGCCTGCCACGGCGGGCAACACGCCGCTGGCCGCCCCCGCGCCCATTGATAGCGAGACCAGCCATGTGAGAACGCAGGGGGTCCACACCCACAACGACTTTACAGGCCAGACGATTCACATTGGGCCGAGCTCGGTGCCGGCGCTCGTCATGGCGCTGGGCAAGGGAGACAACCAGTGGTCGGGCATGCAAGATGTCATGGGCAAGAAGAGCATGCTGCCCATTTTTGGACTGGACAACGAGACGGCCACATATCCTTTTGTCGACCTTTGGGGCTTGCCACATGGTTCCATCCAACGCGCGAACGAGCTCGCGAACGCACTGCCCAGTGACGCCGAGTGCTTGAGCTTCTTCCGGTGCTACCGCGAAACGGCCTACGTTGTCTACCCTGCGGTCGGAGATATTGAAACCATTGAATCCGACCTCTTACTCTTCTTGATCAACCGCGCAAGCTCGCAGGGCAACAGCGGAATCTCTGACGAGCAGATCTACGGCAAGGACTTTCGTTGGATCGGCCTTGTTTTCGCCATCTTGGCATCTGGCTGCCAGTGCTCCACTCTGCCTAGGAAAGAGCGAGAGTTGACCTCCCAGGTCTACATCTGCTGCAGCTTCGAATGCTTACGCTTCACCAACTTTTTGTCCCACGCGACACTAGAGAACATCCAGACGCTCCTCATCCTTGGCAACGTCATTTCTAACAACATGAACGCGGGAGTTGCGTGGACGCTCATGGGCCTTACCGTGCGGCTTTCCCAGACTCTCGGCCTGCACCGGCTGTGTCCGCCATCCACCCCTGTGCAAACCAAAATTGTCCGGAGCAAGGTTTGGTGGGCGCTGCTGTGGCAGGACTCACTTCTCTCGATTTCGTACGATAGGGCATCCTCCACCACAACCATTGATCACACAGTCCCTCTGAGTCAGAACACCGCACCTGGTACCCGAACGTACGTCGAAAGCATGTATAGACTTTGCAAAGTAGGTCTTGACATTGTCCGCGAACGCCAACGACAACAAAACTCCCAGGATTCCCTGATGCGGATCACGGAACACCGGAACGAACTTCAAGAGATCATGGTGGACGCCGCCGACTATCTCAAGGACTCACGGCGGTGTCGTTCGATGCGAGATCAGCTTGAACACTGGGCACTCTACCTTCACATCTCGTATATTACCTCCGAACTTTGCCGGCCAGCCATAAGCCCTAGCACTGCAGGCCTAGACCTTTCCAAGACGTTAAGAAAGACTTGCATTGACAGCCTGACCAACACCGTAGAGGCTTTCCTGGGATTACAAAATATGACACCCTTTGCCACACGCTCCTGGGCTTCGGTGCATCGGTCCCTCAGTTCTGCTCTACTGCTTGGAATTATTGGAGAACATACCCGGAACGAACGCGCACGCAGCCTACTCACTAACCTCGTGCAAGTTCTCAGCGACGTGACGGCCAATGTGGACCCTGCGGAGCTCTCTGCACCAATCACGCGCTCCGTCTCTGGACTACAGCGGCTTCTCAGTCTACCGCCTGTACAGCGCAAGACGAGCGAATCTGGCTCGCAGTCCTCCCCATCGCTTGTCAATTTCAATCCGGACGACATCAGTGGAGCCCTCAACGCGGATGGATCCTCGTTGACGCAGTCACCTCTTCTCGGACTGGACTTGGATTCCTCGCCGTACGCGCTTATGGAGTCAATCGTGTGGGGCGCTCAAAAAACGCCTTGAACGGTGGAAATGAGATGCCATCGCGATGCTTGCTTATCGGTCTCCAGCGAGCCTATTATTGGAAAGCTCTGCTGCTACTGGAGCCATGAACAGGCAATTGATGAAGGATCTACTACGGCAACCCCTATACGTCACTTTCACTATACGAGGCCGCGTTCAGAGCCCCTAACGCAGCATTTGGTGTGTGCCCTACTCCACGCGACGTTCGACACCGGCAGTGTTGTACGACTGAAGAAGATGTGTCATTGAGACATTGTTTTTACCATATTGATACCCTCAAAGAGAAGCGAAAAGTAAGCGACATCACGTCGATGTTATGAATATGGGAAGGAGTTAAGGGATGTGCTGTCGCGCCTTGTAAGTATTCGAGGGCTTGCGGGGCCCTCACAAAATGTACGTGGGCACGCGCTGGTGGAAAAGCTGGTACAGTAGGAGTTTGATTAAATTTGGAGTGACATGAAGCATAGAGAATGGTCTTTTCACTACTAGAGACTAAGAGAACTCGCGAGCTTGTTCACTTTCACTGCCCGCCTAGCCTCACCTTCCGTGCCAACGCGATCACCGTAGCCTGCTGGCGGCCCAAGTACCGACACTGACACTCACGCCGAAAGCAAAAGTTGTTGCACCCCACACCTCGTCGCGACCCGAAACTTGTCTTTCGTCATGTCCGACACCTTAGAACCTGACCACATCCTCCCAATGGGCGCCGGGCTCGCCGCCGTCGCTCCACAGCTCATCTACATCGAAGCCAAACGCCAATACGAAGCCCTCCTACGCATGCGCGACAGTCCCACCAACGACTCCACAACAACCCGCGTGACCCGCCAACAAACCGACCTATCGCTGTACTATCGCAATCTCTGGGAAATCGCAACACGGAATCTCGACGAGCTGCAGAAAATCCGACTGAGGCACGTATGCTTTGCGTACAAGAGTAGGAAACAGGTGCTGCAGTTCTTGGAGCTGTTGGATGGCGAGTTTGAGTGGGCGGTAGAGTTGAGGGGTTGCGTGGAGGAGTGTGGTTGGGATTCGGGGTTCGAGGAGGATGGAGTGAGGGAGAATAGCACTGTACAGGATTTGTCTTCAACCAGCACCGCGCCAAGGCTCGAAGGTGCTTTGACCGAGAGTTCGTCAAATAAGCTTTTCGAATCGGAGCATTTGAGCCCGAGGCGACAGCAGCGGAACTACTTCATCATCCCGACCCTTCCCATCGCGCTCCCAACGGCCTTCTGTTCCGCCCTAGGATCACAGGGTGCTATCGACCGCCTAACCGCCTCGCACATACTCGCTCATCCCGCCGCCCTTCTTTTGAACCTCTCGCCCGGTCTCAAAAGCTTGCTACGGGACAATTTACCCGACTTTTGGAAAGACATAAGAACCACTCCGCCTCGACTTCCAACACCAGACCCAGCGTCCTGTCGCGCCAGCATTTCCCTCGAAAAACACCAGGAGGAAGGGGAATGGATCGCGCTCTTCGAGCATCTTCTCGCTGGGCAGCACAGGTTGGTGCAGTGCAACGGCGAGGAGATCGAAGTAGCGGACGAGGATGAGGGATATGGGTTGACGGATTTGGGGATCTGGATTGCGGGGTGGCTGGGGGTTAGGCAGGGGGCCTTGGATGCGAAGATGAAAGGTGGAGTGGGAGAGAGAAAGGTAGAAAAGAAGAGGAAGAGGACGCGGACTAGATTGAGCGTTGTGGGTGGGGCGCGTGCTCATGAAGATGGCCGTGGAACGGCGAGTACTAGGGATGATCTCACAGATGTAGACGGTCAAGATGAGGCTATCGGTGAAGACGATCGTGAAGAATTGGGAGTGCGAAGCCGGAGGAGAAAGCGTGTGAGTTGGTATGATGAGTACCCCAAGGTATTCTTCGCCGATCAAAACAAAGGCGAGGACGGCCACGGAGTGGTGGCCCGCTCAGAAGGATGAGGGTTTGTTCACTCCTCCAAACCTTGTCAAAGCTATATATGCGCTCTAAATAAGATCGACATGTGCAAAGCTTTCAAGCAATTCACGCTTATATTTCCACGTATCCACCGCAGCATCTAACACAAAAAGGGAAGGACCAGAACCCTTGCCCCACACAAGCTTCCCCGCGAATGAAGCTCGTTTAATAACGGACGGCTTCCGGATTCAGACCTCCGTACGCCACACCGCGTATATTAAGCCGATGACCGAGTAATAATATGGAAATTGCTATAAAAGATGCGATAGCTAAGATGTTTCTCCAGTGATCCATTGCTCGCCTCACGCAGCTTCTCACGCAGTCGCCATTATGAGAGCATCAATCGCATCCCGAGCGCTCTTTGTAGCGACTTTGTTGCTGGGCATTGAGTCTCGCTCAGTAGCCGGGAAACCTCAACCAGAAGCCATCAGTCCGAATGACTTCATCCGCGTGGATGGATTGCGCTTGAAGGATTCAAAAGGCATCCATTACCTTACCGTACGCTACACATTCCACAGAGACCACAATCACAAACATCGCTTACCATGCAAAGGGTCTAAACTACTGGGCATGCATGAACCTCGCAGCCGACGCGTCGCAAGGTGGTAACTACACACGCCTCGTAATCGAACTCGATCAAATGGCCGCCAAAGGCGTGAACCACCTCCGCATCATGGCCTCCTCCGAAGGCGCACCAACGCCACAACCTTTCCGCATGTCCCCGGCTCTTATGGACGCCCCGGGCAAGTACAACGAAGATGTATTCCGCGGGCTAGATATTTGTCTGGATGAGATGTCTAAGAGGGGAATGCGCGCTACCATGACACTCAACAACGCGTGGCAGTGGAGCGGCGGGTTTGCGCAGTATATTAGTTGGGCAACGAACAGGACTATCCCATATCCGAGTGGCTGGAATATGACGAAGAATCCGCAGAGGGAAACGCCGGGGACGGGGTGGGGTGATTATTCCGATGCGGGGGATGGCGCGAAGTCGTATGATGAATTTATCGACTTTGCCTGCGAGATATATACTAATGAGAAGGCGGAAGCGTGGTATAAAGACCACATCAAAACGGTCATGGACCGAACAAACACGGTGAACGGCCGCAAATACACGGAAGACGCCACGATAATGACATGGCAGCTCGCCAACGAGCCGCAAGTCGCAGGCCTGGGCGACGCCTCCGACACGCTCTACCCCTGGGTCTCCCGCATCTCTACCTACATCCGCTCCCTATCCGCCAACCAGCTCGTCAGCGTAGGCCTCGAAAGCAAACAGGGTGAAACCGTCTTCAAACTCACCCACAACGTTTCCACAGTCGACTACGCGACCTCGCACTGCTGGGTGCAGAACTGGGGCGTGTACGACATGTACGACCCGACCAACACCAGCCTGCTTGCGGCGAAGGAGTTTGCCAAGGGGTTTGTCAGGGATACGGCGAAGTGGGCGCAGGACGTTGGAAAGCCCCTCTTTCTGGAGGAGTTTGGCATGGCGAGGGATAATTTTGAGAACAAGTTGAAGGAATATCCGTATTTGAGCACTACGAAAACGACGCACAAGGATGATTACTTTGAGGTGTGTTGCCCCCCTCTTCCTTCTCCCCAGAAATGGAAAATGATGCTAATAGCAATTACAGACCATCATCGGCGCCGTCGTAGACGACTTCAAGGCAGGCGGCGCCTACATTGGAACATCTCCTTGGGCCTACGGCGGTATCTGGCGGCCCGAGACGCAGCGCATGAATGAATTTGGGATGGTGTGGGCAGGTGATCCGCCACATGAGAGCCCCGGGTGGTACGATTTGTACGACACGGATGAAGCGATGAATATTGTGGCGAGGCAGCAAGAAGATGTTGCGGAGTGGATTGCGAAGAATGATGGGTAGATGAGTGGGGGCATAGCGCTTGGTAGAAAAAAGTGGACTTGTTGTAAATTCATTCAGTTTCACTCCTTATCGGTGTCCTTTTGTCAGGCTAGATCTTATCCATGAGATTCTACCGCTCACAAGCTCTTCTCCTGCCTCTTCAGCCTCTCAAAGAGCTGCACAAACGCCGCCGGCTCCTGCGCGCCACCAATCTCAAACTGGTCATTGATCGTGAAATTCGGCACTCCATGGATATTCTGCGCAACTGCATCCTGCACCTCCTTGTCGACCTCTGGTCCACCCTTACCCGACTCAAGCCACTCCTTTGCCTCCGCCTCATCCAGTCCTGCTTTAGTTGCTGCATCGAGAAGCGTGGACTGCGCCGTGATGTCCTTCTCGTTTTCGAAGTAGGCGGCGAAGAGGGCTTCGATGACGCGGGTCTGCACCTCGGGACTCTTCTTCTTACCGAGTTGAATGAGTCCTGTGTATTGTCAGTAAGAGAGCGAGAGTTGACAAGGGTGGCGGCGTCGTACTGTGTGAATCCCGTGTGTTACCCGTCTTTCCGCCGTAAGTGAAATTGATGCCCTCCACACGACCGATATCAGCCATCCGGTCAATCATAGCTGCCGTGCGCTCCTCGCCGAATCTCGAAACATAATATGCTCGTTTATCGACGCTCTTTCCAGCATCTGGGTTGAGATAAAACGGGTACCACGTTGTGGAGAAGGTGTCGTCTGAGCCGGGATTCTTCTCCTTGTACGCCGCGATGCCTTTTTCCAAACGCTTCTTGCCAACATAGCACCATCTGTCATCGAATTAGTATCGCGTTACTTGATTGGATGAGGTTGCGGCGCGACGTACGGGCATACGGTGTCGGACACGATTTTGATGTCGAACTTCGTCATTTTTAGGAGGGTTGGTTTGAACGCCACGATGAATGAGTTTGAGAGCTGTACTGTGACGTCTGTTTTGCACTGGGTACTTTTTTGCGTCTTTATGTTGGTTGCTGGCGTGGTTGATATGCTGACAAATGTGGTTCGCCTCTCGCTCAGAAATTCGGCCGAGTTACGGCGGACTGCGGATAACGGTCTCGTAGCGATTAAACATCCGCCATGCTCGCAGCAATTGGAATGCTGAATGGGAGAATTAGAGATCGTATCAAGTATTTAGTGATGGGAAAAGATTATGTATATGTGTGTATGGGGAATAGGCCGCTCAATTGGTACTCTTGGATTCTAATCACATATTGTCCTGCATTTCCTTGTCCTTCAAACTTCCCAAACTTCCAGATCGGCCAAAAGGTCTTTGAGACCTTCAAATCCAAAATCTTGATCGCCTCAGCATCAGGAGAGTCCTGGAGCACAGCCTCTGCAAACTCTATTGCAATCCGAGAGTGCCGATGGCAGGGGTCGTGAGGTCTCTGCAGTACACCACCTACAGGATCGCATGGATTCCGTAAGATGCCACTACACGCATATCACGGTTGGCAAGGCAACGAAGCACACGTATTCTTCCAAGGTGAAGGCCATGCGGCAGCGGCTAAACCTCGATTTGAGTCTACTAGAGCAAGCAGACATGCTATTCAACCTGCCCAATGCTCACAGATCAGGTGTGTCATGTAATCGATCACCCCCGCAGCTTGCGGATACGAAAATGTCCCGAAAACTTTATGCCGTTGTTACTGCCTCCAGATATTGTTTCCAAATTCGAGTGGCGAAGTCGTAACTTTAGCGATACTTGAACGATTGATCAGCAACCAGTAATTGGGAAGGAAGATTGAGTGGCTCACCTTGACAAAGCCAATGTCGGCTGCCTTTTCTCGGAATGCCTGGCGACTCATATTGAGCCCATACTTGCGGATCAACCCCGCATGCTTCTTCTCGCCCGTGACGATGCTATCACAGTTAGATTGTCAGCCATAGTCGCACTAGGACCAATCCCATACCAGCTACGTGAGCCCTTGCCGTAAGTGCGTGGACGCGAGTACCAGACCGTGTCGTGGGCCATGATCGCGTTCGCAGTGAATAGACCGAGTTTCAGTGAGCTTTGCGTGCCAGAAAGAAGACTCTTGGAGTGTGGATGTAAGGTGTCGACAACGAGAGATCAAGATAGGGTGGCTTTGGTGGGGTTATAAAAGTGTCGTGTGTAGACTACTAGTACCTTGATGTCCGCTCGATTCGCGTCCCCCCTCGTCGCGTGGGAAACTGACAACACAAGTCCGCCGCCCCGCCCACCCTTCAACTTTTTGGGTAGTAGAGCGCCGGATCTCGCGTTGGCAACAGCTTGAATGCGTGGCTTTTGTTTTCTCACTTCCGGAGTGATAGGTGGGTCAGAGAAGAGATGTACCGGAGCAACGAACAATGAGCAAATCGAATAGAAGAGAGCGTCTTCCGCTACTCCGTCCTGATAACGCCACCCTTCGTGTGAGGCGCACAACATAGCCCAAAGAGTGCAAGACTACTTATATCTGGTCAGACGATGAAACGAGCATTGTGCAAGCAGATCAAGAGTGGAGAAGCAAGCCGCGAAAAATGAAGCATATGAACGAACAAGGAAAAATATACAGCGGGGCGAGCCTTCCAGAAGCCCCAAGCCTTCGTAGGTAAATCTACTCAGCACCGTTGATGTTGCGTCTCCTTCGCTGATCTTCATCGACGACGGCTTCGATCATATGCTACTAGCATAGAAAAGTACGACTACCGATGCTCGGATAGTCAGAAGTACGCCATCGCCAGCGTTGGGACGCATTGCTTCTGTCGCCGAGCAGTTCTTAGCTAGCTGCCACCAGTCTCCTCTAACATATGTTGCGCTGCATCTCTCCAGCTGCTTCGTGGACTTCGTAACATCGTCGCACAGGGCCACTCACCGGGAATGAATTGGTGACTGCTGCCAAACGTTGCAGAAGGTTCATTCCATCCTGTCGATTTTCATCTTCTCATGCCTACATCCCGTCACGGCCATTGACAAAGTCAGTCTCCACCACTCCAAACTACCCAAAACGGCATGTCATTCCGCAACGTCGATTGCGGCACTAAAGGGTTGGCAAGTCAAGCTTTTCGGCCAGACGCGTCTTATGTCCGGCCGAAACGGAACATGCATATCCTTGGATTGCGCAAGAACGCTTCGATAGAGACAAAAGAACACTCTTTGGGGGACGTTTTGACGGAGGATTGAGATGGAAGTTGGAACCAAAAAGCCACCACATTGAGGAGTTGAATACTTGCGTCTTGGCGTGGCCTCTTTTGGCCAAGAATGTCCTGCCCCGGGCCGATTAGGGCTTGGCGGGTATCACGTGCGGTTCTGATACGGAGTCACGTGTGATACATCAAGTGATTAGGTTCAACGTTTGCGACATGCATTGTTCAAAAGACAGACTTGCACCCCTGTCTTTGACCTATGTATGCAGCGGTAGAAGAAGTTACTCATGGTTCTGTTGGGTTCGTACTCCCATGTTAACCGCCCACCTCAGCATCAACCTCAGGCGCCATCACCGCCCAATCTCCCATTCGGCCCATGCCAACCACACAAGGCCTCGGGCATCTCCCTCGCTCCCGCTCGGCTCGACCGCTTATACCACCGCAAGTTGGTTTCACCTAAAACACCAATCGCCCGCGCACGCCGTCGCTAACACATTTAGCCCAAACTGCCCCGCCCACCAATGGCACGCCGCGATAAGAGCACACAGGCGGCGGTGCAATCACCACTCGGAGCATCCCCCAGACCCCACCACTATATACAAACACCCTCGCGGGACCTGCATCTCGAAGAACCTCCGAAACGCACCTTGTCGACGCTGCGAGTCCAACGCTGCTAGTGCTGCACGTAGGTCGGGTCCGGGCTACGCTTCGGGCAGTTGCACATGTCTTGCATACGACGATAGCGAGGGTCTATGTCTCGTCGCTTAGTGCCTCCCAACGTGTAGATGATGTGCACGGCGGACTCCGCTTGGCTGGTCTACGGACCTTCTGCTTTGAGAGAGGAGGGCACATGTTGTGTAGTACCAAGCGTAAGGACGCTCGTTGTCCGCGCGGGCCGCTCGCTCGTGGGTCTTGTCATTGGTCTCGACGTAATTCGCGGTGCAGACGGAGCGGGTGCAAGTGTACTTGGTATGTAGACATAGGCGAGGATCGTCCCTCCGGAGCCTTCTCCTTGCAGGACAAGCGAGCCACAGGATGGTAGGTGGGCGATCGGGCGATCAGGCGTGCAGGCGTACTGGCGTACTTTGCCTTGTTGATTGGTTGGAATGGTCTCATACCCTTCATTCGTATATAACTTGAACGATTCCTCCAACCTTCACTCTGTCCAGGCAATTCACCACCCTCTCCCGCCACCATGAAGTCTCTCATCCTCATCTCAGCCCTCACAGCCCTCACCGCCGCCCTGCCCACCAACCCCCTTGACCGCCGCGCCCCTCCCAACATTCCCTCGACCAGCTCGGCCAACAGCCTCCTCGCCGGTCTGACCGTCAAGGCCCAGGGCCCGCAAACGGGCTACTCGCGTGATCTGTTCCCGCACTGGATCACCCAGACCGGAGCGTGCAACACGCGCGAACAGGTCCTGAAGCGTGATGGTACCAATGTTGTGACCAACTCAGCGTGCGCGTCGACCTCTGGGACGTGGTACAGTCCGTTTGACGGGGCCACGTGGACAGCGGCTTCGGATGTGGATATCGATCATATGGTGCCGTTGAGCAATGCTTGGAAGGTACGTCCCAACTCGACATCTCCTGACATGTGACTGCAACGGTGCTGACACGGAATAGTCTGGCGCTGCAGCCTGGACGACCGCACGCCGTCAAAGCTTCGCCAACGACCTCACTAACCCGCAGCTCCTGGCCGTCACCGACAATGTCAACCAGGCAAAGGGCGACAAGGGTCCTGAGGACTGGAAGCCCCCGCTGAGTAAGTACCCTCTGAGCAAGATGAAGATGAAGTACAGCGCGACTAACAAGATATAGCGAGCTATTACTGCACGTATGCCAAGATGTGGATCAAAGTGAAGAGCACGTACGCTTTGACCATTACAAGCGCAGAGAAGAGTGCGCTGACGAGCATGATGGGGACCTGTTAGGTGGTTTGGGATTGGGCATAGGACTGGAGGATATTCGGAGGACATCCAGCGATTACTTACTTATGAAACGACCAGGACAAGCCTTAGAGTCTAAATCTGAATCTTTCCATGCAACTTTTCCCATGCAACTTTTCCCCATTGCAAAGTGAAACATGACAACAGTCCTACTCGTACATCCAATCGTTCGGAGTCTCACGCGAAATCGAAATCCTTGAAAGCCTTCTGGAAGCTTGCCACGTCCTTCTCTTCATCCGCCTGCGTCTGTCCGCAATCACGCCAGTCCACCCTGTCATCCAAGCGCAAAAGCTTAGCCAGGACCTCGCGGCCAAACTGCAGGTGGAACTTGATACTCTCGTCGAAGCGCAAAACGAGACTCGTCTGCTTTTCCTCGGGGTTCTTCGGGTCCCAGATCATCACTCGGAAGAAGTCGCTCGTCTCCTCAAATCCATCGCCAACATCTTCCTTCGCAAACGTCGGCCAGTGCAGGTTCTCGGCAAGTGCTTTGAAGGCCGCTTCCAAGAGTCCCGTTTGGATGAGATCGGCAGGTACGGGAAGGTATTGCCAGTGTGTGTGCATTAAACTGGACTTGCTGACCTCCCACGTGACGGATCCGTACTCCTCTCCCGTTTTCGCTTTGAGCATCTTGTTCATAGACCTTCTGTACTTTTGCATCTCCGCGTAGGTTGCTTGTCGGTCCTCTTCTGCCATTGCTGCCAATGTCGGTTGATGCGTGTAGGGGAGAATGAGAATATGACACGGAAACCCTAGTTTGGGGAAGGTCTGCGAATCCGAAAGAGGTCCTTTGGCGACCGTCATGTATGAACTCTCGCCGCAAGAGGTCAACAGGTGGGTGGCGACAGCTTCGTTCGAAAGACAGAAGATGCATTCGGAGGCGTCGAGGGGACGGCGGGCCTCGCCTTTTCGCCGCTTGTGCCCGTTACGACCTCGACGGCCATCGTCGTATACGAGGGCATCGCGATGCTCGGGAGCGGGTCGTTTCTTGGCGTCCGAGTGTGTCATCGGGCAGATGGTTGCTTCCGTGGGTGGAGCGACAGGGTGACTTGCGGTGGGGTCAAGCGAAAATGCATATATCCATTTCTGCTTGGTGGGATTGCCAAATGACGCTAGACTGATGAATCGGGTGATGGGGTAGAGTCCGCCTGTTTCTTCGCTGGACGCATGAAAGAACGGTTCTCGCACATAGGAGGCGCCCGATGTCGAAAAGTGGTATCGAGGCTTGAGGGCAATATCGAGGTCGGCGATGCATTGCTGATAGGGTGGTTGCACGTCCGGATCAAAAGCTATTCTCGACCGATTGCGCACGCCTTCCGGCCACTCGCCCGTGATTAGAATGTCTGCGGTAGTGCTTCCCCGCAACACCTTCGCGTCTGTGTCGGTGTAGTACGGAAGATACTGGTCTTTAGACTGCCCCACAATGATATTGGGGTCAAGGAGACCGCCAAGCGTCACGATACGAATGCCATCAGTGGTTTTGAAGGTGTTTCGCTTACCCAGGAAATTCAGGTTGGTGCAAAGCTCATCATCTGATGCCTGCAATTTCTCGACCACCGGCTGGGGAAGAGCATTGCTGCCCAGCGTAAAGTATATCTGGAACGGCACAGCGATGGTACCATTGATGAGCGACTTTACGTTGGCCTTGTCCTCTTCGGTGGCATCTGACGGGCTGGCGAACAGGTTGCCCGCAACAATGGCAAAGTCAAAGTTTTGCTTGGTTTGGAGCGCAGTCAGTTTCTCGAATACCGCAGGGAATTGGCCATTTAGGTCCCCAAGCACGGCGCTGTGTGGAGTCAGTTAGCTTTCTGGTGCCTCGCGGTCAGGTGGGGAACCGTACACTTTTGGGGCCATTTAGTGCTTATGGAGTCAAATAGGGTTGCGAGCAAAACTTGGATCAGAGAAGCTCGCGGGTCATGTGCCACATGGGTGAGTAGTTCACATGCGGTGTTTCTGTGTAGGATTTTGGTGGTGAGAGGTCGAACTTTTGGGAGGCGTCGGCGATCGGCGTTAAGCCGTGGGTCTGTGCGCCGATTTTCTGGAAAAATATCAGTGGAGCATCCATCAGGCGCTCCACCACGCAGCTTTCGCCTCAACTTTCACTCACGCACTCACTCACTATGCCCGCCATGTCCCGGGGCCCTGTCGCGAAGCTGCGCGCACCCAACAATACCAAAACCAAGGGGGGAACGCCGTCCTCTCGTCGACATCACTTCGAAGGCTTTTCCGAGCGCATCGCAAAGCTCAAGATCGAGCCCGTCCGCCGCGGCCGCAGCACGATCTTGGACGATGGGGAGCTCGATGCTTCCTTCTCCTACTTCAGAGACTCGTTTGTCGAGTGGAGGGACCTCAACATCTCGGCCGCCTTTACCGTCTTCGCCCGCCAGGTCGCCCCGCTTTGCGACAGCCTCCCGCAGGTGCTCCACCACAGCGACCGCATCCTTGCGCTACTCGTAGAATACATTGAGAAAGGGGACAAAAACAGCGAGGAGCCGCTGCTGAGTCTACTGGCCCACTTTGCCCACGATCTGGGGGTGCAATTCGAAAAGCACTTTGCGCAGGCGGTCAAGACGGTGGCCCAACTGGCAGCAAAGCACCAGGACGTGGAAGTTATTGAATGGAGCTTCACATGTCTGGCATGGCTGTTCAAATATCTATCGCGGCTTTTGGTCCCGGATTTACGGCCCGTATTCGATCTCATGGCCCCTCTACTGGGCAAAGAACACCAGAAAGCATTTGTTACTAGATTCGCCGCCGAGTCCCTCAGTTTCCTGGTCCGGAAGGCTGGCGCCATGTATCACCGCGACAAGCTTCCTCTGCAATTGGTTGTCAGACACATATCAGAGCAAATGAAGGAACTGCAGGGCACAAGACATGACACCGAGTTCCAGCGCGGTCTCATGACCCTCTTCGCCGATTCGATCAAGGGAGTGCAGCGCGGTCTGCACTCGAGCGCTGTGGCCATACTGGAGGAGCTTTTGCGTGTGACTTACGACGAGGAATATGTTCAGTATCGCAATCCACCTCTGGAGCCTCTGGTCGTGGGCGTTCTCACCGCTGTCATCCACCACTCGGACGCAGACCATTTCAGCCCGTTATTGGACTCCATACTCGCTCGCGCCAAGGATTCGGCATCTGACGTACGCTATGTTGGACTCTCATCCCGTCTGATCTTCAACGTTTGTAGTGTGAGATTAGGAGATCGAGTCGCGCAATGGACATCCGTCTTGGAGGTCATGGGTCTTTTCTTGGACGCAGTAGACAGGTCCACAGTGCAACAACCTTCAGCAATGAAGAATTGTCTATCGACCATCTCCGTAGTCTTCCAGTATTGCCCACTGGACTCCGCAATATCCCGCGTTTCGGTCTTCGAGAGACTTTCAAAGGGCGCTTGGGAGAGCAACTTCCTTCCATTCTGCAATCTGTTCGTAGAACTGGGTACTGAGAGATTCAATACTCTTCTTCTCCCGTACTTCAAGAGGTACGTAAAGCCTAGAGGTTGTTTGGCTACTCTGCTTATTCTTCTTAGATTCATCGCCCAAAAGGCACACGAACACGGAGACGATCTATGTCGCATACTCCCCAATTTGTACCGGCAGGGTACGCTTCCGACAGCTTCGTTACAACCATCCGCCCAGTGGCAGGACGCTATCGAACAACATTTCCAGGAACTTACCCAATTACAGGAGGCAGATTCAGACCGGGTACCGTTCCAATGCAGTTCGATTCTGGATGCAGTTGGCAGTCTCAACCTTCCGCCGCCCAGGATACAATCCATTACGAAAAGTTTGGACACTGCGCTCCGACGTGCTCTCAAAGTGAACGACCGGGGTGCTGCACGAGCCGCCGATGTTCTTGCTGCTGGAAAAGGTTTCCAATTCCTAATTGCTCGGAGTGATGACCGCGATTTGCTAGTGGACTTGTGGCCTTCCCTGTGTTCAGTTTCCACGATTTACGGACATTACCTTCCATTCTGGGACGCTATGCTTTCTCTGGCTAAAATGAACAAAGCCAACCCTGTGCTCCAAGGATCAAATTCGGAGTCTCTGAGGTCGGCGATCATGCATTGCTTAGGATCTCCATCCCATGAGATGCGCCTTGCGGCGTTAGGCTTGCTTGACATCATCACTACCGGCCAAAACGAACGACTACGAGAGGTCATCAATGCCGCTTTGATCATCGAACAAACGCCGCCAAGTCTTGATTCACAACGATCGATAGCAATGCGGATCGGCCAACTTGCAAAATTGTATCCAGTCGTTTCTACGGACGAGTGGATCGGTGAAGCCTTGCCTACTTTCCTATTCGGTCTCTTCCATATGAGACTCTCCTCCGTCTGGGATGATGTTTGCTCAGCATTGAAGATCATATGCGAGAGCAAAGACGGTGAAGCTCACGTCTCGCGAATTGCGTTCCTTTGGTTAAGTCAGCCCGACAGCCAGGCGTCTTCAGTCTCTACAACCACCGAATCACCCGAACCATCGCGGTATGCCTCAATTTTTGAATGCACAAATGTTTTACAGCTCGAGCATCAAATTTCTCAACAAGAGGCATTGCTTGGGGACAGCAGCGAGCAGTTTAAAGCTGTTTTCGAAACGGAGCACGCCAGTCTGCCGTTCGTGAATGCTTTCAGCAGAACACAAGCTCTTCGCCTTCTCAACGACTTGCCCGACGTTGCAGAGAAACGATCGCGGCTCCTGGTGCCCGTTCTACTTGAGTGGGCATTGGACGAGCGCGTAGCAGACAATGCCGAGATCGAAAATTCCGCAAACGCAGAACACACTGAACAGGGCACTTCCCGCTGGACGCGCAAAGACCAGAAAGCAATGCTCTCTATCTTTTCCAAGTTCAAAAATCCTAGAGTGTTGTTTCGTACGACGGAGGTTTACGACGCCTTTCTCGCTCTGCTCAGTAACGGCGACGTCGAAATTCAAAAATCAGCACTCAAGGCGATTCTCACTTGGAAAGACCACGCCATCACAGAGTACCAAGAGAATTTGTTCCATCTACTTGACGATGCTCGATTTCGAGACGAGATATCTGTATTCTTGGATGTTGGAGCCGACCAAAGCCTCGTCAAGGAAGAGCATCGTGGTCGCCTGCTGCCGGTGGTACTTCGGCTCCTCTACGGCAGGGTCATCAGCGGGAAGCAGGGCTTGGAAACTAAACGAAAAGCCGTCTTTCAAGCCTTGACGCGATTTGAGGATGGTGCTATCCAGCAGTTCCTCGACATCGCGCTTGGTCCCTTGGGTGGTATTAAGATCATTCGGGACGGTATACTCGACGAAGCCGTCCTATGCAAAGAGTTGGTGCTTCCACGCAGGCAGACTGGTATGCTGAACATGCTTGAGGACATGCTAGACACCCTTAAGACCACATTCGTTCCGTTTGTCGGCTCCGTTGTCGACCCGATCCTATATTGCCTCATCAGAGCTTCTCGCAGCTTATCGAACGCTCCCGTACCGCTGAACGTGGAGAAGCAAGGCAATCACGATTTTCAAACCGCCATGTTCAGGACAATCCGCCAACGCGCTCTCCATACTTTGGGCAACCTTTTCGAGAGCTGCCCGGAGTACTCATGGGCGGCTTATTCATCTGCCATTGTCAATGAGCTTGTAAACCCCAGGATTGAACAGTTCCCAGTCGAAACGGCACAATCCATATCCGGTTTACTTCGCCTGTTCTCAGCCTGGTCTAAGTCGCTTCTCACAGCTCCTTTCCTCGTAGAACACAACCCGCAGGTTTTGAGCAAAATCATTGAATGTTTGCGGGTGCCCTCCGCAAAAGACGAAGTAAAGCGTTTCGTGCTCGACAACATCCTACGCCCGCTTATCTCTCTTGTCGCAAACGTCGCCTCGGGATCGACTGACGACAAAATCTTGAGAAACAGGATAGCATCTGACATCATTCAACCCTACTCGAACGCGATCTTGAGCGAGGTTGGTGGACTTCTTCGAAAGAGCCCAAGCAGAGATCTGCTAGACTCTGGAGTGCATACCGTCGCAGAGCTCGCACCGCATGTAGTCGGATCTGCAGAGTCGCGCAACATGATTGAAATCTCAGCATTCCTTCTCAAACAACCCGCTTCTAGGATTAATGCACCCGCCAAAATGGGACTGCTCAAGATCATCCATGAATTCATTCCTCGCTGCGACGACAAGGAATTAGTTGACCTTTTCAACCTCATCTTCGACGCAGTGTGCCCGTTGTTTGCGTTTGTCAAGGACCAAAAGGCGAGGACAATACTTTGCGACATCGTCCAAGATCTCTCAGCTTCCAAACCCGACTTGGAGCCAATTGCGAGGTTTTGTCACGACCTCAACGCCTTTTCTCCTTCTCGGTTAGACGAACCCGATTTCGAGCGCCGTTCTAGAGCTTTCGACACAATCAATGGAGCGAATGCTAAGCCATATTCTCTTGTCCAATGGAAGCCACTAGTCTTCAATATGCTCTTCTTCATCAAGGACAATGAGGAGCTGAGTATCCGGGTCAATGCTTCAATGTCGCTACGGTGCTTTATCCAGAGATCTACTTCAATCGAAGAATGTCAAGGCTTCATATCCACAGCAGTGCTTCCCGGCTTACACAGTGGGATGCGGGAGTCCTCGGAACTGGTGCGAGTCGAATATTTGGCTGTCCTCTCACAGCTAGTGCAAACGTATCACGATTGGGCACCGATCGCCGATCTGCGCGTTCTTCTCTCCGGTGATGAGGAAGCATCGTTCTTTGGCAACGTGTTGCACATTCAGGGCCATCGTCGTCTGCGCGCACTAAGACGGCTTGCCTCTCACACCCCCGAACTACAAAGCGGCAACATCTATCACATTCTGCTACCGCTTCTGGAGCATTTCGTGTTTGATAAGGCCGACGATGAGAGCGCAAACAGTCTAGCAGGTGAAACCGTCAGGACCATATCTACGCTTTGCCAATGGCTCGAGTGGCCACAGTTCCGATCCTTGCTCAAGAAGTATATTGGCTACCTCACGAAAAAGGAGGAAATGCAGAAGACCATGATCAAGCTTATTGCTGGATTGATGGACAGCTTGAATCAAGCCGGACTTGCAAAAGGTTACAATACCTCGCTCGAGGGTAGTAATGATCCTGCGGAGCCTGCCGAATCTGCCAAGCCTGCTGAACTTACTGACGGAGACGTGATGGATGTTGATAAGCCGATCTCCACTCTTACCAGGACGCTTCCGCAGCAAGAGAAACTTACAAAAGATCTCATCAACAACGTTCTTCCCGAACTGAACGAGTTCCTGCGAAAGAAGGATGATTCGAACGTGAGCCTTCGGGTGCCAGTCGCCATCGCCGTAACAAAAGTAGTACTCATCCTGCCGCCTTCGGAGATCGAGACACGGCTTCCTTCCGTCCTTTTGGATATAGCACACATCCTGAGGAGTCGAGCGCAGGACAGCAGAGATATGGCTCGAAATACCCTCGCGGAGATTGCAACCTTCACCGGCCCAGCGTACTTGGGCTTCATTCTGAAAGCGCTGCGAATTGCCCTCCAACGTGGATATCAGCTCCATGTGCTTTCATTCACTCTGCACAACATTCTCGTCAAAATTTCAGACCAGCTGAAGCCAGGAGTGCTGAACTACTGTCTCGCGGACATTGTGGATGTTATCATGGACGATACTTTTGGAATCACCGGCCAGGAGAAAGATGCTGCGGAATACATCAGTGAGATGAAAGAAGTGAAGAGCAGCAAGAGTTTTGATTCCATGGACATCATCGCCCGATGTACTACACCCTCCCACCTAACTGAGCTCGTTCTTCCTGTCAAGGCTCTATTGCAAGAGAAGCTCGGCTCGAGGGCTGTACAAAAGATAGACGAGTTACTACGACGCATAGGCATGGGTGTACTCCAGAACCCTAGGGTCAAGGATCGGGACATCTTGGTCTTTTGCTACGAGTTGATCAAGGAAGCAGACAAAGCGCACAACCCCGAAAAAGTCCAACGGGTGGATCCCAAAAACAGAAAGTTTCTCATCAACCTTCGAGGTGCTGCCAAGTCTGGTGCCCGACATTCCGCCACGTCTTACACCTACAAGATCACGAGGTTTAGCTTGGATATATTGCGTACAGTTCTCAAGAAACATGAGGAGCTTCAGACACCCCAAAACGTGTCTGGTTTCCTTCCTACCGTCGGCGATGCATTGGTTGCAGGTCAAGAAGAGGTGCAGATTGCCGCGGTCCGACTGCTTACCACCATCATCAAAATGCCGATGCGTGAGCTGGACGAGAATTGTCTAGTATACGTAACTGAAGCGGTTGCAGCGATCAAAGGCGCACCGTCTTCTAACGCCGAAATCGCACAGGCTTCGCTCAAGCTAATCTCTGCCATTTTACGGGAGCGGCCGAATGTCGATGTCAAAGAGCGCCACCTCGCACAACTTGTTAAGCGACTCATGTCTGATATAGACGAACCTGATCGCCAGGGCGTCACTTTCGGTTTCCTCAAGGCAATCATGAATCGTAAGATTGTCATGCCGGAGATCTACGAAATTATGGACAGGGTTGCCGCGATGATGGTGACCAACCAGACCAGGTCTCTGCGCGATGTCGCAAGGAGCAGCTACTTCCTTTTCCTCATGGAATACCCTCAGGCGAAGAATCGGTTCAAGAAGCAGTTGGAATTTTTGTTGAAGAATCTTCAGTACGACCACGTGGAAGGGAGGCAGTCGGTCATGGAGGCTCTAAACCTAGTCCTCACTAAGGTCGGCGACAACATCCTCCAAGATGAACTAAGTCTGTTGTTTCTACCCCTGATTTGGACCATGGCCAACGACGACTCAAGCGACTGTCGTACAATGGCCGGTACACTCATCAAGAAAGTGTTTGAACGGGCAGATTCGAAAAACCTCAAAGGTTTTGCGGCCGATCTCCGAGGCTGGTTGGAACAGAACGAAGATACGGGTCTGAAGCGTCTCGGCATACAGTCCTGGGGTCTATATCTCGAGGCTACCGACGCCAAAGCAAAGGAAGTGGGTTTTGTGCTAGAGCAGCTTCAAATCACGATCGAAACATGCCTGGCACGAAGGGATGACGAGGATTGGGAGCTCATCTACTATTCTCTCATGGTTCTATCCAAACTCTGCAAGGCGTCCCCGGAAACTATGCTCTCTTCAACCCGAGAAGAATTGTGGGCTGCGGTCCGGTCCTGCGTTTCCTTCCCGCACGCTTGGGTGAAGCTTACGGCTGCACAGCTTTATGGGATCTGTTTCACCGACTTTGCCAGTACGAATGGAGACGCTGGTCTTGATGCGCTACCTCTTGAAGGATCCCATGGCCTGCAACTCTCGGACAAAGATATGATCAGGCTTACTGATGCATTCCTGAGAAATCTCTTCATACCCAACGTCAGCGAGGATTTATGTATTCAAAGCGTCCGCAATCTAGCCTTCCTGGCACGATGTCTCGCAGCCAATGGTGCGATGTGGGTTTGGCAAAAAACTACTGATGAAGACGACGCAGAAGATGGGGTCATGGAAGAGGACGAGACAAACGGTGACACGAACGGGCACGCTGAAGCTTCAGATGACGAATGGGGTGGTTTTTCTCCTCCGCCTGCAACCCCAGAGCTGAAGAAAGTTGTCACGAAGCAATCGACCGCCATCCACCGGCTCGTGGTCCGCTTGTCTGGAATCATACGCCGTGAGACGAAGATTATGAAGCTCTCCTCTCTATACCCCAAGTCAGCCACAATGACCCTCCTCGAGACCCTTACCAACAGACTCCCTGTTCCTTCGCTATCCTCCTCACTCGAATATCTCCTCACGACGCTGTCCACACTCATCGACCCAACCACAACGATACCACGATCCACCGATCCCGTCTTCAACGACACCTATACCGCGCTCATTGACAAAGCACGCGAAGTGATGAACATCCTACAGAAGCGCATGGGCACGCAGGAGTATCTCCAGGTCATGACGAATGTGCAAAAGGGTGTGAGGGAGCGGAGAGAGGGACGGCGGCAGAAGAGGAAGGTTGAAGCCGTGTCCGCACCCGAGAAATTTGGCAAGGAAAAGAAGAGAAGGAACGAGGTGAAGAAGGTGAAGCGGAAGGAGAAGAGTGCTGAATATCGTGGGAAGAGACGTGGTTGGTGATGATTGGCGTCGCACGCCGGTCAATATGGCGAGCATTGTGATGGCGTTTAGGAAAAGTGTCATCTTGTATGAAGGGCGTATATGGATCTTATAGAAGTAGGGCGAAACGACGATGATACCCCTTTGCATGTACTTGTCTGTGTTACACTCACTACAATTGACACTTCCCACACACATTACGGCGTCAAAAACCCCACAACGCCCACAGAAAAACACACCCAAGCGCATAAATCCACAGTCATCATCCTCACTCTATGCCTCGCATTCCACTCCCTTAACGTATTCGCCGCCGCACCCCCCTGCACCACCTGACCCTTTGCCTGCGCGACACACATCTTGAACAAGCGCTCTATACTACCTGCCACCGCAGGTACAAATGCGAAATGCGCCAATGCTGCTGTTAGACCTGCAGCGTAGTAGGTGCGGCTACCGGTACTTCCGAGCTCGTTGGGATAGAGGTAGAGATTTGCGGCTGCAGAGGTGGTGGTGAGGGTGTTGAAGGTGATGACAGAGTAGACTGCTGCGTGAAAGAAGTTTGTGAACCAGATGGGAATTAGAAGGTCTTTTGCTGCTTCGGTTTTGGTGGTAGAAGGCAGTGAAGAGGCGGTTTCTTTGGCCAAGGCGCGCGTGAGTGCTGAGGTTGTGGGCGCGGGGTGCAGGAAGGCGTCTGTTGTTAGGGCTTCCATGTAGGCGTGTGTTAGGGAGGCTGTGCTGGACATGAGGGGGAGGATATGCAGGGTTGTGCGGAGGTATGGGGCGAGGGCCATCTTTGCTGGTATTCTTGAGGGAGAATTGTGTAAATTTCGATTAATTTTGGGTGTTGGTGGAGAAATACGTGGGGGTGTGGGTGGTGGTTGATGGAATTTGGATAATGTAGAGAAGTGATATACGGGTGGTCTGACGCTTACGGCTGACGTCGGAAGGATGGATGCGCCGTGCTTGTTCGGATCTATCAGATACCCTGGTCAACTACCCACTACGGACATGAAGTGCAACTCATTGCACGAAGATGACAGTCGATTTTGAGTCTGACCATCTCGAATTTGGAGTAGATTTTGTATTGCATTTTTGATTTAAGAAAACTAAAGAACAAATACTTCGCGACATACCAGCTGGCGATCTATGCTCAAAGACTTTAATTATCGAGAACCACCAGAACAAGCTTTGCAGTTTGTACCCCGACCTCAGGATATCAGCGAATTCGGTTTCGTCGACAGTCCGCACAAATTTGAACATGACACCGAGGGCATTGAAGAATGAACCTACTATGCCCCCGCGCGCACATTTCGCAGTGGAATCTCCTATGTCCTATTCCCTCAACCCTGGTCAACCACCCACGATGTGTACACTCGTGATTCTGACGAAGCTCATCCCGCATTACTTCCACCCAGTGGTTGACCTCCACATTCGGCAGTATGCACTCGGCGTTTCGATGTACCACCTCACGAGCGCGGGTAGTCAGTCTCTCCTCGTTCCATTGAGCGCAGGTACAAGTTTTCCAGCGGTTACCGCATATGTAACAGAACTGCGCGCCACATTTACAACTGAGTGGAATGAGTAAGTACCGAACTTTAAGAGATCGAGGACACACTCACGTCATATGATTGCATCCCAAATCGAGTTCGACCATTGAACGACATGCATAGCACCGCTGCCAGCCTTGTTCATGGGCCAAAGACAATGTCGCTTGAAGGTCTGGATCTGCTGGACAGTCGCTTTGGTGGTGATACGCATTTTTGCACTGTGCGCACGTTGTGATTCCACACCTCTGACACTCTGCTCGATCCGCGCGAATGTAGTCAGCCGGTATGAATTTCCCGCAATTAACGTTACTGCAATACGTCCGGTTTGTAGTGGAAAATTCCATTTCGGCATCCCGGAAGGCGTCGAGCTCCTCGCTTTTGAGCCTCGACATAATAAACTTGAGTGGGATTTGTTCGCGACAACACCGAGGAGGAAAAAGCGTCTCGTCCTTTGTAGCTCGTAGAAAGAGGCCTTTCAAGCACTCTTGACAGTACCGGTCCCCGCATGGGACTACTGCAGTAGATGCCATCTTGAAACTCCCATAGCATACAGCGCACTGATGATCTTCAGAGAGCTTTCCAAACGCTTTCGCTTGTCGCTGCGCGTAGGTCATTGAAGGCCCAGCTTCAGATTCGTCATCGGAAAGGTCAAGCCGCGGAGTGATGTGGGCCATCACATCTACGGCAGGCGTCCATGGCACATCAACGATAGTCTCTCCCGTTGGCTCCTCGCTATGAAGTCGCACAGCAAGACGCCTATCCTCTTCAACTTGCTCAGTCGTTCCAACAAGGTCGGCAATTACCTGCGCATCCGTATCAATTGCATGCGCCATACTATGGGCCAATCTCAAATCTCGAAGGAAGCCTAGGTGTGCGGCTATCTCGGCTTGGAAGCTGTCGTGAGCAACCTTGCTATCTGAAGGGTGCCCAATTGGGTGTTTGCCTTTTCCTCTTTGGTCGAAGATGCCGACTTCTTCAAGTTGTAGCGTGAGCGCCGTCATCTCGTCGTCAAGAAGTATCGGTGCTGTGTCCACGGTCATGTTTGCGGTTGGTTTCATGGTTTTGGAAGTCGACATTTGAGGGCGAGGTTGTAAGGATGTTTGTACATTCATTTCAATGCCTTGCATTGGACTGAGCAGGGGTTGGGAATGAGGCCAGGATGTAAGGGGGTATCCCCAACGGCTTGCGGAGACTTCGATCCGACCAATCATCGCAATATCGAAATGTCGAAAATTCCGGTCAGTAAGCTTCCTTTGCAGATGATTCACTGTCTTGATATATGAACGGGTGAAATATAAGTAGAGAGAGTTCCCATGAAGTTGATCATTCGAGTCACGGGTGATTTCATGACGTGATTCGAATCTTCGATTTCATGCAAGGACACGGCTGCTGAGAGATGAGTACGCGCGCGTTGTGCGACGGTCGATGTGTACATTGAGGTAAGAAATGCTACACGAACATTGCGCGATGGAAATAATAGCAAGAGGCTATAGGATTTTGGGAGATTTTCACATCATGGGAGTCATCTGTATTCCGTGCGCAGTTGGGAGGCATCTCTTGATGTGGTGTGAGCAAAGTGATTGCCTTCAAACAATTCCCACTTTTGATATCGGAGAAGCGCTCACGCAAGCTATCCCAGAAGCGAAGACCGAGAACCTGGGAGTAGGTAATTTTGACGACACAGTCTGAATGACGGCAAGCTTACGATGTTGAGAGCGGCTACCGTGGGCAGGAATGGGGTCGGCCAACCACATGGTGACAACCCAAGAAGTGCATGCATCACGCGAGCCGGCCCCTCTCACCATCTTGACTTGAAGTGGCACGCTAAGGTATTCTGGTGGATCTCTGCCGAGCCTAAAGTCCCGAATATTAAGTTTTTACTCAGTGGCATCTTTTAATGTTGCCGCGTCTCGCCGAGCACGCATGATCTGTCCTTCTTTCACAGTGGGAAGGGAAAGCCTCAATTAGCAAGCAAGTCGATGTGATGTTCAACCTGACGGTGAGGAAGTGCTGTATGGGCCCGCAGCGATTTGCTATGCTGAGCTTTGCTAGTTGCAGCGATACCAAAGACGCCTGACTGTCTGGGGAGCTTCCACGGCGAGAGGCGTATATCAGACCCAGATGATCATCAGTATCCCCTTTCTTTCTACTCACCATTACATGCCCTATTTCTTTGATCTCACCGGTACCATTCAGTCAATATAGTTCTTCTCTAAACGTAGTCGTCCATCAAATTGTTCATTCCACATTAGTGCTTAGGGGTATCGAACGGTGCTCTTCTGGCTGCTGAAGGGAACAACTCCCTAACGCTGCTAGATGCATGGGTACTCTTGAAGGAAAAGATCTTCTCGATCCCTGGACCATAGACCCAGCTCCGACTTCCCTCAGGGAAACAAATTGACACTCTTCACACCACCACCGATATCCCATCGTTACGATACATCTAATCTAGTTTTCCACCATTGCATCGCCACCTTTTCGCAGACGGCTTCTGTGGAATACCGAAATATCTGCGAAAATTTTACCGATATTTTTCGAGCGTACCCTTAGGAATATTTCGAGGAATTTTCAATGGGAAGCGTTGTAGCGCGGCACGGCATTTGCGGATCATCCGCAATTAGCAGGCTTTTCGATGCTAGAACACAAGAAAGAGGTCGTTGCGCTATGAGATGGCGATGAGTCGTGAGCTCGCCTGTGATGTTGAATTTTTGTCGGTCCTCGCGGCGTCTGTTCCCTCTCCTTCCTTCGGCGTTTGCCTGGCCCGAAACTTGCTCTCACTTGAATCGCCGTGCCAAAAGTCTCTCGTCCCAATCACTGTGTAGCTTCGGTGTCAAATCTACCTTGAGTGATGCTCCTGCCCATATAACTTCGCAAAACTGCTCATAATGATCTTCTTCTGGGCAGATAGAACCGGTCATTCTGCATTTGAACTGACACCAGTTTTTGGCGCAGGGCTTAATGGATTCGCTCGTATATTGACGCTTTTTCAGGTTGAGGTTAGCGTGCATCTAGCCTTTCACGTTACTTCTGTCTTCGTCCTGACTGAATCGGAATACGAGAGTGGAATATCGATATTCGCCTCTGCTATACTCCTTCAAAAGTCTTAGCGACTCGAGCACCTGCAGCCAATTCTCGTCACGAATCCTGCAACCAACCCCTCGGACCACAGTATCACTATTGAGATGCACGCTGCGCTTACATTAAATTCATATTTCATTTATTGCACGTTCTTTTGATTAAAATTACCCTGCGATCTACATCCCAACAGACGCACGTAAGCGGCCCGCGACAAGGCAGCGCATGCACCGACCATTCTGCCTATTGTTCTTACGCTCAACGTCAAGGTATACAGCTTCGACTCGACGAGGTCGCACGACGGATGGCACGATAGAAGGACGAGGTATTCCGCACCGTAGATATCGTGCTAGGCGCCAACGTGCTGATATATGCGCGCATATGCACGCAGCACGATCCTACGAAGCTAACGAGCGGCCCAATGCTGGCGGCATCCCGTAGCGAGGCCCGTACCGTTCGCAGCCCTGTTGTACCCTGTGTACTCAGCAACAATGTTTGAATAGCTCGTGCAACAGGTCTTAGTACAAGAAGGGGCGCGGATGCTTGGAAGGTGGCACCGCCATCGTGGTCGTGGGGCCTCATCGCTGGTTACCATTGGCACATTCACGTTGAGAGGGTTGAAATACATCCGTCCTCTCGCAGAGCCTTTGTTCCAAAAGCCTACCCTGACTGCGTCAACTCCAAATTTCCCATTCCCCTCTTGTCTTCAGAGCATTACTCCTGCCCTAATCTTTCATCCTCGCCGTTTACCTTTCGTGTTGGTCGCTCACCTCTTGTCCTCGCCTTCACCTTCCACATTCGCCCGTGTGGATCTACGCAACTTGCTCAATCCCGCGAAACGTGCTCATCTCAAAGGCAGCTCACACCACCGACCGAACAAAGAGCAACAGTTTTATTATTTTACTCGCCAGTCGACCCATCGTTCCGAAACGCTTTTGATCACTACTCGTTGGCGTTTTGCGTGTCGACTTTTCGCTACCAACCTCCGAACTTGTGCAGCTGCAGAGTCGAACTCTAGCCTTTGACTTTAGGCTGTTGCGGTCTTCCTGAGATTCTCTCGTGTAGTGGTAAGCTGTATAACGCCTAAGTGCAGCTCCGTAGTTGAGATCTAACTCTTGTCAGAACCTGCGTATTAAGGACATTGTACGCTGCCGCTTTCTCTCCTCATCGCTCCGACACATTTTACTTTTCCACGCAAGCGTCATTCCCAATAACGATCACAACGTCGAATTACGAAGTCGCACATTGCAAAGCTCATCCACAGAAGTGTCAGTGCCTATTGTCTCAAAGCACGAGCCGCCCAATCTTGCACAACGGCGCAGCGTGTACCCCCGATTCAAGATGGATCACAACCACATGGATATGTCTTCCACAGGCATGGCAATGGGCACGCCGACCGCCTCTGGGGCCATGGCCTCGAGTACAGGAATGAGCATGGGAGGCCCGGGAAGCAGTTGTAAGATTAGCGTGAGTGACGAGCTACCGCATCAAATATCCCCAGATCTAACGCAAAAAAACAGATGCTGTGGAACTGGTATACCGTCGACTCATGTAAGTACATCTCGAATTCCTCGAAAGCATCCACTGCAGCATTGCGAAACGACCTTTGCACCAGTCTGCCAAACTCGTCGACAGGCACGTCAGTACGTGATGTCTCAGCCTAGACCTGACAGATGTCTTGCTTTACGACGCACTTTGTACACCAACCTTAGGGGCTGAACAACATTATCTCCGTCCCGAGACTAACAACTCGCAGGCTTCATATCGAAATCATGGCACGTCACCTCCAAAGGCATGTTCGCCGGCTCTTGCATTGGCGTCATCCTCCTCGTCGTCCTCCTCGAGTTCCTTCGCCGCGCTGGTAAAGAATACGATCGCTATATCATCTCCCAACACGCTCGCTCGCTCGTCCCCGGCCCAGCCTCGTCTGCCTCTTCCGACCATGACCACGGTAAGACGGCCGCGACTTCCGCCGCCGCCGCATGTACACCCGTTGCGGCATCGAAATTCCGCCCGAACGTCTTTCAGCAGGCTATCCGTGCATTCCTGCATATGGCTCAGTTTGCTGTTGCGTACTTTATCATGCTACTCGCCATGTACTACAATGGGTACATTATCATTTGCATCTTCATCGGAGCATATATCGGATACTTCGTCTTCGGGTGGGAGAGTTTCAACATTGGAAACAATGGCAAGGACCGCATGGAGGAGAATGTGACGGTGTGTTGTGGGTGATCCTAAGGTTGGGTACAGAGTCGTAGTCTGCAAAGCTCATTTACAGGGGTGTCGGTGCGTAATGTCTTGAACCGAGTCCACACCGTCTCAGTTCTAGGACGCACTTTGCACCCACAAATTAGGTATTCAGGTTGACAAGATGCGGTTGTGTGGTCGAAGAATGGAAGCATGTACGTATTAATAGCTGTGATCAGATTGAGCGTTACATTCACAGTCATAAATTGAGGTGACCATATTGTGAGAAGGGTTATATTCATTCATGTATCAGTGATGACTGGATGTCCCTTGAACCAGCATCCTCATTGCTGCCCACGTGTCCAGAACGCCATTGTGCTTGCCGCTGTGTTGGGGTGTAGAGGCGAGTCGATTATTTGTGCTGTCTTCATGTAAGCCACAGAAAACAAGTCAAGGCTGTCGTCAACGTACAGGGCAGCTGTCGCAGGTGCAAGCAGACCCGCAGTTGCAGGTGCCGGACGAGTTGCAGCCGCAGTTGCCCATGATGACTTGTGTGATGTTCGAAAGAAGAGTTGAAACGTGTTCGAGAGTGTGGTACTGGGTTCGATGGTCTTGATCGTTGGGAATTGGATGGATATCTGTTGATGAAGTCAAGTTCAAGTGGGCGAGCTAGCCTTCCATATATACAAGCTGCGCGACTTGTGCGGTTGCCACCCACGTGCTTCATCATTCCCATGACTAAATCCGCACAAGTCGCTCGGTCGCGCTAGTCTCGAACTAGGGCTTTTGGAAGTTCAGTGAGCTGAATTCGCCCCACTATGACGGCCTCGCTTCCAATGGTTGCTCGTTATTGGATGCGCGTTCATTCTGCGGCGTTTGTGGGGGTACGATCGATCGTGTCATAGGGCGGGTGTAAGTGCTCCGTTCGTCAACGTGCGTTTGCGTTGTTTGTGCGGGGCCACGGATAGGGAAGTCGTTTGTAACAGAGGCTTTGGTGCGGCATGGGGTTGGTGGGAATCCTATTCGTGGATTGCCTTGATGACGGCTTCGGCCCGTTTTGATCGGGCGATGGGACTTACGGATTCAATGTAGCTCGCAAGTTTTCATGTGAAGGCTGAATGCTGGGGGGTCCGTGAAATATGCAAAGCCGATCCAGACGGCCGTCGGTGCATACTGTGTCAAGGTACAGGCGACTTGTTTGACAAAATGCGACGCAATTTGCATCTTGCGGTTACGGGCCAGCACGCGAAGTAAGAGACACCTCGATTAACAACAATAACGACAGTGGTATTGTAGGAAAAATGGGTAATATCTACAATGGAATGTATCACCAAGCCAGAACCGCGGGTTCGCAAAAGTCAAGCAGCATGCTGCTTACAAGAAGTGAAAATCGTATCTCATCTCGAGCGTGTGTGCTGCCTCAGAGAACCGCATTCGCCCTAGCCGCCTCCAAATTTCCAAGTCGATGACTGTGCCTCTTCGAGAGGTTTGTACAAGCGCCGCCGGAGCAGGTCTCATAGAGACTGATCGCATCAGCGCCACCGCAGACCTCACTCGCATCACCGCCGCACTTCATCAAGCAGTTCGATGTGGTGCCGGGTTTGCGGTCCTCAGCGACGGCTCCACCACAATAACACTGGCTGCCATAGACGATACCGGCATACTTGGTGTTCTTGCCCTTGCAAAAGTCGATGCACTTCTCGACGGTCATGTCATCCCCAGTGAGAAGCTCATCGTTCAGGGTACGAGCGCCTGCATTGTCCAAGCCGCAACCGATGTACTTGTAGCCTTTGCTGGTAACATCGACGTATCCGGCCATCTTGGGTGTAGCTACGGTCATGAGTTTGGGGGCGTCGCAAGTCTCTTGTGCAATCGCGCGTTCGGGTCCCTTTGTGATCGGGTTGCAGCCCGGTAGTGCATCAAGAACACCAGTGACGGGCTCATCAATCATCGGAGGCTTCTTGCAGCTTTGAGTTTCGCCTTGCGTGTTGAACGTTCCGAACGTCGACTCGGCACAATTCGCTACGCCGTCGACGCACTTGTCGAGAGCCTTTTGGAGGGTTTCTTCTTCCCAGCCATTTACCTTGAGACCGAATTAGTATTGAACTCGGAGTGTTCCAAGAGATGTTAACCGGTGAAAACTTACAAAGTCGCCATGGTAGCCGTAGCCGGTCGTATCCCCATTGGCGAACACAAAAGGCTGCCCATCACCGTACCACTTGTCTTTGAAGCTCTTAGTATCATAGTAAACTTCGTAGAAGAGGGTGACAAGATGGACCGGATGGCTCTTGGGGCAACGACCACCGTCATAGTTTCCATCCACAGGGTACGAAACATGGGACTTGTGATCATCGGAGTCCATGTTCTTTCCATCCCAGCAGGCGGGGAACTACAAAAATAAGTTAGTATATGACCTAATAGCACCAGTAAGAATTAACGCACCGTGACCTGGACGCGGATCTGGTCGCACTTCTCGTTTGGTAAGTGTTTCGGATCCGGCCCACCACCACCACCAACGCACTTGTGAGTGACGGCGCGACCGGCAAAGTCGTCGGTCTCGCTACGCTTCAGCGAGTCACCAGCAACCATGCGAAAACCGGGTGGGAAAGCACGAAGTTTGTCGTTATCGGGGCCACTACGGGTCACTGAGAGTCGTTGGCACTATTCAGATAACTTAGACATGATGAGCTTACGATAATAAATGGCCATGCCACCGAGATTTCCCCCATCGGTGTCTCCAATGATAGGGACATCGAGGAAACTACCGTTCTCTGCCTTATAGTAAAGCTTAGGACTCCAGTAGTTGGACACTATCGTGACGATTTGTTAGCAGTCTTCCCCAAGCAACATAACTCATGGCCCAATATAGAGTGCCTTATGACCGGTAGAGCGGCTTACTGCACATGGTTAGCAGGTGTATCCGTTTGTGCGCGAGCCGATTTCACCTACCAGTCTTGCTTGATATTGCAGGTAGTGCACTGAGAGGCTCTTGCGTCTTCGTATGTCATGTTGAAATCGAATCCATTGCCACCACTAATGGTGTGGACTGCTGGTTTAGCTGCAATCCTGAAATCGTTTCTGCCGTTATCTTACCATGGCCTGAAGCGGTTCCGGGGTTGATCACTGGGTCGGCACGCTGGTCGAAAAGACGCGAGGTGCATTGGACGACAAAAGTAGAGCTGGCTGGAGCAGCGAGAGCGGCGACTAGGCCGACGAGAAAATATCTCATACTGCTAGAGTACGGGCAAAAAGTATGAGTAGAAATGGCAGTGGTTGAAGTGAAGGTCTTGGAAGTGGTTGAAAGAGTGACAATAAAGCAAACAAACAATGGAAGGAGTGAACAATGAATGTCGCAGGTATCAACCCGAAAGGAAGAAGAAAAGAAAGGTCAGCGACCGTGAAGTCAAAGTTGGACTTGGTGATGGAGTCCGCACTTCGGGGGTTGTCGTTCACATATAGTTGTAAGCGATCTTACTGTGCCACCACATTACAACACCGAGCCAACGACGGACTAATTTCCTCTAGAACCGAAAAACCGTTGCCCCTGCAGAGTGCACGCGCGAACGCACGCCAGATTGAAAACCTGCGGGTTCCTGCAACTTTGATGAATCTCATACAGCAACCGAGCAATTTGAACAAGCGCCGGCGAATGACGAAGGAGCCCTCCCGGCAAGTGGTGCAGTCATAATCGCCCATCGGTCGTTTCGAAACCAGTGGCGTCTGGGTCCTGGCTGCGCGCATCGCTTGCACACCAAACGGGTGAAGACCACTGCAGGAAGCCTGCCAGATAAGCTCAAAATAGCCGTGCGCTGCAGAGTTCCTCCTATCTCTAGGCCGTAATACACAGTGATGAAGACCGAAAAGGTGCGATGCACGCCATAGCATCTACTAAGCTCATAGTCCCTTTCTGTGCCTTACCACGTCTGCGTGTCTGCGTGGTGAAAGTGCTGGGCGCCTGCCATTCTGGGCGCGAACAGAACCCCGAATGGCCCCGTGTCACCTTCAAGACCCCAGCAATTTCAACTTGTCTTTGGAGGGCGTCACCTTTCAGGAAGCCAAAATAAGATGCCTTTGCTCGATAGGTGCGTCTCGTTCGTCGGGCCTGATCGTTTTCACAAATTTGGGTAGGCACTTTGCTGGACAGCTCTGCCGGCGAGTGATGTCCGAAGGCGGAGGGTAGAGCTGATTGGTCGGATAGCATAGGGTTCATTGTTCTAACGACAGGAGCTAGAAATTCCTCTGAAAGACACCATCAAGCGTATTTGGCACCATGCGGTGTAATTAGTCCATCGAAGACATCGTGATGGGCCCACTTGAGACGAAGATCCGATCAGGAGCCGAGCCGAGCCGCTAGCCCTACACCCCACTAGCGCGCGGCTCCAACCGTCCTGCCCGCGCTCCATTCACCACCACCTCTTCCCACTTGACCTCGGAAAGGAACATTGAGAGACCGAGATCTTGATCTGTTTCCACGCGCCATCTGAACCTCCTGACCCAGTGCCGCTGATCGCTCACCGCGCATTCGTTTCGTCTAAGCAGCTTCTCCGCCCATGGTGCTGTCACAAGTCGTTGCCAGAGAAATCAGCCATCGCCAACTTCATGATACCTTCTCTGAGTATATAGTACTGTCTGCAATCTTGACCCACGGCTCTGTCACCATATTACGACGCGAGTGAGCCTCGCAGCTCATTACGATGGTACTGAACAGACATCAAACCCACCATGCCGCCAAGCTCAAGCGTCTCCTACTAGCCCACAGAATCTATGTCTAGACAAGGCTGATGGGTCTAGCAGCTTTGGACGTGTGGACCAAGACCGGAACAGCTACCCATAAGTGAAAAGTTACTGTCGGATGGGCGTAGGTCGGCCTTTGTTCTGCAGCGTTTCATTTTTTTTGCGCGGTTTGAGCGTTTGGATGTTGTGGTCTGGATGGTCCTGGGGCTGATGAGTTATGACGATATGTAGTCTACCTGTACTATAGTTACTGTTGGCGATAGCCTACATTCGAAATGAACTAGTTACTTTACCACAGCACCACTCTCGTGCCACGCTCTAATAGGCACACTTTTACACTCCAGCATTGTGGACTGTGGACCTTGGACCCTAGACCCCTCGCGTGTAATCGGCTGCGATTGAGCAGTCACCCTGTATTTGTTCTAGAAGATGATTCACTTTCACGACATCGGTGATGCATTGAGCAGTAGGGCTACAAACTACCGGTCGAGAGACTTTCTTCGCCAGCGCTTTGTTAAGTGCAGTGAAACAACATCGAACCTCTTTCACAGATTTTTATACTCATCCCGTGGTATATTGCTCCCGTCCTCGCTTCCTTTCTCTGTATTTTACACTATCGTACAATTCGGATATATTACAGGTGTCGTAAGGTCGTATTAGCGATCGAGCAGCGGCTGACACTCTATGATGGCTTCTCCGAAGACGGCGGCTCGGTCAAGGTGCCCTGTGGAGCGTCGGGATCACTCTGTTTTGCAGAGTTCGCGTGGAATTGTGCGGATCGCGGGGAGGTGGTCCCGTCCTCCCAAAACTCGATATCGCCCTCGCCCAGCTCCCCTCGCTTGACAAGATCCCCCTTTTCGCGCATGATATCTTCCAATGTTACTCGCTTGTCCGAGAAGATCTGCTGCACGTTAGTGGCGTCCGACTCCACTGTCGTCCCACATACCTTCAGATGGTCACTGATTAAGTGGCGGTTCTTACAGCCCGGACACGATATGAGTATGGAGCCATCGTGGTAGCCCTGCTTCGAGATGCGATGCGATGACCGCGTGCTGCACACCTTGCATGTGAAAGTCAGCTCGTACGCCGGGACCTGGTCGCGCTCCAGTCTAGATTCTGGAGGCGTCGTTGAGGTGCTGCTGGGAGCGCTGGGGGTGGCATCTGATGTTTTGTGTCGCTGCTGTGTCCGTACTGCTTGTGACCTGGCTAGGATGGGCGAGGGACGGGCGAGGCTCGACGTTCGCGGCGGGTGGAAGAGTCGCGTTGTGGTTGGAATGCGCTCGGGGAGGCATGAGCCCACTCGTGAGGTAGACGGCCGCGCGAGGCAGCGGAGGAGAGAGGAGTAGACGGGGCGCATCCTGTGAGGTGCTCGAGAATGATGAACAAATAAGCGACAACGGTGTGAAAAGAGTGTTTGGAATGGGATAAAAGCTTCCGAGCAGTGTGACAAGGTTCAGGTTCAATTGTTCGGCGCGCGCGCGCTCGGGCCGCTCGGTCGTCATCTGCATGCGGCAGCGACGGCCATCCCCGCAACCACGAACCACGAACCACGACACACCTGACCGTCGCCTTCACCGTCGACGTGTACCCTCACTAGCACCCCAGGCTCCAGCTCGGCCTCTTTCACTCGGTCGCCCACCCACCGAAAACCATCTCGCGAGCTTGACTAAACACGCCCTCGCATCGTCTTCGCCGTCGCCGCTGAACCTTTGAGCTAGGCAGCTACAGCGATCCGTCCGAAGCTCTGGAGGGCTGATATCGAGTCCCTACGGTGAATCGTTCAAGGAACCAAAACAATGATTGCTGGCAGAGGCCGCCAGCGGATACGTCCTCCACGCAGAGTCAGTATCACCGGCTTCACTTTCACTCCACTTTCACTCCACTTCCCACCCACCGCCCACTGCCCCCAAAACCCTCCAAAATCGCGCAATCTCTGACCATGTTACGGCAGGGGCTCCACGGCGACGAAGTCGACTTTGAGAGCACCTGGTGCATCATCGAGGCTGCCTTCAACGAGATCCACACCAAGAATGCCTCGCGCCTATCGTACGAGGAGCTGTACCGCCACGCCTATCGTATCGTGCTAAAGAAGAAGGGTGAGGAGCTGTACAAGAAGGTCAAGGAGTTTGAGAAGCGATGGCTGAGCACCGCGGTCCGTAGCGGCATCCAGCAGCTGCTGTCGCCTAACCTGCTCGCCGACTCCCAGAGCGTGGGCGGCACAACTGCCAATGAGCGTCGTGTGTCGGGCGAGAAATTCCTCAAGGGCCTGAAGCAGGCGTGGGGTGACCACCAGGTGTGCATGAGCATGTTGGCTGATGTGCTGATGTACATGGTAAGCCCTTTTCTCTTACCTCCATCACTGCAAGCATAAGAACGAGTCTAATCGGATCTTTGCAGGACCGGGTGTACTGCCAGGACCACCGGGTTCCCTCAATCTACATAACAGCCATGGTCCTCTTCCGCGACGAGATTTTGCAGTCGCCCACCTCCTCCACCGACGGCCGCTTCATCCTCGGCCTCCTCAGCCACGTCATCCTCGAACAGATCCAGATGGAGCGCGACGGCGATGTGATCGACAAGCATCTGATCAAGTCATGTGTACACATGCTCGACGGTCTGCACGCCGATGACATGGAGTCGGAAGACCAGCGCCTCTACAATGTTTCGTTCGAACAGGACTATCTAGATACAAGCAGGGCCTTTTATCGGGGTGAGGCAGAGCAGATGCTACGAGAAAACGACGCAGGCGGCTACTGCAGACGGGCGCGAAAGCGGATACATGAAGAAGAAGATCGGTGCCGCGCAACACTTTTGGAGTCAACCACCCCCAAGATACAAAAAGTGGTGGAGGAAGAGTTGATAATGAACCGCATCAAGGAGCTGGTCGAGATGGACAGCGGTGTCCGGTTCATGATCGACAACGATAGGCTAGACGAGCTGAACCTCATCTACGACCTGAACGCGCGCGTTGATACGACCAAGGCCGAGGTCACCCGGGCCATTCAGAAGCGCATTGTGGACATGGGGACTGAGATCAACAACGATGCTATTTTCGCTTCGCAGGCCTCTGCACCTCCCGCTGATGGAGATAGGCCAAAACAGCCTCAGGAGAAGTCTCTCAACCAACAAACGGCGGCTGCCATCAAGTGGGTGGAAGACGTACTGGTGCTCAAGGACAAATTTGACAAGATCTGGCGGGACTCTTTCAGCTCCGACAACTTACTGCAGACGGCCATTACCCGCAGCTTCGCTGACTTCATCAACGCGGCTAGCTTCCCTCGGTCATCGGAATACATATCGCTCTTCATCGACGAGAATATGAAGAAGGGCATCAAGGGCAAGACTGAAATGGAGATTGACATTGTGCTGGAGAAGGCCATCATTCTTCTCCGATACGTGCAGGACAAGGACCTCTTCGAGCGGTACTACAAGAAGCATCTCTGCCGACGACTCCTTATGAACAAGTCCGTCTCGAACGAGGTGGAGAAGCAGATGATTTCCAAGATGAAAAGTGAGCTTGGCAACAACTTCACCATGAAGCTGGAAGCCATGTTCAAGGACATGACTATCTCCGAAGATCTCACGTCTGGCTTCAAGAAACATGTAGAAGGGCTCGGCGAGCGGGATCCGAAGCGCATCGAGCTCTCCATCAACGTGCTCACCAGCATGACGTGGCCCATGGACTCGATAGGCGGCTCTGGCGATAATGATGAAGATCGACGGCCGAAGTGCAACTTTCCACCCGTTGTGGAGAAGATCAAGCGCGGTTTTGAGAAGTACTACAGCGAGAAGCACTCTGGTCGGCAACTTACGTGGCTACCTAACATGGGTTCGGCAGATGTGAAAGCAGTGTTTCCCAAGGTCCCGCAAAAGGACGGAACGTTCAAAGAACGTCGGCATGAGCTCAACGTGTCAACGTACGGCATGGTCATCTTGCTACTATTTAACGAGCTTCCTGCGGACCAGCACATTACCTTTGAGGAGATTCAGGCCCAAACGAACATACCCGCGAGCGACCTCATTCGGAATCTGCAAACGCTTGCTGTAGCTCCCAAGACGCGTATATTGATCAAAGAACCCATGAGCAAAGACATCAAGCCCGCGGACAAGTTCTCCTTCAACGAAGGCTTCAAGGGCAACTTTGTCAAGATCAAGATCGGCGTGGTCGCAAGTGGCAACAAGGTGGAGAGTGACCGCGAGCGACGAGAGACTGAGAAGAAGAATGACGACTCGCGCAATTTTTGCGTCGAGGCCGCCATTGTGCGTATAATGAAGTATGGGCACCTATCCATGATGCTTTCGAGATACTAACCGCTCGACAGGCAACGAAAGGAACTCGGTCACCAGCAGCTGGTGATTGAAACGATCCATCAGCTCACGGGCCAGTTCAAGCCCGAAGTGAACATGATCAAGAAACGCATTGAATCTCTCATTGAGCGCGAGTATCTGGAACGCGGCGAAGGCGGGGATACCGGCTCGTATCGGTACTTGGCGTAGATGATGATGTTGCTGTTGTGGCGTCTATGCGGATTGCGGCGTTCTGGCACCTCTTTCGGCACAGGATCTCGTCCTAGTGTCGTGCATGGTTTGGAGTATGGGTCTTGGTTTTGTGATGGGGCGCACGTTCGGCTGTCTTTGCGATGAAGCTTATGACCGACTGTCAGGAATGGAGTAAAGTGCATTTTGGTCTGTGGGATGGAGAAAGACATGTGGAGGTGATGATGAAGTATGGTAGCAGCAAAACACCGGACTAGTTTGAGGCTGTAGGGTGGATATGAAATCGAGCCGAGTTGCGTTCCACGCGATCGTGTACAGTGGACACGAACTACACTCACAGTACCGGCCGGTGCAGTCCTTGCGTGATCAGAGCTGAAGAAGACGATGCAGCGTGAAGGGCATCGTCGGGCACGTCGGCGTTCTGAGATGGTTCGAGACTGCGAGGCTCCACTGGTTGGGATGGCGAGCATGGCTGAGCTGGCTTGTCAATATTGTGACTTTGTCGCGCGTGGGACGGGAAATGGGTGGTGGTGTGAAACAGCGGGTGCAGGCGCCAGCGGTTCGAGACGCCATCGGTCTCCACTTTATGGTCGAGAAAATCAATCGTGACGGGGGCGATCAACCACGCGACGACGATCAACAGGGCGATGGGGGGGATCAACACACGTTGCGATCTCATGGACGATCGGAGCCGCGTTTCTGGGGAAGTCCTACGGACGCGAGGGGAGTAGCACGAGATTGAGACAGATGGCAACCGTGAGCGCAATCGATTGCGATAGCGTTGTGCAATAGTTGTGTAGGGGACGCGAGCGAGCGCCTATCACCACCAATCTACCGAGTGCCACGATGCTGGGCAGTGACACGCACACACACACGTGGAGAAGAAAACCCGCCACCGTCAAGAGGTCTTTGGAGCTTTGCGTCCCCAACACGTCATTCTTGAGACAAGAGACGGTGGTAAGAGGAAACAGGGCTTTCTGCAGGCATGAGTCCCGGCCCAGCCTGTACAGGATTTGTGTTGTGCACTGTGCACCGCTCGCTGCGCCACTTATGCAGGAACCAACCGGAATTGGCGCTGTTCGACACGGCTATTCGTTGGAGGTTGGAGATTGAAGAAAGCAGTCGTGACGCCGAGGAGGGAAGGCTGGTGGAGAGGAGTTTTGTTTACGCTGGTGGATTGTTTGATTGTTTATGAAGCGCGCAACAGTGCGGAGCGGATGCTTTGTTCTAGATGCGATTTGACGTCGGGTGCAAGCGATGGACACTGGGGCGACATGGGATGCGATGGGGAAAAGGGCAACGTTACAATACATGTGGAGACGAGGCGCTCGGGGAACGGCATGGTCACCACATGCGTAAACGTAAGTCACCGGTACCGGCGCGTTATGTCGACTCGCACTCTCTCACTCTGGTCGCTGATGTGAACGAGGTGGAGATTGGGGAAGGAGAGACGGGATTCTAATCCCAAGGTCTAATCACCGTGGACACGCGCGCACGTGCGAGGGGATATTAAAGGCGCGGATGGTGTTTGACAAGGTTGCAAGCCAGCGCGTTGGGAAATGTCGTTGTCCGGGCGGGCTGGCGAACAGGTTGGGGAGTCCCTGGTCGTTGGGGGGGAAAAGAGAGCGAAGGAGAGGGAGCTGAGTGAGAGCTGTCGTGCAGCCATCCGCGGATGGTCATTGGTGTCGCATACAAGTATGTTGCTCCTCGTCAGCGCTGACGTGAATTCCAAGAACAGCACCGTGTGCCGCTCTGGGTATGGCGCGCGACATGGTCAACATCAACAACACTCACCCACTCACTCACTCGCGCCGCCATCACAAGCAAGCCTCACCAACACACGCCGCCCGCAACGTCACAGTCGCCAAATTTCAACAAAGTTCGCAAAGTTGGCGACTCGCGCCGGGCCCAGGCGGCTTGAGACGACTCTCGCATCATTCGCCAAGCTCAGCAGAAGGATCCTGGCGGTGGGGCCCGGCGGCACGTCCTCTGCAGCCGTCATCTCGCGGCCATGCTACCCATTCCTGCCCATTTCCCTCTACCGCACAGCCTGGCCTCGTCGTCGCCTTGCCGAGCGTGCTTGCAAACGCCCGGCAATCGCTGCGTGGTGACGGTGGCCAGCCACGTTGTGGTGCCCTTGGTCGTCCACGATGCGCTTCATCCACAGGCTCGCGGCGTCAAGCGATGCCCTTCGCACGGCTGTACCTGGCAGCAGCTGCAGGCCCAGCATGCTGAAACGAGGGCGCTGGTGAGCCGTCGAATCCAGCCACGGCACCGCCAGACACAAGCTTTTGGTCGTGGCGATCGACAGCTCACTGTGCCACGGGCCCTGCAGTCTCAGTCGCTCTGAGTGGCCCGCCCCCCTGCAGCGGATGGCCATGCTGGTCGTCGTGCCTGGCGCTTGCCCCTGACGAGCCATGCTCCCCTGATTGCCATGGCGCCCGCTGGTGCGACTAGTCTAAGAAAAGTTTGTCCCCTTTGGTCGACCGCCCCGGGCCCGTTTCGCGTCGCTAATTGCGCTCCTATATGAACAGAGTCTGCCCCAGCCCCCAAGCCTGCCCGCACCCTACTCTCTCCAAGACCACGGTGCTGTTGCTATTCACTCGTTTAGAGCATTCGCTCGTTCCATTCATTGTCTATACAATCCACCCTCATTGAAGCCATAGCAATAGCCCTGGTCGGCCTCGATCCCTGTGTCTAGATCTACCAGAGTCAGCATCAATAGCCATCTGTTCCAACACGCAACGCACATCATGTCTCCCAGCATGAAGTTCAGCCTCCTGGCCCTCGTCGGCGCCGCCGCAGCCGTCCCCCACTACGCTGGCCACAGCAAGTTCCACCACAAGCCCAGCGATGCGGGTTCGGGCTATGCTGGACCCACCGGCGGCTGGGGAGTCCACAACACGACCATCGCAGCCCCTACTGGCACTGGCTACGCCCCGGGTCCCGGTGGTGACGACTCGACCACCGAGACAACGACCACCTCCACCATCAGGTCGACCACCACCCAGACCCTCTACGTCTCCGCTGTACCGGCTAGCGATGCCACCTCGGTCGGCGCCTTAGATGTCTCTTCCAACGCTGCCTGCGGACCCGCCACCGTGACCGTCACCGCGACGAACAAGGTCACCGTGACTGTGCCTGCCGGTGGTGCCGCGTCGCCCTCTGGCGACGCCCCTGCTCCCTACGTCCCAGAGGTCCCCGCCGCCTCGAGCAGCGCCACCTCCGTGGTCGTGGAGAACAAGCCCACAGGATACCCCACTGGACAGGCACCCACCGAGCCTGCCCCGGTTCCCAGCGCTACCAAGGAGAGCTCCGCCTACGTTGTACCTGCACCCACGCCCATCAAGGAGAGCCCTGCGCCTGTCAAGCCCACCACTGAGGTCCCCAGCGCCACCAAGCCTGCGGAGACATCTGTCCCCGCTTCGTCGACCGCGGCTTCGAAGCCAACCCACGCCCCCAGCTCTGGTGGTGGAAAGCGTGGTCTTCTGTACCGCTGGGATGGTGCCGCTGACGCCAAGGGTATTGCGTCGATGGGCAAGTTCGGCTGGATGTCCAACTGGGAAGACTCGCCCAAGGGCGACATCGGCAACGCTGAGTTCTGCCCCACTTTGCGCTCGCTCGACCGTGCTGGTGGTTGGTCCGCCGCCATTGACACCGCCGTCGCCGCTGGCACCAAGACTGTCTTCACCTTCAACGAGCCTGACATGGCTGGCCAGGCCAACATGGACGTTGGCGCTGCCTGCTCTGCATGGAAAGATCACGTCGCTCCTCTAGTTGCCAAGCACTCCGGTGTCAACTTTGTCGGCCCGTCGGTCAGCAGCAGCCAATCTCCCAACCAAGGTCTCGACTGGCTCACCAAGTTCGAGAGCAACTGCCCCGAGGCCGTCTGGTCGACCGCCAACTTGCACTGGTACGGAACACCCGCCGACGGCTTCGATGCATTCAAGTCGCACATCGACAACGCCTACAAGACCATCGGCAAGGACTTCTACGTCACTGAGTTCGCCCTCAACAACGCCTCTGGCGAGGACTCGGCCACCTTCCTCGGAAAGGCCCAGGAGTACCTTGACAACCACCCCAACTGCCTCGGCTACTCTTACTTCGCCGTTGGCACCTGGCAGCCAGACTACGGCATGACCGCTGCCAACCTGCTCGGTAACGCTGAGGCGCTTACCCCCGCTGGCAAGGTCTACGTCGGTCTCGCTTAAGCGCGCGTAAGTGGAGGATGAGGTTGGCGTTTGCATTTTGGTCGGCGCACTTTCGAAAATCTTGGTTCTACGACCGTCTCATACTAGGGATATCAGGGGTCTTCTATGTGTGTCTTGGGTTCCCATCATAAGGGTTTAGACGCATTTCTTTTACTGACTGCGGCTCACCTTTGTCTCGATATATTGTCTGTTGTTTAAGTTAACTTTCTCCTTTGTAAATTCGGGGGATGGATTGATGTAGCGATAGTGGAAGTGACACGAAATGAATCTCTTGAAGATGTACAGACAGTGTTCCAACACGATTCCGTGACCTGTGTTCAGCAAGACGTTGTAAGTGTTGACCACTTCGCACTTGTATGTTGCCGTCGTCGTAACTAGTTATGACGCTCGCTCCCTTTCGCAGCCAACCACAGCAACGCCGATGCTGACTACACTCATAACACCACTACAGTATCTTACAAACGAGCGATCCAACATCCCGATCGTTACGAAAGATCCCCCGGCACGCTAAGTCGAGGAGCAACGCCCACGTCGCCGGATTTTACAGCCCTAAGCCCGAAAATACGACACGAGGTTAGCGTGATTACTAGCGTCCTCACTCTCACATGGTTCAGGCGGGCGCCATGGTGCGTTCTAGAGGACATATAAATAGACGATGTCTGCTTCTTTACTGCTTGTATACGAGAGGGAGCTAGTCGGTCTTTCACGTTTTACCTCTTTGCCTTCTTGCATGCACAAGCGTCCTTTAGTAGACCATTGGGCATCCTTCAGGGCAGTGAAGTGCCGTACTACACCATGCTAGCGCTCGTAGCCAGGGCCCGGGAAGGGCCTACAAGGAAGAGGAAGTCACATGGCAAGTCGAGGAAGGGGTGCGGGAATTGCAAGCTGAGGCGAGTCAAGGTGCGTTGTTCCTTGCTCCAACCCGTCTCTCGTACGATAGCATATAGCTTGAGGATATAGAGCCGACATTGCAAACGCAACTTCTACCTAGACTGACTAGCTGTAGTGCGATGAGAGGCGACCTCATTGTGGGAAGTGCTTCGCATTCGGCGTTTCCTGCACTTATGATGGGGCAAAGGCATCGCTCGACGTCGATGCCACGGGATCTTTTCAAGTGGACTTGTCTGGCTGCTCATCCTCACCCTCATCACGCACTTCTACGTCCACTTTTCTATCCACATCGCCGGAGCACATCAACCATGCTCGTCTCCCGCCACCCAAAACACTCTTGTCAATGAACCAGGTGACCGCGAGCGTGATCGATGCTTCCCTCAACGCCAGGACTCTGTCATCGGATGTGGAAGACACCACGGCCGGGTCACCCTTTGCGCACGAAACATACTCTTGGACATTCACCGAGAAGGATCTCATCATCATGAAGAGGTTCCAAGAACGCACTGTGTTGACGATTGGAAATCTCAAAACAGCGCCTATATATCGAGATTGCATAGGGCAACTCGCACTCAGTGTTCGTCTCCCCTCCTACCTCCCTCCCTTCACTAAATCTAACACCACCCCCAGCACCCCTTCCTAATGCACATGCTCCTTAGCCTAACCCTCCTACATGACGCCTACCTCCTCCATCCCATCTCTCCCCAAACAGCATCGATCCACCAAACCGCTGCCCTCCAACACTGGAACACCGCCACTACGCTCTTCAACGCCATTCTCTCCCGCCCGATCCCCGCCTCCTCTCGCGATGCCGTCTGGGCCACCGGCGCCCTCCTCGGCGCCGCAGTCTTCGCTTACGTCGAACCCTCACACCCAGAAGAAGCGTGGCCGCTCAAACCCGCGGATCCTACGGACCTCGATTGGCTGAAGCTTGGTGAGGGGAAAAAGGCGATCTGGAGTATTGCGAATCCGACGAGGCCTGATAGTATGTTTAGAGCGTTGGCGCGGGACTTGAATCATTTGCAGCTCCCGACTTGGGCGACGGATCCAGATTTCGAGGTGGTGCCGGGATGTTGGAAAAGGGTGTTTGACATCACACCGACCACCACCATAACGAGTAGTCCGTACTGCTTTCCGGTCATCATCCTCTCGCGGCTCCACGGCCTGAGTCTTACACACGAGAACATCCTCGACTTCCTATACTTCATAGCGTATATGCCTACGGATTTTAAGACTTTGCTGGAGTGCAAGGATCCGCGAGCAATGTTGTTGCTGCTATGGTGGTATCGGAAGCTAGAGCATGGAGATTTGTGGTGGATCCACAGGAGGGCGGCATTGGAGGGGAGGGCCATTGAGATTTGGCTCGAGCGATGGTTTGGGGTTGCTGAGATGCCGCGGGGTTGTAGGGATGGCGAGGATTGGTTGAAAGGGGGAAAAGGGATGGCGCTTCTGAGGGGGACGTTTAGGAGGGATGAGAGGGTGGTGGAGAGGGTGGTGGAGAGGGTTGTATCTCCTGTAGAGGAGGAAGAGGGTGAGCATCGTGAGTGTGCCGAGTGTCCTGTTCAGTGAGATGGGAGTGAAGTTCAGAGTGACCCAGTTGCTGTCATGACGCTTGACCGCACATCTTCTTATACTTAAAGCACCGGATCTTGCACCGTTATGCTCTGATATCGCTCCCATTACTGAGATGGCACGTTTACCCGAATACTACCTTTCCTTGACATGCTGTTTCCCAATTCCTCTGCAGACACGGACCAAATGCGGTCACTAAACCCAATTTCCCTCATCTCCTCTAATCACCTTCTACCAGCTGTGAACAGACGTTATCGGCCGGCGCTCAGGGTGTTGTAGATGGCAGCGATGGAGCAAGCTGGGTCTAGATACCTGGCTTGAGAGATAGAGGCACGACTTTGGGCTCTTCATTTGTAATGGCCGGTTAAACGATGAACACAGTTGGCTCCTGGTTGATCATGTTGCCGGCAGGCGGTTCGAAGAGGCGGCTGGTGATAAAAAGGCTTTGGGGGTCCGAACGGCAGTGGAAAGATGGTGGCGCACATCTCAATCTGGCCAGTTTGATAAGCGTAGTTCTATCTTTTCGAGAGCGAAGAGAAAGTGGAATTGATCACGGATGGAGTAGGCAAAGTAGAGATTTAATGTTTTCTAGATGTGGCTGAAGCAACCTCCTCGTTCCTGTCGCAGGTGAGCGAGACCTGTTCAAGAGCTGCTGCGCCGTGGCGTGTTGTGGTACTAGGATGATCAACTGTGACGAGCGGTTTGAGGGTGAATAGGCTGCCAGCAACCCGAGAACATGACAATGCGAGACTAAATGAGATTAAAGGTCTGCCTATGCTCGGCATAAAACCGACCGTAAAAGTTCGCTGAAAGCACAGGTTTGCCGATACTTGCTTCATGCTTTGAAAGCACACTGGCTTGCAAATACTCGCTTTGTGCTCTGCAGGGTACCAAGAAGCGGCGCGTTGCTTGGTGATATGGGAAATCGACAAAGAAGATGCGAATGTCACAGAGGTAAAGAAGGGTACAGTCTGGACGGCTTTGGCAGTATGCAAGATGATATTCCTTGCTGATAGCATGCCCTGAGTACTCATACCATTTCATGCGCCAAAAATGCTAATCATGCCAAACGCCTGTTGATGCCAATATACCACCTCTTCTATATCATCTCAAGATCGAAGTCGTCCAGCTTGTCGCGGTACTTCATGATGTTCCTCTTGATCTTCGACGAGTCGACCCAGGTCACGAAATCTTCCATGTTGCTGCTTTCGTTAGCGGTTGTCCACGTATTCGAGTCGGCCTGTCCTACCGAGTAACCAGATATGCGGTATCTGTCATCACGTCAGTCCCCACGCGCACATGACCCTGCTCGATGAACTTGATGGCGGCCTGGACGTTGTCGGCCATCTTCAACCTCGTCATCACGACGGGCAGTCTCCGCCGGCAGAAGGCGCTGACTGTGACTTTGTGTTCGACGTCGGAGAGCTTTCCACGGCCTATGATAGCAAAATGGTTAGCGCATTCGTGCAAGCTGGTTCGTTCCCACATACCTCCGCCGCCGGTTCCGAGCAAGCCCATATCCCACAGCTTGGACAGGAGCAGATCTTCCTGTCGTCTCCGAAACGGATCGCTCGGCTCGAGTGCGGCGAGGCGATGTGCCAGCTGACGCAGCGAGCCTGCCAGTCGGTTGTATTTGGTGTAGTCGTCGCGTTTCTGGAGGCCGTATCGGCGTATTATGGCGGCATCGCGGTGGTCGCCGTCCGACTTGTATGTGTTGAAGTCGACCTTCCGCAGCAGCTTCTGCTCGTGGTGCTTGAGCTTGCGGACCATGATGGCGGGCAGCGGGCGGAGGGTCGAGTGGTTGCGGAGGGTGCGGAGGTGTGATTGTGAAATGTCAGAACCCCGAACTTTTTTCGAGGGGCGCTATGTCATCCCGGGCTAGCGCAGTTTAGCGCTCCTGCCTGCCCCTCTAGATGCCGATGGCGGGGCCAGGCGTAGACAAATATTTCCAACGGTGACACACTTTCCTACTTCCTACTTTCCTACTCTCCCTCCTTTTCCTTCACTACACGTGAACATGCCCACCGTACACCTCCTCGATTATGTCGCCGGCAACGTGCGCTCGCTCGTCAATGCCATCGAGGCCGTCGGCTACACCGTTGCATGGGTCAAGACGCCCGCTGACGTACCCTCTGCTGAGGTATGAGCTCCACCGCAACGCTGCAGCCTGCCATTGACGTGCGCTGATAGCCGTACCCGTAGAAACTCATCATCCCTGGCGTCGGCCACTTCGGACACTGCATGAGCCAACTCGAGACGGCTGGCTACATCGAGCCTATCCGCCAGCATATCAAGGCGGGGAAGCCGTTTATGGGCATATGCGTGGGAATACAAGCCCTCTTCGAGGGCTCCGAGGAGGACCCAGATGTCAAAGGCCTGGGACTGATCCCAATACGGCTGCGCAAGTTCAAGGAACAAGATAAGAGTGTGCCGCATATCGGATGGAACAGCGCAAACACGTCGTGGCCTAGCCAAGTGACGGACGAGTCGCTATATGGGCTGCACCCGAGCTCCAAGTACTACTACGTACACTCGTACGCTGCACCATACACAGAAGGAGAATTGGAGAAGGATGGCTGGACGGTTGCGACTGCACGGTATGGAAACGAAGAGTTTGTGGGCGCAGTGGCTCGGGACAACGTCTTTGCGACCCAGTTTCACCCCGAGAAGAGCGGTGCAGCCGGACTACGCGTGCTGAAAGCTTTCCTGGACGGAAAGAAGTCACAAAAGCTGCCCGAACGACCGCCAGTCGAAGCGACGAAAGAGGGCCTAACGCGACGGGTCATCGCCTGTCTCGACGTACGGACAAATGACCAGGGAGACCTCGTTGTGACCAAGGGCGACCAGTACGACGTTCGGGAGAAGGATGGAGTGAGCAGTGGTGGTGCAGTGCGCAACCTGGGCAAGCCCGTCGAGATGGCAAAAAAGTACTACGAGCAGGGCGCAGACGAAGTGACCTTCCTGAACATCACGTCATTTCGCAACTGCCCAGTCGCCGATACTCCGATGCTCGAGATCCTCCGGCGGACGAGCGAAACAGTCTTCGTTCCCTTGACAATAGGTGGTGGTATAAAAGATACCGTGGATATGGATGGTACCAAAGTATCGGCGTTGGAGATTGCGACCATGTATTTCAAGTCCGGGGCCGACAAAGTGAGCATCGGGTCGGACGCCGTCACCGCGGCTGAGGAGTACTACGCTCGAGACAAGAAGTTGGACGGGAAGACGGCTATAGAAACCATATCCGCAGCGTACGGCAACCAGGCAGTGGTTATCAGCGTCGACCCGCGGCGAGTGTATGTTTCATCACCAAACGCCACCTCCCACCACACCATCAAGACGAAGAACCCAGGCCCAAACGGCGAAGAGTACTGCTGGTATCAGTGCACTATCAAGGGAGGCCGCGAGGGACGAGACTTTGATGTACGGCAGCTCATCACTGCAGTGGAAGCCATGGGTGCGGGCGAGATTCTGCTCAATTGCATAGACAAGGACGGCACGAACAGCGGATTCGACTTGGAACTTATCAATGACGTCAAAGCAGCGATCAAGATTCCGGTCATCGCGAGCAGTGGAGCAGGTAATCCCGGGCACTTTGACGAGGTGTTTGCGAAGACGAGGACGGATGCAGCGCTGGGCGCAGGTATGGTAGGTACCTCCTCCGTATAGTACTATGGGCGTCACTAACGAATGTGCAGTTCCACAGAGGTGAGTATACCGTCAAGCACGTCAAGGAGTATCTGCAAGAAAAGGGACAGCTGGTGCGACAGTTCGAAGAGGCCATGTAATCTCTGAATAGCATAGTGAATGGAATAGAATAGATCATCATAGACGCCAGATTTTGGTATCCGTCCAACACCCGCAATGCATCAAATGCCTCAAACGCCGCGCAATGCTTCTCCATGTCTCTAACTTATCATGCAAAGTGTATCCCCTCAGTGTTGAAAGCATACAACATCCGCAGAAAATCGCCCTCGTCGCACATGCGCGCCCGCTTGTCCGCCAACTTAGTCTCGTCCTCCAAAACTCTCCGTATTTTCTCCTTGATCAACTGCGTCACCCGCCCCCGCTTCTTCCTCCCTCTTGTCTTCTTCGCCACTTGCTTGAAGAAGTCAGGTATCTCGTCATCGTCCATATCTGGATCGGAGAATCCCTTCCACTCATCTTCTTCTACACCCTGATCAATGTCCATGCTCTCCACCTCGTCGACCTGTCCATCGACCGGACTGTCATCAACAGGCACATCGTTCTGTGCACACCACAGCCTGTAGTTTCCCTCCAACAGCTCAATCACGGCCGTGGTCCCCAGAAAACTCGCCCTTAGCGTCTTGTTCTTGCGCACAAATGCTATCCGGAGAAGGCCGTCCCACTCGTCGTAACTAATCTGCGGCCGCGGGTGCTTGGGCTCGATGCGCACCACATTTGACTCGACCTGCGGAGGTGGATTGAAGTTGGCCCGCCCCACTTTCATGATATGCGTTACGCGCGCCCACATTTGTACATTGACGGAGAGTCGTGAGTAGAGCTTGTCGCCTGGATTGGCGAAGAGTCGCATGGCGAATTCGCGCTGGAACATGAGGATGCAGGTTCGTGGGGGCGTGGGCAGGCTGAGGAGCTTGAAGACGAGGGGGGAGGAGATTTGGTAGGGTGTGTTTGATATGCAGACACTGTCGCTGTTAGTATGCAATCACCACACAAATACCGAAAACACCGCAAGTCGGGCTCAACGTACTCGAAGTACGGCAAGTCCGTCTTAATGACATCCCCCAACATGACCTTCAACCTCTTCCCGTCCGGAGTGCCCTGCACGCGCTTTGTCACCTCAGCCGCCATCCTAGGATCCATCTCCACAGCCGTGACCTGCTTCGCCTTGCGTAGGATCAGCACCGTTAAGTTTCCTGTTCCAGGACCGACTTCGAGGACGTGGTCGCTTTGCTTTAGGTTGGCTTTTTCGACGATGGCACTGGCCACCCCGGGATTTTTCAGGATGTGCTGCCCGAGGTCGGTGTTCATTTTGAAGATGGAGTGTGCGGCCGAGGCTTTGGAGGAGTTTGAGGGCTTGGAGTAGGGGGAGGACGAGGGGCCGCTGGGCCGTTTTCGCTTGTCTTTGGGCATTTTGGGTGGAGGAGGGTGGAGATTGGGGTGTTGTTGCAGACGTGGTGGGAGGGAACAGCGTGTTGCGGTGGTTTTGGAGGTGCCTTTGGCGGGACCGGGGGTTTTTTTTTCTGGTTCGCGGGATGATCAGATCGCGATAAGATAAGAAAGTTTTGTGGGGAAGGGCACGTGAGTGGGCGTTGACCTCGGGGAGGCCCGGCGCGTACCTTCTTTTCCCACGAGAAGAGTCGCTGAGAGCTATTGATCCAAACTGCATGAGGACGTTTTCAGGATGCGCAGCTCTTTCAATCGCTTCTCTCTCTGCTGAGTTCCTCCGTTGCGCCCGCTCTGGCTCACCGCGCACACTTTCCACAATCTACTCGTCATCTACACCGCGCATCCTGTCGCGATCTCTTCGTCGCGTCGCCGGCTTCAATTGTGTGTCTGAGGCTTCTCCCTACGTTACTGATACCTTGTTAGGGCAATTGGCATACAATATCTTCTTACAAGCCGCCTCAGTCCAATCCCAGCGCCTGTCTTCAGACGGTGCGTGCTGTCCTCTCACCTCACTTTAAACGCGAAGCTCACTTACTTGCCAGTACCCATTCACCCTCGCCGCCCCTCCTCACAAGCTCTCCCTCCTCGCTCTACATACGTCCGACCGTACACCATCTACCCCCATACGCCACAACATCGCTCCACATCCTCACCAATGACGCGTAAGCTCATCGACTCAGCGTCCGACTCGTCGCTCTCACCGTTTCCCGATAATGTGGAGACACCGTCTACCGCAGACGCAGTGGAAAGCTCTTCTGGCAAGAAGCGGAAGGCCGTGGCAACGGCCAAGACTACCAAGAAGCGCAAGACTGCTGTGAAGGCGGAGGATGCTGCCGACGAGGAAGTTGAGAAGCCCAAGAAGAGGGCGCGCAAGGTGAAGGTCGAAGAGGAGACTGTCGAGTATGTTTCCCGTCAACAGACTTCACGAACACGAACTGGTCTGGAGTGTTCGGTGTGGACATCATCTGGGTTAGGTTTGCTGACTATGGTTCTACACAGGCGAGAGGTCAAGGTAGAAGAGAACGGAGCTACTACCAAAGTCAAGACAACTCAGAAGCGCAAGAAAAAAGCAGAGGACGCCGCACCGCTCGAGGAACGCACCCAGGGAAGCAAACTGCGTGTTGGCGCACACGTTAGTATCGCCGGTGGTAAGTCGCCTTCGTCGCCACCACTTTCGAAGCGTGAAGGAGAGTGGCTAACGCAGAACGGCCGGGCGTGAACCAGGTGTGCATAATGCTGTTACAAATGTTCTCCACATTGGGTACGTCATCCAGTTTCCTTCGATGGCATACAGCTAACCTCGCAGCGCCAACGCCTTCGCCCTGTTCCTGAAGAATCAGCGAAAATGGGTAAATCCGGCTCTCGATCCTGATCACACAACCATCTTCCTAGACGGCTGCAAGAACCACAGCATCGAGGTTAGCGATTGCTGCCTCCCGCATGGCTCGTACCTCGTGAATCTTGCCCATCCGGACGAAGAGCGCAAGAAGCAGGCGTACGACTCATTCTACGACGACCTTACGCGTTGCCACAAGCTTGGAATCAAGCTCTACAACTTTCATCCCGGCAACGCGAACGCCACTACCCGAGAAAACGGCATCAAGCTCATCGCCGATGCCATCAACAAGGCGCACAAGGATCCAGAGACGGGCAACGTGGTGCCTGTTTTGGAGACCATGGCTTCTCTAGGCAACACCATTGGCGGCACGTTTGAAGATTTAGCTGCCATCATCGAGCATGTCCAGAACAAGGAGCGAGTTGGTGTCTGCTTGGATACGTGCCATATCTTTGCTGCGGGTTACGATCTGCGCACCCCTGAAGCCTACGCAGAAACCATGACTAAGTTCGACGACATTGTCGGTTTGAAGTACCTCAAAGCTTTCCACATGAACGACAGCAAGGCTCCTCTTGGCTCCTATCGTGACCTCCACGCCCGCATCGGCACCGGCTACCTCGGTCTCCGCGCATTCCACAACATCGTCAACGATGAGCGGCTCCATGGTCTTCCCATGGTCCTCGAGACTCCCATCGACGTCAAAGACGAGAATGGCAAGAAGACCGAGGATAAGGGCATCTGGGCCCGTGAAATCAAGATGCTGGAAAACCTCGTCGGGATGGATACCGAGAGTGACGATTTCTTGAACTGGGAAGCCGACCTTTTCAAAGAGGGTACTGGTGAGCGGGAGCGGATTGGAGATCAGGTGAAGCGGAAGAAGGAGAAGGACGCGAGTCCGAAGAAGAAGAAGGGAAAGAAGCAGAAGGTTGAAAGTGAAGAGGAAGACGAGGATGAGGTTTGAGTGGGTGGCCCGGTGGAAGCGTGAATATGGCGAAAAGAGCATCAGGAAACACGGTCCGGCTTGGAAGAGCTGGTGGAAGTATTCTGCAGCATCTTGACTGCGACTCCGGTCTTCATCGTGCGAAGCACCGGTTCGCGTCTTACAGGATTTTGGATACGCCGAAGAGTGGCATATGGCATATCCTTCCTGCATTCAATATCGGGTCACAAAGAATGCACTCAGTTGGTAGCGCTGAAACTGTGGCGACTAAGTCTATTGGATTAACGCAGCTGAGATGCTATTCGTGGTCTGTCTTCAGAGTCAGACACCCGATAGCACATAAGCCTTCCATCTGACTCTTCCAAAACTGCTTCAACGTGAATCCCATTAACCCTATGCGTGGCCAAAGACTAATTCATCGCAAGGTCAAGTTCAATTCGTTTAGGCCCCTGATCAGTGGACTTGTCATTTGGCAGAGCTGCTGGTAAGCAATGTGGTTTGGTAAAGGTGTTGATTGATTGTGTCCCCCTCTCTCAAGTAAGCGCCAGGGTAGACTGCTTTTCAAATCACGAGTCAACCTCGACAATCAAGAAAAACTTCTCACGCTTTTCCCTCTATGGTTTTCTCCTGTAGCGCTTCCCGATCTTTCTGTTGTACCGCAACCGTTCGCTTCGTATATTTCCTCCGATCCACAGTCGGTATAAAGAACGCCGCCACAACACCCACAAGCCCAAACGCCAGTGCAACCTGATAGGACAAACGTGCTCCCGTCAGATACGCTTGCTTATTACCCAGGGAAGCAGCCGCTTGTATCGCAGGCGTGATGCCCGGAACGGCCTTGTATGCTGCCGCCGTGCCCAATTTGGCCGCCGCGATGAGCTTGGTGAGTGTTTCTGTAGGAAGGTTGAAGGAGGACACGTTGTTGCGGATGGCGGTTGGGAGACTGGTCCCGTACTTTTGATTTGTGATGTTGCCGAAGATGGCTGGGTGTGAAGTTAGCAGGTGCCCGAAGGAGTGTGTGCGAGTTGTCTTACCGGTTGCAACGGCGCCGGCGAGGAGTCGGGAGGTTCCTGCTAGACCTGCCGCGGTACCACTGGAAGAATGATTAGTATGTTTCGAAAGACGATCTTGCGGTAGAAACTTACATGTCTTCTTGGTAGACGATACCGAAACCGACCAATACCATGCCGTTAAGTAGATTGACAGATGTAGTAAGCGAAATTATGAAGGTGAGAATGATAGATTTGGCGGGATTGTCTAAGGTTGCCGTGGACATGGCGCCGACGCACTGCAACAATATGAGCTACAACCGATTTCTTCAAGAAGCAGGGAGGAGACTGACGGCTGTTTGAAGTGCGACTGCGAACACGAGCTGCCAGCGCTGATGGCCAATATACTTGCTAAAGGCAACGATAATACCTCCGACTAGGGTGGATCAGCGTGTTGCTTGTACATGCATGGAGTGGCTATGTGCTTACTGATAGTACCCAAAGGTAGGACTTCAGCATAGAGACCTTTCGATATCTCGTCGGACGCGTACAGAAGCTGTGAGAGGCGGTTCCAGAGCGTCGCATTGCTATAATATTGCATACCGCCAATAGCCATAACTATCATCGGCACGGTAAAGTGGCGCAGCGCCCTGAATAAACGTGGAGGAAATAGCGGTTCCTTCAGCGGAGCGTATGCCTCGTAGAAACCCAGCCCAACAAGTGTCATGAAGCCGATGATGATTGGACAGAGCGTCGTGGCACTGGTCCAAGGGTAGAGAGTGCCTCCCCATGAGACGCCGACGATGAAGAGGGTGCAGCCAGAGAAGAAAAGGAAAAGGCCAATCCAGTCGAATTCTTGAAGCAATTGGCGACGCGATTTTCCGTGCTCGGCTTGTCTCTCGGCGAACGATGGGGGGTGGTCTGCAATTGGGAGTATAGGATCAGCAAATGTCCGAAAATTTTAAGGATCGGGTACGGTGTGGTAGACAGTCTAAACAGCGTACAAAGGCGCGTAGGAGCAGCAGAATTAACATACAGAAGAACCATAGCATTGCTAGATTGATCGATTGGAAAGCGATCATGATGTAGTAGCAGATTCTCCAGTTGCCAGTGTACTTAATGATGGCCCATGCACAGAGAGGCATGATTTGCGCGATTACGCTGGATACATCGAATAGACCGATCGTTATGTGCCGGTACTGGCTTGGGACGACTTCCTGTGCGTTGTTAGCTAATGGAAGGCTTCGGGGTGGACCTTGCTTACCTGTACAGCGCCAAATGCCATCTCCAGAAATCCACTTCCGGCGCCGAAGATGGCTCCACCCGCGATCATCTGGTTAATGCTTTGTCCTGTCGCAGACACTATACTTCCAATGATCAGGATGATCGCACCGGCAAGGAAGAAGTATCGTCGACCAAACAGATCTGAGAGTCGACCTCCTATTGTTACGAAGATTGCGCCGCTTCTTTTTGTTAGCAAAAGTTCTCGAAACACGCTAAGCTGCTGCTCACCCCAAGTTCCAAGAGATCGTGATCCACGTGTAACGCGGATCCGGCCCAAGATCAGCGTTGATGAAGCTGAGAATTGCCGGAGGTATTAGAAGCGTAAATAGGTATGCGGAATAACACATGGCCATAGTCTACAATATAGTCAGAATCGTTCCGTATGAGCTAGGAGAGTAAACTCACGCTCGCTGCCATGATACTCCTCCATGTCATTCCAACCTCCTCTCCCGTAGTCTGCAGGTGCTGCACAATTTCTTCATTTGCGCTATTAGTACGTTTGATGCCGTCCGGCTCCGAAGTTTTTGCGTTTTCGATAGCATCGACATGGGCTATGGAAGCCTTGTCGTTCTCCATATTGACGACCATGGTGAACGAAACTGGCCGAGTGCTAAAGCGGAAGAGAAAACGGCGGCGACAGACCAGAGCGAACGGTAGAATATAAGGAAAGGCGCAGAGCCTTATAGTAAGCGGCCCTTCGCATCCCTTGTCACTAGGTGTTCTGGGATACCATACCCCAGGATATCCACATCCTCAATCTCGCCTCCACAAAATCCGTGTGTTCACCCCACAGATGAGAGGCTCGCGTATGCTCGGAATACAGCACCAGCGTTGGAGAAGCGCGCTATGAGATCGCTTGTGGCATGGTGTCTCGTGGAGAAGTGCGGAGACTAGGCCATGTGGCGGTTGGCGCCTCGGCGTCGCGGAAAAGGTTAACCACCTGGTGCTGGTCATCTCTTGCACTGCACCCGCTCATCGCCGCATTTTCCTTCCGAACGACCTGGAGACTGCGGAGCTTTACCAAGATGCTTGGGGGAGGCGATGTGGTGAGCGCGCCGAGGATTGATGATTCATTTGGTGATGTGATCCGAATCAGCGCGTTGAATGCACTAAAAATATCGGAGAGAATCGAGCCAGCTGCAAGCAATCCGGTTCCATGGCTACGGGATCTTCAACTTGGGCGATCATCGTTGCAGTAAGATATGGAAATGGCGTGCCGAACACGTAGTTGGGTTCGATGATGTGGATGTCGCAGGAGGGTGTGCCCCTCTGCAAATCGTCCCAATTCATGCCGGGGCGATCAACAACCTTCAAATCTGGCCAACGCCGCAAGTGGTAGGACATGCTGCGGATGAAAGCGAGAAGCGTCTTGGTTGGACGAATACTCCTTGGCGGTATTCAGATTGTGTTTTCCGGGGCGAAGGCCTAGCTCTTCCACTGGATACACCCACGCGCAGTAAGTGAATGGAACTCCCAGCACCGTTCGAGGCTTTTGCGAGTCGCATCTGTTCTCTCGTGTTGTCTGGTTTTATCGACTATGTCCAGTCGTGGAAAGTCTCGAAGAAGTGACACTAACAGTTTGCAAACCAAGTAACCTGGTCCACTGTCTCCATACCTAAGCCGAAAACTGAGCCACTATCTACGCCCAATATGCTATTACCTTTGCGTAAAGAATGCAACCAACCTCACCCAAACTGTTTACTTCCGGCCCTGGCACCCCCAAGAGGTTGTCAAGCAAAATGTGGATCAATGCCCGGAAATGCAATCATATCCCCTCACGCTTTCGTTTCCCAAGTTTTCGTATATCACGCTAATCCTTCTTCTCATTTTCCATGGCTGCCAGCTCGACATCCGTTGTTTTCCAGTAGTGGCTGAGATCACCCACTGGAAGGTTCAGCCAGCGCATCTCGGCTGCCATCATGACTAAGGGCGAAGCCATCATCAGTAAGTGTGTTCAGATGTAATCGATAGATGGGGCGCGTACCGAAGAGCATGTACCAACCGAGGAGAGCCACAATGAATAGTAAGGCACCTCCTGCCTGCGTTCCGTCAGTGACTGATTTCGTAACAGTCATACATTGTACTCACTTTCTGCAATCTCAGTGCTTCTTGGAAGTGTCCGTTGCTCAGTTTCCAGTAAGCTCCACTCAATACCCATGCGCCCATCGTCACAAACCCGAAGATACCCTACACGCTTTAGCAAGTTTGCTTATCTGAATGCTCGAAACAAAAGGTGAACACTGTAAGCACTTACTGCGAAGACTGCGTTGATCCTCAACGTAAAGATCCAAAACGTTCCTACCAAAACCTTGTGTTAGAGAATTGCTCCCCGCATATCTCCAGGCTACTCACCGAGCGCAAAACCCCATATGAGAAGGTACAACGCAATAACAGCGTTCATCTCCTTGCTCACCAATCCTTCAGCTGCATTCCCAGTCGCCGAATACGCAGTCGCGAGTCCGAGTGTTGGAAGCTGCAGGAGGCCAAAGGACAGCCAAAACACGCAAAAGAGGCCGCAGACCATCATGGCAAAGAATTGCGCTTGGATCCAGAGGAAGATGGTGGCGAGGAGTAGGAGCACGGGACCAGTGAAGAAAAAGATGCCACTGACAGCATATCAGCGACGAGAAATAGACGATGGTTTCGGTGACAAGAAATGAACACTCACGCAACGGCCGCCAAACCAGCCGCCCCACCCCAGCCCATCATTACCATTGAAAACGTAAAGGTTGAAATCACAAATCTGTTGCAGCGTCAGCGATCGCTCATTTAGTCCGACAAGAACTGCTAAACGTACCCCAGGAAACCCAGTGGAGCGGCATTTGCGAATCTACCCGCATGATCTACCGCATGCGGAGTCTTTGGTGTCAAATAGAGCTTCTCGAACATCTCCGGCGTCATGGAGATGTTGGTAGTCGTGTGTGTCAACTGCGGTTTCGACTCGATCCGATCCGTTGGCATTCCATTCACCTCACGTACGGTCGAAGGACCTGTTGTATCTGCTATGGTCGTCATGATTGCTATACTGCGTTTCAAGAATCTCGGTGGTGTGGGCAGAGGTAAAGTCTGGGACGCTCGAACAATTATCGTCCGAAAGCAGCTGGAAGCTTTCCAGATACCAGAATGACTTGCGAGTCTGACCACCCGGAGTCATCCTTGATTTATGTACTACCCTACAGCGAGTTCTTACATCTTACTACGAGCGGGGAAGTTCATGCGGGCGTCTCGTTCAAGCTACACTGCATAACTTACCCTTGCGCGCCAACGACTCTAAGCCACTTAAGACACCACCACGCCTAACAATGATGCCGGGTCTAGTACAAATATTAGTCTCTACTATTGGTCGGGTAATGTACTTGGTACGGCCTGATGATGCCCCCGCTCTCTCGCCTAACCCTGTCTGCAGCAAATGCTCCACAACCGAGTATTGGTCACTGAATCGAAAACGAGATATGGTAATTCAGGCGTACAGTCGCGGCACTTCACCGACAAGGCGCGCCTTGCATATGCGGTCAGAAGTCACCTTATCAACGAATTATCAGCATTGCAGTAGAGCTTAACCCCAGGGCTGAGCGCCACCTCATACCTTTACCTAGTCGATGTTCTCAAATCCCCGTGCTCCACATCACCAAATGTGGGGCCCCAAGTCTTGCGGTAATACGATAGGATGTGGCGCACCGGTATTTGTTTCTTGAAAATCAGAGAAGCCGAATTTGTATATACATGTGCTTCAGCGCACTGAGCGAACGAACAACAGAGAGCGTGTAAGATTAACCACATGAGTAGTAAAGTCAAGGGAGCGGCAAAACAACAAACCGAAAGGAGGGGCAATATGTACTGGGAAGATCCGCTGCAAGATCCCATCTGCGATGAAAGTAGGATGTGTCCCTGAATACCACCATCTACATCATGTCCGCGCTGAGTCCCAGCGCAGGCGGCCACCTCTTTTTCAAACCCGAATCGTCCTGCAAGTACACAGGGTCGTTCCTGATGTAGTTGTCCCAGTTGTTGCAAGTGTTCCACCACCTGGTGATTGGTTAGTAATAAAATTTGGATCGTTGAAACGTGCGAAGACTTACTCGCTGTTTGGAGGAGGAAGGTTGATCTCAGATTCGCGCTCAAGGAATTGGTTGCCCAAGCCCATGGCAACGTGGAAGGCAATGTGGCAATGCATTAGCCAAGCGCCTATAAGTATCTTGTTAGTATTGGTTTCATGTGAAGCGCTTACAAGTCGAAAATAGGGGAAATAGCTTACCCGGGTTATCGGTGGGATAGGCAATGACGAGCCAACCGCTGGCTGGGAGATGGTGGACGTCGCGGCGGGGCGGGTTCGTGAAAGTAAGGCTGCTCAAGTGCTGATCCACATCGAATTGGCCGGGACCAGTGCCAAGAATGTACATGTCGTGGCCGTGGAGATGAATCGGATGGGGAATGGGGGGAGCATTGGTGGCCTGCTGAATCACCCAGTACGTCCACTATCACATGTCAGCGCATCTTTCACAAGTGTTGAACTTAACACATACCGCAGCAGTGGGAGAGACGGTGATAAGGCTGTAGCTGGGAGGGATGTTGGAGGTGTTGCCCTCTGCAACGTACTCCAGGGTCGGCTCGCCGGGGTCAACGCTATGAGAGGAATCAGCTCAGTGGATGCGTGTTGGAAAATGAACTAAGCTTACATCATGGAAGTACCATTCACAGTCCAGAGGACCAGGGACTGGTTGTTCGATACGACTGTGGTGTTTCCGAAGGCGACGGGCAGGGTCTGAGCCTGGTTGGCGAAAGTTGCGCTCGGAACATTCTTCGCAATTGCGTTGGTCGGCTTAGGGTCATTGCCTAAAAGTTGGGTGTAAAGTCAGCGAGGCTCGTGCTATGGGAAGAAAGCGCATTAGGTCGGAGACCATAGACTGCTGTTCTAGTGTTGCGACGTGTGTACTCGGTCTTACGTACAGTTAGCAGGGTTACCGGGCAAGGCAGTAGTTGTTGGGTCCGCAACCGTCTGTCCATCATAAGTAAAGATTGATCTACCGCGACCATTGTTACCGGTTCGGCAGGCGAGCTCAGCATCGGCACGGAACCAGTAATTTCCAGCGGTCTGGTTGGCGTTAATGATGACATCGTAGCGTTGCCCTGGAGAATGTCAGCGTTGATCGGTAGTACCCGACTAATGACCTACCAATTCCAATGAGAAGATAGTTTGTGGGGTAAGGGACGACGGGTACAAAGTCGTTTGCAATGACCGTGAATGGGTGGCCGTCGAGCGAGACGCGCAGGGCAGTGTCAAGGGAGGTGTTGATCAGACGAAGTCGGTGGGTCTTCCTGGGCTGAAGCTTCACTCTGTTATATGAGCCAGTCGTGTTATCATTGCCCTTGTTAGTCTTTGCGCATGTCAGTGAAGCTCAATTAGAGGGACGTAGCTACCTGTCGCACTGAATGGGAAGGTGAGTGTACATACTCCATTGATAAGAATGTTGTCTGGTGTGGGTGGGCCACCAAGTCTCTGCCCGGATAGGAAAGCTCGTTGGGAAGCTTGGTAAGCAGTGATGTGGAACCAGTCCGAGAGGGCGTATGTGCCAAGGTCTCGGTCGTAGTTGGCTGTAGCGGGCCCATTGATCCTACAGGAGGTCAGTGTAGTCTAGGAGCAAGCCGGGTTGTACTGACTGAATTCCACCGACGATGCCATCGCCGTATTGGGCGCTGAAGTGAGAGTGGTACCATGAGCTGCCATATTCGGTTGCCTTGAAGGTGTAGGTCTTCGCATCTCCAGGGGCTAGCGCACACTCGGTGACGCCGTTAACCTACGGATGGAGCAAGGTGTTAGTTCAAAACGTATGAAAGAAGCATTGTTGGGGACTTGACAGGAATGCTTACACCATCCTCAGTGTTGGAGTGTAGCTGTCGAAATCCATGCCAGTGGATTGAAGTTCCATTGTGTTGTAATTTATTGCGGACCGTAATCCTCAAGGTATCACCTACAAGCAAGTTAGTTTATCACATACAATAGGGCCTTGGACCAAACTCACCCCAGTTTGCTACAATAGTTGGACCAGGATACTGGTTGTTAATCAACATGCAAACGCGACTTTGCTGGCCATCGGGGTTGCAAGTCGTATTGGTGATGGAAAGGTCATACGAGACCGTCCTGCCAGTGGGCCACGACGTGTACATGTCAGTGGTGGCATCGAAGCCTGGAGACCAGCAGTTGCGGCTAGTAGGACCGTTGGTGCAGGCCTGCTTCTTTTCGAGAGCAGGAGCGGGACTGAAATCCAAGGGTTCTGCCTGGAGTGGTGTTCCACTGACGAGAGTTGTGGAGAGCCCAAGAAGGATACCCCCGAGGGCAGTAAGGAACTTCATAGTGAGAATCGAACCCGTACGATGTTGTATTAAGTTGAGGCAAGATAACAGCTGCTGCTGGGGTTGACTGAAGCTCTTGGGTGGCTCTGATGTTCTTGAGAGGCAGAACGTGTCCCTTTTATATTTGTCTCTGGAGGCATCGATGAGCTCCCCCCAGGTGCCGTCCGTCTCCTTCCGGTCATACACGAAGCGAACGTATCGAGACTACGAAAAATGCCTCGCCTCCCGTCCTTGCCCATGTTAGTAGGATGCTGGTCGCTGAAACCACCTGCATATACGGGATACTGTTGTTGGTGTAGTGTCTCGAAGGAAGTTGCATGACTCTGGGATGACTCGAAGCGCTCACTTGGAGACAGGCGTGGTATGGCTTGCAGTAGTCGACTAGTTTACACTATCGAATGCAAGTGAGCGATAGCAACGGGCTCATGACTGCCCTCACTATAGACGATGTTCGCCTGTAATTGAGAAGTAAACTAGGTACGGTACATAAGGACGGCAAAGCCTTGTTACAATACTCTTGAAAGCCTTCAACATTGGACATACATACCCGTGTAGTGCGTTCAAGTGAGAGGTATTCACCCCAAAGCCCGATTATTCCTAATTTTATTCCTAGTTTGAAGGCTTTTCCAAAAATAAGCCTACGAGGACGAATGCGCGGTTAGGCTTGCGCGTAACGTACCTGGCGGCGAGGCGTTCGCTATCACACGGCGAGTGGCCATCTCCCCTGCAGGTACGAGGCATCCATCATTAACGAACGCCGAATTGCGAGGGATGCAACCAGGCTCTCGGTACTGTCCGCTACGACTCGATGCTTCAAGCCATGACAAGGATGCTTAGCCACGTGCCACTCAGTTGAATGTGAGAAAGCTTGCTAGCAGCAATCTCCACCCAGGAAGATGGGTCTATACTGACAAGAAGTAAGGTCTAAGCTGGCCGAGACCAGAACGAACACGTTCTGCATCAGCTACCGAGCCTTGATCCAGTGGATACATTAACACAGACCGGAAATGGATCTATGGAGATGAAACCAAAGTCCATGAAAGAGAGACCGAAGGGGTGAGGGCGAACAGCAGGAGCGCTTCTCGCCCACTGAACCGCCGCGTGCCGACACCAGACTCCGCGGTGCCACACCTGCATGTTAAGTTGGAGTGGCGCATCATTGGACATAATGTCTCAGCGTAAATACTTCCTGTCGTTCTCAAGTAAGCTGTTGCCCCGAGCGATTACGGGAGTTCCATGCACACCGTAAGGCTCTCTGGGAACCAGGGAACCGGGGATGTGAGCCGAGCCGCTTCACGTGGTCCCTGACCAAGAACGATGCCACCAAGATAACATTTCACATACTCGGTGAGCCTTGATGGTCCCGTATTGCCGTTGTTCGCCTTGTTGTAGTGTCCTCTAGGTTGCCCATACCCACCACTTTCCAGGAGATCAATAACAACGTGCAATGAGACCTTCCCCAAATGCCAGGCCAGACAATTTGCCGTCCCTATTTCGAGTCAAAAACCGGCCGTCGGGTCATAAGAGGCGTACTATAGGTCGTGGCCGAAGTCGCACAGCAGGCGCTGTTACCTGGATGGTGGTGTGCATAACTCGGGCTCCTAGTGTATCATCGCGATTAGCGTGTCTGTGCGGCATACGAAAAGGCGGTAGTTCTCGTGTAGAATGATCGACATCTGAGTGGAGATTTCGTATTAAAATTTGTGCGAGTTGCTCATGTGTACGATAGACACCCTGGATAGCTAACGTGCGATGGAAGACGATGGGATTCTTCTTGATTGACTCAAACTCAGAGCGCTGAGTTACACTCGCCGCAACTGCGAGCCTCAACACCGACGAGCGTGTCGATCCAATATTCAGCTGATGGTGCAGAGGATGCAAGACCTGAGTCGGGTTAGCGCTTCGTCAGCATTTAAGTGAGGAATCAGGATCAACCTAATCGAATGCGGCGCGGAGCTCGTCCACGAGGTTGCGTTCCTGCTCAGCCACATGCATGAGAACCCTGCGTCCACGAGATGCGCGACCACGGGGCCAAGGATGACTCTGCCCGGACCATGCTTACCCTCGCTCTTCTTCGGCTGGGAACTTTTCTAAACTGACAGACGTTGTCGCGGCTTTCCCGGATGCTTCAGACCCTCTTGAGCATGTCGAAGCCGGATGCAGCCGAGCAGTGAAGTAGCGATACCACAATTTCTTCATACAAGTAGCCCTTTCGGATGAGGGGTGTGATCTTATCGTTTCTTGGCTGGCCAGCTACCCTCTAGTCCAACCTGATCGGTCGTGATAGTACACTCAGCCTCCCGGCGTAGATACGTTGCCGGGGGCTCGAACTTCCTGGAGGAAGTGTATTGTGAGTTCAAGATGGAATACTCAGGATTTGCTTTGTGCACTTCATAGTGCCGCCATCCATATCCTGCTAGTTCGTTGCTGGTCCCGTGCGGGTATCGCGGGCGGCTGCGGGACGAGCCTTGCGCAAATTAGCGGCGTTCGCTTCGTCTAGCCTCCCATGCAAGTAGTCGCAGAATATATTGACGGCCTAGATATAAGTAAACCGAGTTCCAGACTTGCGGAACCACAGTGGTAGTTTTGGGTGACTTGGCGTCGAATGCAGGTAATGACTCGGCAGTTAGGGTGAGCTGATACCTTAGCAAACATAAGGCACACCGCAATGTTGCAGTATACCTAGTCTACAATAAGCGACTATCGGAAGTTGGTTTCGGTACCCAATAGGACTAGGGAACCCGAGCTCCGCCTACCATCCGGGCAAAAGCTAGGCGGAAAATAGGCTCACACGTGCTCCAAGCAACAAGCTCGAGTCAAGGAAGTAACACATATGCCGGACGACTTGACCTCGCGAAAGCAGAGTTGTCGATAGCTATTGCAGATACGAGGAGGTGGTGGTGTGGCATCGCTCACTGACAGGAGGACCCGGGAGCTAGTCGACGCTCGGATACGACGAAGGATGAGACCATACCGGTGAGATCCATGAAGCTTGGGTCATTCCGGACCTTTTATTAGGAGAAGTATTGACGAAAATGTTGGTAGGAGGAAGGCGGATAGCAAATCAGCGCTGGGAGAATGAGGACGGAAGATACCAGAAGTTTTACGACATTCGCAACGATTGCGCGCCACCAAGGATATGTAGGCCCGCGTTTCCGAATCGCGGCTTGTGGGAAAGGGGCCTGCATGGGAAATGGGTAGCTTCTCGTCTGCGATAGGCGAGCGAATGTACCTGAATGTCGCCAGCAAATGCGCCACTATAATGAATTAGCTGGCGCCACGATTACGCAGGATTTTGCATTCCTCCGCGGAGTTGTGAGTCGACGAGAAGGCGGTCAGTAAAGCATACCTTCTTTGTGTTGATAAAAGGAGTCTCAGCATTGAATAGGTGCAAGTGAGGTCGGTCGGACACTGTACTGTTATAGATTCGTGAAATGCTCAAACCTGCGCATAAGCACTCGAGTAGGCGTGGGCTTGGCCACGTGCGATACATAGAAGATTAGCGCCGATTGGGACCCAAAGCGAAGACGATAAAAGACTGATGGCTGATAGTTGAAGGCTGAAGGCTTATGTTGATGAAGCTGCGGTGCTGAGGTGTGGGGCCATAGCTACCTACCAACGTAGGAGTGAAACCAGTGCCTTTCGTACTTCCCCCATGATTTGATTCGTTAGTGGCCGTCATGCTTTTTTCATGTCATTTTGATTTTGTGACTACCAAGTTGGCCCAATTGCCCTCCCTCCAATCACGCGCGACCCTGGTTTTGAGCTGGGGGTATAGTTTACGCTGCAGGGGTGGCAGATTTAAGCTATGGCTTCGAACGATAGGCACCGAGATTCCTCTGGATAGACTCTGCGGACTCCGTACCCAGCCCTAAGCGCATGCTTCAGGTTCTGCAGATACGAGATCGAACTCCGACGTGCGCGCAGCATCAGGATGATCCACTGGACGAGCCACATTCGAATACCACTGCTTCTAATTCCCAAAAATGGCCTCTGGGTTGGTCCATTCGTGTTTGGAGAGGGTGAGTTGTCGGTAGTAGCTGTGACCGCAATCTGCGTGCTTGGATGCGCTTGCGTGGTGTTCTGGCAAACAAGTATGTAAGTATTAACTGCTGACAGAACAAATGCCGCGAGATACAGTGGGCTAAATTGAATCACAAGAAGGAAGTAATTGCGCGTCCGAGCTAGATCAAACGATGAGTCCAAGGATGGAGAGACTGACGTGGGCGCCAAGTGATGCGCCAGAATGCCTGCTTCGTTGCTTCGAGGACCTATTTCTGAGGGTCCACAACTCCTGCGGCTACGTGCAACCACGACAACTAGGTGTCTTGACATAACGCTCGGATCAAAGTTAATACTCCTGCGGATGATGACGCCATCAAGGCTTATTCCTGGCCGTCAAGTGCTCAACAATCGATACCTTGTCCTGACCATGGCTCTTCTGTCACATTACCTACTAGATACCCCTGTAAATAGATGCTACCCCCGCTCACATGACTATATGTAAGCTTGTTGGTGTACGTAGTTACAATCATCAACTCAGTTCGTCTTGCCCTTTATCACTCTATATATCACCTAGACTCCACATCGTCCTTGGAGTGACCATCTAGTGCTCGCAGAAGTTGAAGGACTCACCAAAGTTAATATGAGATTGTCCACTAATATAGACAGTATCGTAACCCTTTCTCACCTCCTGTCTCACATCCGCATCAACCCGCTCATTTAACGCACATCTTTCGGCCATCAACAACTCTCTGATATTACGGTCTGCTACCTGGACATAGGCTTCTCGAACCCATTCACTCCACCGCGTTAAGTGATGGAACTTTAGCTGTAGACAAGATCAGAATGTAGGGGTCCACGAGAAACATAGCGAGTATCTTGCGATGGCTGGGACGTGTCTTGTCAACTAGCTCAAATGGTTGCACCTGATGCTTAAGAAATAATTAGGAAGTCGAAGAGGCGACCCTAGCGTGTAATGACCAGACCGGGTTCTATAAGTGCGGACTTTCTCGCTATGCCATAATATGCACGAACACTGCCTCTTTTGTTCTTAATCAAGACGTTGGTATGCAATCGAATAACAGCAATCCTATCCGTGCATTACACGTACACAAAGATGCCAACCACGAACATTAAAAGATTAAGATACTTGTAGATACAACTCACTTGAACAGTTTTGTCGCGTACTTCTTCCGTATCAATTCTTTATCGAAATGCCAGTCGACTTTCTGTCACGTTATCGCAAACGGAATAGAAAAGAGCCGTGGCGCAAATATGCTCTTCAATGAGCCCTCGATATGCTATGTACCACCGTCAAATTTTGGCTGCTCGGGGGTAAGATGGATATTGGCAAGCTTGAATGACTTGCAAGTGGAGCCGACACAGATTCTGGTACGGTTGTGATATCAAGCGATAGATTTGTTCCATATCAGAATCACGGCGTCAACGAAACGTTCAAGGACCGGACAAAGCTTCGCATGCTGACGAGGATGCAAGTTGTTGACATAGCTGGTGATCTTCGCAAGACCGTTGTTCGGTGAATTGGATTAGAGAGGGCAGCCAGTGGAAAATTGACTAGCTGTGCTCAAGGTGGCGTAAATGATTGGAGCTGCAAATGGAAGAGTTTCGAGTTTGTTCTCCCACTTCAATGTAGCTAATGCAATCTTGTAGCAGAACGTTTTTAGTGGACAGCACTCTGCTTACTCTGTACACCAATGGGGAAGAGCAAGGGATGTACTAGATCAAAAGAAAATTGCGATTTGAGCCAGGGTGTTAGTCCCTCGACTTATCCGGTATGTTCTGGAGCGGGCGGACAGCCTCTCTTAGCAGACCATGCGATTCCGCCGTCACGGCGCAATCACTTTTACATTGGCAACTTCCGCATCCAGAACGGCGACCACGCCCGTCTCCTGGTACACTTTGGCCTTCTCTTGCAATTCTTGAATGCAAAGCTCGAACATCATTACGCAACCACCAATATCTCGCCTCGAATAGGTCCGCGTTCCACCGTACTCCTTCTTCCTTCCATCTGGCGATAATCGCCTCATCGAAGACTTTACGCGTCCATTTTGGTTTATCGGTTATCTGGCCAACAACCGACGCTCGCGCAGCCCGGATCCGCAACTGGGAAGCCAGTCTGAGATGGCATGGGGCAGGCAAAATAATTCACTATGACTATGGCAGTTCCAGCGTTCAAGAGTGTCGATCGGAAGGCCAAAGCCGGGAGTGTAGAGGCGGAGATCCTTGTCAAGTCCCGCAGTCTTTGTGGAAACAAGTTCTTCGATGCAACGCTCTGGAAGGGAAGAGAGATAGCTGCGTCTCGTGCTGTACGTACCTTTCCCTATACAGAGTTTGGCGTACTAAGCCAATGCAAGCCCCATTGGGCGACGCAATTTACCCACATGCGAGAACGGTCTCTTAATAGGCACCCGTGTTGTAAACCGCAAGCCAGCCACCGTTGCCTCGGACGACTCGCCGAATCGATCTAACGTTGCAGAGGCTCACAAACGCATCTTGAGTAAAGAAGGGTGAGTAAAGAAGAATGAACATATTAACACTATTGTAACATGTCGAGGGGACCGGTTAATGCCATGGCAAGGAAAGAATAAACCAAATCATGCCTACGCTAGCTAGCTAGCTACCCTTCAGGCTTTGGCCAGCTCAGACCTATGCTTTCGGTGCACCTTCTTGATGAACTCCAAGCTAAGATTGAGAGCTTCGATTCTCTCGCATTCAAGGATTACACGCGGCACTGCTGATGGTCAACGAAACGGTGTATTCTGTCAGTACTGCAATACTCACATTCCAGCCATCCATGGAACCCCTTATCCCAGACTCTAGCTTCAGCACTCCTGTCTGTATTGGCTTCTGCCTTTATCTCGCTCCTAGTCCTCTCTATGAAGGTGAGCTGCTCGTGCATCAAAACGTCGATTCCGGCAACGATGAACAGCATGTCTTCCGGTAAAGTCTTCGTATCCGCAATGCAAGTATTCAATCGCGGATTCTCCCAGTCGCGTGCCCGATTGGGACCAGCATATGCATCGAACATGGGCATGAGGAAAGAGAGGGGGTCTTTCTTGGGGTAGTTGCGAGGGACCGGTTTCTCTTCTGGTCGTTGGCGAAAGTTGACGGGTGCGTAGAAGCCGAGGAAACCTTTGGCGATATATAACATTGGTGAAACATTGGCCTGGGACTGTCGATATAGGTACTGGGCTACACTGAGTGCCAGGTTTCCACCAACGGATGATCCGCCTACGGTTAGAAGATTGGGATCCGCGTTGATGTCTGAGGCATGCGCCAGGATCCACGCTACGACGTCGTCTATGTCGTCGTGCGCCGCTGGGAACGTGTTCCGTGGTGCGGAGCGATATGAGCAGCTCACGACCACTGCGCCCGTCTGGTCAGATAGCAACGCACACCATGTTGAGCTTTGCTCAGGAAACCCGCCGATAAAGCCACCCCCGTGGATGTCAATATGCAGTGGCCGCGATTCTTCGCTCTCGGTATTGGCTTTACCCCCACGTCGTGGCGGCCGGTAGACTAAGCAGCGTTTCGGTCCACTCCGAGCAGGAACGTAGAGGACCGAGGAGCGGTTGTTGAGCAGCCAGGAGGGAGCAGTGATGAGGATTGCGATGATGTTAATTGGCTGGAGAAGGAGGAGGCGCCAGCGTTGGGAAAAGGGAAGGGTGGAGAAGATGGCATCATAGGTGGGTTGGAAGAGGTAGGGGATAATGGAGAGTTTGGTCTTGAGGAAGTTGAGGGCCATGTCGAGACACGGTACTGCGGGCGAGTGTGGGTGACATCAAGTAGTAGTCGCATCCGCTAGGGAGAGCGCTTGGCGTGCAATGCGAGATACGAGGCGCGTGTTCAGCATTCGGTGGTTGCAACGGCCGGAACGCCGCCGTCGACGTCCGTGGGCCGATGTCAAGATAGTATTCACACAGCACCAGAACTGGACATGTATTGTGCATATGTTGATTGTCCGGGGATGATAGGATGCGTTTGAACGCCATAGATAGATGCAAAGACGCGCCAGCCTGTCCAGCCCACGGGTTCATTGCATAATGGCCCGACAGTCCCAGACCATGACCCTCTCGTCCCATCCCGTGCTCGCACACCAGCCCTCTGCGCCAAACATACACCAGTCGACGCCCGTGACGAACTCGGTGTGGCGGCCCATGACGCCCATCTCGCGGCCGCCGCCGTGGACCATGGGGGCATCGAGCATGTTGTCCTGCTTGGTGCTGCCGACGCCCATGGCGCTGCCGTCGGTCCACACGCGGCACGTCATGTCGTAGCTCGCGCTGAGCAGGATGTCGGACAGGTGCGGGGACCACGAGACGCGGCGCACGGCATACTCGTGGCCGGGCAGCACAGCGACGGGCCCGCTGTGCGGAGCGCGGATGTCCCAGGTGCGGATCAGACGGTCGACGCCGGCGGTGGCGAGGACCGTGTCTCTGTACTTGTTCCAGTCGTGGGTGAGGGCCTCGGCGGGGGGGATGCCGACCGAGGCGGCGGCGCCCATGCGCGGCTTGGGCGGGGTGTGGATGGGCACGCTGAGGGTGAGGTGGTTGGCGGCCGAGGCGGGGGTGCGCAGGTCGAAGACGCGCAGGTGCGAGTCGGAGCTCACGCAGCTGACGATGCTCGGGCTGTGGGGGCTGAACTGGGCCGAGTAGGTGCACGAGTGCGTGGGCAGCGTCGTCAGGCTGGCGGCCGCGTTGGGGCTCCAGATCTTGACGGTGCCGTCCCAGCTGCTCGACAGGAACGAGTCCTTGGCGACGAGGTTCCAGTGCACGGCGAAGACCTCGCGGGCGTGCTCCTGCCACGACTGCACGGGGAACTCGGACAGGGTCATGTCAAAGAGCT
>Ga0247733_1000162_pt1 | contig 84113 bp, 103 predicted proteins | sample UWRJL043104R2_FD_180932 | JGI IMG/M metagenome (GOLD analysis project Ga0247733, IMG submission 180932) | Plant litter microbial communities from Arlington Agricultural Research Station in Wisconsin, United States - UWRJ-L043-104R-2 | ecosystem: Environmental > Terrestrial > Plant litter >... | reverse complement strand
GTCCAGTGGGGGGGGGGGAACGAGAAGCAGTAAGCATCGGAAAGAGCTTGGGTATTATTTAGGGCGCGAAAGCATGATGTGGTTACTGAACACTCCTTTTCAAATCGCATGGCTAGGCGTCATTCTTTTGGGATATTTGAAGGATCAATATATAGCACTAAAACATACATAAATATAACAGATTCAACACTTTTGGAAAACATTCCACAACGCTTATACTATAATAAGTTTTCTGCCGCGATTTATAACCAGTCTCAGCCTTGAGCCTTAGGTAGGCTTGACAATACAGTGCGAAGGTCTGTTCTTGCGTCGATGGTTTGAATAGATATCAGCAGCCGGGGTTGCAATTTTTTGGATATGAACTTGAACACGGGTAGCGCTGGACGCTGATTGACCAGCATAAGAGAGAGTTTACAATTGAGGTTCAGGTGCATTGGTTGCGGGTGAAAAGACGTGGGCGTGTAAAGTGCACGGAGTAAATTCGTAAACATGTTCTCATGCTACCCATCCATTATCATCCACCAACCTCCATTGGCCTCTCCTTCAGAGGACTCATCCAGCACCTCGCTTGGTCGGGAGAAGCCCTCGAGGCTATAACTACATACATCTTCACAGACGACCAAACGCCATTTCAAATGCCAACCCCTAAGCTGAAGAAGGCAATACCACCGTAGCGGCTCGTCAAGAATATAAAACAGACCAAATATGGGTATAGGTTTTTGAAAGGTTGCTGGACTAGAAAACAAGTCAAGCTCGATGAGCGGACTTGTGCGTTCACATGACGGTACAATTCTCCTCCTGCTGCTTCTGATTGCTCCGGCTCAGCCGTTCGCGCTTCATCTGCACCTTCGCACCGCCCTTCTTGAGCTCTTCAAGCCGCTCTTGTGCTTTGGGGAATTTGTATGCTGTCGTCAAATTAGTACGAGGTATACCACATCAATCAACGCTAAACTTACCAGCAGCCCGTCCGTACCACCGCTTGGCCTCATCAAGACTCCTCGGACACCCAATTCCCACCTCGGTAAAGTACCCCATCGCAAACAGCGCCTTCGGCAGCGGCGGCTCCGCACACGCGGCTTTCCGCGCCCACAAGTACGCCTCCGTATCGCTTTGCTCCAAGATACCTGCATTGCCGGTAAGGTACCAACCAGACAGCGCAAGCTCGCTCTGATGCTCTTCCTGCGCCGCCGCACGCGTATACCAGCCAATACTGAGTCTCGGGTCAATCGGACAGCCCAAAAGTCCATACTCGTACGCCTGACCAAGGCGGAACTGCGAGAACTTGTAGCCGTAATCTGCAGCCTGTAGGAAGAGCTGGTATGCATATGGCTCATCCCGAATAACCCTTTCGTTGCCGGTTTGCGATTCATAGAGAAGACCGAGCTCGTGGAGCGCGTGCGGATTTTCCACGTCAGCATGGTCGGCTGCCCGTTTGAGCATGTTGATAGCTTCGCCGAGGTTCTTTTGCTGGCCAAGAAGACCCTTGAGCAGGATCATGCCCATTTTGTACATGGCTGGTGGGTCTCCCAAGGCAGCGGCACGTCGGTACCATTGCACGGCTTTGAGTGGGTCCCTCTTCGTTCCACCACCTTCTTCATGGCCCATTTCGCAGCACACCGCTGTTCGATATGCACTTGCACCGTGACCCGCTTTGGCAGCAGATTGGTACAGAGTGAAAGCCTCCTTGGTATCAACCTGGAGTCCCAAAAGGCCTTGACCGTAGCAATCTGCGAAGTAGAACATGGCATCTGGGCTTCCACCCGCGGCTAGCTTCTTGACAATCTTATGCGCCTCGAATACGAACTTCTCGCGATTCTTGTTTTTGGTCCTGGTGTCGGCTTTTCCACCCTCATCGGCAAGTACATTGGCAGCCTCAGCCAGCTTCTTGGCCAATAGCAAGCCAGTCTTGCTATCACTGGGGTTGCCCTTCAAGGTGTTCCGAAGGCGATTGAGTTCATCATGGGTCACAGGATGTACCACAGACACGCGCCGCTGTGGTGGCATGGAAGACGCTGACTGACTTCCCTGAGTATTGGGCAACGGCTCTGTATTGTATTGTCGCATGGGTGGGGGTCTTGTGGCCTGGGATGCAGCTCTTTGAGGGTCTTGCTGCATCAGACCTGGTCGTACAGGTGTAGGATGTGCGGGTAGTGCGTCGGGGTTGTTGGGCTGTGAGGTTCCTGGTCGTCGTGGTATGGGGTCGCTTGGCATCCGTCCGGGCATAGGTCCTGCTGTTCCTGGTCGTCGAATTGAGTTTGCAGTGACCATAGGAGAAGCATTCCTCATGGCATTTTGCGGAGGTTCCGAGTATGTCGTGTCGTTAGAGTATCCTCTATGCAAAGGCGGTTGTGCATATCGGGGATCGAAAGCTTGCGGCTGTCCAGAATAACCTTGGTTGGGAGGACCCCGGGCTGAGGCGCTGTCCATGGTCATCCCCCTCGGTGGCGGTCCTCGCGCTCGCGGTCCAGTGGGGAGACCCGGACCAGCATGGCCAGAGTGGGCGGCAGGTATGGGAGGCAATCCTGGCGCATCACCCGCCATTTCATAGACGCCATTCCCTTGTGCGTACTGCGCATTTAAGTCTGGCTGGGATCGACTCCTAGAAGCCTGCTGGTAGAAGTTATCCCCTTGGGGTTGCTGGTAGGCCGCAGGAGCCATCCTCTGCACAGGAGGAGGCGACGCATTGGGCGAAAGATGGTGTTCTATTGAATCACCTCTGCGATGTCTGCTGCTCGGTTGCTGGATAGCATCAAAGTTGGGCATGTCTATCGAGTCCGCTTTGCTTTGCCTGTTACTGTTCCCGTAATAGTCATCGTACACGTCTTCCAGAGCCCCGCCGTCGTCCTGCGACAATTGAGGTTGATGTTGCGCTTGGTACTGCTGCTGCTGTGGTGGAGATGCTTGTCGAATGGCTGGTCTTTGCTCGTACTGAGGCATTGGCGGTCTTTGATCGAGCTGCTGCTGTCCATAGCTATTCGTCTTCGTTCCACCAGCTGTGGAGGGACGTGGCGGAATGTACGTGGGTGAATCCGGCCCACGGTAACCTGCAGCAGGGCCCGGCGCGGCCCACTGCTGCTGAGGATCATACCCCCGCTGTCCATCGGGTCTAGGCGCGTTTTGTGGCATGGTTCTGGACCTGTTTGGTGGGGCAAAGCCTTGCTGCGGAGGAGAGGGGCCGTTGGAATGCATCCGCTGCGGTGGGGGACGTTGCTGACCGCGCCCATGAGCCTCGTAATGCCCAGAGTCATGTCTCGTCATGTCCGCTGGGCCACCTCGGCCCATGGGCGGTCCTCTATGCTGTGGTGGTCCGGGGTGGCCACGTCCTCTGCCCTGTTGTGGCATGCCTTGCCCTACCATCTCAGGCCCCAGATTCATTAATGACATGGCTTCGTCTATAGATCCGGATTTGCCTTGTTGTGGGCGGAACGAGGGGAAAGGATTGTCCTGTGGACGTTTATGGGGCGACGCGGGGGACATGGCGGCGGGTTGTCCTCCTATGTCCAGTTAGCTAGCTCTACTGAAGCGCTCCCCCAGTCTGCAACCATGGCGAGAGAGAGAAGCGCAATTCGTCCTTTGGAATCATTCCGAAAACATCGTGCTGCACTTACTCAGCGGTCTCAACGTTCCTTGTCCTTGCTGGAGCGGAGCAGGCGCGTTTCCCCTCCCCATTGGCGGTCCTCTTGGATCTCGTCGCGGCGGCTGTTGGTACTGTCCGTCGTACATGGGCTCATGCGCGTGCTGCTGCGGTGGTCCGCGACGTTGCGAAGGTTGGCGCATCTGCCCGTTCACATCGCCATAACCGGCCTGCTGCTCATTCCCCCAGCCGGCGTCTTGTTGGTTGTAATACGGGTCATCCCATTGCTCGTAGCCTCCCTGATCGTATGCGTACTCATCGTACTGCTGATGTTGCTGACCTCCGTAACCTGCGGGCGGCCTTCCCTGCTGCGGGCCAGCCTGATCACGATATTGTTGCTGTCGCGGTTGCTGATAGCCGTCGTTCTGCTGTTGGTATGCCATGGTGTATTTGCGGCGTCGGAGCAGCCACCGGCGGGGTGCTAACAAAGCTAGCGACGTGTGGTGAGAGCGCTGAGGCGGGAACGGGCCATCAACGGCGGGCGTGCAGTACTACTTAAAGGGCAACGCGCAGGGCTGTAGGGGAAAGCTTGTCCCGGCAAAGTCGGAACGGAAGCGCGAGGAGGGATGCGCTCGGGCGCGGTCGCTAGACGCAGGGCATTTGTAAATCCGGGAGCTATGCTGTGGAGTCGTGTTCGGCGCGGTAGCAGGTGGACGTGGACGGACTTTAGACTCGAAAGGGCGCCGCTTGGCAGGGGTGGTTGGATGACGAGATTTAAATATACGAAGGGAAATACGGAGTGAGCCAGCAGCACCGTAACGCGAATGGGGGCCGAAAAAACTATTTTTACAGTCGCGCGAGTGGAAGGTGTTGTAGCAGTCCAGCAAGGCCTCCTTCAAAAGACATCTATCGGAGAAAGCGGTTGTCGAGCATACCCACCAAGAGTTTCATCCGCCACAGGGATTGCTGGGGTCTCCCGCTAGAGGTCAGAGACGACGCTGGTTTCAACTGTAACGAGCCACTCAGCGGTCCAGCCCCCCTCGAAGAACAGGCAGCTGAGGCAGGCGAATTGTGATGCCCCTCCGCCATCTCCCCCATCCTCCCGTAAATAACCATCCATTCGCGAACACTACGTCAAAGGGGTCGAGTGCGACCTGTGGAGTGGCCACAAGATGGTGATGGTAGTAGCCCTCCGTAATACCGCCGTACAAGAGGGTGTGCAAGTTTCAGCCGCGCCTGAGCTTTTACGAATTTGATCGCTTGAGGCTCCATGTGCGTGGGGAAAGTTAGAGCCTCACGAAGATCATGCACACAATCCTCACAGTTGCGATTGCGCTGATCCCAGCCCGGGGGAAAGGGTGCCGCGTGCAAGACCCGCGGCCCCGCAGTAATTCGCTGCCGAGGACCAAAAGTAGAAGACGAGTTGTAAAAGCAGGATGGCTAGAGGTCTAGTGGTAGCAGCACAAGAAGTGAGCGGCGCCCCACGTGATGTGGCGCAGGCGCTGGTCGAGTGGATGCTCGCGCTAACTCTTTCTAGTACTGACATCTTCCATCTCAGTTGGCGGATCCATCACCACTGACGACCATTTCATCACCTTGCTAAGCGACTACCGTCCACCTGACCTCACTCCGCCTCAACCCTACCGCGTATACGTCCCTTATAATCTAGAAGCACTCATCGCCACTCACCATGCCGGGCGCCAGAACATATATCAAAGCCATCGCAGGGTACAAACAACTCTCGCCTCCCATTTGAATTGGACCGCGTCTTCTAACACTTTTCCAGCGGAGCTTTTCTCTGCATAGGTGGCCCTGCACTGGTCATGTGGGTCACGCCGACCGAAGAAGAAATTTTCAAGGTAACGCAAACACGTGCACCTTTATGCCGGCCATACTAACGACATTGTAGAAGTACAACCCAGACCTACAGAAAAGGGCGCTGGCGTCGAGGGAGCAGAGGCAACAAGAATTTGATGGATTTGTGATGCAGTTGAGGGAGGCATCGAAGTCGGATAAGCCTAGTATGTCTCCGTCTCCGTATAGTTTTGCACGATCGGTTGAGGGCTGACACGACTACAGTTTGGGCGGTGCAGAAGGAGATGGATAAGAAGCGCTCAGACGATGCTGCGCAAAAGATACGGGATGATCACAACGCGTTGACGACCGAGGCGGAGAGACGACGGGCGGAGATTAGGTCGAGTGCGAAGTAAGTTGGCGTTGGTCATGGCATGTATTGTATTGTATGTTCTCTTCACTCTGCATAAACATGGACTAGTTGCATTCGGTGCGAGAAGGATTCTCCAGCAATCCTATTTTCAAGCCTCTCCTCTCCTCTCCCTCTATGATTCACGCAGCGGCCCGATTGCACTCATGGTCAATTGTAGGCGATCCGGTCGTTGGTCCGATGATGTACATCAAGTCTTTAGGATCGTCAGCACACCTTTCAGCGTCACTTGAATCTGACAGTTGCTTACCAACCCATCAAGGACCAGCAGCCCACCGCAGACGACCCTGCCATACATCCGTGTTCTTCGACATGTAGTAGTGCCTATAGCAGGACACATCAGCGACCAGACCTCATTTTCCACTACTCCAACCGTACTCACATTCCCTAAACAGAAGTTTGACGCTGCGCATTCGGACGACCAGCAAAGTCCCAATGAATCTGACTGTCTTCAACTACTCCGTAGCAGCCTTAACCCTATCATGCCCAATCGTTAGGTATCAGACCTAGCATTGACGAACGTCTGATATGTCAGTGAGCGGCGTTGTGGATGAGCAACTCAACACTCACATCATAGTACTGAAAGCAGGTCAGATATGATCCTTTCCTATGATACCCGGCAATCCTTTCACTCTCACTGAGGCCGAAGAACTCAAACTTCCTCGCTCGGTTCTCCCCCGAAGCCGCAACAGCAACGTTTGCCATTACGGCAGCAAGCAGTGAAGATGCGGAATGCATGATGCGCAAAAGTGAAGACTGCTAATACAACGAAGAAGGATAGAAGCAGATGCTCGACGTCAAAAATCTGAGAAGAATCGGCCTCCATGTATGCAGAACCGCGCCACTCCACCGCGGTGTGAGGTTCGAAGTGGGCTGAATACGGTGGGCGCGGGGTGGTTTTTACGGAAGAATGCGTCCGGTGGGTCTTTAAGATAGGTGCCATTTTAGCCAGGTGCTACGGAGGCGGTCCTTTGCTGCCAGAAGGCGTGAAGAACGCTGGCCTCGAGAAGATGGTAGGTTTTTCCTTGCTTCTTGTCCTCGGATATTCCTGCATGATACCCCAGGGCGTTCGAGTAACGACAGGGATTTAGATAGAGGATCGACTTAGATTAATGAATTGTGAAACAGGCGAGCAAGTTGGGAAGCAAGCGAACGAAACATCAGCACGAGGACTGAAGCAGGATGGAAACGAAATCAACGGATGTTCGATGGCCAGGGCGGTGTTCTAGAGAACAGATGGGGTGGAAACACTTCCCACGAGACGGAGGGTGTTGCTCCGTTGTCGTTGCGGTCAGCATCGTTATGCGCCTGCGGACGCATGTTGTGTTATGGACTTAGTGTGGAGGACACCGATTTTGGCGGAATAGCTCCGACGGAAGTCTAGTCAGGGGATTATGTATCATGTTTGCTTTTATAAGGCGATTTTGTGGGTTCCCGCTGCTAGTGTTTTCGAATGTGAAAGATGAGGATGGTGAAAGGCGACAGGCGTGACCTCGCGAAAGGCCTCGCCGCTAACACGCGCGAACCCCAGCACGTCTCGCTCCAACCCCACTGCACGTCATCCGCGACACCAGCCAGACCAAATGCCCAGCGATGAGAGAGCCCCCGTGAAGCTCTCCCTCCCTCTAGTAAGATCGAATTGTCTTATTCCAAAGTTGATAATACTGATGACGTCAGGAATTCCAGCAGGACATCTTCAAGGAGCTGCGCGAGGAAGATGAGCTGGTTATCCTCGCGCGCGGCCTCGGCCTGCTGCGCATAGTCACGAACCTCCTGCACTCGTACGACGCCGCCGGGAACAACCTTATCTTGCTCATCGGAGCCGATGAGCGCGAGAATGTGTGGATTGGCGAGGCGCTGGCCGAGCATGCGGCTGTCAGTCTGGCGCCCAAGGCCCGAGGGCTGAGTCTAGTCAATACCGATCTGATGAGCGTCGGAACGCGTGAGAAGATGTATGCGCAGGGCGGGATCTTCAGCATAACGTCGCGTATTCTCATCGTGGACTTCTTGTCCGGCCTGCTCAATCCGGAGACGGTCACGGGCGTGGTCGTGCTGCACGCGGAGAAGGTGGTGGCGACGTCGCTGGAGGCCTTCATTATACGCATATACCGGCAGAGGAACAAGACTGGATTTCTCAAGGCTTTCTCGGATAGTCCCGAACCCTTCACTATGGGCTATTCCCCGCTTACGAACATGATGAAAAACCTCTTCCTCCAGAAGCCGGCTTTGTATCCTCGATACCATGTTACTGTGGCCAAGTCGTTAGAAGGACGGAAAAAGGCAGAGGTCATTGAGCTAGAAGTACCCATGACAGATGCGATGCGGGACATTCAAAATGCCGTGCTGGAATGTGTGGAAGTCAGCATTAGTGAGCTCCGGAAGAGCAATACGGGAATTGAAATGGAAGACTGGACGCTGGATAGCGCTCTCCACAAGAACTTTGATGTCATTGTTCGACGGCAGCTCGATCCCGTATGGCATCGGACGACATTCAAGACGCGGCAAGTCGTGCGCGACCTGACGTTACTTCGGACAATATTACACGCGCTCCTTACGTACGACGCTGTGGACTTCAACAAATATTTGGATACCGTTTTAGCAGCCTCGCAGCCACCGCCGGGGTCGACCAAGCAAAACCAGTCACCTTGGTTATTCCTCGATGCGGCCGATACGATCTTCACGACCGCAAAGCGGAGAGTTTACACAGGCAAAGTCTCGAACGTCGATCTCGCAAACAAGCCCAACGCTGTACCCGATTCCCTGTCACCGGTCCTCGAAGAGTTGCCCAAGTGGGCTCAGCTGTCGGAGATCCTGCAAGAAATCGAACAGGATGCGTACTTCAATCCGACACCGCAAGACACCTCCAATGGCTCCATCTTGATCATGTGCGGCGATCAAGCTACATGCTCTCAGCTGCGAGAATATCTCCAGATCATGTACGTCAAGCAGGAAGCCGACAAGGACGCGGATACAGACGACAATGAGCCTTCTGCGAAGCTCATGATGCGCCGGAAACTCCGCAACTACCTCTCCTGGAAAGGTGACTTCACAAAGGTCAGCGCCGCGCTCTTCTCCGAGAACCAAAAAGCCATCAACGGTAGTACAGAGAATCGTGTCGAAAGCGGACGAAAGGGCGGCAAGCCTCCACCGAGCAAGCGCCGCAGGATGCGAGGCGGCGGAAATATGGGCCAACAGTCCACTCGCTCAGACAATGGCGCCGTACGAACAGCTGGCGACCGTGATGCCCACATCGCTAGTCTCATGGCGGAACTGCAACCCACCGAACTGGAGTCCATGCAAAAGGGCGAAATAGGATTCGATCCTCTGGTCAACATGGAATCTTACTACGAGCTCCTCGACATGAACTCGCTCATTGTAGTTCACCCGTACTCTGGCGATCTCGACGAGCATATCCTCGAAGAGTCAAAACCTCGGTACGTGATAATGTACGAGCCAGACTCGGCTTTCATCCGCAGAATAGAAGTATACCGCTCTTCGCACACGGACCGCACCGTTAAGGTCTTCTTCATGTACTATGGCGGCAGCGTAGAAGAACAGCGTTATCTATCCGCCGTCCGCCGCGAAAAAGACGCCTTCACTCGCCTTATCAAGGAAAGGGGGAACATGGCATTGACGATGAATCCCAACGCCAATCTCGCCCCAGAAGAATCTTTTCTCCGCACAATCAACACAAGAATCGCAGGTGGTGGCAGGTTAGCAGCTACAACGCAACCCCCTCGCGTCGTCGTCGATGTCCGCGAGTTCCGCTCCTCGCTTCCATCCCTTCTCCACGGGAAGTCCATCGTAGTAGTTCCCTGTATGCTCACGGTAGGCGACTACGTCATCACGCCCCAAATATGCATCGAGCGCAAATCCGTCCGCGATCTCATCGGCTCCTTTTCAAACGGCCGCCTCTATAATCAAGTCGAGTCCATGATGGAGCACTACAAATCCCCCATGCTACTCATCGAGTTCGACCAAAACAAATCCTTCACACTTGAACCTTTCTCCGACATCAGCGCGCCCACCACAGCCTCCGGACTAGCCGTCGCGCCAGACCTGCAAGCTAAAATCGTTATGCTCACGCTCGCCTTCCCCCGTCTAAAGATCATATGGTCCTCATCCCCCTACCAAACCGCTGAGATCTTCTCCGAGCTGAAGAGACAGCAAGATGAGCCGGATCCGTTGAAAGCAGTGCAGCTCGGTCTCGATCCGAGCATGCAGGGCGACGAGCTGCGCAATTTCAATCAGGTTACACAGGACATGTTGCGGGCGCTGCCGGGCATGAATGAGAAGGTTGTGACGACGTTGACGCTGGAGGTGGAGAGTATTATCGAGTTGGCGAATATGGAGGAGGGGGCTTTGAGGAAGTTGGTGGGGACCGATGTGGGGAGGAGGATTCATCGGTTCTTTAATCGGAGTGTGTTCGGGGAGGTGGTAGTGCCGACGTTTAGTTAGGAGATTTTGGATGTGCCAAGAGTTTGAGCCTGGGCTAAAATGGATACAGTGGTCTAGACGCGATAGATGAATGTACGAGTACCTCTTATGTGGGAAGGCATGAACAAGATGTCGAGACGGGTGATCTATGCTGTGACCATGGAATGATTAGTGGCAGACAATATGGCCTAGGTGAGCTCAGAAGGATAAGGTGTGTCGAAACATGTTTGTATTCTCCAACTAATGCAAAACCAGCCATGCACGCTCCCCAAACTCCTCTCCCATTTTCCACCACCAATCCGTCCGCCCACCAGCAAGTGGCAAGCATTTGAGCCGTCGCAGCCCCCGCCCCCACAGCGATGCGCATTCATCGCAGCCATGTCAGTCGCAGGACGGGGAAGTCGCAAAACAGCATGGCGGACCCTATCCACCATCCCTCAAATATCGTCGATATCAAGCTCCTTCTTCTCGCCGTCTTCCGAGTCGTCCGAGTCGTCGCGGTCCTCGTCGAACTCGAAGCCGATGCCCTCGTCGCCTTGGTCGCCGTACGTGTCGGTCTCGTTGATCTTTGCGTTTTCGGGGAGCTCGCCGTAGGCTTTGAGGGAGCGGGCTTCGTCGGCGGAGTACTTGAGACTGTGGGAGTGTTAGTGGGGTGTGGAGGAAGGGAGGGAAATGATACGTACATGACGTCGCCCTTTTCGTCCTGGTAGTCGCGCAGACTGAGGAGTATTATGTCGCCCTGGTTGATCCAGACCTTCTTGCGCAGCTTGCCGCGGATGTGGCCGAGTCGGCGCGTGCCATCAAAGCACTGTGCCTCTAGACGTCCGTTACCTGTATCGAAAACTCGTTAGCAGCTGTCCGACGTGAAGGGTGAGAGGGTAGATGCGATGGCGACGGCGACGGCGACGTCGTGTCCACCATGCACTCCCAACAAAACGTACCCAACATCTTGAGAACCTGAGCATACTCCTGGCCCTCCTCCTTGAACGTAAGCTCGCGCTTCTCGTTGTCGTTCTCGTTCTTGCCCCTACGCCTGTTCTTACCACCCTGTAATCACTTTGTTAGTATGGCGGGGTATGGGTGGCGGGGCACAGCGCGTGGAGCGGGACATACCTTTCCCTTATTCTTAGGCATGTTGAGTGTTGTGTGTCGGTGTGTGAGGTATGTGCGGGTGTCGGGAGGGTGAGTTTGTGTAGTGTGGAGTTTGTGGTTGTGTGAGGTTTCTGGTTGGGGGGCGTGTTAGGCTTTAAAGAGCTGGGTTTGTCTCTGGCGTTCGACTCACTGTGGGCCAGCGGGCGCCAACCAGGGTCAGCCCTACCCACTCCTGGCCTAGCGCGAATCCGGGCATCACCAAAGGTCGCTTTTTGGCACGCCCGATTAGCCAGCAACACTCCACGCCATCCACCCTCCTTACCGCCCGCGCCAAATGTCCCTCCGCATGTCCCACCACGCGACTCCCTCCTCCACCGCCACCAAAGCCGTCACCGCCCTTCTCGCCCGCTTCCATCCCAAACACTTCCGCCTCAACTACAGCCCGCAACATAAAACCTTCATCACCCACTGGATCGCAAGCGACGCGCAACACCCGCTCTGCGCCCAACGTAAACGCGAGCACGAGAACCGCAAGGAAGAGGGACTTTGGTGGCATGTCACAACCACCGTGGATTTGTCCAAGTCGAGCGTTGTGCGGAACACATGTAGGAAGCGGCTACGTAGGGCGTTCGCGGATGCGCTAAGAGAACGCGGGTTCGACGAGCGCGGGAAGCTTGTTGAGGTTGAGGCATTAGAGAAGCATTTGGGGAATTCCGGGGGGTGGTTGAAAGGGAGAGCTGATGTGGACATTGCTTTGACGGGAGGATTGAGGTTCCATGTGCTGGGGCCATTGATTCCGGCAAAGTATGTGGAGGTCAAGGAGGAGACGGGGATGGTCATTGAGGCATTGCTTGATGGTGTGAAAGAGGAGGTGGCGCAAAGACGTCGAGAGACGGGAGAGGCGAAGGCTGTTCAACCAACACAATGGAGTAAGCAGACCAAGATTCGCAAACCGCACTCTATGCCGAGGGACACTCCGGCGCTGAAGCAAGCTTCTACGCAGGTGGAGCATGGGCTTCCTGTGCTGTCCTTTTCGAATAGACGCCAGCCATCGAGAACACAACGGAGAACTGTAAACCTGGATACCTGAGAGAAGCCAAGGCCAATCGTTTTTAATCAGACGAGAGCATGGCACATACGGAAACAAAATCAAGGAGTAGGACACCACCTACTCGTCTAGTCACGGACGCCGAGCGAACCCCACCGGGCATCACATTACGACTCTGCAAAGAAGTCGGGCGAAGATGCGCGCCACCGCCGCGCGGAGGCAGAACGGCGAATCAAGTCAGGTGCTCAAACATCCGGACCCGCGACTTTCGCCTGGTCTCGAACAGATACCTACAGTCCACCTGTTGAGACCGTTTACTTCGGAACGGCACCCGGGCTCATCTCACAGACTCCAATCTGAGCACACGCGCAGGTCGGCCGTGAGTTCTCATCGGAACTGGAAGACGGTTGAGTATTACCATCGTACTTTAGGTGTTGGAGGGGAAATGTACAACACGTGTGTAGTTTACATGTAACAGATCTCACGGCCACACTTGTACCAAAACCCACAATCTGGTACAATACTTGTAGCAATAAGAATACAACAAGATGTACCATCAATTGGCAGTTAAATATTTCTATATCAATGGCGTCTAACCTGAACGACCATTATTATCATACGGTCGAAGGTTGTCGTTATTGTGTGTCGCATTGTGTGTATGCGACTCTAGAGCAGAAGACCTCCAGACCGAAGATGGGCTGCCTCAGAGCGACGGTTGAGGATGTAGTACTACATTGAATGAAGAGATGAATCATGAGCTTGGATGGACTGGCGGTATCTGGGTAGTGTTTGAGTGGATGTGTTGGTTCAACGGACAAGGCATTTAGTAAAGTGCTTCAATGCAATCTAAGCTCAAATTTTCATACCATGCCCTGAAGCGTTGATCACTGCATCCCAGCTTCCAACACCAAAGCACCGTTCATAGCTCACTCTTTTCCTCCAGCGGCCTCCGCCCCTTGGCAAACAAAATCGTCCTCCAAAGCCTGGTGCCCGCAAACTCCATGTACACCCGCTCCTTCATCTTAACGACATCAACATCGACGAGACCCGCTTCGGTAAAGAAGTTCCTAACGTGTTCGAGAGTAAAATGCGGCGTGACAATAGAAGCGTTCATCTCCTCGCGGACTTGGAGTGTCGGGTCGTCCTGATCTTTCTTGGTGTCATGATGGTGGCTATGATGGTGCTGATGATGGTGTTCATGTGCCTTGTGGTCATGGTCACTGCCGTGCTCGTGTTGATGATGATGCGCTGCATGGTTACCCTCCGTCCCTGGGATCGGGTCCCCATTCTCATCAGCCTTCATATCGCCACCTTCCAGGAAGTCGTTGATGACAATCGCACCGCCTGGTCGCAGGCGTTCTTTGAGGCTCTTCGCAGCATGCACAACATCTTCAAAGTGGTGGAACGCAAAGCCCACGGTGGCGAGATCGAAGTCCTTCCACTCCGGGACGTCGAACTCCGGAGGCGAAGGGTTGGCTTTGTCGAAGAGATCGCCGACGACAGCATTGATGGTATCCTCTGGGAGCCCTGCTACGCGGGCACGCGCGTTAAAGGTTGCTACCATATTAGGGGACAAGTCGATGCCGCGCGTAATTGTGACGTATGGGGCGTAGACCTGATCTTGTGAGCTTTGTAGTGGCATAGCGAGGGTATGCGGACTTACTCGAGATAGGAGCCCGGTTCCGCAAGCGTAGTCTAGGAGGCGTACCTCCTTTGCGTCGGAGCTAGAGCCTGTGTTCGCAAAGGGGATGCCCACCCAGTCGAGGCGGTCTCGCAGATCATCGGTGACGAGCTGATTGACTTTGGCGAACCATGGCTTCTCATCATACGCGTCGGCGATATGGCTGTATGTATTGGCATTGGCGACTATTAGAAGGGCTAGGCTCACTTACTCAAAGTACTTGCGGTTAGCTTCTGGAAGAGACATTTTGGCGTGGTTGGTTACGGTTAGCAGATTGTGAATTGATATTTGGTTGTACTTGAGATGAGACGTGAAAGAATTTGAGTTTAGTTTGGCGAGTTTTGCTGGCTTTATATGTACAAAGATAAAGCACGATGGAAGTGCACGCGGTGTCCAAGCGAAATGTCGCCGGTGGTGATGCGGAGACTTTTTTAGCCCTCCAACACTCCTATTGGCCAGGAGCGACCAACGTATTGTTACTCTTTGGATTGTCGCACCTTCTGAGGTTCTCGGAAACATTCGGAGTCACCTCATGGGTTCGTGCTCGCGATCCAAGACGGAGAGATACCGACTCTAGGCAGGCAGGTTGTTGCTTAGGCGGACTTTCAACGCTGGTGCAAAGTCTGCGATGCTGGTCAAGAAGGGTCTCCGTCTTTTACATGCGGCGCAATTTGGACCCCCAAGTTATCAAATTCCGACATTTCATCCCTCTTCTGAAGGCTGTGGCGCAATGTAACCAGCTGCAGTGTCTTCGTTTGCTCTAAGAGCTTGTTGTCGGGCCAGGCCTTCCTCTCTTTTGCGTCTTTTCCTAGCTTCGGCATCTTCCCAGTCTGCTTTGGCGAGACTCAATGCGACCTTCGGAGTGTATTGCTCATGCAACGACGCTTGGAAGCGCTTTATGCGGTCGTGATTGACATTAAAGCGCTCATTCGCAATGTTCACCAGGGTCCGGAGATACTTCTCGTTCACGAGAGCCATGTTCTGTTTCGCATCATTGTGGTATCCAACAATCGCGTCGAATGAGAAGCCCGTAGACCGTACGGCAACCATAGGGTTCATCTCCCCGCCCTTAGAGGGGCTCAAGCTCACAGCGCCGCTCTCACGGAAGCCGCTGTTGAGGGCTGCAGCGAGTACTCGTTGCGAGTCTTCTAGAGATGCTGTCAGAATATGGAGGATCTGAACAAAGGGTCAGCGTGTCTTACTCCAGGGTTATACGACCTACCATGGGTTCAAATTTCAAATGGATGAATCTACAAGAGATACCGGGGGCGCTGTCTTGGATGTCGCCCTGCTGCAAGCCGAAAATTGCGGAGTACCCCGGAGCGTCGACCAATCCCAGATCGGAAATTGGGTCGTGAGAAATGAACAGCCACGACCCTCCTCCTTTGCCCCCAGGCCCAGCGAGGGATTCTTCTTCAGGTTCGCGGTTGGTGGCGCCCGTTTTCCGCCCCTCGAGGAAGACACTGATCCTTCCAGAGCAACTGCTGGTGGTCACGAGTCCTTCGATGCGATTGATGTCGCCAATCAGGGAGCGAATGGGCGCATCAATCGAGCCCTTTGGCGAGAGGTCGTGATACTCATCCTCTGGTGCATCAAGCTGCTCCAATATCGCCCGCTTGCGCGTCTCGAACCGTGACATGACTGCAGCTTTTCAGGCGGCCGGCTTGCCGATCCTTCGGTGAAACAAACGTGAGCTCGGTGTTGGGTTCGGTGCCCGGATGATAAACGGGACGGACCGCGCCTTCTTTTTTGAAATCTGCAGGACGTCATCAAAGTTCCGGGCCGCTTGATGGTCAGTGCTCTTGGCATCTCGAAGACTCCCTTGCCACAACAATGCACCAACACCAACAAATCAGTAACCCAGCACTGCATACCAAATGGCACGGAAAGGCACCATACCTGCGGCTAAGGCGCCTTCTCGCAGCTCATCCAAGCGTGCAGCCCCGGACACCCCGAGCCGCCAGTCAAAGAGAGCAAAAGCAGCCAAGAAATCCTACGTCGAGCCAGCCTCCGAAGAAGACATCGAAAATGCAGGGTCCCCGGCTGCAGCGAGCGAAGAGGACGCAAAAGAGTCGGAGTACGACGCCGAAAGTGGAAGTGATTTGGAATCGGAACCCGAGTCTGATCACGAGGAAGCCAGCAGCGAGAACGACAGTAAGCCAACGAAGAGAGCCTCGAGGGGACGCCCTGCAGCACGGACTGTACTTCCCGTACACAGGAAGCAACGCAACGAAGATGAGCTATGGAAGACTGGGGCTAAACTCACACCCGGTACACAAGTCATCATCAAGCGCCCAAAGGCACGCGAAGCTGGAAACGTGCCATACTCCGATGATACCATCCATGCCAACACCTTGCTCTTCCTCAAGGATCTAGCCGCTCACAATGAACGCCAATGGCTTAAGGGTAGTACTTCTCCTTGCATCGTAGCTCAATTTCACGGTCATTTCCCAACCATGGTCCGTGAGGTAGGCGGTGCCACACTCGACAGCAACACCCATTCGATTCAAGTCCTCCGGCTGATGATATCGTAGCACATGACCCTGATTACCGAAACTCGCTGCAAGACTTTACCACATTCTTGGAGTGTCTTTCCGAGAAGGTCATCGAAGCTGACGACACAATTCCCGAACTCCCTGTCAAAGACATTGTAAGCACGAGACCAAAATTAGGTGATAACTGTTAACAACAATACAGATATTCCGGATCTATCGAGGTATTATTTCAGAGGAAAATAAATATACACAGTCTGACGTAACTAGACATCCGCTTCTCCAAAGATCCAACTCCTTACAAGGTGGGAAACACAAACGCGTAGTCGACAGGGGTCATCTCGCATGACTGTGTGACTGCTGCAACCGAGTTCATGCAAGTCCAGAGCTAACTGTCTCTCAGACCCACTTCTCCGCCGCATGGAGCCGGTGAGTACTGCCTCGTCTCGCTGCTGTTGTGAATACGCTCAGGTGGTGTATCATCGGGCTGCAAGCTTTACTGGCGGAGCACATCATACTACCTACCGTGTTCGAATTGACCTGCTGACGCCGTATCACTTCTTTAGCACAGGACGAAAGGGGCCTTACGCAGCTTACTACGTTCAGATTGAACCGAATGGCGGCAGTTTCGTTGGTAAGTGTGTTGCTTTCTTTCATGCACCATCCGCGGCTATGCGCACGTTCGCCTTACCATGCCGGTGCTGCCCGGTATCGCCTGGCAGACGTCGGAACACGACAGAGAGACGGACTATCTCTCCTACCCATACAAAGATACCTTGACGCGTAACGGACCTGGTATCGAAGGCTACACGCAGACTCGTTCTGAACAACGTAGCGAACAGCAATACGGCTACTATGCACGCATAGTAGCAGGCGCGCGTTTAATGGGCTTTGAAGGTGCCACAAGGACCATTCTTTCACCGTATCATAGAGACTTCGAGTCGAAGTGATGACGACTCGCCGAAGCTAGGAGTCTGGAGGAGCCGCGAGACTGCAAAACGCACACAATCGCCGTGTTAATCGACGGGCAGCAACCTCATGGAGCCTGCTCACACTTCAAGGCATTCTGCTGTGACTTCTGGTCGTTCCAGGCGACAAAGTCGGTGGACCTAGGTCTGGTTCCAGTACGATCTTCGCTGCCTTCTACTGGTACTGCCCGAAGCCATTGTTGCGTCCCTGTTGCCCTTCAGAATCTTTGTACCCAGTTGCTGTGGCCGCAGAGGATAGTAGTCCCATATGCTACAGATCTGCCTTGGTGTTCGCCGAAGTTACCTGTCATGGAACCGCAACAATCTGGAGCGAACAGCAACGCCACTAGACTGCGAAAGCGGTGTGTGACGAGCGAAACTATGCATAAGTTATTGCTTTCGGCTTCATCCATAGCCGTTATTCAGCCCGTACTGTTCGATACAAGTTCGTTCGGAGCCCCGGCGGGGTCTGAGGGAGGGCCTAGCCGTTGTTGGTTGAGGATCGCGAGTGGGCGTTCGTGAAGTCAATTCGCTAGACGTAGAGCAGTACAGCCTAGCACAAGAGTGATCACATCAGTGAGAGTGCTCTCGTGGGGGCCGAGACCTAGCCGACGCTCCGCGAAGAGTGTTTACCTGTGGGCAAATCAGGAGGCTCCTCTCCAACATGCGGAAGGGAAGCGCCCCAACTTGATCCCAGCTTCTACATTATGCGTATGAGCGAGCACGTTTCCAAGGTGCTCTCATCTTGTCGGGTGTTGAGCGCACGACTGTGGTGCATCTGCAGTTTCGCACGCAGGTCGTGTCTGCGAGCGCCCGATGCGTCTACTTCCTTTTGGAGACCGCAGAAGGTATCGCGAGACGCACAGCATCAAGCTTTCGACTTGAAACATTTCCGAGTGGCTGCCACTGTATGCTGTCGCGGTGCGTTTCCATGCTCAGGGCCGAGCAGACAGGAGTCGCGCGGCAGCGCTCCTCTCACACGACAAACCCGTCACCATCCGGGCTATCGCAGGATCTAGCTTCTGATCTCGACCGCCATCTCTCGATCGCCATCTCTCGACCGCCATCTCTCGACCTTGCATGGTTATGAAGAATTCGCTAACGGTCCGTAGGTGGAGGTCTTTGGCAGCCGGAGGCGACGGCACTCAGCGCCTTGAGACGCGACATCGACGGGAAGCCGCATAAGCTCAAGCGAGTGTTGACCAATATGGGTATTCGCAAGGCCTTCTTAGGGAGCGTTCCGGACGACGAGCAGAAAGCTGTAAAAGCTTTCGTCAATCAGTCTAGCAATCGGTCAACTGCGCTCAAGAAGCATCCGAAGGTGAGTGGAGCGTTCTCCTAATAGTACAACACATACCCCCTTCTCCATCAGTCAGTTCGACGGACGTAAAGCGACCGTCGGCGCGCAGGCCAGCGGGGCGTCGTGTTACACCGCGTCGTCGCGAGACGATGCAATGGAGGCAGTCGCAACCACCATGGATGGCAACGCTAAAGCTTCTCTACGCGTGGGTGAAATGACTTCTCCACGATGAAGAGAATTTTACAGCCAAATCATGGCGATGTGCAGAGTCGAGGTGGTGCACTCCCTTGCCACCGAACAAGCCTGCACCAATTGCCCAAGGGAGCACGGATAGACCCTGGTGCCTTCATCAAGGGTTGCAATCATCAGCACCAACAGGAACACGACATTCACATTCGACTAGACAAGACCAACACTAGGCAAGGCGTTTCCACTCCCGTTTTGCCTTGCATTGATTCATTTAAACCAGTCGCGAGCACAAAGCATCTCTGCGACTACGAAATCTGTTTGTGGCACAGTAGTCTTGAGCAAGAGGAGTGGCAGCGCTCCCTCCGGCGATCGGTGAAGCCGGCTGATTCTTCCTGCGACGTGTTACCAACATCAACGCCGCGTACCAGCATTCCTCGATGCCGTCTTTGCGGAATGTGGGGTCTTCACACAGGGCAGACAGGGCAGACGCTCAACAATTTTTCTCACGGGGTGTCTAGTCTCCCGGCGAGACTGCACCCGTCTTTGCCGCTCAAGTCAGACCGAGGAGGGAGTTTGCTGACAAGAGCTATGCATAGGGCTATGCCGGCGACCACAAGGACATCGAACTCCTTCGACTTAGAAGCTTCACCATGGGTACCAAGCTGTCGGACGAAGAAGTCGTCGGAGGCGGCTTGGAGCGAATAGCTGAGCTGATTGCTTGCATGGTCCCGTTTGTAAGTGTAGCTCCCCTTGCTGCTCGCGATCACGGTCCACCATGGTTCACGCCAGATGGCACAACCGGCGGTGTCGACGCCTGAGTAGCCGGACTAGGACACGCGAACTCTGAGCGCTATCCTGGGGTTCGGGTTGTCCCGGTCGCGGCCATGAACAGCAGTGGTCTGGTGATGTCAACGGGCGCGGGCGAAGCACCTGGGAAGATGGTCCAATGGATGCAGGAGCAATGCCTCTGTCTCGAGACGGTCGCTCCCAAACACAAAGGGCGGCCACTGTATGCGCTGGCACTGCAGGCGCAAGGAGCCGAGGTGCATCGACTGTGGTTGCGGCGTGGTGAAGGGCGTTGCAGAGGAGCAGGCTAACGCTTTGTCATAGGTGCGATATCTCAACAGCGTCGTCATGCCAGACGAGCAGTCGTCGGATTCAGAGTCGAGTGGCGACGACGAAGACGAAGCCGGCAGCAGCGGCGAGGATAGCGCTGGTGTGGGCGAAAGCAACACCTGATGGCAAGGGAGTCGGATGCCCGTGTGCGGCGAAGCAGGCTCGCCGTCATCCGCACGACACGAACCACGGATGGCATTGGTGGAGCGCCGGTTGCGGGCGCTGCGCGCGGCCGAATCGGGCGGCAATAGACGCTGCGGACAGGGGTGGCTGCGGTGGGTCGTGGCGCTGGTTGGGTCGGCAGGCGAGTCAATTAAAATCTCTTGCATTAGCGCCGCATGAGCACATGGTCACGTGAACGGGATCTGCTAGCGGCGGGGCCAGCGGGCAGAGCCCAGATCAGAACATGGCGCCAGAAACGAAAGGGGGCAGGGATGCGCCGTGGCCCCAAGACCCCGGCCCTCAAGTCAAACACGACGGCCCGCCTTTCTCTAGCCGCTGCTCGCGTACCGTCCATGGCCGGGGTCGTGCTAGGGCGGCGTTCACCAGACACACACATACACACACACACACGCGCACGCACACGCACCCGCACACGCACACGCATTTCCCTCCTTTGTTGCTCCGGCGCCAGGCGGGCATGCGCCGATGACCCCGAGAAGGCCATCGACGATGCGCCCATGGCCTCAGCCAGGCGGCTCGCCAGTCCGCCCCGTTGCGCTCCGCTGCCTCGCTCCGCTGTCACCCCGGTCCTGTATGTCACAGCAGGCCGCGACGGCCCGGGGCGCAAGTCGTTCAGGCGCATGGGTGCCTCTCTCGCCTGCCTAACAAGGCCCGCAGAAGGCTGTCTGCATCTCAAGGAGCCGGCTCGACACTGTCGTCGCCGGCGTGCCCAACGCGCATCTCGGCGCTGCACCGGTGCGTTCCGCCTGTCGCGCTGAAGTTGGGCCTTCGGTCAGCCCTCAGCTATCGTCACCTTGCGCCAGCTGCCCAAGCGACCAAGGCGGCTGCACCATCGACATCAGATCCGGTTCCGTAACCCGTAACCGGCCGCCCCATCAGCCGCTCGAGCTTCTCGCACTTTACACGCAACGGCATGCCATATCTAGAACAGCGGTGTGTATGCCCTAATTTGGCGCTTTTCGCCTTCTGTCCTCATCCTCTGCACGCACACCGATCGTTGTCCGGATTACCCATTGTTAGCCAATCAGCTCTCACTATTCTCTGCCTTTTGGCAGCATGACCGGCAGAGGCAGCATCGCTCCAAACCCTGACTTGCGGTGAGACCTATGCCTTTAAAATGTTGGCTCATCATCTTCACAATCTCTGGTTTTCCCCAGATCGTATCTGCTGCATCTTGGCCCTGCGATTGGGGCCGCGCTTAATCCAAGTTGTGCAACGCTGCTGGGGGCCAGTAGGAGAATATAGCCTTGCTGACATGGAGGCGGGGAATCCTGTCAAGAGGGTCAGCAACCCTTCGCCCGGCCGGCATGATTGTGCCGCCGTGAAGTCGTCGTAGAGTGCACGACGGCAGGGCGCCCATCCTGGCGCGTATGATCAAAAGACCGCCTGCGCTGCGGCCTTGCGGCGAGGACCTCTATATGAAGATGCAACACAACGCAGAGCCAAGGGCAAGCGCGGCATCACAAGACCACGGCCGCGTCCACTTCATCAACGCCATCCTGCGCAGCGCTCGCATCGTACGCGATCGGTGAGTAGCTCTGCAGCCAGTCGGCCGCCCGTTGTTGGCGCGAGGATTCGACGATGTTGAGCTAGCGTTCGGCTTCACGGTGATGGTGGCACAGAAGCCATGTATGTCCAATTGCTGCTGCAGAATCTGCCGGGTCAGTCACCACTAGCAGCACCAGTCGAACTTGGACGCTGCCTGCGCGAATCCTCCGCCTCGTTCAATCTCGCGTTCGCCCACGGCCCATTCCACCCCAGCGCGCCAAAGCGCCGCGGTGACACAAAACATGGGTGATCTGACCTCCTGCTACAGAAACGGCAATTGCGAAGCTCGTACAGACTCCACAATTACTTGTCTTCGTCCCGGCCCGTGATCTCGTGCGAACCTGCAGTTTCATCTCTTAGTTCCCGGGGGGGCGCCCGTGAACGAATCTGTATCAGGTACGGACGGCCGTGTACATTGAGGGCTCCGTGTCGCGAAATGTTGCTGCCATCCGCTTGGCTGGATAAACAGCGGCTGGCAATCTGGCGATCAGGCCGGATGCTGCTTCCCCACAACGATGCAAGGCGCTGCCGGTGCACATGTGGGTGGTGTTGACTCCCGGCGTGGAGGACGGGTCACGGCGGATCGTCGGGAAGGCGCTGACAGGTGTTAATCTGTGGACCGTGGCCGGCGTTGTCTCGTCGTCTGGGCTTCACAGCAGCTGCACACCCATCCGGACCGGCTCGTGATGCTCTCGGGTGGCAGTCAATCAACCACGCGCAGGCTGCCATGTGCGATTGGTTGCACACCCAGTCCGGTCAATACAGCAAGTGCAGTGCAGTGGTGAGGACGAGGGCTGACCGGTGCCAGCGCGTCTTGTGACCTCAAGAACAGGCCATTTTCCCCCTTCGTCTCTGAAGCATCGCCGGGATGGCGATTTACCCGTGCTCGCAGCGCTCATGCAAGGAACACGGACATGGCACTACGACGACAGCAAGAACGTCATGTCGTAGGCACAAATCAAGTGGGCGCCGAGGCTGGCCGTTCTATCACAGTGTCACCGGGTACGCGAGAGGGTGAATCAGCGGGCCGTCAGCTGCATTTGCCGCAGTATGCTCTCTACGCTAGAGTGCGACGCGAATAGACATGCAGCAGCGCTCACTCGTGGGCGAACAACGACTGGGGTTTCAAGACGTCTTTTGCGTCCCGCCGATCCCGCTAGTCAAACCTTGCGCTGGGATCCAAGGCCAAGTCAACGGCGAGGCGAGAGGTGGTGTTTCGCCATGGTCCACCGGCCACAGTGCATCCATTCCGCACTGCTCCGCGCGGTCGTCAGCTGCGGGATGGCCAACGCCATCACATCCTAGAGCATATCTAAAGCTGCTGTCTATCTGCCTCGCGGCGCCGGCGTGAAAAAGAGCGCCGGCGAATCCAGTGCTCGACGAGTCGGCCTGTCATGGATGGCTCTTAGCAAGCCGGCTCCGGCACCAGCTCGGAGGCTCTCGAGCTAGCCAACGGCGGATGGCAGGTTTCGACAATGATTCGAGAAGAACCGGCTCGTCACAGGTCACACCCCCAGCTCGGAACCATGGCAGTGCAAGGGGCGGGCAGTTTCTGCAAACACTGGACCAGGGCAGTCCTGCTGCGTTTGCGCGTGGGTTGCAAGGGCGCGCGCTCGACTATTGCTTTTCGCGGAACGCTGCCCCGCTGACGAAAGCATTGCCTGATGTCGGCGAGTCACGACGACAAAGCTCACCTCGACTCGCTCCCTAAGCTAGCCGACAGACGCGCACGTCAGTGGCCGGTGTTGCACACCAACACGGCGCTGGCGCGGAGAAGAAATAGGACGGGTGTTGCAACGACGGGGCTGCGCACGAGCAGACAGCCCTATGAGCCCTCTGCCCCCCCCCTGCGGGCCATGCCACCCGCAGCCCAGGATGTGGGATGGGTTGGCGCTGGTTGGACTCGGAGCGTTGCTGCTCATCTCGTCTGCCGGGATGGCCCACGCTACCGCTGGAAGACGGCGACGGAAATGCGAGCACTGTTGCAGGCAAGTTGCATCCGCGCGCCCGTGGTTGGGCCCTGGGCGCACGCGACGTCGCAGCAGCGGACCGGTCGCACGCTGTGTTAGACGACGACGACGACGACGACGACGACGACGACTGCACGGCTGCAGGCGAGGGTGCTTGGGTGGGACGGGAGGCGCGCGGCGGGGCGAAGTGAGGGTGTCGGGAGGATGAGGATGGGGTGAATTAATCAGAGTGTATTGCAGGCTCTTTTAAAGTGGTGGCAGCACTGGCAGCGATCGCACACGCGAGGCCTGCAGGCGGCAGTATCCGCGCAGCACCACCCGGGCGTGCTTGGCGGGCGCTGGGTGATGTCCAGGCTGACTCCTCGGCCCGCCTCAGACGCCATCGCCGCATCGCGCTCGCTCGCTGGCATCCTCGTCGCCCGCACTCTGACGGGCGCGCGCACCCAATCTGCCAGGCGGTCCGAATGGGGCCGCGTGCCGGTGCGTCTCGTCTGGCGGCTGGCGTCTGCCGCCGGCCAGCGCGCCCGCCATATCAGACGAGCTGCCGTGCGGCGCGGCGTGCCACCTCGCACAAAGGCAGCGTCTCGTGTCGGGCACGTTTTGGGGCTCGCGGCTATCCTCGCGTCCCTGTCGCCTTGCCGCGCCCCCCCTCTCCACTTGCGGCCCTCGAGCTGCGAGGGCGCGCCGCAGCACAGCGCGCTAGCGACGGGCCCGACACGGCTGGGTCCTCGATCCGCCCAAGCAGCGCCAGCAGCAGGGGGGCCCGGCCGCCCACCGAGCGCGCGCAGATTCGGGGGGCAGTTCGGGCGTGAAATAGTAAAGTGTGGCCTCCCGCCCCAACCTGAACCTCCCCTTCGCTTTCGTTCGTTTCCAGTGAGCTGGGTCGCGAGCGCTTCTCTACCCGCGCCTCTTCTCCACGCCTTCGAGAACACCGCACCGCACCGCACCCTACCGCGCCGTCACTCCACTCCAGTCCACTTCACCGCGCAAACCTCGCCGCCCCCGTCATCCTCCGCCCGCATCCTCTCGTCGCGCCAAACGTGTTGCCGCCGCCGCCGCCGCCGCCGCCGCCGCCCATCGCCTGTCCCGATCCTTGGCCTGCAAATCTGGCTGCCATTGCACTGCCTCTGCTGACCTGCAGCCGTCCTGTCGGCCCGCACCACAGTATTGTACTACCACCTCTCCCCACAGCGCCCTAGAACATCATCCGCACCACCATTGCGCTCGAGGCTGTCTGCTGCCACCCCTGGTTCATGCTAGGCCTGTAGCGACCACCCCACCCGGCTGGACCTTTAATACATCCCAACTCCCTCGCCATGTTTCCTCACCAGGGCGGCCACGGCCATCTTCCTCCACATTGGCAGCCGCCGACCGCGCAGCACCCTGCCAACGGCGCCTATCCTCCACCGCCGCCTCATGTAAGTGATCATGTGTGCTCACTACTAAGCATGCTCCTCCCATCCCATCTGATCACATATGCTGACCGCGCCCTCCAAGATCACTTCTTCACACCCTCCTCCGCAAGATCCTCGACCCGACATGGCGGCCCACCAGCATCCGTCACATCAACAGCCATACCGGCTACCGGGCCCTCAAGAGTGGTCGCGAGGTCCTCCACCCCACGATCCATATCGACAACAGCCACCGCCTCCGCCCAACTACATGGCTCAGCACCACCAGCCGCCAGCTCCCCGACAGAGGACCGCCATTGCCTGCAGGTACTGCCGACGACGCAAGGTGAATAGCTTCTCTAGCATGCACAGCACCTTCTAACATGAGAACAGATCCGATGCTCGGGCTTCGAGGCTACCGATGACGGCCGCTGCGGAAACTGCATGAGATTCAATCAGGACTGCATCTTCACGCCTGTTTCCGCACAGACGCAGGCTTTCGTTCCCGCGCATACCGTCTGGCGTGGAGTGGGAAACCCTCCTCCAATGTATGGTGCCTACGGACAGCCGCTTCCGCCAGCGAGCCATGCGGATGCATATGGTCAACCGCCTCGGCAGCAGGCTTATTTGCCGAGCCCTACAGGCGCGCCAGGTCCGTCCCAAGCTCATTATGCCTACAGTCCATCTGCTACCCCATACGATGAGGCTGGCCGTGACTCGCTGAATGGCAGGAAGAGGCCTTTTACCGAGCCTCACACTCCCACTTTGCCTCCGCCACAGCCTGGCTCAGCGTCGCGGCTGCCTCATCGAGGCGCTGGACAAGACTATATGTTTCCAGAAACGTCGTCTCTAACTAGCGCTGCGTCTCCAGCCGGTTCGTCTGCATCTTATTCAAGTGCTCCTCCTCCCGGCGCCCAAGGCTATTACGGCTCTCAGCCTCCCCGCCAAACCTCTCCACAGGGCCCCTATCCGTACGAGCAGAGCCGCACATCTTCTTCACCACACACGCAAGGCCCGGCCACCCCCGGCGCTACTCCGTACTACCCGGCGCCCGCCCAGGCCAATGGCGCCCTGCAACCGCCCCCACCTCGCAGCGACGGCACCACACCTCCACCGACATCGCAGTCTTCGAGCCGGCCGAGTATGCGCATCAATGACCTTGTGAGCAACGATGGACCTACGCGGAGCTCGACCGACTCCAACATGCTGAGCATGCTCAACCGCCGTCCCATGTAAATCGATCATGGGCGTTAGCGAGGATGAGCTCTAGAGCCGGTTCTCTGCAAGAGCTAGTCCAGGCGACAACCTGCCTAAGTGGTCGTTCGCTGCTTTCCTGTATAATGTCCAATTTCCTTTCCGCAACATCATCCTCGAGGAGAATGCCACGTGAATGGCAGCGACGGTGCATTGGGTGGCCTTTTGCTTCCCTGATAGCGTTTGAGGGTATGCCGATTTTCTCTGTCTCTTCATACTACATCTACAATCCTCCAAATCGACTGTCTCCCCGTCTCTTTTTTCTATCGACGATCCCGCATGGACGGTGAGCGGTTCAGTGATTTCTTCCGGATACTGCTCCGGTCGCGCACGACATATTTTGGCATCCCGAGTGCACTAGCTCCCGTCAGCCGAGCCGACCGCGACCTTGGTTTGCCACATACACCGAGCAAGCATCGAAGTACCACCCGCCTAATGGAGGAATTTGTGGAGGAGGAGGTTGTGTCATCACTTTTTGCGCGGGTCTGGAATTCTGAAAGCTTCGAGCAAGGTGTCGTTTGGTGGTAAGCGCTGCAATTATTCGGGTGGTCTTTACTTTTTATTACCAAAACGGAATCTAGAAATGGGTGAGGGAAAGGGGTTTGGTGGTCTATTACGCATCTTCATTGATGGCGGTGGTCTTTTGTGCCGACATCGTAGCATTCTGCGAAAGTGGCAGCGTTTGCTACTACTACCTTTCCTTTGGTCTTGTTTTGCACATGTGCTCCTTTTGTTTGCGTGGGTGGGGGTCTGTCAAATTTGAACTGTCATTTTCGGAAGCTCGAGAGGAGAGTAGAGAATGTTTTTGTTGTTTGGGCACTTTGTTATGGTTTTGTTTTTTGTGGCTGGCTGCTTGTGAGATTTTTTGGTATTTGCTTTTTGCTATTTGCATTTGAGTCGAATGGTATATCATATCTACTCATGATCTCAGATATTGTGGATGTGACGTGGCTAATCACCTCGGGAGAGTAGCACATGTCAGTGTTGTCCAAGCGGACTAAGGGATTCAAGTTCAGCTCATAACGTTTGTGGCTATTGTACTGATCTTGATTGGAATATGCGATGCTACATGGTCGACCTGAGAGGATTGGCTTCAGCAAATCATTGGATGACATTCCAGGATGCCACATGTCATCGGGATCCTGTCAATCGTCGATCAAGTAAACAGGCCTGAGTGACATGTACGCTTGCGACCCAGCAAGGTCAAACTGACAACTGGCAACCACGTGCTGTCACCCAAACCTGTCATCCTGCACAGTCTACACACCGCCCTGTAAAACTCGAGTCCTTTGTCACAAGCGTTCGGACACGGACTTAGGACCCCCTACCCGAAAGACCGGCTTACAGCGGGGGAGCTCCGCATGTACGGAATCCCGCTACCGCTCCCGCACGCGCCGCGTCATTGGGCGATGCGGTACGGCCCACTGGCACTCCTTCTGCAATTAGCGTAGCTAGTGGGAGGTGGGTGCCGCGGTTGGGCTGCTGCTATATTTGTCTGTGCTGGAGGGTGTTGGATTGGGCTGTCGCGTAGCGGGGCGCAGTGTGTGCGCGGGCGGGACCGCGGGTGTCAGATGGTGTGAAACATTGGGATGGGCTCGTGGTGGCTGTGGGCGCGGATTTGAATCAGGGGGTGAGAGGGGGTTCGCCCGGCATGTGAGGGTGTTGAAGCGAGAAGTGACGGCGGTAGCGAAGCGAGGGAGCTGACGGCGGTTTGGTGTAGCGAGGGAGGTGTTGCGTGTGTAATTGGGGAGGGGGATTGGCGTGGCGGACGAAGTGTACCGTGGATGAACATTGCAGTAGCGGTGCAAGTCGCGGGTCGGCAGGCGGGCAAGAGCCGGTGTCTTTTATTAGAGCATTTGACGTCGGGGCTAATCGATGGGGCTATCTGGTAGTAGATTTAGTTCATCAACTTGTGTACGTGAGGGGCGGGATTCGAAGACTGGCACGTGGAAACGAAAAAGCTATCTAGTGCTGCTTACCGAGTACATGCGACGGCATGTGAGTCTCTCGATGGATGATGAGTCCTCCCGTCTCGCGGCTGCGAGGTTTGTATGGTGTAGATGAGCTGAATGGGATGTGATTCTAGCGTTTTCAAGCGCGACGCAAAAGACGGGTGCCAATAAGAGAAGGGCTGCTTCTACTCCTAGGGAGGAGGGGACGTATGTTGTGTATCTTGTTCCTGGGTGATTACTGGGTAGTTGGTTATAAAATCGTTTTCTGACTTTAGAGAGGAAGCGTTTTTGGTTGCGAGATGGTGCTGAGATGGAGGTAGAATTATGAGAACTCGTTTAGACACTTGTTCAGTTACATATGTATAAGAAGAATTGCGGCTACCTCCATCCAGTCCAGTGCAAGTAACACTTTGTTAATTGAAGTTATGGTACGAAGTCGGTGAAGCTCAGCCGAGAGAGTCTTGGCAGCTGTTGTCTCGTGCTAGAGTCGCATTGTTTGCAACCGCAACGCAGTTCGTTCCCTCAGATATGGGTGATGCAGATATAGGATTGTGGCATTTGTATCGACCGATACTGCGCAAAGGTTGTGAACTTGTAGCAGATCAGCGGGGGTGGAGACATCGGAGGGGGAAATGCCAAATGGAAATGGAATCGGGGATGGTGTCAGGAAGGGAGGCGAGAATAAGACACGCCTAAATACAGGCTGCTACGTTGATACTTGACGATACCACACACTGAGTGCAATATTGGGCTCTTGATCTCACATAACCGACTCATGCAGAACTGTTGTTCACATTGAAGTGTCGAGGGCCGAGCTAAACCGACGTCTCCGTAAATATTTAGAAAAACAAAACTTCCACGAATCACAACATCACCACGTATTCTTCCACTTTTGCAAGCATTCCCATGCATCTTCTCCCTCAATCACCCCTTAAATAACCCCTTAATACCTCTCCACGTGATCCCGCTCAAGCCGTGGAGCCCCGCACATCCTTGGCGATACCCCACCAGACCCTTCCAGCTCCATCACCTACGTCATCCGCGACGTCGGTCTGACCGCGTAACGCGCAACCGCCCAGCCTGAGTATTAAATCATGACGAGCTCCGCCTCCTCTGCCTCCACCAACGCACTCGACCTCATCCACTCCTACTACTCTTCCAAACCCAATTTCAACGACCGTATCGGACAAGAACAACCGCCAAACCTTCCCACAGACCAGCTCGAACGTTTAGGCCTCGACGACAAGCAGAAGAACAACAAGTTCTTGAAGAGTTATTTCTCGGGAGAACAGAAAGCCAAACGTTCTAAGATGCCTGTTCACCCCACTGAGGAGAATGCTACTGGCAGTACGTGTACCGACTACGGTCTTTGTGTTGTGTACGGCATGCAGTCGCTGACAGTGTGGGACTAGACATCACCGACCAGGTAGCCAAGGAGTCCAAGGACTCGAACGCGTCATCCCATGAGCTTCATGATAAGGACACCGGCGCAAAGTCTGGTGGCTCTTTAAGCGCGGCTGCGGCTCACAAGTCGGCTCCGGTATGTTTGAAGTATTGCAATGTCTGGTCGGTGTACGGAGGCTAATGGTTGACAGGGACCTGTCATTGCGGAGAACATTGGCGAGCCCGCGAGCAAGGAGGAACTTAAGAAGAGGACTGAGGAGTTGAACAAATAAGTGATTTGAAGGAAAGCGGACCGCACGGGAAAGAACGCTTGAAGACCGAGCACGAATGTGCATATACGAGGCGGATGGTGAAGCGATATGTAGTCAGACGGACATATTGTGGCAACACGACATATCGAAACAATTCAACGATTACATGAGAGTCTCTGTCCTGGTCATGTCTCATGTTCTTCTAAATATCTTCAACATCTAGTCGTCACGCGATCGGCTACCGGTTATCGTAGACGTCTCTTAAGACTACGTAAGTGTCATATGTACGTACCACTTGTGACATGCAACAATGAAGACTAAAAACGGCATGGTGCTCAATGACATGTTGAAACAGTGTAATGACCGAATGCAAACATTGGAAACGACTTCAGCGTTACCATGGTCTCATCCTACCACTTATGTTCCCACCTCAAGTTCAACAAACCTTTCCATACCAGTAGCCACACACAAATCCAAATACAAACCCAAACACCACTGCCCCGATCGCAAGCGCAATCGCCAACGCCTCATCAGTGCCTTCGGTACCGTGAGAACTCGTCACCCCATCGGTGGGCTCTTCGCCGGGGCGGTCCTGCGTACATATGATTAGCCGGACTGTTTCCATATCCGCTTATGTACAATCCCAAATGTCCTCAAAGGAGGCAGCAGCGTGTTCGAGAAAGACCTGCCCGATTCTGCAGCCACGTAACCTGCGCCCGCGAAAATGGTCGGTCTTCTTCTGACTCCAAGAGTGTGCTCGCGTCATCCCGTGTTTGTGCATCATGGCGTGTATCTTCGGCTCGTGAAGGGGGGAAAGGGGGGGAGTGCCCGCGTATGTCGGTTTGCTGGTGCTGAGTAGATGGGTTGTTGGTATTCGCTGAGAACATGGAACCGTATTTGGTGACGGAACGAAGGGATTCTTCGAGAGGAGATAGTTGGGAACGATTGTTGCCATTGCTTGAGTCCGAGGAGGTGTCGGAAATATTGACGGTTGGCATTTTGGAAGTGTGTGCTTGAAGATATGGATGTGGTGGGTGGGTATGAATGCAACGAGTGATTGAACGTGATGAATCAGTCCGAGTGTTGATAAGCGGGTAAGATGCAGTGGACAATGGCAGCTCTGGCGAAATTATAAGTCTGGGGGTTGCGGTGCCCTTTGTAGGTACACATGTGGTTTGCACCGACTCTCCTTGTGTGTTTCTTTCCCAGTCCGCCTGCCTTGGATGTACATGTAGAAGGAGCATCGGGAACAGTCTTATATGCACTATCTGTATCTAGACACGCTGTACAGTAGCTTCGCGAAAACGATGTCGGACCTGCAGGAATAATATTGCAGCTTCCGCAACGACATGAGATTTGATCGACAGATGTCCGACTGAATCCCTCATACTAAGCAGGCCATCTGATACGATGCCACATAACACGACTCCTAGAACACCGCCAGAAGCTCAGTTGCTAGAGCATAGTAAAGTCCACAGCACAACTAGTACTTCACCACTTCCCTAAAGCACACCTCAACCGTCCATTTACCACCCATCTTTTTCTGGACCTTCTCCCGGACCTCACCCCACCACACCTCCCTCTGCGGTACTGGCGTCCCAATGAGCACCGTCGGTTTGCAATTCTCCCTCATCGGTCCCATACCCCGCCACCAGAACTCTAGACTCGTCCACTCCAAGCCGCTGTCGTCTAGGACATGCACAACACCATGTCGTTTCTTCTTGATCGCGGCGGTAAGGCTAGTCTCGTGCGGAAGGATGGGCAGCGTATATACGCCATGGTAAATCCGATGATCGATCACCTCGATGGAAAGGGTGAGTGCGGGGACCTGGAATTGGATGTAGATACGCAGCGCGCGGATGGCATCGGCCCAGCCTGCATTATCCGATTCTGAAGAGAGGATACAGAGTGTGAGTGTATGTTTGTTAATTGTGGTACCGGCATTGTAGCGATGCGCCACTTCCACTCCGTGGACAGTAATCGAGTGCAGCTCAAGGATATCGTGGATGGCGCTGAAATGCGTGCTAGATGGTGAAAGCACTTTCGGAATGTTATTGAGCGAGGTCTGCACAGGGAGGACGGGGAGGAGTGGCCAACCCTGGCGATATGGGAGACGGTCGTCGATGTCGATAACCTTGTTTCTGGAACCTGAGAATGCAGATGATTAGCGTGTTAAGCTGCGTCCGGAGGATTGGGGAGCAGTACCACCGACGTCCACATCGCCATCGACTTTGGCATTGTCCACACCTTGCTCCTTCTTACTCGGCTTGACTCCTACCTTCGCGCCCACTCTTGCGTCATCCATATCCGCAACAGAAACGACAGCATCGCTATTGTGATCGTTCGCCTTAGCCATTGCGTGGGACTTTTGACCTTGTTGTGGTATGAACAGTGGAGCGTAGATTTATCGAAGCGGAATGTGTTTGCAGCAGTGGGGCAAACACAGTTTATGGCATGCTGGACTTCAGTGGTGAAAGACCGTCACGAAGGAAGTTTGAGCAGAAACACCAAGAACTAAGAAACCGCGTTGTTGGGGAGACCAACGGAAGCAGAATTGAACGGGTGCATAATCATGGTATGCAGGCTCCCGACAACACACCGCCAGATGCACAAGCCCACGAGCAGTCCACTTCACTTCCAACGCATACTTTCTCGGCCTTTGCCGTTTCGAAACTTCGCCAAATGAACTTCTCGACAACGAGACATGTGAGGCGAAGAGTTTGCAGTGTTTTAAGCACAGTCGCCGCCCCGAAAACCCGTATTACATGCCCGGCGCCAACCAATAATGCTAAGCAATGCACGAAAGAATACCAACCAATGCACCTTGCTCAATACCCAAAGCTCTCCGTATGAAGATATATACCCTGCGCACCCGTTCCCTTATGTACCGCTCGCTCGTCGCTCAGTGAGCAGACATCCTGCTTCACATCTGATACCAAGCCCTGCGGTCCACATACCACGACGGCAGACTCGCCCAGCGCTTGCTCTAAGGACCTTCGGATAATGTCTTTGGGGTTCGGACGGCCCGAGTAGACTAGTATCGAAGGATCGAGCAAGGGCTTTGGTTGGGCACTTGATGGTGCAGAAGATACTTGCGACCGTTGTCGGGCGGCAGATTGTTGGGATTGCTTTGGACCGCAACAGCAGCTGGGTCGGATAGCGTCGGGTGATGTCTCGTCGATCGTGGCCTTGCAAGAGCATGAACCGTCTGGGCTGCATGCAGAGACTTCGTCTCTTGACGATGAAGAACTCGCTCTTACTTCCTCGACCTCTTCCTGCGTGTCGTCGAGCTTGGCCTTTTCATCCAAAGAGAAGATCCGGCCTCGTATTTCGACTGCCCCATGCAGGGGTTCCTGGGGTCTATTTCGCACGATGTCGAGATTCGGCGCTGTCACGGTCGACAAGAGGGTCTTGTGCTCTTCAGTGAATGACTCATCACAGGTAACATAGATAGTAAGCTCGAGCTTGATGTCCCTCAGCTTCTCCTGCAGTGATTTGAACGAAGCGCAAACGGAAGAGAGCTGCTCCGAAAACCACCCCAGTTGTCCCCGACTCTTAACGATCCACACGAAACGCACATGTCGAGTAACAGCACCTTGAGGTTGCCTGAAAAAGAAAGGAGAATGTCCTGGGGACGCCGCCGCCATGTCATTCCAGCCCTGCAGGATATCCCGAAGCAATGGCACAGTATAGGTAGCGCCGGTGCTACCCGCAAGAAGCACCACGCTATCAAATTGACGCAAGGGTCGATGACATCCGTACGGGCCCTCGATAGTAACAGTCTTGGCGCATGATTGATCTGATGCGGGGAGGCCGTGGGTTTTCTCGGCGTGTCTGAAGAAGCGTCTAGTCCCCCCAGTTTCAGCCTTAACCAGGAACACCATTCTGCCGTCTTCGGGGATCGACGCGATCGTGAACGGGTGGCTCTGCAGGGGAAGGAGCGAGTGACAAGATAGGAATACGTGTTGTCCTGGCGCCCAACTTATGGGCGGACTCTTGATGACGATGCGTGTCGTGTTGTGCGGCAGTGGTGTAAATTCAGCCTTGCATGCCCAGAGTCTTGACGTTTGACCGTTTCTTTTTTGTTGCGGGTGGAAGATGGACAGGTTCGCGTACAGCACTCGCAATACGCGGACAACGCGATCAAACCAGAAGATGCCCACTGGGAACCAAATATAGCTGTGCACCTCCGCCGGGGTATGGATATAGATGAAACCAACCATGACCGCAAAAGAAACAAGATGTTGTAAAACGAATAGCTCGTAGCACCATCCTCGAACCGGAGTCATAGAGCTGAAGACGATCCAGACCAGCATCGCCCAAGCTACAACTCCCTTCCACACAAGAGTATTTTCCTTGAGTTGGGTCCCAATATAGTCGAACGGCGCCCAGTCCGCGAAGAAATAGCCCATGTGGATCGTGGCGGTCAGGAGCATGCATCTGGCGCACCATCGGTGGATCCAGTTGAGCCTTTCGTAGCTGATCCCGGTCAGATATCCAATTATGTTGTTCTTGCCGGCAAGGAGGAATATGAGTGGTAGCTGGCCGATCGTTACGAATCCACTGCGGTACCCGATTGTTTCCCTCATCCATCTGTCGCTAAGGTCGAAACCATAGAAGCAGAGAACTAACAGTAGCACCACGTTTGCCGAAACCAGCGTGGTACGGCCGGCTGTGGGCAGCCTTAGTATGCGATTCTTGGTGGGTATCCGTATTGAGAAGTTGGATGCTTCCCGCATGATCGCGAACGTTGTTGCATTCCACCGAGCAAACCATGACTTAGGTTTCGCTGGTTGTAATCGGCCTGCCCTCGCAGCAGAGAGCCTACGGGCGTTAGTTGAGATGAGAAGGGGTAGCGAGCAGCATACCTCTGGCGATATAACAAATGGTTGTACACATTGATGAGCGTCGCGATCGCTACTACCGTACCAACCACTGCCCAGTAGTACTGCGGAAAATACGCGAGGGGCGGTAGTCCTCCCATGGACATACTGCCCATGGCGGCGCTGCTGTGTCCGGCATGACTCATGGTCACTACAGTGCGTCAAAGAAGTACAGTCTGGGAGAATGACTGAAACAGAATCGAGGTACGAAATTGATGTTTGAACAATGAGCCCTGGGTGTCATCAGGCTATCGCGCTTGGCGGTCGTGTTGCGGAGTTCTCTTCGGCCGTCCTCATGTGTGACCGTTTGAGGTGCGACGCTGCCGTAGACAACAGACGTCTGGGCCGAAGGTCGGGTATATCATCTGTGAAGCCTGTCTGATGGGAACTTGAGCACGTTGTTTTGCATTCGAGGTGAGGTGACGTCTCATACACACGGCAGGCGGGATGGAAGTGCTGATGCAAGAGGATTGCGCTCACCAATATCACCGTCGACGTTGCACGCTTGGCGGCGCATGTGCCGGTAGCCATGGCTCTGGTATCTATTCAATTTAGTGTGCAACTGCAAGACCGGAGTCGTTGTTCGATCGAGAACATGCAGCTAATAACGCTACTGACGCCTGGCGAGCGGCAGCACCCCTGTTGAAAGGCTGCTTTCGCAGGGATTATCTAAACAACGTGCTCAAAGGCGCTCGATTTCCTCCCACCCCGAATACGAAGGGCACCATGATGGTGGACGATGGGGACCGCCTTCGTCCCGGTTGCGAATGCGCAAGGCCATCCCAGCTCTGTTGGCATGATCCTTCTCCAAAAGCAGACGCCGAGAAAAGCCCCTTCCAGCCTCCCTACATTCCACGCTTCATCCATTTCTTGAGCGTCGCAAGATCGCCCGCAATCACGCTCGGATTCCCCGCATACGTTCATACGTCGCAATCAAATCTCTAATGCTTTGATGCGAAAGCGCTATCCAAAACGGGCCAAGACGTTCCTGAAGTGCCAGAGTGCGACTTCATAAGCGACCTGTCTGCCGATTGTCCTACGCCAGTCTGGAACTCATCAATCCTAAGCCCGCCTTGAATTTCTATCCTCCCGAATAATACCACCACGTCAACGCCCTAACTACACGCTCGTTGATCATGGTTGCTCACGGAGGTCACGACATGGAGTCGATGGAATCGACGGGGGCAATGGGGGAGGCGAGCGGGTCGGCCCACGGCGGCATGCCCATGGCTTTCTTTACGGCAACGAACACGCCTCTCTACTCGCAATCGTGGACTCCATCAACCGCTGGCGCCTATGCTGGAACCTGCATTTTCCTCATCCTCCTCGCCATCACCCTCCGCGCACTCTTCACCGCCAAGTCCTTTCTCGACGCAAGGGCGCTGTCGTCGGCGCTCAAGCGGAGATATGTTGTTGTCGAAGGCCAGCAGACTGTGGGCGACAAAGCCTCCAACGACGCCAGTTCTACGACGGGTATTCTGACAGCAAATGGCGTGCAAGAAAATGTACGAATCGTTGAGGCGCCTGCGAAACACACCCAGCCGTGGCGCTTCGGTGTCGATCTACCACGGGCGGCCATCATGACAGTGGCAGCGGCTGTTGGTTATCTTCTGTAAGTCTCGTCGTACTCATTCACAAGACTCCACTAACGTCCTCGCAGCATGTTGGCGGTCATGACATACAACGTTGGCTATTTCCTCTCTGTTTTGGCAGGTGCCTTCATCGGCGAAGTAGCACTTGGCAGGTTCAACCATGGGACGATGAGCATGTAGAGGATGTCTTCTCACGAGATCAGGAAATTCGGGCGAAGGGTAAAACCTGGTGCATAGCAGGACCTTGGCGTTGTCGGAGATATCATGGGTGCTGGGGACGGATAGAGTAGCTGCAGGGTTTCAGCCTTCCATCCGGCTCTTCTGGCCAACGATTCAATTAACGACCATTATCGATGCCTCCAATGTGTTACTGTGTGCACAGTGTTAGAACGATCTGGATGAGCAGTACATGGACTGTATTTGGCTTACTCGGATGGGTTCCGTTGTTAGGCCAAAAGCATTCTTTCTGACATTGCCGGCAACGAAGCTTGGCCGTCCAGTTTCCCCACCTAGTTACTTCCCCACTGCTTCCCATTTCGCATCGTGCCGTCCGCAGCGCACCACGTCCCGCGCGTAATAGAGTTGGCACCGGATCGGCAGGCTTGAGCCAAGGGTTCGGTTGCGCCAAGTCTCGGCCTTGTGGTGTGGAACTTGCTCAATTGTTCTCAATCTCTTGTTCTGGGCTTCTTGCGTCTGATTTGACGACGCGGTCTAGCAAGCCAGCGGTGTTGCACTTCGCGGTTAACAAGCTGCCGTCTATCTGACCGCCGCGAGGTGTCCAGGGTGCCGAGGGGCTCAAATAGGCTTGACGCGAGAGGCATGCGTGGTGCTAGATGGAATGCACGACATGCGGGATGCTCTTGCTTGGATAAGTAAGGTACAGTGTCCAACTTATGTACTGTGATCGTCTTTTGAGCTTCGTTTTCAATTACCACTTCTCCTGCCATCTTGATCTGAGCTCTTAATATCTCCTTACCTACAAAATCCAGCATTAGTCGCATCCATCGAAATGCTCGCCAACGTACTCCCCCTCTTCGTCCTCCTCCCTCTCACAACCGCACACTTCCAACTCACCTGGCCGGAAAATCGAGGTTTCGATGATTCAAGCGCGACCAACTTCCCCTGCGGCGGCTTCGATTCCGTGTCGTCGAACCGAACCGATTTCCCTATGAGCGGCGGCCCCATTCAATTAAATTTGGAACATACACAGACGAGAATTGCCGTCTACATGGCCATCGGCGACGAGCCCACCAGCAACTTCAGCATCGTGCTCCGTCCACAATCCGAACGGGAGGGTCTTGGCGATTACTGTATGGGACAAGTTAGCATTCCGTCGGGCCTCAATATTTCGGCGGGTACGAAGGCGACAATTCAGGTAGTTAGCAACGGCGACCCTAACGGTGGTCTCTACCAGGTGAGTCTATAGATATGTATGTTGCGGCCGAATCGTGCTAATGTTGGACTAGTGCGCGGATGTCACGTTGACCGACAGCGCTCTCTCCGAATCTGATTACAATAGCCACTGCAACAACGGCACTGGTCGAACGGGCGAATTCACCTCGGGCAACCCGAATGAGACCTCGGAAGCTGAACCCAGCCCGACACAAAGCGGAGCAGGAGGTCAATCGCCCAGCCCGAATGCTGCCGCGTCACATGTGACTGTTGCGCCGTGGCTGTTGGGAGCTGTTGGCGCGTTGGCATTTGGTCTGCTATGAGGTCTGGATCTCAGTCGGACAAAAGCTGTATATAAGTAACCGGAGTAATGAAGAACATCATCAATATCAGATGGCAGGCGCTGGCGTGAGAGTGATTCGCTACGCGCGGGAGCTGTTCACACTACGTCTACCGAAACCGCAAGCTCCGTATGCAATGATTTTGTGATGCGTTTCCTATCCCGAGAGCATGTTCCGGCAACAAATCTCGTGAAACCCGTTGTCGAATGTGGAAGGCTGGCGTGTGTATGTCTGTGATGGATGTGATTGGCCAGTTTCAAAAGGCGACAACCCCAACACGTTAACAGGTGATTTGTGCCGCATGGTATCAGAAGCGATCATAATGATGCCGGGAATCCAGCTTTCGATCATAAGGCGACTCTCAGGCCCATGAAGTACTTGGGCCGATTTTCGATGGTGAAAGAAGGCTCCCCGAGCAACAAGCGAGGCGCGAGGGCACACACTCCGGAGCCTCGGCGCCGTTTCTCCGAAAAGCACGCTGGGACTCCATCACCAAACCTCACTTCTAGGCACTCATCTCCAAGCCTCCATACCGGTGCGTACAAACCTCTCGTTGTATTTTCAATCTAGAAAATCTACCCCGAAAGTTTTCTGGATCCATCACTGACGCTCTCTACCACTGCAGCCTCTCCTCGACTTACCCACTTTCTCGACCGCAAATATGGATCAAGCAAAGCTTGCGCGTATGCAAGCGTCGGTGCGCATTGGTACGTCTCTCTGGAAGCTATCTTGGGAGTCTGCTCACACCAAGCGGATTCCCGTGCTCATTTCCATGTAAAAGTTTGCTAACGTGACTGAATAGGGTAAGCAAACTTCCTCCTACCAGCGACGAACGCATATCGCCCCCGCGCTGTCTACACCATTCGAGTTCGATTGCGGGATGTATAGGAGAATGGCGCAGAGTGGGATTACATGCGGCGAGAATAACACGGCTAATGACATCGTACAGCGGCAAAGGCACTCCCCGTAGGAAAGTCAAGAAGGTGCACAAGAGCTCCGGCACCGACGACAAGAAGCTCCAAGGCGCCCTCAAGAAGCTCAATGTGCAGCCCATCCAGGCCATTGAGGAGGTCAACATGTTCAAGAGCGACGGAAATGTCATCCACTTCTCGGCACCAAAGGGTACGTCGTTATGCCGTCACCTGTGACATGGAGCTGTTACCCGCTCTTGGCCATGTCAACTGCGCCGACTTTCTTCATGTCGCAGGTTCTACTCTGCTACGCGGCTGCAATCAAAGCTCCTGCTAACCCCCGTAACAGTCCACGCTTCCGTGCCTTCGAACACCTTCGCCATCTACGGCAACGGCGAAGACAAGGAGCTGACCGAGCTCGTCCCCGGCATCTTGAACCAACTCGGCCCCGACTCGTTGGCGTCGCTGCGCAAGCTCGCCGAGAGCTACCAGAGCCTGCAGAAGGAGAAGGGCGAGGACGGCGAAAAGAAGGACGATGAGGATGATGATGACATCCCCGACCTCGTTGCCGGCGACAACTTCGAGACCAAGACGGAGGTTGAGTAAGCTCCAAATTCTCACAAACGATGAATTTCAGGGCAATGGAGGACTAGCATTGGTTGATGGCCTGCGCATGTGTATTTCGATACGGAGGATTGTGGGCACTACATACTCCCTCTTCTCAGTCTCTTTCAGTTGGTCGCAGCGGATCTCATGTGGCATGCGGGCCGGACTGGCGTTCGTCTTCAAAGATATGGAAATGGAAAAGTCGCGGCACACACACGATTGCTTTCACTGGACGTACTGACTGAGCATGCCTAGCCGTTGTTTCTTCCATTTCCACGAACATGACACGTGCAAGCCTACTAACGTTACGAAGTCCCCTACAACGAAGCAACCACTCCGTCCATTAGCGGCTATCGCCTGTCCGCAACAGATGCATGCGCTTAGACTGAGCGTGCAAGATCCAATCTACAGGCAGCTACGGAAAAATTCCGCAGAGCGGAGTTAATCAACGTAATGTGTATTTCTCGCGCGAGCCAATGCCCCGAGATCAGCAATCCTAATGTCTGACCCAAGACGATTTGAAGCATGTATTTAGGAATTGTCATCAAATCGACCGGATCGGAAGTCACGGATACCCGAAGGTTCCGAACTTAAGGACCAAAGCGGCTAGATACACGACACGGTCGATGCGCTAAACAGCTCTCACGCTTCAATGCTCCTTTCAGTTTCCAACCGTTGCTAAGCAAATTCGTAACCGCCTTCGCGATGACTACGTTAGCAGCAGACAAAGAGATGGCAATTATAGACTGGGGCACACATAAATACTTCTGAGCCCTTCCAGTTCACCAAAAGTCCAGTTACACAAACCTTCTGCAGTTACGGCAACGATTCGGTTCCCCACTCTCGCCCTAACGCAGTTTTGTCGAGGCACCATATCCAACGCGGCGTTACTAGGTCGCGCTTTATTTGAAGCGCGTCTTCCCTCTCGATAAAGTCTGAAGCGCGTGTTTCTTCTTCTACTCTTCTCCCTATCAGCTCTCGATTCTCGCGATACCCCAATTCCACCACCACCATGTCCACTGAAACAATCCTTATACTCGGCGGGTCTTTCGCCGGCCTTGGTGCTGCGCACTATGCGCTCAAGCACACCATTCCGCAACTCCCGAAGAAAGATGGCATAAAGTATACGGTCACGCTGGTGAATCCGTCGAAGGACTTTTGGTGGAGGATCGGCGGTCCGAGGGAAATTGTCTCGAGGCAGTTGATGCCGACGAGCAAGACATACTATCCCATCGAGCCAGCGTTCGCGTACGCAAAGGATCGCTTTACGTTTGTTCACGGAACGGCAACGCATGTGGATGCTGCGGGTCAAAATGTGTCTGTTACGACGGCGAGCGGGGAGCAGAAGAGCATTCCTTATGCGGCGCTGATTATTGCAACGGGTATCTCTACCTCTTCGCCGCTATTCACGCAGACGTCTAGCGCCACGGAACTCCAGGCGACTCACGATGCTTTCCGGAAGACCCTCCCGAACGCGAAGACGGTGGTCATTGGTGGAGCTGGGCCGGTCGGTGTCGAGTCTGCGGGAGAGATATCCGAACTCTTGAACGGCAAGCCGGGCTTCATGGCTTCGGTGCCCAAGAACCCCAAGGCAAAGGTGACTCTCATCTGCGCAGAGAAGAAGATGCTGCCCATCCTGCGCGAGTCTATCTCCCAGCAAGCAGAGAAGTTCCTTGCTCGCCTAGGCTGCAACGTCGTGTACAATACCAGAGTGGTTTCCGCTACAGCAGCAGGCGACAAGACCACTGTTCAGCTATCCGACGGCCAAACCATCGAAGCGGACATCTACATTGACGCTACCGGCACCCGCGCAAACACAGGCTTTCTCCCCAAAGATTGGCTCGACAACCGCAACCGCGTAGCCTGCAACCCGAAGACCCTCCGCGTTGAAACCGCATCAGCAGGGCCCCGCATCTACGTCGTCGGCGACGTAGGCTCCTACACGCGAGGCGGCGTGATGGACCAGGCCGATGCGCTGCCCGTCGCCATGACGAATCTCAAAACCGATCTCACTGCGCATATCAGCGGCACCGCGCCCGGAGCCGATCGACACTACACGGCGAATTTGAAGGAGCAGCAAATATGCCCCATTGGGACGCAGAAGGGTGTTGGCGCGTTTGGGGGTCGGCCTGTGCCGAGTCTGATGGTATGGGGGATCAAAGGGCGTGACTATATGATCGGGATGTTGGCGAGCGCGACACTCAATGGGGATGGGTATAAGAAGGAGAAGGCTTGGAAGCCGCAGCCTGTGGTGGCGACTGGGCAGGCGGGTCTAAGCAGTGGTTAGACTGGAGACGGGAGATGATGGTGGGGAAGTAGAATAGGTTGAAGGTGGGTGTTGTAATGTCTCTTATGTTATATTGGATAGCTGCGTGTTAGTTGGTATACCCAGGACTCCGGCGGTGGTGCACGAGATTGGTATTAGGTCGCATTTCACATTGTACGTTGTACATTGTACACTAAAATCTTTCGGTAATCAAATGATCCATTGGAATCTCATCAAAAAGGTGAGGTCAGAAAATGAACCAGTCCACGAACATAGCGCATCGATTCCTGAGAATCAGTAATGATCGCCCTCCCCACCAAAATTTAAGCTTAAACCCTAGCGCCTCGGCTCCAAAAGCTCTCCAAAATTTCCCAGCAAGTAACACTAACCACCCACTCACATTCCACCTCCACTCCACACAAACATCTACGCAGCTTCAACGAAACCACCACCCCACTTCACCATGGCGACAGCAACCACAACCCACGCCACGCCTACGCTCACCTTCCCCCGCCCAATCTTCGCCGCCGTCTCCCCGCACCCCTTCCTGCAGGCCCACCTTACAGCCCCCAATGCACGCAAAGCGCCCCTTCGCGCAAACGGCCGCACAGCGCAGGAATTCCGGACACCAGGTGTTAACACGGGAAGCTTGACACACTGCAATGGGAGTGCGGTGGTACGGTTGGGGAACACGAGTGTGGTTTGTGGTGTGAGGGCGGAGATATTGACGGAGGTGGATACGAATGATGGCGTTGGAGAGGGAGATGAGGAGGAGAAAGAGGATTTGCAGAAGGAACGGGAGGAGATGGAGACTCTGAGATTATTGGTGCCAAATGTTGAGCTCAGTACAGGAAGCACACCAAACCACATCCCCGGCAACGCACCCTCCACTTTTGCGCAAACACTTGTAACTCGCATCCGCTCTCTCCTGATATCTACAAACCTCGTCCGCTCCCGCGACCTGCGCATCCTACACACGCCCGCCAGTAACCCCACAGACCCGGACGAAACCCCGCAGCCAGAGGTAAAAGCCTACTGGGTCCTCTACATTGATATATTCTACATCAGCATCGACGGCAATGCCTTCGACGCCGCCTGGCTCAGCATCCTCTCCGCGCTACGCGAGACACGCATTCCGCGCGCTTTCTGGGACGAAGATCTAGAGACAATACTATGTTCGGATAAACCGGGGGAGGCGTGGGGTTTGAAACTCAGAGGGTTGCCGGTTGCGAGTTCGTTTGCTGTGTTTGAGGGGAGGAGGGGCTGGGACGAGAGTGCGGAGGACGATGACGGGGTGGATTGGGTGTTGAGTGATCCGGATGCGTTTGAGGAGGCGGTTTGTAGGGAGAGTGTTTGTGTGGCTGTGGATTGTAGCAAGGAAAAAAAGGGGGTTGTCAGGAGGGTGGAGAAGAGTGGAGGTGCGGTTGTAGGGAGAGAGGGGATGAGGGAGTTGGTGGAGAGGGCGGTGGAGCGGTGGGGGGTTGTGGAGAGGGTTCTAAGTGGCAAGGCTTGAACAGTGTTCGCGTAATGAGAAGCAGAGACGAGCCATCACGTCTACGACGCAGGTTTGGACGGTTGTACGAGTGGTAGTCCTCCATTCCAAGACCTCCTGAATCCCTGTCTCGGCGATGATACCGCACATGTAGACTCAGACTAGAAGAGCTCCGAGGTACCGCACAGCAGCATAAGATACCCCACCCAAAACATCACGCTGATAACAAACCCATTGAACACACATGTCATTTTAAAGCAATGACCTAAGATACATGGCCTCGCGACCACCATCCAAACAAGACAAAAACGCCCCCATAAACCAAAATCGCCTAGAAATGCTAGAAGGCAGTAATACAATGCAGCGCATGCTTGCTGAAATGTTCCAATGATGCAGCGAAGCAGGAAAAGTACAAGGAGAAATGACATACGGAAGAGATCAATAGACAGGACGTGCCACACAGACACTACCCCGGTATCATCGACGCCGAGACCCCCTCCGAACTTCCTCAGCCGACGCGTTCCAACAGCGCATATCCAGCTCTCATCCGATTCATCCAATCCAGGCCCATGCATCGTTCCCAATCGACTCGTTCGATCCACATCCAGCTGGCACGCGACCATGTAATCCGTCCTCTCTTTTGATACCACCCCTCCTTTTCTCATTGACCAAGACCATCGCAAACGTCCCTCGTCGTTCATAAAATCAGGACACGCCCCCAATATGCAGCGCCCAACAAAACATTCATAAAACAGCCCCCAAAAAGGCAGCCGGCAGCGGCAGATCATCAACGCAAGCACAAACTGACTCACCTAATCATCATCTTGGTCTGCTTCTTCACAAACGGACTGGGCATCATGTCGCCCTCGACATCCGGATCCCAAGAAGCCACCTCTCTCGCCGTAATCGCACTCCTCGCTTTGACCGGACTTCTAATCCCTGTCCGCATGACTCCGCGCTTGCCCTCGTCATCACTCCCAGGTATATTCCGTGCTTGGGCCAGCTCAACGAGTGTTCGACCCTGGACACCAACGTTGTTGCGCATGAACTGTCGACGGAAGGCTTCATTGCCCTTCTTCGATTTTAGAGGACCGCTGTTCTCGGCGGACTGAGCGGCAGCCGTACGACGGACGGGACTGGACGATTCACTAGGTGTAGTGCGGAGGTTGCGGCGCGAAGGTGATGTGGACATGATGGGGACTGCGGAGGCAGGTCGGGGCTTTTGAGTGGGAATTGCGAGAGATGGAGCCGCCATGAGGCCTCGCGTGGGCTTCAGAACGGGCTTGTTAGCTGAAGCAAGTGTCTTGAAAGGGTCTGCGCTTGCGGTGCAGCCTCCTGATGCACTGCGAGCGCGCACTAGAGTCGGTGACGGAGGGGTCGGGATGTCATCCTCGTCAAGGTCGGCGGGCCAGTCAGCCTCTGTTGGAGAAGGAGGGACCTCGCCTTCCCATCTCTTCGCGCCTTGCTGAGCAGCCGCAAAGATGTTATTCCGCGGCTGATTGCGACGGGGAGATAGTGATAGACCGGCGAGGGATGCCGGTGCCGGTGAGGGCTCGGCCATCTGGATGTCCATGGGCGATGGGGGAGCACGCATGTGCATTGGGGCTGCCATAGTTTGCGCGCGAGCGAGGGGAGCACGCGTGCGTCTCTTTGGCACAGGCTTCGCAGTGATGGTGACGTCGTCCACGGTAGAGTCGTCGAGGGATAGCGAGGACAAAGACGACATGTCTGTTGCGCTGCTGAAGTCGGAATTGGTACCTAGAGTACTCGTTGAAGCTATCATGGTGTTCTCTGCACTGTTGGTGGGGAAGAGTACGCTTGGATCGTCGAGCATGGCAGGTTCTTCGGGCATGGTGGGAGTACTGGATCGAGGCTCCAACTTGGGTGATGTGCTTGGTCGGGCTGGATACTTCGTCAAAGCCTTGTCTACGTGAACCTTGACCTCGGCCTCGAATCGGTCCTGTAGGTGTTTAAACTCGATTTGCACCCGGCGCTCGACCTCCATCTTGACTCTCCGCTCAATCTCGAGCTGAGCCTTGACTTCCCACTCGCGCCGCAACTGATCGTTAAGATCTTTGCGCATCGATAGGTACTTTGCTTCCAGCTCCTTTTCTTGCCGAAGGAATTTCTCTTTCTGATCCCTCAACTCATGCCCTATTATCACAACTTCCTGCTCTTTACGCATCAACTTGACGATGGGCAAGTTCAGCAGCTGCGCGGTATCCGGCCGATTTGTAGGAAAAACCTGGAGACAACTCGCAATGACCTTGCTCAACTCCGGTGAGTAGCAGCTGGGGATAGCGGGATATCGTCCGGCTTTGATCTTCTGAATGAGCTCGAAATGTGTCTTCGCATTGAATGGCGGCGTCTTAGCACACAACTCGTATACTATGCAGCCGAGCGCCCAAATATCTGAGTGAGGGCCATACTGCTCGGCCTTGCAGATCTCGGGCGACATGTAAAAGGGTGTGCCAACGTACGTCGATGCGAAGTCGTGGGATTGGAGGATCTTGGAGAGGCCGAAGTCGCCGAGCTTGACGGAGTTGTCGTGGTCGAGGAATACTAGAGTCGGTTAGGCGGGCCTTGGGATAAGCATGGCAGTACAGTAGCGGGTACATACTATTTTCTGGCTTGAGATCGCGGTGCAGGATCATGGGCTTGCCATTGCGATCGCGCACCGGCTTTGCGTCAGCGCCCAGCCCCATGACGTTCTGGCCTGGCGCCGGCGCATCTTGACCATAGTGACATCGGTAGAGGGCGCTGACAATCTGACTCAATATGCTCCAAACGAACTCTTCATCCGCGTTCTTGTTCTTGTTCTTGAGGTTCTGGATGACGCGCCCGAGGTCGCCGTTGCCGCAGTACTCCATGTATAGGTGCAGGTCTTGCGACGCCTTGAGGTGCTCGCGCTCATAGTAGCGGACGATGTTCGGGTGGACAAGCTCTTTCAGGATGGACAGCTCGGCCTGCAGCTGTTCGCGCTCCTTCTGCGACATCTTCGAATAGCTAATCTCTTTGCGACAGAGAATCTGCACCACGGTGAGCCAATTGCGCCAGCAAGTGAGGGGACGAGACGTACGTATCCATCCTCCTTGCGCTTGACCTTGCGGATGATACCAAACGAGCCATGGCCTATAGCTGCATCAGTATACAATCTATCTAGTTGCAAGACACGCAACATGCGACGTACCAATCTTCTCGAGAACGTCATATTTCTCGTCCTCAGGCATGATGATAAGTGTATGCAAATGCCAATATCATGCAGCGAAAGTATTTTTTGGGGGGTGATGCTGTTGTGTTAGTGGTGCGGAGGAGGGATGCATGCGGGTTGTTCGTGTATTGGCGATTGGAGTTGGACCAGGCACCGGCGGTTGGTTTACTTTCCGTGTTTACCGTCCGTCGCGACCAGCAACCGCCGCCACCACCCCAGAACCCTGCAGCTCGATCTAATCTAATCTAATCTAATCTAATCTAATCTAATTCGATCTAATCTTATCCCCGGACCCGCCGCCAGACGTGTAGTACATGATGCAAATCGCACCGAACATTTCTCCAGTCTCATCATTATTACTTCGCCACCATGACCACGCTGAAGAAGCACGAGATTGAGGTTGCATTGGCCAACGAGGCGCGCGCCGTCTCGTCGGGGCAGCTGAAGGAGGACAACCCTCTCGACACCACCGAGAACTTCCGCATGTTCGGTGAAGCGTGTCGGCGGGGCGATTTGAAGGTGTGCCAGGAGATGATACAAGCAGGCGTCAATATTAACTCGCGAGACTCGCACGACTACACGCCTCTGATTCTGGTACGCATTCTCCATGACACTCTGTGCTTGCTTCACAGCAATAACCGCTGTCTCCTAAGGCTAGCCTATGCGGTCACTATGAAGTGATTCAACTTCTTCTCGAGAACGGAGCTCTCTGCGAGCGAGACACCTTCCAAGGCGAGCGATGTCTCTATAATGCGCTCAACGACCGAATCCGGAACCTCCTGCTATCTTACGACTACGCAAAATCGACGAATCCGCTACAGCCCCTCGCTGCGCACATCACTTCCCTCCTCACTCGACCGACACCAAAGACGTCCGATATTACGATCCAAGCCTACGACCAAGAGTTTCACCTGCACAAATTCTTGCTAGCCGCACGTTCGCCGTATTTCGCGAAGAAGCTGGCGGCTGCGCCGGATACTTCGACATGGAAACTACCACACAATATACCTGCGGATTCTTTGGGAGTCGCATTGCAGTACCTATATCTATCCGAGGTATCAATCAGGAAGGTGGTACTCGGTTTAAACAACGAAGAGGAGATGATTGTGCTAAATGGGATTGAAAAGATCGGGCGGCAGCTCGAGATGGAGAGATTATTCGATGACATTACCGAGGTTTCAGACAGACGACTACTACGGCAAAAACGGACTGACGAATTGGATCGCGGGCGAGACCAGTTGGAAAGGTGGTTCGAAGGCAACGTAGTGAGAAACAAGATGGTTGTAGAGACCGAGAAGGTGGAGCACGTCCAATGGGTTCGGGACAATTCCATATTTGCGGACGTCCTACTTCGGGCGGATGACGATTACGATGACTGCGTCTTTGACGAGACTGACGCCTCTCTCGGACCCTCAGAATCATCAACACCACCAGTACGCACTACCCTCGGGCCATTGAATGGCATACCCATCGGTCCAAAGCAGTCGCGCTCGCCGTCGCGACAACGTCAGCCTCAAATGTCGACCTTGTATCCAGCACACCGAGCGATGCTGTTGAGATCTGAGTATTTTCTCACAATGTTCAATTCCACATTTCGGGAGGCGCAAGATACGCCATATCTGCAAATCATCAAACTGGACTGTTCACCGAAAGTCTTGGAGACCATTCTGACGTTCATGTACACCGAGAGATCGGACTTCGGGCTAGACATCGCGATCGACGTACTCTTCGCCGCAGACCAGCTCTTCATCGAAAAGCTGAAGCAGCGTGCGGCGCTCATCATATCAACGCTCGGAAACGGCTCCACGTCGACGGTAGAGTCGGAAAACCCTCGTGGTGAGACGGACGCGGAGGAGGCTGTCGACATATACGAAATTATCCGAGCTGGGTGGGACACTCGGGTGCAGCGACTAGAGGAGTTCGGCGCACGTTACATCGCTTTCAGGCTTGAACGATACATCGATGAACCAGAGTTCGCAGAGCTGGTTCGAGAATCAGCCAGGCGTGTGAAAGCACGTCAAGAGACAGACACAGTCGAGCTGGTCGATGATATCCGCTACTACCTTAGCGACCGCTTCCGGCTGCGGTTCGAGGACACAGGCTTTGATGAACTGATGGATGAGAATCCTCAGTCGGACGGCGGTGCAACTACGGATGAAGTAGATAACTCTTCCAAGAAGTATGATGCGGACGCATATGCACAAGATGTAGAGGCTCAGATAGCGGCGGGAGCTATCCGGACACTGGACGGTGAAATTGCTGGAGATGAGTTTGCACAGGACGCTATCAACTACCAGATCTTACTGGGAAAAATTGATAGCCTGTTGGAGAACCTAGATCTAGATGCATAAAGGGATAGAAGCTCTGCTGGAGAACGTATAGAATAGCGACTAAATTATTATACATAGACCGTAAATATGTCAATCTTAGTAGCCCAACCTATCCGTCGTATCGGAGCTACCCCGCAGAGCCGGTCAAGGCTGACATCATAGAAGAGCTGCCCCACCATGGGGACAGCTAGATACGGCAGCCACACGCTCCCGATATCTACCGGTGCGGCGAATGCGATAAATATGCGCACTTGCACTCCACTCTTCCACTGCGCTTTTGCACGACCTTTACTTTCCACGCTCCAAAAAACATCAATTGCACCCAGAGCTCCACCCACACCGCAAACTGCACTACTCCAAAGAGTGAAGATGTCTACCGAGTCCACTCAGTCCAAGGCTTGTACGTCGTGTTGTTTGGTATGTACGGCAGGCCAAGCTAATCAATTACAGGCTGCGACACTCCAGCTGTCGTGGCGAAAGGCTACCAACCCAAGGGCGACTATATCGAGGTCGATGGTCTGAAGACATGTATGTTTTACTTTCTCGCAAAGCGCCTTTGTGGCACTGTTGCAGATGAATTGACATATCTCAGATGCCACCGGTCCGAAGGACGCCAAACAAGGTATCCTCGTCGTCTACGACATCTTCGGCTTCTTCCCGCAGACGCTGCAGGGCGCCGACATCCTTGCGTACACAGACAAGGAGGCTCAATACCAAGTTTTCATACCCGACTTCTTTGAGGGCTCCCCCGCCGACATCTCCTGGTACCCACCCGGCGACGACAAGGACAAGCAGCAGAAACTGGGCGCCTTCTTCTCCAACCAAGCCGCGCCTCCCAAGACATTACCCCGCATCCCCAAGATCGTTGACGAGCTGAAGAAGTCCAAGGGCATTGAAAAGTGGGCCATCATTGGCTTCTGCTGGGGCGGCAAAATTGTCAACCTTTCGAGTCAGGAGGGCACACCGTTCAAGGCTGCTGCGGCTTGCCATCCGGCTATGGTGGCAGCGGATGATGCGCCGGGCGTGAAGATCCCGTATGCGATGTTGCCGTCCAAGGATGAGAGTAAGGAGGATGTGGAGAAGTGGGAGAAGGGGCTTAAGGTCGAGCATATTGTGGAGTGGTTCCCCGATCAGGTGCATGGGTGGATGGCGGCGAGGGCGGATTTGGAGGATGCGAAGGTCAAGAGCGAGTATGAGAGGGGCTATAAGATTGTACTGGATTTCTTCCACAAGCATGTTTGAAGTAGGCTACGAGGAGACTGAGAGAGCTGTGTTGACGATGATATGACCTGCTGAGTATAACGAGAGTCCGAAATAGCAACCATCCCTTCCATTCCAACTGTAGTGCAATATACTGATCACACTGCTCAACCATCGGTAGGCCATCCAGCCGGGTACCGCCCACCCACAACCTCAAACTTGGCCAGGATCTCACCAATCGCATCCATCTCTTCACCCGTCAAATCCACGACAGCCGCATTTTCGCGTACACGCTCTTCCTTGGTCGATCCTGGAAGCGGAATGATCGTCGGCATACCCGGTTTGTTGGAAAGACACCTGAGCCAGTTGATGGCAAGTTGCGCGGGCGTGCAGCCCTTCTTATCCGCCAGCTTACGCACTTCGCCGACGAGCTGGATGTTGATGGGGAAGGTGTCCGGTTGGAAACGTGGATAGTGGCGGCGCAGGTCGTCTTCGGGGATATCGGAGAGGGTGGTGATTTGGCCGCTTAGCATGCCTTTGCCGATGGGCGAGTAGCTGCGGCAAAACATATTAGTACACTTGCAAATGAGGTTTTGTGGTGGTGACTTACCCAATCAAAGGAATATCAAGCTCAGCACACGCAGCAGCAACCCCATTCGTCAAAAAGTCCGTCGACCACAAGCTCGCTTCATTCTCCACACCCACAATCTTCGTCACCGCCGCCGCCCGCTTGATCGTCTCCGCTGTAACCTCGCTCAACGCAATGCCGCCCACGAGTCCCTTCTTTACATACTCCTCGTCCAGAAACCTCAACGTCGTTTCAATCGGGACATCAGGATCGACTCTCGCGCACTCAAACACATCTATCTTCTTCAAACCCACCTCTTCCAACTGTTTCAAGACATTGTCAAGCTCGACTTTTACGGCAGCAGGATCGCCGACGCCGCGGCGGGACGCGATGTCAAAGCAGCCCTTAACGGAGAGTACGATTTTGGTGGCGTCGGAGGGGTAAGCTTTGAGGTAGGCAACTAGGAGGGGGATGCTGTTGTAGGTGGGAGTACCGTAAAAGGTACCAGCGTTCCAGAAATTGCTGCCGGTGGCGAGGGCGGCATGGAGGGTGAGGAGGTTCTGGTCGAGGGGTTGGGGTGGGAAGGTGAGGCCTGGTAGGATGGGGTTAGCGGATGGGTTGGAGAGAAGGAAAAGGAAGGGAGGGGATTATTACCCATCATCCCGAAGGCGATGGGGCCAATTTCTTTTCCCACGATTTGAGGCATGGTGGATTGGATGAAGGATCTTGCGACGATGCTAGAAAGGAAGCTGGGAAGCGGAAGTTTTGAAGAGGAATTTCTGAGAGGTGGTTTTTGAGAAGATGTTCTGGGAGGGTTTTTGGAGTGCTTGGTTGATTCAAGTATTCTTGATGCTCGCTATGGGCTTTATACTATCCCTCCGGACTGACGCATCGGAGGTAATGGCCATCGGATTTCCCATATCCGAGTCCTGCCCATGTCAGAGGATGAGAAGCTATGTTGGAAGTCGGAGAGTACTTCTTATGTCCGTGAATTTGAGCGATCTAGCTGATGTGATGAGAGAAGCTGTCCTTGTCTAGGTCAGGGGAGGAAACGCTTCTAGTATATGGTTGGTCATTCGCCATTCTGCCAGTAAGTTCAACCCCGATTTAGGAATTCAATACAAAAGTACTGACATACTTAGCACATACCAGAAGGTCTACCGCAGCGATATCTCCGTTGATGTGTAGTTGCTCAAGAATTGCAGTCGCACTAGTCCCATTTGGGAATGACTTCTCTTATTGGTGGATCTCTTGTAGGATCCAAAAAAGTGGGGGTATCGGGGCCATCCCAACAACACAGTCGACTCCCTGTCGGCGTACGTACTCCGCCAGATGCCCCAGACTTTTCGGCACGGGATGTCACCTACAGTGATAACCGCGCTGCATTATCCTTATTGTGAGCTCGCGAGCTGCAGCGCCAGATGACTACGATGGACAAGGGTTTCGAGTTCATTGACGGCACAAGGTGTGACAGATTCACGAGAAGGGTGGCGAGAAGCCATGCCATGAAAGGCAAGAACGTTGGTCGAAAACTCAATCGTCGCTCGAGATTGGGCATCGGTAGGCTGCCTACGACAAAGCCCAAAGCAGCGCTGCACGATCCTAAGCGATCTCTTCCCGACCGGGTTGTCAGCGGTGGAAGCAATACCGTTGTGCGAGCTTCGCTTGGGAAACTCTCTGAGCCCAAGAGCTCCGACTTACTGAGCGAGCGGCTACTGCCTGAAACCCTTCCGTTTGACGTCTCGGCACAGAGCCGATACGTGATCAAAGAATGTACGTACGCCCTAGATCTGCGGAGGCAACGTTGCTTACCCAAGAGTCCTGGATGTTACCTTTGAGGCCTTATTTCCGCCGCAGCTCTGTCGGTCGCTGGACAAGGCTAAGTCCTACGGGATGCGTATCCTCTTCATGGATAGAACATGTAAGACACTATTACGCATCAACCGGGATGGACTGACCGATATCAGCATACCACTGTTCGATTGCTCTCATGGCCTCAGTGAGCGCCTTCTTTCTTGGAAGGAAGTCACTGCCTACCGAGGCCATTTACCATCTCAATCAAGCCGTTCGCTTAGTAAACGCCAAAATTACTACTTCCGACGCGTTGTCAGACTCCGTTATCTCCGTAGTCAATCTGCTTGTGCTACAGGGATTGATTCGGGAAGATCAATCGCATGCCAAGACGCATCTGGATGGGCTTCGGAAGATGGTGGAGCTTCGTGGTGGCCTTGGGCAGCTGTTGCAGAACGAACCGCTGCTGGTCAAGATCTGCAAGTAGGTCGTCCTTTGGCGAGAGAAGAGAATTAGCTAACCTTTGGTGCTTCGTAGAACTGAGCTAGACTACGCCCTGCATTACGGGACGGCGGCGTACTTTTACCGAGACCGCATGGCCGAAGTTGCCCTTGCATTAGCGCCGGAAGGCTTCTACCTGCACCGAACGTGTTTTCCGTCACCATCGAGGTTTAACACCATGGACCCTGCTCTTCAACAGATCTTACTGGACGTCACCAACATCTGCCAGCTTTTTAATATGAAGCATGTCAGCTTTGGATTAGAACCACATTTGTTTCAAGAGATCGTTGTATCGTTCGGCGGTCGTCTAAATCGCTTCCATCAGCTACAAAATTTGCCGCTGCCATCCTCGTTAGAGTCTGTTTACCACATTGGCCTCACGGCCTTTGTGACGACATTATTCTTGCAGTGCGGCCGTCGCCGTCTTATCAGGTATGTGCTTGTTGCGCAGTGCGTTAAAAAGGCTATCGAAAGGGGTGTTGACGAGGAACATAACGATGTTTTGCTTTGGCTGTTGTTCATAGGCGGGATATCGGGTTTGAACGAGCTTTGTGGACGGGACTGGCTAGTTTCGAGGATACAGCGGGTGGCGCAGTCATTAGAAATCGACGATTGGGCTACGTTGCGCAAACTTCTGGGGAGGTTTCCGTGGATTGGGTGTCTTCATGATGTGGCGGGGAAGGCGTTGTGGGGGTCTGTGGTGGAAGAGTTGCAGAGGTCGTAGAGGATTTGTTCTTCAATACTTATTATAACCACTCTATGTCAGGCTCGAATACATTTAGAACTACTCTCTCCCTTTTTGGAAGGTGGCAACAAGGTCACGCTCGTAATACAGGGCTTGAGCTTTGACGCGTGATCTTGTTAGACAAGTCTGTGCGTTGAACTTCGACCTCTGTCTTCCGATCGATTCATCTATTGAACCTCCTTCATCATCACTTCGTATTCTGCAACACGCGCTGGCAGGTCTCGCGCAGACAACGCATTGTAGATAGTGCCGGAGCCGGAAAAGATCTCGAAGAGGGGTGCACAATTCCTCACCCCGATATATCTTCCTCCTCGGCCGTTGTCTACGCTTCGCGCTACAGTTCGGACCCCTCGAGTAGTGCGATTCCAGCCCAATGCTCGGGTTGCACCAGATGATCTGGAGGCCCGAATGATGACCGCACGATCATACGCCCAAACTGTGGACCATATTCCAAATGGCCGTGACGGCTCCCAAATCGTCATCGCTGGCTATGTATTTCCGCCCTCTCGGCTCCTCGAGATCAAGAGGTTTAATTTTGGGAAACAAAGCTACTTCTGGCCCGCGTTTGCAGGAGAGAACCCGAAGACACCGAGCCGAAGTCTTCTTCTCGCGGGTTCCGAGGCCCGTTGTCGGAACCATGAATACCTCGACTACATGTGATGAATTTCGGATTCTCAAGGACGACGGTAGCCACGAGCAGCAATGGTCCGAGGTTATGAACCGCATGTACTCACTCCTGTCGGAACTGAGGGAGGATCACTCGAGGTTCTCGAAACGGGGCTTGCGCTGCTACTATCTTGCAGCCGAAAGACGAGCACTTGACGCGCGACGGTTTATAAATGGACGGAGAAGTGATGAAGGGGCGTACAAGCGGACGGTTGACGTTGTTAACAAGCTGTCGATTCAGACCCAGTACACAAAACCCCATTACCAATTCACAACCTCACTTCGCTCGCGCCCAGTGCAAGCATGCATGTAGCAGCCTGAATCACGTCGCATCCGCCTACGCGCATGCGACGTGACGACGCCATGCGCGTGCCGTCATGTCACAGTAGCAACCCGTAAAGATGAGCTCAGGCAACGAATCCTGCTCCTAAAACCCGACGTACACCGCAAGTGAATGATTTTCCAAATCTTCGCGGACGTTGCCAATGCTGAGTCGGTCGGCGCTCCTGCGAACGGACGTTATGGGCGCTAGGTGGAGGCGGAGGTGTGGCGCAGGTACGGACGGACGGACATTTACGGTCAGAAATAGTACTTACATGTTGGCGGGTAGGGCATTTGTGATGTTTGTAAACTCTGGAGTCTAGAGCTTTGTATTTAGCTGAGCGGAACGGTTTTGGATGGAATGGGAAAATGGCGTTGTGAATCAAGGTGTGGAGTGCAACTGAGTGTAATGAGCCGCGCTCATGACAGGGGGCAGGGGGTGTTCTCGCTAATCGGACCGATCTCCTGCAGATGAGTTAGTCAGCCCATCGCACGTGATACAGACATCCCCCCGTCACCGTTGATACAATGCGACCTCGTTTGTAGATGCCGAAGCAAAGTAGTGGCTAGGAGATAATTGTTCCATACAAGTCTACGAGGTTCATAGTGGAAGACTACAATTCCAACTGTGATTAACTTGGAAGTGAGAATCACGGAACGTACGTGCAAGGAATGAGAAGAGTTTTACGCGCTGGGCATGGACTACTTGTACTCTTTGGACCAGTGTTGGCTGAATAGTCAAACGTGATCCAGAAGAGATGCTCGGAGACCGATATCAAAATTACCGCCCTTCGGCTTCACCGTATCGATTGATCAGTGTCGAGATGTCTTGAACACTTGCTCTGTTCTCGGTCTGAGACATCGTAATGACCATGGCCCCTACATGCACTTGAATTGTGCCCCCACTCGAGTAGGGTGTTCTACAAGTAGTACCCCAAGAAGGTAATCGAGCATTTGTAACCGTTCGATACTCAAACTACAAGGGAAAGTCTAGCCTAGCTCAAGACGGAGGATCTGAAACCTTTCTCAGCCGCATACTTGAAGGAGGTTGAAGATTTCGGGAATGAGATAAGCTAATCCGTAGATCAATCCGACTTCCGCTAACCTTGTACGCCCGTTTATGATCAAGGAACATTGAAGAACATTCGATCAATGTGCTGCATGATTGACGCGATGTTAGAGGAAGATATGTGAGCTTCTACGAGTAAGAGCAGGGATCATGATCCGGAGGTCTTAGAAAATGCTGAACAAATCGTTTCGAGCGTAACAACATTCGTTCATAAAATGTTCAACCCTTTTCGGACATTGCCGGACATAGATGATGTTTTACATCATACCGCCCTGTAGGGACCACTGACTTGTATTAGTATGATCATGTCATTTCTGGTGGCAGCTCAAGGCACTGGCCGGTCCTGGGTAGCTACCGCTTGACTTCGGTACGCGAAGCTGAACTGGAAATCCGGGGGGCAATACCCTAGCGCTGAGCTGAGGCTTGTGAGTTCAACTGTGATGCTTTCCAGGACGGATGTTGCGCGCTCGGTTCGGATTGCACGACATGACGTTGATGGGCTAGTAGAGTCTTGGAAAAATTAGGTTGCAGGGGCACTTGCTCGTGAGGCTGTAAACATGGATGAGACATGGGCATCGGGCTGAAGAATACATCCGTGGGTTTTCAAAGATCCTTCGGTGAACGTTGGAGGATCTAATGCTTGGAAATCAAGCTCGAAATGCACCAGATTAGTGGTAGAGCAAGTTTGCTATTTCTTACCCAATCAGGAGAGTACACACAGGTAGTCAGAGTAGGCACGTACCTTTATTATGCACGTTGAAGCATGCGTTTGGACCAGCTGACATCTGCGGAGCGGAAACTAAAGACGAGAAGGACATCTGGAAAATCCGTAGCAAAAAGTGGGTATCGTTTCCCGCGGACGAGTATCAGGTCCGAAAGCAAATTTAGAATGAAGTGAAATTCGCAACGATCGCATTAGTTCCCGGCAGGTCAAGACGTTATGCAGCCAGCTGCCTGCAAGCGAGGCTCTCGCTGGATTTTTTTGCACCAAGGTAGCCATGCGACTGGGATCGTGACACTGCGATGTCGCCGGCTGCCCAGATGCGACTTCATCTCGCGGGCCCCGTCGTCAAATCCTACCAGTCTAGGAACGCCTGCACCGATCCGTGTGTCGGGCGATTCAGCTGATCTGCCCGGGCCATGGGTATCGCGTGCGGAATGGGTCAAGGGTGTGTCCGCCGCACTGACAGCGGGAAGAGAGCGAGAGGTGGTACCAAGCATGGCTGCTGACTAGACTTCAGCCTCAGGGCGGGCGATTGTGGGCAATTACAGGTAGGGCAGGCCAATGAGGAAAGCTGCGCATCCTTGCAAAGTTGAATCTGAAGTCAGATCGGTGAGGCTGCGGTAGAGTAGCCGCAGGCACCGGGCCACCAGGCCCGTGTCCGTGTGGCTAGTGAGACTCGCCGGTCGGACCAGCAACTCCATTACGTGACGAACCTATTTTGAGCTCCATCCCAATTGCGGCTCTCAGGATCCTTCAAGTTGTTCTGAGTGCGATCACGGTCATTGTTGTGCAATGCCGAATGTTGCATACCGTACAAGCAGCGGTGTGATCGCAGAGGTGAATGGAAGCTGAGCCACCCCCAAGACACGCTAACGGCCATGACCGACCATGTCCCGCCTGCCTACCTCTCGCGATCTTGTCAGCCTCATCACCACCAGCGGCCAACACCATGCTGTGCGTGTCAAATTGTTGCGTGCACCAGACTTCGAACCCCCCATTCAATTCATTAACCGTTTCTCTGTGGAGGTTGTGGGGGTGAACAGCAAAGGTTTACGGGCTTAGCGATTGCGATATCGCACGTTCTCTACCGCAAGATCTCTGTCCGATTGTCCAACGTCTCCTGCGGGGTCGCGTAGAGTTCCCTCGGACTGGTGAGCCACGTGCGGCTCGTGCGGGCTTGGGGTTGCATCTGTGTGGGAGCGAATGGCGCCGACCGCCTCGACATGGTACCTGTGGCTGACAATAACTCACCAGCCCTATCCTTCCCCAAGCCCTGTAGACCTAACGGACATGGTATCGCTACGGGCCAACAACAAGTCATTGCGGCTTGGGTCCCAGCTCGGGTCCCAGCATTTTACCACATGCAGCGTTAGCGTACGGGCTACCTGCGACTACAGCCAAGCGACAGTATAATCTTTTGATAGTAAGACCATCGGCTCTTAGCGTGCATTGCACCCACGATGAGAGACTAGTATGGCGTCGAGTTGGCTTGTGCTTTGGTCTTGTAGTAGTCAGATCCTTATCCGCATACCATCCTCCTTCTATTAAGCTGTCATTGCCGACTTGTCTCCCAGCTACTCATACCCTCGGACCCAGTCATGACATCGTGGCGCCGGACACGCGCCCTTTTAGTCTCTAGATCAGAGACACTTATTACCGCTGCCTGATGCGTTTGTCAGGTAACGGTCTACTAGCACTCTGAACTGGCACTTTTGTCTACTACCCGGTCATCTTTGGGCCCAACCTAAACGGCCGGTTGGTATAAGAGATGAGAAGCTCCCTCTACTTTCATGGATCCATCACAACAAGACGAAGCTTCAGTTTCATCCCCCGAGTCTGCAACTACTTCATCCACTTGGCTGAGTATACCTTCTTCCAATTACCTTACAGTCCCAACGACAAGACCGTCAAACAGGTTCTTTCCTTTACCTGGACCAGTTGCTTTCGTAGAGGACGACCTTGAGCTCCCTCTTGTTTCATTGCTAGAGGCAACATCCAACCTCGGACCAGAAACATCACAGGCACCGAGACTCGACACACCTCCCGTACAACCATCTCCCCCAAGCTCGTACACTAGAAGGAGATCGAGATCGCCCGCTCGAGGAAGTTTCATGTCCGTCTACTCTGCGAGTTCCGTCGAAACCGACCACAGCACATACAGCAATCCCCCAGCCAGACTGTACCGCGTCCCTTCTTTCCAGAATATGTCGTCTCGCAGGATCTCTCCGGTATGCCCATGTTACTCTACACGTGGAATGCCAGCTGACACACTTCAGGTGGAGAAGGAACAGATGCTCTCTGCGCTGAACACTCACCAAGTCAACACCTTGGCGGAACTTCGACGTATCGAGAAAGCGTTCGCTTATCTTGGTTCACCTGATGTTTCTGCTCCAATGACCGCAGCGTGTATGTTGTACCACCGACATTGAACCAGATCTGCGCTTACTCCTACCCAGGGTCATATTATGTCAACTCTCATTCGCTGCTTACCGAACTTCGCGGCCTGACCAAAAATTACCCATTCAGGTAAGTTTGGTCCCATTAAGTACATTAGCATGCTAACTCGACCGCCCGCAGTTCTGAGTGCCTGGAGGAAGCAAAGAGGCGTGTCTACTCCGATCCCGAATCGAACAAAAGCTGGAACTTCTGCTGGCTTGTGCTAAGCAAAGTTCGCAACGAGTAAGCTTGTCGTGTCCTTATACTACTGCCATGTCTCTGACTTCGAACAGTCAACTCATCCCTTACTACGCGCATTACCAAGCATCACTGCCCGCCATGTGGGGAGGTCGTCCCCCAAATGCTCAAGGCGTGGAGCAGTTGAAGAACGCCTTCGTCAATGAATGGAACTGGGCGATTAACCAGATGCTGAGCCACTGGGAACAAGCGCCAACTCGTTGATCGCAACCCCTTGCCACGCGCGCACAACTCGAGAACGAAGAAACGGTCACCATTTTCCACCAGCTCCAACTGTCGCCTTCTCTTTCGCTGTTTCCTTTCCTCTGCTCTCCTGTCTTGGTCACAAGGCCGGTTGTCCTACGTCCAGTTCCTTTCCATCTGTCTATTCTCAATGTCTTTTCATATTTTGGCCTTCACACATGTTGTCTGAGTCTTATGTTTTCTTCTTTACACTCGTTGCAATTGTCTTTCTTCATACATCCTGGTCGATTCATATCTTGTATTGTCATGCACCCTTTTTTAGATTTCCTTCTCACTTGGTCCTCAATTTAGAATTCAACCACGGCTCCTTCTTCTTCAAAGTTCGCTGCGTTCGATTGGTCGATCTCTGTATGTCATATCTTCAGATGTGTGAGATTATAATCATTTCGCTACTTTTGGTCGGAAAGCCGTTTCTGCCATTATTGGTCTCTTAACACTACTTTGCGACTATCACATTATGGGGTAGACGGTAAGCTAAAGTGTAAATAATCCTAACCAGAACAGTGTTATCCATAGCCAAGCCACGGTCTGGACGTGCCAACTCCGAGTCGTTGCCGACGACGGCAAGGCATCTCCCATCTCGTTCGTGTTCTGTTTCCGCTGTCTATTACAACTGTCAGCAGAGAAAAAACGAAAGTACGCACTAGAGAGAACATACACAACATCTGACATGTCGAAACAGGCAAACTTCTTCCGGTCCCCATCCTGTATCATTCCATTCGTCAGGACCGCCATGTCGTTGCCAAAGTTCATTATAGGCATATTGGGAAAGAAGTTCTTCTCCTGCATCACATATCGCGCCTGCGCATAGAGTGCGTAATTTTCAGCATTGTTCGCCGCATCGTAAGCGTTCTGTGTCGAAAGCGTGGCGAGCAGTTTCGCGCGTGTGACGCCGAATGCGTGTTTGAGGATTCGTATATTGTTCGGTCCGTCCGTATCGGGGCGCGCATCCATCACACCGGCGAGTACGGACGTATTCATTGGACCTTCGGAGATGTCTAACCGCCACTCGCTGGTCGCGTTTGGTTGTGTGTTCGCGACAGGCTTCACTACCACGGCCACACCGACTTCGGAGATGTGCATCACCATACGGGCCCAGGCAGTCGCTGTACCTACATCAGCGCTTCTCTTGTCCTAGTTTTTTGATCGACTTACCCCGGTTATAGTAATTCAAAAGATTGTTCTTCGTCTGTTCCTGGTCTGCCTCCCCATCTACCTCGTCATCCAAACTATCCAGTTCGAAGTACCTCTCGCAGAAGTTGATGTGCGGCTCGTTCCCTATGTTGTATACCATATGCCTCCCGTCCTTCTTATTCCCTTCGTCACATAAATCGTTCGGATCATCGCATCGCACATGTATATCGGGGTTCCTGGCCGGATTCCCTTCCAGATTCCCGTATTGTGCCGCTCGTAGCAGGTTCCCTTCTATCATTTCCGTGTAGTTCGATATGCGCTCCTCTCGCCCAAAGAACTCGAGTTCGGCTTGACGCGTCCAGTCAGGGTCGAGAGCAGCTCGGAAGAGCCTGTTCATCTCATGGAAGCCTTCTCGTATGGCTTTGATGTCTTTGTCGCTGCATCTCTCGCCACCGGTTAACGCTGCTGCGTAGTTGAGGTTCTCGTCTTTCGTGTCGTCGTCGTCTATGAATCCCTGGGGTGCCGCGAGCGCATGTGCGATTAGTGTTGCTGAGAGGAAGACTGGCAGCGACAACAGCTTCTGAAGAGTAAGCATCGTCTGAAGCGGCGTTCAGGGCGCGCCAGTTCACTGGGGGTGTCGACAGCAAAGCGAAGAGGCGAGTAAATGTTGAGCACATTCAAGGTAGCTCGCAAGTAGGACGGACATCACTCCACATCCCTCGCACAGTCCCTTGCACAGTCCCAAGCCTGCTAATCTTCGAAACCCGCACCGCAAGTCCCTCGAACCCACCCTAGCGCTTCCTCGACGTGCCATTCAGGACGCATGAATGACGCGAAGCGGCTGGGTTAGCTACCTGGAAACGTGGAGCTACTTGGCAGGTATCGAGATCTTGGAAAGCCGCTTGGAAAGGCAAGCGGGGCTTTATTTTGGCGGTCTCTGGGTGTATGGACACGATGTTAGATGGGTGGGAACACTCGTAGGCGTGGCGTGTTTCGAGTGTGTGAGAGATGAGCAGGCGGAAGATTGGTCGTTCAAGCACATCGCAGTCGAGGAACAATGTGTCAAAATACCATTAACTAGTGGTCGTCCAACTCATCTTCGTGTTATTCTGCTCCATCGCCTGCTGGCCTCGAGTCTTAGTTCTGCATCCAGATCAACATTTCACGTTCTGCTGTGGGCATGCGCGGCGCGGTTTGATGCACGGTGCGTTTCAGGTGGGAAGAGCAAGGACCGCAGATCAGATGAAACATGTATCGACTAGAATCTCTTAATTTTCAAAAAGAACTGGTGGCTCGAAATCGAATCGAAGTGTAAGGGACATCTTGCCTGTGATGGCTTGTAGGTTGTGCGAACGATTGCGCGTTGCTAGTCAGACTTTGCTTCAGGCTCACAGCATCCACTCAGCGATGGAAAAAGTGGAGTCGCTAGGACTCCATTCGTGCACTTAAACTTGGCTTCACGGTAGGTTGCTGGTGTCTTGTTGAAGTGGTAGTCGCAAATGATCAACGCGGCGGCCACTGGAGAGGCTGGACATACTATCGAGCATGCTGGACACACATTATTGCGAAAGTAGAAGTACGCATGGCACGTAAACGTTAAAGCGATCAACTTGCGTGAGGAAGAGACGCCCTGCGGAGGTGTTGGAAGAGAAGTAACGGGATCTCGGTGGTGCAGGCATACGAATTCGAAGTGAAGCGGGGCCAGAGGCGTTCGCTTATATAACCAGCCTACGACACCTTCCATCTGGTGTTGTCCAACAACACTCTTCTGTTCACTTCAAGCCTCCTAGACATTGTCTTACGCTCCTTCGTACAACCTTTGCACGTCCCTCGTATATCCACGAATCGCAATTCATCTCCCTATATCCAGCTCAGCCTCATCAAGAATCTTATTTGCGATAAGCACCACTAGCCGTTCATGGCGCCAACCCTAGTCTAGAAGGTGATATCGGCAACCCTACTAAATCCCGATTTCTGGCAACGCGATGTGGAGCGATGCCGAATCGATGTATCCTCGGCATCTTTTGATTTGCGCAGGATGAGCCTAATTAGGGCGATGCTCACATCATGAGCATATTGGCGCGCTTATATTCTTGCCTCTTCTCTCTCTGTTTCTCCTCTTTTCGCTTTTCGATGGTCCAGTGCTGCGTGTGAGTTGCTGGAGATTATGTGAAGAAGCGACAATCGTTGCTTTAAAGGTACGTTCATCCTATCGGCGCCGAACCGACTTCGCCACAAATACAAGGCGCGATAATCCCTCAGACTTCGAAAGCTTACAAAAAACCAGCCTCAGTAGATCTCGACACCGCGAACTCCTCCATCGCACGCGCGCCGCTACAAACCTTCGAGCCTCCAGGGCCGCCTCGCGCGACAGCAACATACTGCTCCCATTCCCACCAGCGACCTGCGTCAATTACCGCCTCTTCTTCCTCGCGCCATCGGCCCACAATGTCAAAACTCACAACACAAGCCTCGATAGGCATTGGCGTACCCTTGGGCGTCATTGTGCTCTTCATCATCGGCGGCTTAATCTGGGCAAATGTGACGAAAAGAAAGGGAGCAAACAGGGGTGATGTTGAAATGGTAGATCCGAATGCGCCCAAGGCGAAGGTGATAAAGTGGAATCCGCACACAGTATAAGAAAGGAATGGTTGAGGAGTAAAAGTCGTTGTGCGAGGCTGATAGGAGTGGCCATGGGTAATCTGGGTTGAAGGATGAAATATGATGGTTGCGGGTGGGCGAGAAGGCGGGAGGTAGCACGGAACAGAGTTGGGTGAAGGGAAGCCGAGAATTGAAGGAGGCGTTTTGAACGAGGGGTTCGGCGTTATAACGTGTTGATTCGCGCCTTGGTTTTCCGCAATATCTGGACGAGGTTACATATTCCTCTCTCATTGCGCATGCATTAGGAAAAACATTCGCATATCGATCCTTTCAACCTATTCCTTGGTATCTTGTTGCTTCCATTCATCACAGCGGAGTGAATGTATCTCCACTGGATCAGTCGCTGCTCCTTGCTAGTTTCAATCTCTGCTCCCCTTTCTACCACTCAATAACTCTCCAATATCTTCATCGAAGTCTATCCAGGGGTTTATTACCACCACCAAGCGCGCGCCACGTTCTTCACTTTGTTCACCTTGACCTCCGCCCCCTCGCTCTTCTCCTCCTTCTCTGCCCTCCCATCCATATCCTCACCTTCACCCGGCATCGTGACGATAGTATGCGCATGCGCGGGTTGCTTGATTATGATCTTGGAAGATGAGGCTCGTGTACATCGTCTCTCAAAAGACCCTTTGGCAGCTGATGAGGATGGAGATGAGGAAGTGTCGGACTCCGTGGTCGTAGTAGTATTGGTCGATTCCCAGGTAGGAGATCCAGACGCTGTCGGTGTAGCCGACATCGAGTCTATAGATAAACATGTCATGGTGCGATAAAACGCTAGGCGGCCGAGGGCGGACATGTTGAGTATGTTTTGCTGAAGGGTGTGGGTTGTAGTGTGGTGGATATGATGCAAATCCTAGAAACGTTAGTATCGTGCACAGAATGTAATGTGTAGCGTACTCACGTTGGGATCGTCGACTATATGGGATCAAGCGGTCGTTTGAAATACAGACTGAACAGACTAGTTGGCTTCATATGTTGATGAGGTAGTAGCTCGAGTGCGAGACGAGAGTCTGGGGACGTGTCCTGACTTGTTAGGGGTTGGTGACAAAGGCAAAAGAAATATGAGGAACTGAGGAATCGGCGGGTGGGAAAATGTACGCGGTTGAACGAGACGCGCTGCCCAATGTGCATGATCAGACCCATGGTGCGACCTAGAGTCGTTGGGCCTCTACCAAGGGATCAGAAGCAAACCACCTGACCCGTGGTACATTCGAAGGAAAGCTACGCAAAAGAGTCACATCCCCAAACGTCCCAGAAAAGCAAACTTCTTGCATCAAAAAAGTAAAAGATACTCCTCCAACCATTCACATGAGAATCTAATTACCTAATCTATTATACAGAATATACACAACACGGTCGTAATCACTGCTTGGACCTCAAAGGTCTCCAACCACAGTCAATCCCAAGACCAAGGCTTCCTCATGGTCGCACCCTAGCCGCACTCTCATTAGTCTCCGCATTGAGCCCAATGCCAAAGACTCGCTTCTTCTTCTTGCCCTTCTTATCTCCATACTTCTCGTCAAACTTCTTGATCGCACTGAGACTGCTCATATCCTCTGAGATACTAGCGCTGATCTCTTGCAGCGCCTTCTCAAAGTGTCGGGCGAACAGAACACGCGTTTCCGGGAAGTCGTACTTCAGGTCGCGAGAAAGTTGTGGAGGTTTAGCATCGACGGGCAACGTAAGCGAGCCTTCTGGGGCAGACCCGGCCAATTTAGCAGCGGCGGCGATGGCCGCTTGTTCGTTTTCTTCTTTGACGCATGCCAGTGCAGCGGAAACCGCAAGATTCTTCAGGTCCGAACCGCTGTAGAATGGTGTTCTTTTGGCGATGTCATCGAGGTCGACGGAGCCATCGAGCTGCTCGCCACGAAGGTGGATTTTGAGAATCTCATGTCGGTCGGCCTGCGTGGGTAGATCAACCAGCAAGCGTCTCGGCAGTCGTCGAATAACGGCATCGTCTAAGTCGAAAGGACGGTTCGTTGCAACCATGACAAAGACGGAAAGATCATTCAAGCCATCCCATTCCTTTAGGAACTGGTTTAGTATGTCGCGATGAGAGCTTCGCTCACGTCCTACATCGCGCGATGAGAAGATGGCATCCGCTTCGTCCAGGAAGACAATACAGGGTGACATTTTCCGAGCTAGAGAGAAGACGGCGGTGACGTTCTTCTCTCCTTCTCCGACGTACTTGTCCATGATTGAGCTTCCAGAGACTTCAAGTACGGCACATCCACTTTCTTTTGCAACGGCCTTGGCGAGCATAGTCTTTCCCGTCCCGGGAGGACCATATAGAAGTGCTCCAGAAATCTTCTCGGTAGCAAGCACGCCGTAACTGAAGGCATCCGGACGGAGGAAAGACATTGATGTGAGCGTCCGGATCGAGTCTACTGTCTCCGGCGCTACATGAACTTGATCAAATGTGGTCTTGATCTGTTCAGGGTTCGCGATACCTGGCATCAGCCGCTTCTCATGCTTGTTAGCGGTCATGGATATTCGCTCCATTTGGTGGTCGCGAGCTCGCCGGGAAGCGCTGGGGCCTGATTGTCCCGCCGTAGCCTCGCCCATCTTTTCTTGCACCCGCTTTTGCCACCCTTCACCAGCGCGGGACGTCTTCTGTTCTTCAATCTTGACCCTCGCATAAGCGGTCTTTGCTTCGTCGCTCACTTTGAGCAAACTCATGGCGAGAGCAACGTGCGTCCACTTGAGATGGTCGCAAGTGGTGTCCGTAATGTGTAGTCCTAGCGCAGTCAAGGCTATTCGGTGAACCTCATCATAACTCAAAACTTTCCAGAAACAGGCCTCCGGGAACAGAGATGCAGATGTGCGTAGGTCTTCTAGACTTGACTCGCGATCGGAGGTGTGTCGTGAAGCCACCGGGTCGAGACAGCGCAGCATGTCCTGTATGTGGCGTAAATTAATGGCCCGAAACTTCCTCTTCTCGGTGTTCGTGATAGACGCCGCTTGTTGCTGTGCGAGATATTTCGTTTTTGTCTCCACGACAGGATGAATGTCGGAGTCGTGTGATGTGGCAGCTGATTCAACGGGGACAACAATGGTTCGGAAGAAGTCGGCTTCGTCTTCCGACTGGAGAGACTGAAAGCCCTTCGCCGAAAGCTCTGGAGTAAGATCTTCTGAGCATGTGCTGCCCACTATCATGATGCTTTCGCCCGCAGTTCTCCGTTTGCGGACGATCTCTTCCAGCTTCTCAACTACACGACCACCATACTGAGTAGCATTTAGCTCTCTGAAGTCTTTGATGTAGATGATCTTCGAGTTAGGAAGATTCAATAGCCTCTTCGGGTGCGCCTCGACAGTAACAGCGAGATCAAATCCGGGTCTTGCTTTAGATGGTAGAGCGGTGGCTAGATCAATTTTATCGCCAACAGGTGGCATTGAGGGATTAAAGAATGCGGGTGGTGGGGAGTTTGAAGACTTGATCTTTGGAGCGGGAGTAGTCTGATTGCTGCCTCCAGTCTTAATGAGGCCATGTGATCGTTTAGTCTCGGTTGAGTCTATGAGGCTGTCGAGGAGGTTGGCGAGCTTCAGATCTTCTAATTGAGTCTCGGCTTGGGTTTGCACCCGGGTCTGGGACTCGTTCGATGAAGCACCGTCAGATACAGGCATCTGGAATTTCAGTTTGTCGGCGAGGGCTTTGGACATTGCAGAGATAGCCAGGATGGGCATGGTGGGTAAGCGTGCCCCTGGGCCTTGAAAGCCCCAGGCCGGCTTCGCACTAGGACTTGTTGGGAACGGCGAAGGAGCTGCATCGTCTTGGTCGTCGGCCAACGGATCGAGAAAATCTTCGATATCGTCACCAAACTGCGAGTTAGCTCGATACGTTTCGTATCCCATGGACCGTATCGAATGCGGCGATGGTTCTGAGCCCTCAGATAAATAGTCTCCGCCCAACTCCGCAAGATCTTGAGCGTGCAACACAACCACTTCGGCTCCGAGTTCAGACGCGGTAGACATGACAGTTCTTGTCATCAACTTTTCCTGATCATTGGACGGGCAGTGGAGAACTAGGTTCGTCTTTGCCGACGGGAAAATGTTCGTCGAGGCCGGCTGCAGGGCCGAGAGAGAGGCTGCGATGGTTGCTCGGATCTCAGCCAGCACATATGGAGGCACCTCGTTTACCGATTTCTGCTCGTACGCGCTCCCAAGAGCCTCACAGTGCACATCTATTGAGTGTGCCGTGTCGCGGAATTTCCGTTGCCATTCGGCAACTTTCTCTGAAAGGGCTGCGTCCCGCAATACTGGCAAATCGGCGATTCGGTCCTCGAGCTTTCGCCGGCCCAAGACGAGGGGGCCTAGGAGCCTGTAGAGCTTCTCGCCGTTGGTATACGCATCCTCGGCAACCATGTCTTCCCCTTGTTCTAGAGCCTGCACCACGTGCTCATCATCTGCGGCACCGAGCGTGGAAGCCAACTGCCGTGCAAAACGTCTCTTTTGCTCTGCATTCAACCCAGTATCCCAAGCGCCCCAGAGGAACTGTGTCAAGAGCTTGACGCCGGCCGACGGTCTGCTCAGCGGGATTGTGCATGTGCTCGTCTCGTCCGATTCGCGGCGCTGTAAGGACAATGTGATGGCGTTTCTTGCTCCACGCGTCGCGGCATCGTCGCGCACCTCCTCCAAGCAGAAGACGTTGCGCTTCAAGAACCAGTCGGGGACCACCACGGGCGGCAGATCCTGGGCGCGGTTGCGTCTTTGAGTGCGCCGCAGGGCCGACGAGTACCTCCGTGTCATCTCTCGCGATCGCTGCAGCTTCTGCGCCAGATCCTCCGCATCCTCAGCCGCTACCCCGACATCTGTCTGCGCGGCCGCCGTCTTCTCGCCCTTCTCTTCAGCGCCATTGCTGTCGGCGGGCCGGCTTTCTGTGCCAGCCGGGGGTATCGGGTCCTGCGCGAGGCTGCGAGTTGCGTGGAACGATCGCGTTCGATGCGGAGAAGGGTATCGGCGACCGCGGATGAATCGAGCTGGACTTCGTGTTGACGCCCGCAGTGCTGGTCGAATGGCGGCGTACATACGGTATTCAGGACCCCTCGCAACAGCCGAGAGGATTAATGCCTATACGAAGCGGATGTAGGCGGTTGGGAAGGCGAACAATCGCGGTCTTGTTTGGCCGCAACTCAACTTTTCCCATCCATCAACCCTGCCGAGCGCTAAGGCCTCGGCTAGGCCTGCCGTTCCAACGCAGGCCTACATATCGCCCATATTTTGCAGAGCTTCAAAAACGGCTTTCAAAAAGTCGAAATGAAGAGAAGGTGCAAGAGACAGGCATCACATGTTTTCCTCCGCTGATTTGCCACACACGTGCTGGTACATACCCAGTGATCCAGACCTTGAATGATCAGGAGCATCACCAGAACCACCATACGTCAGTCAAAACGTATGCTTGGATGCGCTACTCGAAGATGACTGTTACTTGGTCTAGGCAAACGAGCTCTATGCATTGTTAACTGAGTCTTTTGCTGGACACATCCGACAGCGAGAGAAAATATACATCTCTTCGACCTCATCACACGACATCAAAGTAGTATCTGTGGCACGATGATACTAGCGTCCCATCCCAACCCCCAACGGCTGCCTAACGTAGCCATTCATCTGGTCGAGATTCAAAGCAACCCCACAACGATATGCTTCTGCCAACGGTTCGCATACCTTAGCGCAACCTTCTCTTGGTACTGTACCCACCGCAAGGGGAAACATAGCAACCTGAAGCCATGGAGTCAAAGGCAAGATCCGGTGTCGGGTCATCAGAGATGTCATGGAAGGGGCGACCTGTGGGTTGCGAGAATAGAAATTTCGTTTTCGTATAGTGGCTTCGGCCGCGCTGATATTGCACTTATGGGACAAATCCACGCGTTTCTTCTCCGACCTCCAGTCTAAACTTTGTTGCTTCCTCGCCGCAGACAACCGTCTTGTTCAAATCGGAGACTTCGACTTTCGTCGCCTGGCTGGTGTTCATCTGAAAGGGGTTGCGACGTCAGCCAACCCACATCGTCATCATTCTAGCATGACGCTGTCCACCTTCAGAACAGACGGTAAGTTCAATCACAATCGTGTTCTGCAAGAGCGGTGGAAGCTTACTATGGCAGACACGGGTCATTTGACCGATGTGCGTCTGTCATGCCTGGACTCGCCGTACAGCTCGAGAAAGAATTCAGACGAGCCACGCCAAACACCCGAGTGCTCGGCGAAGGAGCGACTCAGCGACGAGACGACTGTCCGCACAGACAGTAACGAAGAGCAGGAAAATCTGGGAGCGATAATCAGGAAAGGGCAGCAGTGGAAAGCGCTGCTGGCCACATCTCTGCAGTCTTTCTGGGTTATTGGTCAGTGAATGTCTTGCGTCAGGCGACACATGCTGATTTGGACAGGACTCACCCAGAGCTTTGGCATATGGCAAAGGCATTATGGTAGCGATACGGCTGTGAGAAGCGGGATTCTCCAGCCGACCGATATGACCCAAAGGGCGGTCATCGCAACAATTGGGTCCTTGGGTAACGGGGGCATTGTTGCTGTATTCGGGATCTTCTACTACCCGTATCTACCACGGATTGGAAAGCATGTCAGATACCTGTGCTTGCTAGGAACACTGTTGATTTCAGCGGGATTCGGGATAGCAGCCTCGAGTAACAAAGTAAGTGCTGCATCCTTCCTGTGAGTGGGCGAAACCGCTGACTGAGGCTTTTTAGCTCGCAGTCCTTCTTATCGGCCAGGGCTTGCTCGTTGGTCTTGGATGCGGCACTCTGCTCTACACGCTTACTCCAATACTCCCGGAATACTTTGGCCATCACAGTGGTCTAGCACAAGGCGTCCAGATGGCAGCAGCTGCCGCCGGCGGTGCATGTCTGTCCATGGTCACTCCTGAGCTCTTGAACGCTGTCGGGACGAGGAAGACGCTTGGTATCTTCTCTGGGATGAGTGTTTTCGTGTGCACCATTGTCAGCTTCCTTGCCCAACCGCCGCGGAAGTTCGAAAAGCGAAGCTCGCATTTGGTCAGCTGGCGAGACTTCAAGAAGCCGGTCTTTACACTACTGTTCCTTTCCAACCTGATACAGCCGCTGACCGTTGCCATTCCCATGACTTTCGGGCCCGAGTTCAGCGAGTCTCTCCGCTTCAGCGACAAGATGGGCGCCGTGCTCCTGGCCGTGAATAGTGCCGTGGGGTGTCCGTCTAGGCTCGCCAACGGCTACATTTCTGACAGGATTGGTCATCTCAACATTCTCCTACTTGCGACAACAATATACGCGTTCGGTACGTGGGGGCTATGGCTCTCGGCTGCTCATGCGAGCAACGGAAAGCTCTGGATCACGTTTACCGTCCTTCATGGTGTGGTGAATGGCACGTTCAATACGGTGATCAACTCAATCCAGAGGCGTTTGTTTGGAGCCGAGCTGTACTTTCCTTACAATGGGGCCATGACCTCCATCAGGGGCGTGGGATACGTGGTTGGGGTGCCGCTCGCGGGGGCGCTGGTGAGCCAGGTCAAAGATATCGAGCTAAGCGGAGACGACTTCACGAAGCCTATCATCTACACAGGCGTCTTGCTCCTGGTGTCGGTGTTGTGCCTGATCGGGGTGCGCGTAGTGGATGCGACGGAGAACGGGTGGATGTGGAAGCGATGAGTTCAACGGCAAGACTTGTGTTTCTAGTCGTACAGTAAAGTAAACCCTCAAAAGTTGTTTTCGTAGTCCATGCATCTTGGTCGTCGCACAGCCGAACCTGTCCAGCTTCGCGTCTGAAGAGCCTGTGAGTTCTAACAGTGTGTGGATCGCTGCGTTGAAATCATAAGTGCTTGCGGGAGCGCTTGAGCTGTGGCTCTGCGAAATTCGGGTTCTTTGATTCTTCGCCGCTGCCTTCCACAGCAAATGTTCTCTTCGAATCCCAGTTGATCAAGCCTCCACTTTCCGTGATGGCAAGCATCTGGCCTCTATCCTCCAAGCTCAAGCTACAAATGTGCTTGTGAACAGGCCAATCCTTGCGCTGGCACGTATTTGAGCAGTACGTTGCCGTACCACATCGACCACATCGCTGTAGTGGAGAGCTCTCGTGTGTTTCCTTTCCACATACAGTGCATTCCATGAGGTTGAGTGGTTTGTAGAGCCAGTGGGGGCTCATAGCAATGCCATCGCCCCAGACATCCATGGGCGCATATTCGACGTAAAGCTTGTGTCGCATCTTCTTTCCAGTCGACCATCTCTTCTCAGCTACCAAATCCTGCGCGAAAGCTCGACTTAGCCTATCAATCTCTGCTGGGTCGGAAATATCGTCGTCACCCTTCATACTTTCATTGCGGTTCGGTATCCAGGCACCTCGGTCTGGTCCGTCCGAGAAGATGTTGTAAGTGAGCATCAGCGTCCAGTCAGCGCCGTCCTTGTCCAAGGTACCGAACGTGACCTGGTCTCCGACACGCCCGATTTCGACATTCGTCTCGTCAGCTTCGCCCTGCTGTATGGCCAGAGTCCACGTGAACGAGAACCAGGCATCCAGGTCGAGGAAGGCAGCGAGTGCGTCCGGGCACCAATGATATAGAACGGTAGCTATGCCAACCGCAGGAGTCAAGTCGCTGTTGTTGGCGTCGACAGAAAAATCTTCAATACTGACCACGGAGAGCGGCAGACGATCGAGTTGGAGGAGTGCATTTGGATAGTCGGGCAGCCTGAACGTGTCCAGCGGTATTGTTCTCGACCCCATTGTGCGAGTTCAGACGTCTGCACGCGACCGATGGCAACGGGTGTCCAGGGTGGGTCAGGATGTGAGGTGGACATGGCTTAAGCGAGCGAGTGAAGATGCTCCCTGTCGGTCGGTGTTGATGGTCAACACGGGCAAACTTCAGCTCGGGCCCTCCGCCATCACACTGCATGAAGCACGCTGGGAACGCGCCGGGAAGCTGCACAGGCCCCAAAACATCTCTCTCACTTCCAATTGACACCACTTCACCCCTCAATGCGGCATTCCAGCGCGCAACAGCACCGCGGCACCCACCCACAGGACTAACTCCGCAGAGCATGAGCTAAGGTAGCTCTTCCATTCCACGTCACCTACACAACAAACCTGGCCGGCAAGCGCAATGCGCCTCTGTTGAAATGGTTGCCGTCGCCCGACGCCGTTATCTTCGACATCGCTGGCCCAAAAAGCCATGTCGCTGACCCCGAGCAACTCGCGCATGATGAGCCCTGCATGGGGCGGCATCAAGCTCACCCCGTCGCCCTCGCCCTTCCTCAAGACCACGCCGCTGCGCTCGCCCGTCAAGCCCCAGCGCGCCGAAGCCAGTCTTGCGCTCCGGCACGTCATTGGCACCACGACCAACTCGGCCAATGCCTTCGACAGCCTCTCCTCGGCGCGCTCCTTCGCTTTTTGCGCCGGCGCCGCAGCCGTTCTCGCGACCGTCGACGAGGAGCACCGTGTATCGCAGCGCTTCTACCGCGCAAGGCCCACTACCAACCCTATCAATCCGTCTGCCTCCGTCTATGGAGGCCCGTCAACACCCACACAGAACGAGAGTCGCAATCGCACGGCCGCCTCCCTCCGCGACGCCGGCATAGGTGGGTCACCACTGGCGTCTCCGGCCCACGACTGGAGTGATTCTCCTAGTAGCAAGGGCTGGTCGGCGCGAGACAGGATAAAAGCTGCGACTTGTGTCTCGTTCAGCCCGGACGGAAAGCTCCTGGCGGTTGGAGAGGTGAGCACAAGCGCGCGAGCTTGACTCGCAATATATGCTGACCAGGCCAGACTGGCTACAAGCCTCGCGTACTGATCTTCTCCACGGCGTCCGATGCGCCCTCCGACACACCTTTGACGTCAATTGCGGACCACACCTTTGGTGTCAAATGCCTCGCCTTCTCTCCCGATTCGCAGTACCTCGCAAGCCTTGGCTCCTCAAACGATGGCTTCTTGTACATTTGGAGCATCAATTCGCGGACCGGTGCGGCTACGCTACACTCTAGTAATAAATGCACGAGCAACATCAACAGAATAGCTTGGATGGGAACCAATCTGATCACGTAAGCATCCTACTTCGAGCATCAGGCGCAATGATACTGATTCCTAGCCAGTGTGGGCACCAGGCATGTCAAAGTTTGGCGCATTGAAGATCCCAATTCAACCCCGCGACAGTCAAAGGTTCGACAGAGTGATGTCACATCCTTGACTGGTGGCATGCACAAAACACTGCCCGGCAGGAACTGCCTTTTGGAGAGCTTGTTGGAAGCCAATTTTACGTGCGTCGTGGCCGTGGCACCCTCTAAGGCGATTGTCGCCTCAGACAAGGGCGACATATGCCTCGTTGATGACAGTGACGGCACACAGCGTTTCTCGAAAGTCGCCGAGGCTGGCGTTGCGGTGACATCAATGACCGTTGACGGAAAGGGGCGTCTACATCTGGCTAGCAACCAGGGAGGCCTCAGGACGCTCAACATCAAAGACATCCTCACTGCATTGACACCACCTCCTTCGCCGCCGCCGCCGCGGGTAGAGTCTCCAACCATCATGCTGACCTCAACTACCGACAGGATAGAAGCTGTGGCCTCTCTCGCTGACCACATCGTTACCATTGACTCACAGCATTCGATCCGCCTTTCACACCTCTGTTCTCCTGATGACGAATCTCTGATTGGGGAAGTAGTACAAAAGCTACCCGCACACGGTGCGCCTGTTTTGGGAGTAGCTTCGCTCGGAATGCCAAACTCCGCCGACGCCTGCTTCTACACGTGGTCGACCGGAGGTTCGATCTTGTTCTGGAGCTCTGACGGTGCATGTAAGGAGACTGTCCAAGTTCCGCTCGAACAGTTTGATGGAGCGTATTCCGACACCAACGAGCTCAGGATTGTGAGCGCATCTTCTAATGCTGACCTCCTCGTTACTGGCGACAAGTACGGTGTGCTCAGGTATGTCAACTTCACCCTCCACGTTAGGCATGTTCTAACGACACTCAGGATGATCAATCGTCAGACTAAAACGAGTACTCTTGATTTCAAAGCTCATGCAAGCGAGATCACGAGCATTGCCATCTACGAAGCGCAAGAGCCGACATACATTGCCACTAGCGCGCGGGACCGCATGATTCAAATATTCAACAGGAAAGATGATTCATGGGACTTAATGCAGACCTTAGACGAACACGTTGGAGCCGTCACCGGTATACTATTCTCTCGGAAAGGCGATCGACTTGTCTCGATGAGTTCGGACCGTACGCTCGTTGTTCGCGAATTGGTGTCCCGACAAGGAGAAGGCGAGACCGTAAGCGCTTTTCTCATAGTGCGGACGATTATATTGAAGGCTACGCCCACTTCAATGACCTGGGACGTTGATCAAGACGATATTCTGCTCTTATCGACAATCGATCGACAAGTCCACAAATACGACTTGCGCAACGGACAATGCCTGAATAGCTTTCGAGTCTCGGACTCTGACGGTGCCGACGCTGTTGTCCTCTCCTCCCTTGCCCATATTTCACGTGGCTGGGGCTCGCCCCTGATTGCAGGCGTATCGAGCACTGATAAGTCCATCCGGTTGTATGACGAGGGAGGAACCCTGGTAGCCCGTGACTGGGGTCATACTGAGGGGGTGACGGATATCGCTTTGGTGAATATGGACGGTGCCACGGACGCTAACAGCCGCGAGAAGTCTCTAGTGACAGTAGCAGTAGATGGCACCATCTTCGTATGGAGCCTTTTGCTTCAGTCTCCGAATCGTCAAGACTTATCGAGGTCAATGGACCTTTTGGGACCCAACACCCCTCTTCATCAGGACTTGTTAGCAAGTCGCCCTCCACTGCGACGAGTCTTCTCCCAATCCGAACTCGCAAGATTCCAACGTTCGCCCGATGACGATCAGACCACCCCAACAGGCAGTCGGTCGCCAAAGCTGCGCAAGAAATTATCCAAATTTTCGTTAGCACAAGCGCCGAAGCTGGAACCGTCACCACTGCCTAGTATTCCACGAGATCGGACTACAGGCTCCAACGGACAGGGATCGTTGCGGCGGACGAACCGTAACCGTTCTCCCTCGCCTCCCAGCCCTCGCCACCCTCAGCTTGGGAAGAGGCGCTCCTCCGCAGACGTTCGACTCCGTGCCAAAGCTCCCACAAATGAGTTTGGTAGCCTCGGTGCTTCGACGGAGAGTCTGTGTCGGACTCTGCGTGCGTATCGGAAGCGAATCACCACCAGCAACGATAGCCTGAGCTCCGAAGCGGTTCGAGAGGTAGAACGCGAGCTCGCTCTCACCGCGCGCGCGGTAGGTGAGAAAGCCAAATCAGATCCTTTGAACGAAACAGTCGTGGTCAAGTTGCTCGATCAGTACTCGGAGCGGTTAGTCAGCATACTAGACGAGAAGATTGCCGCCAGCTTCGCTCTTCGGGTCAGAGAGAATAGTGAGAGTGGCGTGTCGGGTGGAATGGCCTCACCAGCGTTGGTAGAAGAAGAAGAGGAGGAGGAGGAAGAGGTCAGAGGTCGGCCAATGAAAGACGATAATGCGGGAGAAGAACCAACAGATAGGGCTGTGGAGTCCACATTGTCACAAGGGTAATGCAAAAACCAGGGGCGTTTTCAAGGAAAGAGAAATGGCGTTCTGGGTATCGGATCTCATTCTTTGGAGAATATGACGGCGTTGGAGATTGGTTGGAGTTCGCGCGCGTTGACTACTTCTGGTCGATACCACTTATGATAATGTAGATCAACAGGACCAAGATCCTTTTACGAAAGTCACATTCGAATGAATGCAGGTGCAAGTTCGGTCGAGCGTTGGCACCACCGGCGGTTTACCTGCAGAATAACGCCGGTCCGGGTCTGGGGGCGTTTGGAGCAGAGCAAGCGGAGCCCCGCGCGCCTAGCCTTGTGGGCACGTCAGCCAATGCTGGACCGCACACATGCAGCATTGATCTGTTCGCGGGGCTGGGTCGCTATGACGACGGAAACGGGTCGCCAAGCGATATGTTCACGGAGCCGGTTCGAGCAGTGTGCTCGACTGGCAGCAAGGTATTGCTCGTTCTCTCAGCATGCGCGTATTGATTTCTGGGTGAAAGTGGTATGATTTGGATGTGGGACGCATATTCATTATGTGAAGCGGCTGGCGGGACGTATAAGCCTTTGGTTAATACCTATTGCATGCGGTGGCTTACGAAGAAAGCTTAGCGTGCACCTCGACATGACGACACACCACGTTCTCTGGACTCTCGAAGTCCGTAATACAGCATTGGAAGAAAGCGTGAAGGAAGTCCAGCAAGCAGCGACTTGGGCGCACTCGTGGAAGATGCTCCGCGGTCGGCATGCAGGGACGGTTTGTCTGGGCTGCTAGTTCGGCTATGGTGCCGGCGGCTCGGGACATGATATGCTACTGCTTTCCAGCAGCCCGAAGCGCGATCATGCAACGCTGTGCTACCACCAAGCTTCGGCTGCGTGGAGGTTTGCCTTTGTGTGATGGATGCTCTGTTGCATCGTCAGGGCAGCAAGCCTGTGCGTGGTGCAACTTGACGCAGCCGCACAAGCGCTTGGTAGCCGTCGCCGTGGCTGCAAAGCTGGTTCTCGGGTCTGTGTAGCCTCCATGATGAAATGAGGGGCCGCAAGCGCGACGAGCCAGCACAAGACATGTGCGGTATTTGGAAAGTTCCTGAAGAGGAATTGGTCCGCTGATCCAGGGCTTCGTTATTAAGGCCGCGGCATTGGATGGCACTTCGCCGGTCCAGCGGATTGTGCCTCACATCGCCAAGAATTGCAAGTGCCCATTGAATGAGAGCTCATAAGAGCCGCCCGTCGCCCGCCATCCGTCCATTGACCCGCTACTTCCTTCTTGTCCCGTCAAAGACGTGCTGGTGCTACAACCCTCTCCACAACTCGCATCTGCCAGCTATCGCAACTCGTTGGCACGCTTTGTCCGTTGCAACACCCACTCGTCGCCCCAGTCCTTTACCCGGGCCTGCGACACACGCTTGCTCCAGAACCCGAACGTCTTCATCCGCGGTCGAACAGCTCCTGGCTGACGTCTGCCGGACTCTCGTCCTGCCCGCTGAGCAGAGAGTGCGCCGCCGCCGCAAGCAGCCTACCCGCGTACCCCTTCCGCATCTACCACCACCACAACATGTCTGAAGGCAACGTCAAACCCGTGGTGCACGAGGCCCACGACGTGGACACGTTCCACGTCCCCAAGGCGTTCTTTGAGTAGGTTCCGTCATTTCAATTGCATCGTCAGCCCAGACAACGAAGCCAGGGCGTGGCGGCGCCAGTGCGGGGTGACCCCGCCATGCGCAGAACGCGCATCGCGATCATCAGGCGCAACACTCCAACCACGTACATGGCTGACACATGACCTCATAGCAAGCACCCAAATTCCAAGCCGCATCTTGATGGCCTCGAGCACTACCAAAGGCTATACAAGGAATCCATCGAGGACCCGCACACGTTCTGGGGGCGCATGTCGCGTGAGCTCCTCACGTGGGAGCGCGATTTCCAGACGGTACACGCCGGAAGCTTTGAGCACGGCGACAATGCCTGGTTCCTCGAGGGCAGATTGAATGCTAGCTACAACTGCGTTGACCGTCACGCTTTCAAGAACCCAGACAAGCCGGCCCTCATCTACGAGGCCGACGATGCTGGCGATGGCCGCATCATCTCATATGGCGAGCTCCTCCGCCAGGTTTCCAAGGTCGCCTACACGCTAAAGGAGATGGGTGTGAAGAAGGGTGACACGGTTGCCGTCTACTTGCCCATGATTCCAGAGGCTATCATCTCGCTCCTGGCTTGCGCGCGTATTGGCGCAGTGCACTCGGTTGTCTTTGCTGGCTTTTCTTCAGATTCGCTTCGTGACCGCATCATCGACGCCGAGAGCAAGGTGGTCATCACGTCCGACGAGGGGAAACGCGGCGGCAAAGTGATTGGCACCAAGAAGATTGTCGACGAAGCCTTGAAGCAGTGCCCTGATGTCAGCCACTGCCTCGTCTTCAAGCGCACCGGCGCCGATGTTCCATGGACCAAGGGCCGTGATTGGTGGTGGCACGAGGAGGTTGAGAAGTACCCCAACTACATTGCCCCGGAGTCTATGAACTCTGAAGACCCGCTTTTCCTGCTCTACACTTCTGGTTCCACCGGCAAGCCCAAGGGTGTCATGCACACAACCGGAGGCTACCTCATTGGAGCTGCCATGACCGGAAAGTACGTCTTCGACATCCACGACCAGGATGTGTTCTTCTGTGGTGGAGACGTCGGTTGGATCACCGGCCACACATATGTTGTCTACGCACCGCTCCTTCTCGGTGTTGCTACCGTCGTCTTCGAGGGGACTCCAGCGTACCCTGGCTTCTCGCGCTACTGGGACATCGTCGACAAGTACAATGTCAGCCAGTTCTACGTTGCACCAACCGCCTTGCGTCTGCTCAAGCGCGCTGGTAACGAGCACGTCAAGCACCAGATGAAGAGCCTCAGGATCTTGGGATCCGTGGGTGAGCCCATTGCCGCCGAGGTTTGGAAGTGGTACTTTGAGATTGTCGGAAAGGAGGAAGCCCATGTTGTTGATGTAAGTGGATCATATCTCACGTTGGAGGATGGCACTGACGATGGCAGACCTACTGGCAAACCGAGACTGGCTCGCATGTCATCACCCCGCTGGGCGGGATCACACCTACGAAGCCCGGCTCCGCATCTCTTCCCTTCTTCGGCATTGAGCCTGCCATCATTGATCCCGTCTCCGGTGACGAGATTCACGGCAACGATGTCGAGGGTGTTCTTGCCTTCAAGCAGCCATGGCCCAGCATGGCCCGCACTGTCTGGGGAGCACACAAGCGCTACATGGACACATATCTGAACGTATACAAGGGCTACTACGTAAGTACGGTGCCGTTCGGACTTAGGACTTGGGCTGACATTTGCAGTTTACCGGAGACGGTGCAGGCCGCGATCATGAGGGCTACTACTGGATTCGTGGCCGTGTCGATGATGTGGTCAATGTCTCAGGCCACAGATTGTCAACAGCAGAGATTGAAGCAGCTCTCATTGAACATCGTAAGTCTTCCCATGCAGGGACACGCGTTGGTACGTCGTTGCTGACCTGTTTGCAGACTCGGTTGCGGAAGCCGCCGTCGTGGGTGTGCAGGACGAACTCACCGGCCAAGCCGTAAACGCATTCGTTGCGCTAAAGGACGGCACCGATTCGAACGACCAAACGAAGAAGGATCTGATTCTCCAGGTGCGCAAGTCGATTGGACCCTTCGCCGCACCAAAGGCGATTTATGTAGTGCCGGATCTGCCAAAAACGCGGTCCGGCAAGATCATGCGCCGTATTTTGCGCAAGATCTTGGCTGGCGAGGAAGACCAGCTTGGCGACATCACTACTGTAAGTACCAATCCGGACTCAGACTCTTTTATGGTGTTGTCATGGCGGCGGTGCGGAGACGCGGATGGTGACGCGTCTTTATCGGGCCACGGAGCTAACGGATGACAGCTTTCGGATCCCTCGGTAGTGGAGAAGATCATCGACATTGTGCACAGTGCCAAGAAGTAGGAACGGTTCGAGCGGAACTCAAGACGTCTGGATGGTGGGTCGGCACAAGGAAATAGAAGCAGTATTATGGTGCGCGTTGCCGTGCGCCGAATCAACAGGGCGGACGACTCCGGATGGTGCGCTCCGTAGCTTACGGCGCGAGCGAAAGATGACCGGTGCAGCGCGACAGGTCCGTCTGTGGCTGCATACGGGCTCTCCAATTGTTTTCTGTATGGCCTTATTTTAGCAACTATATCCTGAATTGAGCCGCCCTTTGTTTAGCACGTTGCCTTTGCCGTTGCCGCCGCCGCCGAGACAGGAGGCCATGTGGTGTCGCGCGGCTGTGTGCCAAAGAGGGAAACCAGACAGGCGGGGGATGACGGGAGATGTGGTGTGCACCCAAGAAAGCGTTTCAGATGGTCCTCAGTGGCGTTTGAGAGCGCTGCCCAGCGTCTAGGGACCTCTGCCTGCCCCCGGCCTTCGCCAAGTGCCACCGGTCGCATACCTAGTCGCTGTCGGGGGCGGTGCACGGCTGACGCATGACTGCTCTTCACCATCGGCACTCTGGAAGTCTAGACGTTGCCTCCTCAAAGTCACTCAACCCTACCCATGTCGCTCGCTGCCCAACTGCGATAACCACCCTTCCTCTCCACCGCGAACGACTCCTCGACGGAGCATCGCCAGCAACATGTTAATCCTGCGTACCGTCGCGGCCGCGGCAGTCGCTCTGGCAACCCTCGCCACTGCATCGTCGTCTGCAAGAGAGCCGCTGAAGCGCATCAACCTCGCCAAGAACCCGTCCATCCTCACACCCAACAACCGCGTGACGGCCGTGTCGACTTTCGATGTCGCCTTCGACTTCTCCGGGAAGCGGATACGCCTCAGCCTGGAGCCGAACCACGACATCTTCGTGGAGGGTGCAACGGTCAGCTACCTGGGCGCTGACGGCCGCGTCGTCCGCAAGGAGCCTATAGATCGGCTACAGCACAAGGTGTTCAAGGGCACTGCGTGGTTGCGGAGGGGGAACCGCTGGGACAAAGTGGGATCGGCCCGGATAGACATCAAACAGGACGGCCTCAGCCCGCTCTTCGAAGGCACTTTCACCGTGGACCACGACCACCACCACGTGCAGCTGGCGTCGACGTACAAGCAGGGACGTTCCGATGAAGACGTGGACATCAACCTGCGCGACGATGAATTCATGGTCGTCTTCCGCGACTCGGATGCGAGGCGCGAGGAGGAGCAGATGGAGCTGAAGAAGCGGGCTGCCAGTCTGGCGTGCGCCAGCGACGAGCTGGGGTTCAATACCCAGGAGGATCATCCCGTCTATGTATCGATGCGAGCGCGGAGTGAAGACAATTTCTTCTCTTCGCCCTTCTCGGCGCTCATGGGCAAGCGGCAGCTGGACAGCTCGCCCGGTGGCGGCAACGGCGCTGGTACCAATCTTGTCCAGAGCATCGGAAGCACCACCGGCTGTCCCTCCACCCGCAAGGTCGCCCTCGTGGGCGTAGCCACCGACTGCACCTACACGCAATCCTTCAACTCCAACACCAATCAAACACGCAACAATGTCATCACACAGATGAATTCTGCATCGGAGCTATTCGAAAGCACCTTCAACATCTCACTCGGTCTCGCTAACCTAGTCGTTACGGAGCCGAATTGCCCAACGACTGTACAACAGGCTACGCCCTGGAACCAACCGTGCAAAGACGACCTTACGATCCAGGATCGCTTGAACCTCTTCTCTGCATGGAGGGGTCAGCAGAACGATGATTTCGCTCACTGGACGCTCCTAAGCACCTGCAACACGCGATCCGCTGTTGGGCTGGCATGGCTCGGACAGGCCTGTACCAAGGGCTCTCAAGGCTCAAGCTCCTCGTCTGGTACAAATGAAACGGTCGCCGGTGCCAACGTGGTGATACGGACATTGCAGGAGTGGCAAGTCATAGCGTAAGTACTCATTTGTCAACTATACGTACCCAATTAACGGTAACAGGCATGAAATCGGCCACACATTTGGTGCCGTCCATGATTGTACATCCGACTGTACCCAGGACCAGAGCATGGTCAACGGACAGCAATGCTGTCCGCTCAACGCCAACACCTGCGATGCCGGTGAGAGGTTTTTGATGAATCCATCCACGGCCGAGAACATCAACAAATTCTCGCCCTGCTCCATTGGCAACATTTGTTCCGCGTTGGGCCGGAACAGCGTCAAATCGACCTGTCTGACCAATAATCGGGGTGTCACCACCATCTCTGGTCAGACATGCGGCAACGGCATTGTCGAAGGAGACGAACAGTGCGATTGCGGTGGTGAGGAGGGATGTGGAGCCAACAGCTGTTGTAACCCAGATACCTGCAGGTTCCAGGACAACGCTGTGTGCGATGATTCCAACGAGGATTGCTGCAAAGACTGTCAGTTCGCCTCTGCTCAGACGGTCTGCCGGACAAGTTCTGGTCCCTGCGATCCCGAAGAGAAGTGCACCGGCAACACACCTTACTGTCCGGATGACGACACACAGCCTGATGGAGACGACTGCGGCAATGGCTTGAAGTGTGCCAGCGGCCAGTGCACGTCGCGAGACCAACAGTGCAAGACGGTCATGGGCAGCTACACCCAAGGCAACGACACCTACGCGTGCGACAATACCAACTGCATGATGAGCTGCGCGAGTCCCGAATTTCCTCGGAATACATGCTACGGTCTGCAACAAAATTTCTTGGATGGCACGCCTTGCACCGGTGGTGGTACATGCTCAAACGTAAGTCAAAACTGCTGAGAGGCTCTTCTGAAGCGTCACTAACCTAGAGTAGGGACAATGTTCCGGCGCCTCCGCGGGCAAAGAAATCACGAGCTGGATCAACGACCACAAACCCCTTGTCATCGGTCTCGCAGCCGGCATTGGAGGCCTCATACTCCTTAGCATTCTCGGCTGCTGCTGGCGGTGCGCCAGACGTAGGAAGAACCGCAAGCTCTACGCCAATAATGCCGCCGCGCTCCGCGCACCTCCACCACAAAATCAGCATCGATCAAGGAGCAGAGGCGCGAGGGGAGTGCCAGCGCCGCCCCCAATGGCTCACGCTCCACCATCAAGCACCGGGTGGGCACCGCAGACGAATCACGGGCCACAAATGCCCCAGAGTCCGCCGCCTTTATATAGGACTACGAGTGTGCGGTATGCGTAATACATACTCTGCTAATTTTTTCGCACCGCCTTAGAACAGTCGCATTTACTTGTCATTTTTGTATGGGAACTGCATGGGAGACACTCCTTCGGACCAGGTGTCCAGTTTACGACATCAAAAGATCACGATCATTGGGAATGGCGTTTCCCTTGCTTGCCTTTTGGAGCACCGCATCATAGCTGCTTGGGCATTTTACTTCCTGCATGGCGTTTGGGTTGGCGATTGCGTGTCGCCGTTGCTGTTTGCGTTTCGCATGGGTACAGGGTCGGTCGGGTACAGGAATGGTATCGGACCGAATTGGAGCTCGTAGCTTTCGAGGTGGTATATATATACCCCGTTTTTTGTTGTATGATTGCGCATCGGTGCCCTCTGGGCCCATGTGGCGGGGATCAGGTATATAGCCTTGGAGAATATCAGTTATATATGTCTTCGCTATTGCATGTTCTTGTATCAGACTCTTTGATGTTGAAGTCATTGGTATGGTTGCTTTGGCGTCTTGACCGGATGTGCTCGTTCCGAAGCGCTTTTCTTCCCAAGCTTGTATGTACGCACAGATTCGAATTCTCCAGTCTCTCGGAGAACTAGTACTACCTAGCTTTGTTCCCAAGGGCCCATTGAGGTGTAAACCACAACACGCCCCCTACCCAATCTATCCATCCATCAAACCAATCTGATCCTCCGCACACTCCTCTCCCCACTCATCACCAAGTCCTCCACTTCCCCATTCATCAAACCATGCACGTACGCCTCGCCGACCACCTGCCACGCCTCCATAGCCCCAACCCGCCTCAGCACAAGCGGTATACTGCAGCCAAACAGTACAACCACAGCATCGCCTACGCGCGTTCGACAGGGCGCCATGCCTACCTCTCCTCTCCGGGTGACCATCAGGCGGCGCGATTTCTTTTTCACGGTGTCTTGGAAGCGCGTGAGGAAGGTGTCGGAGGGGTCGGTGGAGTTGGGGGTGCCGGGAGCAGGGGGAAAGGAGGGCGTGCGTTGAGGTTGTGGGAAGGGGGAATACGGTGGAGGGGGC
>Ga0247733_1000161_pt1 | contig 84342 bp, 94 predicted proteins | sample UWRJL043104R2_FD_180932 | JGI IMG/M metagenome (GOLD analysis project Ga0247733, IMG submission 180932) | Plant litter microbial communities from Arlington Agricultural Research Station in Wisconsin, United States - UWRJ-L043-104R-2 | ecosystem: Environmental > Terrestrial > Plant litter >... | reverse complement strand
GAAATGGAGTGGGCGAGAAGCGGATATCGACGAGACGCGCTCGACCGTCTGCAGTGCAGGAGCCGCGGCCTTCCTCCTCAGAGTCTTGCCAGTCGGCGTAGAAGTAATCTGCGAGGCGGGCGAGTTTTGCTGCTTACGATACTCGTGAAGGGTCAAGGTGTGGATAGGAGTGCGAGATGAGATCGAGCTGTTGGCAGAGTGGTGCGGGGAGTGCAACGGCGTTATGGGGTCGAGCGCGCGTGCTCGCGCCCGCGGTGAATGCGGATTGTAGGCGGCCATGTTTACAGGTGGGCCCACAGCGCAGTCCTGAACTCGCGGTGAAGCTCGAATGAACGACCCCCTCCTGTCTATTGCCTTGGGCTGTCACTATCACTGTCACCTCCAAGCTCTTGAGATAATTGCGAAGTCGCGGGCGAGGCCTATGTCCAGCGGGTGCATTGCGACGTGGAATCCATGGGCTATGGGACGAGCGGGACTTGTAAAGCTACAACACGTTGGAAGTCAGTGGAGTGGTCCCGTAGCGTCTGGTGACGACATACCCCAATCGACGTTCGATACGGTCCTGGAAGTTGTCACAGTGTCTCCACGCAGACTGGCTCAGATCCGTACAGGTCTGTCCTTGTACGTGACGTGTCTCTTGCTACCGCTCTCTGCACGGCGACCGAAGGCGAGCCGTGGTGCGGAGTATTCGTGAAGTCGTGAGGTCGTAACGAAGGACTCGAGGTCGCGGGGCCCAGGGCAGTACTGCAAGACCAGGACCGGAAACGCAGGCACAGATATAGAAGAGAGGCGGAGATATTACGATTAAAAGACGATACGGCAAGCGGCAAAGCGTGCGGTCCAAAGGGAAAAGAGGGAAGCGACGATACACAACGGGGGGCAGGCTCGCCAGCAAAGGCAGGAAGTACGGCCACCAGCACGAGAAGAGGTGCGAGACGAGGAAGAAACCAGGCCAGAAAAGAAAGAACAGAGAAGACACACACACGACCAGGATAACGCCGTACGCCGTCATCTTCCTCAGCCCCTCCATCCGCCTTCCCACACCCATCCACACCCACCCACAACCTTCTCAGCGGGCGCGTTCGAGGAAGAAAGCAACACAGCGCGATGTGTGGACGTGAGGCAAGACCGACCCCTGCTAGGCCCATCGCGCGGGTACCCAATCAGCCAGCGCAGCCCACCTCTCTCACAACGCCCCCGTCGCCCGCACCACAAGGCACCCTCAGGAGCGCACCAGATTTGCTGCTCCGCGCGCACCGTCGCCGGCCAGTGGTCGCTAATGCGCACCGGGCCCTAATGCCCGTCATCTCGCTCCCTCGTTCGCACCCACCAATCCGCCACTCCCGCCGCCTTGCCTCCGCCGTCCACGCCACGCCCACGCGAAAATCTGACTTCAGCTCGTGGGTCGCAATCTCCCTGTCCGACGCCGGGGAGGAGGCTCTTCGGAGTGTTTCCGTCGAGGCGTTGTGGAAAGGGGCTGCGGATGTTGTGGGACTATCGTGGTGGCGACTGCTCAGGTGAGAGATTGTGCTACCTTGCTGTTGAGCTGTGTAGTCCTTGGCTTGCTCGCCAATGGGTACCGCTGCTTTGGTCGGACTACGAATATATGGCGTGCAGAATTGGGAACTTGGGAAAGGCGGGGATGTATGTAAGCTGGGAGATGTTGTGGATGAGCACCGTCGGTATTTCCACGGGGACGAACGCTCGTTCGCCGGCACACGGCCGCCGCTCGCCGCAGCGTACCTGCATGACACTGCAGGCGTGGCGACCTAACGCCACTCCAGCAGGTGATACCGCGAAAGGTCGTCTTCCCTCGCCTGAATCATTGCAAGGATCTATTGAAAGGATATATGGATGCGCAAGGCTGGATGATACCGATGATAACTTCAGAACGCGCGCGTGATTGGAGACGAAATACATCTTGGTTCGACACATGATGTGAGATCGTCGTCACCTTGACCCAGTAGACACAAGCGATGGATTCACCGGACGAAAGGATGGCAGAGGGCTTGGTAGTACCTGCATTAAAAGCGAGATCGTCTTTGAGTGTAGTACTCCTCTACCATACGCCCCAGAACAATAACCCTTCACCCCTTCCATCCCGACAACGAATGCTTTGAATTCGTCCCACGTTGTGCTCGCGGCAGCTATGTCGAATCAGGTAGCACATCCATGCTCTAGCTGACGAGCCGGTGGAACGAGAGCCCTCGAAAATTGGGTGGTACAATGGGTGTCGCTGGAGCTAGTGCTCGTAGGTCACTGTATGACTACGCCCGAGCAACCCCTTATAACAGAACCACATGGCGATAGCGTGGTGGTGTCGAACTCCCTCTCGCCAAAGGGTTCCCTTGCGCCGTCCCAGGATTCGATAGATCTTCCTGCTGTACACCATCATAAGCCGTCATGGCTTCCCCTTGCACCGTAGCCCAAGAGTGACTATATCAATCCGACCCGTAAGCAGGTCAGAGCTGAAGTGACATCGATCATAGCTAGTGGGGTTACATGCCAAAATAGATGCGCTGGCAGGCCCCAAGCTTAGCGGGCACCTCCATTCGCTGAAGGCCTGGTCTTCACGGAACCGTTCGTGCGCATCGGCCGGCTCTTCGCCTCACGATGATCTCCATTCAGGGTCTCACGGGCTATTTCCTGAAGCGCTTGTTGAGCACCGTACTCTTTGAGCTCTGACCGCGATCTTCTGCGACGTATAGAGTGGTGTCGCGTCGGCTCTTGAGGACTGAGCGGTGAGCCCGAATATCGCCGACTTGAGGGCGACTGTGGATAGCTATGCTCGAGCATCACGCGCACGTTGAGTGTATCCGGCGCCCAACTTTGTCGATTCTGAGGGGGCGGCTGCTGACCTGGAGCTGTATATCGTCTTGTGGGTGTGAACGGCTGGTCTAAGGCCACTGGGGAAGCTTCAATAGCTTTGTTGTCGGTGAAGCCGTGATCGAACGTCCGGTTGTGCTCCGAGGGGTAGTGATCAAATGTACGACCACTCCGTCCATGGGGTTTTGATCCTTCTGCGGTGTCCTAGACTTGTCAGCTACCATCCAACACGGTGGCCTACATACTCTTACACTCGCCGGATAGACCGTGCCTGGCATGATGACATACTCCTGGAGCGGACGAGGAAGATCCGCAAAATTGAACCCTCTTCCCGGGCTGGACGGAAGAAAGCGTTGGCCAATATCCGTGCTCAAGTCCAGGGTAAGGTCCTGAGTAGGCTGATATCGCGATACATTTGTGTACCATTGAGGATACTCTCCAAACCATGCTTCTACGGTAGCATCCACATCAACGCGAAGGAAGACGTTCTTCACGTCGTCGGGCTTGTGCACTAGTAGCACGAAGTCAAATTCGCGAGGCAACCCAGAGCGCTGGAGAAGGTTTTCCTCGAGGGTCCACACGGCCACGGCATCGTCAATGTCGTACGCGGGACCATAGGGGCTCTTCAGTGACCGCAAAGATCCCTGTATGCTCATCCTGCAGGGGCGCGGCACGCATCAGTCGACGATTTCGAACTAGGAGCTACAGCAACGTACATGTCGTAAACCTTGTAGCTGCTCTTGACGCCGCCATTGGGGTTCAGTGTTGCGGTCAGCGGCGTTTGTGAGACGCCCAAGGAGCTCGACAGACTGAAGTTCCACTGCAGATTCTCTGGAGACACCTGGCCGGAATCAGTAGGGTATCTGTTCAAAGGCACACGCAGTGCTTACCGCGCCGTAGATGAGCTCAGGTGCGTGCTTCAATATACGGGGGCTGGACTGTGTCGGCCGATCATAGCGGCCATCAAAGTCTGTGGAAGGGTCAAAGTCCCCGTGCACAGACACTTTGATGACTGCCCTCTTGAACCGATGCGATCTGGGGTCAGAGGGGTGGAAGACGAAATGACACGAAACGAAGTAGACGCTATTGAGGGCGGGTTCGTGGATGGCGCCATTGTTGTCGTGGAAGCCGTGCGCAAGACGGTTGACATGGGCGGAGACGTAGGCCTGTCCCGGAAGCATGCGCTCGTACAGGAGCTTCTGGTGCAGTTGGAGTCGCTTTTCGGGTACATTCGGATCTTTGGGGTCTTGCTTGACAGGCCGTCGCTTCTCCGCTTGTAGTTCTTGGGGGCTTCCGCGACGTTGGGTGTCTTCCACATGCCCCCGCAAGCGCTGGAGCCACGCACTCATCGAAGGCTGCTTGCGGCGAGGGTTGACGGGACAGTTGCACGACTACGGCGAGATGGTTGAACCATAACGAGACGATGGGAGAGACGGGATGAAATGAGGCGCAGGGGAAGACGGGATAAAATGAGGCGCAGGGGAAGACGGGCTGATCAGCTACCAGATCAGTGGGGTCAGACGGGGAGTGTTGCGAGAAAGCACACGAAGAAGAAAAGCTAGAGAATAGCGGACGGTGATGCATCCTAATGAGTGCGGTGCCTACAGAGCGATCACGCTGACGCCTCAGGGAAAGGCTGCAGCGCGTTGGGTGGCTGCATCCTCTCTTTGGTCAAGTGTCAGAACATGGTAGGTTGCCGTCGAGGCAGGGTAGTCAGTGGTCAATCAAGCTCGCCGACGCGCCACACCAGACGAGGTGTCTTATCAGCTTATCGCCGCCGCGAACCCCGCCACCAGGGCAAACAGACGAAGCGTGTGGGGTAGGCCGCTGATAGTCCCGGCGGCAGCGTTCCGACGTCTGGCATCTCATACTGCTGGAAAAGGCAGCTCTTGGTATAGACAATTGGCATAGTCAACCGTCCACAATGCAGTTGTGTCCCAAGGAGGTGGGCTCGGGTCCCTCCAACGCGCTTTCAATCGCCGCTAACGTGTTTCGGACAGCTCGACAAGCTGGTCATCTCGCAGCTCGGCCTCCTCGCACAACGCCGTCTCGCCCGTGGTGTGAAGCTGAACCATTCCGAAGCAACTGTACGTCGCGTCTTCTTTTCGTGCGATTGGCACTGACAGTCACAGGCGCTCATCGCAAACAATCTCCAAGAAGTACGTCAAGGCCCGCAGCTGCGCCGGGAAAGTGCTGAACCACACACAGCTCATCCGCGATGGCAATCACTCGGTCGCGGACCTCATGGCCATCGGCACGACCATGCTGGGTCGCCGCCATGTCATGCCCTCGGTCGTATCAACCCTCTCCGAGCTGATGGTGGAGGGCACCTTTCCCACCGGCACCTACCTCGTCACAGTCCACCACCCGGTCTGCACCGACGATGGCGACCTCGAGAAAGCCCTGTATGGCTCATTCCTCCCGATTCCCTCAAATGACATGTTTCCGCTGCCCGAAGCGAGCGTGTATGAGAGCACGAAGCAGCCGGGTGCCGTAGTGGCGGTCAAGGGAGAGACAGGCACAATCAAGCTGAACGAAGGGCGCAAGAGGATACAGCTCAAGGTCAAGAGCACTGGCGACAGGCCGATTCAGGTGTGTGAGACAGGTGCTTATAAATGGACAAAAGCTGACTTCCCCAGGTCGGATCACACTACCACTTCATCGAAACGAATCCGCAACTCCAATTCGACCGCGTGCGAGCGCATGGCTACCGTCTCGACATCCCCGCAGGCACCTCTGTCCGTTTCGAACCTGGCGACACCAAAACGATTACACTGGTGCAGATTGGCGGCAACAAGATCATCAGGGGCGGGAACAAGATCGCGTCGGGCTCCATCGAAGACTTTTCGACCGCGGAGAAGATTATCGAGAACATCAAGGCAGGAGGCTTCCTGCACGAGCACGAGCCGATCGGTGATGCAGCGCATATCGATGTCCGCACCATGGAGCGACAAGCCTACATCAGCATGTTTGGCCCTACGACAGGCGATCTAGTGAGGTTGGGCGCCACGGACCTATGGATCAAGGTCGAGAAGGATATGACCACGTACGGCGATGAGTGCTCTTTTGGCGGCGGAAAGACTTTGAGAGAGGGCATGGGCCAGGCAGGCGGAAGATCGGACGCGGACAGCTTGGATACCGTCATCACGAACGCCCTCATCGTCGACTGGACGGGCATCTTCAAGGCCGACATTGGTATCAAGGACGGCATAATCGTAGGCATTGGCAAGGCAGGTAATCCGGATGTCATGGACGGCGTCGACCCGAACTTAGTCGTTGGATCTTGCACCGATGTCATTGCTGGCGAGCACAACATTATCACCGCTGGCGGTTTCGATAGCCACATACACTTCATCTGCCCTCAGCAAGCCTACGAGGCGATTGCGTCCGGCATTACCACCATGCTAGGAGGCGGGACTGGACCAAGCACCGGTACGAATGCCACTACCTGTACACCCGGCAAAACACACATCCGACAGATGTTACAGGCCATAGACGAGCTCCCACTCAATTACGGCATTACCGGCAAGGGAAATGATTCTGAGCTCCTTCCTCTGCAACAACAAGTGGAAGCAGGCGTATGCGGCCTAAAGCTGCACGAAGATTGGGGAACGACGCCGGCTGCCATCGACGCCTGCCTTACCGTATGCGACGAGTACGATATCCAGACGCTCATCCACACCGACACCCTCAACGAATCCGGCTTTGTGGAACAGACGATCAAGGCCATCAAAAACAGAACCATCCACACGTACCACACGGAAGGTGCTGGAGGAGGTCACGCCCCCGACATCATCAGCGTTGTCGAGCATGATAACGTTCTACCTTCGTCTACCAACCCAACCAGACCCTACACGAAGAACACCCTTGACGAACATCTCGATATGCTAATGGTGTGCCATCACCTCTCCCGCAACATCCCGGAGGACGTTGCGTTCGCCGAGTCGCGCATCCGCGCCGAAACGATTGCGGCAGAGGACGTCCTCCACGACCTCGGTGCCATCTCTATGATGTCGTCAGACTCACAAGCCATGGGTCGCTGCGGTGAGGTCATTCTTCGGACCTGGAACACAGCACACAAGAACAAGGTCCAGCGAGGAACGCTGAAGGAAGATAAGGGCACGGACGCTGATAACTTCAGGGTGAAGAGGTACATCAGCAAGTATACCATCAACCCGGCTATTGCACAGGGTATGGGACATCTCATCGGCAGCATTGAAGTCGGCAAGGTTGCCGACCTGGTCCTGTGGAAACCATCAAACTTTGGTGTCAAACCAAAGTTGGTAGTCAAGAGCGGATTCTGCTCGTACGCACAAATGGCAAGTCGCAATGATTCCCTTTCGCAACTCACCACTAATTGTAACCAGGGTGATCCCAACGCCTCCATCCCCACCGTCGAGCCTGTCATCATGCGCCCCATGTTCGCGCCCTTCCTGCCCTCCTCCAGCATCACCTTTGTCAGCCAAGCGTCCATCTCGTCGGGCGTCGCCGCCTCGTACAATCTCCGCAAACGCGTCGAAGCGGTCAAGAATTGCAGATCGATTGGCAAGAGGGATATGAAGTTCAACGATGTGAGGCCGAAGATGAGAGTCGATCCTGAGACGTATGTAGTGGAGGCTGACGGCATGGTTTGTACGGCGGAGCCTGCGGAGTGGTTGCCGTTGGGGCAAGCGTACTTTGTTTACTAGTGGGATGGTGGGGGAAGAGGGCATGTGGGAAAGAAGTTGGCTGTCCCTAACAAATACATTTTCGCGCCACTGTGGAAGTTTATATTATTTGTTGACTTCCATTGATATGTTCCACTACCATACATATTGTAAATGTCTGCCGACGATGAAGAAGATTGTTATTCCCCTGGTGCAACCGTCATCGCAGCCATACATTCTTCACACACAAAAAGTCGGGGGTAATCAACGAAACTATCGTTCTGGATGTCTCGCGTAGAAACGATGCCTTTGCGTATCGTCAATGCGCTGTCATAGGCATTCGGACTATAACAGTCAGCCAAACTCCTACTAGATGGCGTTGGAAAAAGAAGATTGGATAGCTTACTGCGGGGGAGTATGAAAGCCTTGAGGATGGCAGACATAATAGGGATCAGTATCATGGTCGCAATGCCCACGAGAGTGAGTATGCTTTCGGTCGACAGGGCCTCTCGGTGCCGTTGAGGATACTCCGGAATCTGAACGACAGCCATTGCAAAAGCGTCGCGCTTCCACGATTTGTGGTCAGGAAGAGAAAGACTTTTCGTGGATCAAGAAGAGGATATTGAAAAGAATCAAATTTGAAAACAGGAGTTGACGAAGAGTTGTGTAAACAATGGCGGAGAAGACTGAGTAGCTTGAATGCAATTGAGCATTTTCGAACCCTGGCTGTGCAAATCAACGGCAACCGGCAAGAGGATCTTATCACAGGTGGTACAAACTTGACCGGCAAGAAATTCGATCTTCTATTGGCCCATATGGATAGTTTTCCGATCACTACACTGCTGAGGTTGGCTGCAACGATGACCGGCGACAAATTTCGCTTAATGATCCAACCAGCGTGAAGTAGCCACTCCTAATTCAGAACCGGCATGCAGGGATTATAGTTTCACAAAAAGCGCGTCGTCCCCCTTACGCGTACTTTCAATTGAAATATAAGAGCTGTTTCTTTCTTGAAGGTGTAGCTATTCAAACTTAACGTACCATCGCTACTATGGCTGAGTTTGGAGAAGAAGCCCAAGGATATTGGCAATTGCCCATAGGCTATTCAGTAAGCCCTTTTCGTTTTTTTACTAATTATTTAGTAGCGTGGCGCGAGGCAATCAGGCAAATGTATGGGTCGCAAATGGGCGAACAGCGCTACTTACATTTATTTGAAACGTTACTCCGCATTACTCTTTGCGCTACGAAATGGAGATCAATGATTTGAAGAACCATATGCTGACTCTGGCGCGTCACAGTGCATTGGCATCGATGACGCCAATCAATTCTTAGATTTCGACGGCGCATTTGCGCCTTCGGCCCATGCCAGCCAACACGATATGAACGACCTTATGCACGAGGACAATCTCAAGATTGCGGAGTTTTTCGACTTCGATAATGCGGCCATCGACCAACATGTGGCAGAATCTGGACCTTGCGGTCCACGAACAGCGACAGAGACACCCGGTCTGACTCTACGGTCAGTGGGCTCGAAAAGCCCCGTCCAACCTAGGGTTGAAACACCCGTTGGGACATACAATAATGCGGTGCTCCATGCCTATAGCGTTAATCGATACCCAAAGCCGGAACGAACCGATACAGCCTCTGAGATTCCGCTGCCACACTGGCCCATTGAGCACTATGTCAGTAAACATCATTCGCAATAATTGCTTCTTTTGTGCTTTAGTTGACTGACCCATAAGGCAATACACATGGACCCTTATCAGCATGTCGCCCATAACACGGCTACATACGAATGCACGGACGAGAACCAGGCTGCGAGCCGCAAAAGAGAATATGATCAGATCAACGATGACTACATGGGAACACGTCCATTGAAGCAGAACAGACTCTCAGACGAGGCGCAGGATAGCACCAGAATGGTGCGCGCACGAGGAGCATGTCTACGATGTTCTGTCTACAAGCTGAGGGTAAGTGCTGAGCACTACTGTTTTTAGTTGAAATGTAACTTTGTGTAGTGCTCAGAAGGTCGACCTTGCGGTGTGTGCCAAGCCCAGTTCAGCAAAGCCTACGGGTCAAAGGTGATGTTCTGGACAGCATGTGTAAGCTCGAAGCTGACTGATCTCAACATTTTTACCCTCGGTGAGTTGACTACATGTCTAGTTGTGACATCACTGACTGGTGTTAGGGACATCTTTGCCTAGTAGCCTTGACACGAACGAAACGACGCCCTCGACCAGTGAGCAGAGGATGGATGCCAGCACAGCGGCTTTCTTGTACACGGTCTCACTTGAGCACATGAGATCATCTGGTCTACTCTCCCAACTTGACTCTGTCTACATCGAGGTCCTCGAGCATGTCTACGGTCGCAGAGCTATCGACATTCACCCTTTTGTTCTCCAGGAACAAACGCCCCCTCACATGCTCGTACGATTCAACGTTGTTCTGCTTGGAAGCCATATTGTCGGCCACAGAATAGTTGGATATGTCCGTTTCCTCCAATTGCTCCGCGCTGCATGCGCAGTAGTGTCTTTCGAATGTCTTGAAAGAGCTTTTGATCAGCGGAATTGGCTTAAGAACTCGACATTCGCTCGAAAGGTAGCCCTCATTGTCCAATTCGCACTACTCCTGGAACAAGTCGTCGAGATGAGTGCCGATGCTTCGACCGTTGCGACCTGCTTCACGCATGGAAAGCACTATGAGGACATGCACGAGCGTCTGGTCCAGTATATATCTTACTACCTCCAGCAGCTGATCAAAGTAGTCTTCGGGAAAAGAGGTCCTCTACACAGCCTTATCAAGGGCGGAAAGAAAGGATCAGTCTTTGATGAATTATTCTGGGAAACTTTGGCTAGCTTGTTACCGTCGATCCCTCTTGGTAAGCCCCGTAAACTTCGAGGATTCGCAAATCAAAAAGCCGAAAGTAGCTCTGATTGGGAAGAGCTTGAAGCCTTCCACCGGAAACGATTCTCTTAAAGAACAGTAAAAGGCCCAATCTCTCTTCGAGTCGACAGAGGCTAATGGACGCAGCCGAACGCGCACTTAAAGACCATCTATGTACAACATCCTGTAGCGCAATATCTCTACTTTAGTCAGTCTCCATCATAAAGTAGCTATATAATCACTGAGAGAAGGCGTTCTTCCCCCTTTAGCACGAGGTCATTTAAGTTGCTCCGTCACGTGCCGTTATTTATCTTTGCAAAGACGTCGGTTCGATCCTTTTCGACTCTGCGAAGTCTACGATCTCGACACGACACTTCTCCACCGACGGGACATGAGTACAGCTAACTACACAGATCCAGATCTTCCACTCGTCTTCGTTCTCCTCTTTTGACATCCTTCTGCCCGCCTCCTGCGGCGCGTTGTCTAAGCAGGCAGGCGCACTGTCCTCGACGACGTGATGATGATGGTGGTGGTGGTGGTGGTGACAGGAGAGATGAGATAGGAGCTATCGCGGATGCAGACTTTTACTGCTGCTCCCAAGGCGTCGTGCGCTCGTTGCTCGCAGTCCATGGTCGAAGTTGTGGGTTGTTGAGAGTCGCTACCAACCTTGTCCATCCGCCACACTGGGCTTCGGTGTAGCCACCATACGTTGAAGGACTTGGACTGAGAGCCAATTGGGTCTGATAATTGGGTGATTGCCGTGAGCTTCGAGCTGCACGAGGTACTACACAAAGGGATTCTGATAACCTTAAAGAACATGCTAACGTGAAAAGAAACGACTTACCCACCTCATTAGTCCTTAATTCGCTGTCGACAGAAGGGCAATTGTGATACCCAGTGTGTCAAACCAGTGTGTCAATGAGCTCCTCGATGTCTAGGGCCGTTACATACCATATAAACCATTGGACCGTTGTTGGACTGGTTGCAGAGCAGTTGCCGTACATCTAGCCTGCTAACCCGCGCACTAACACGTGCATCTGCCACAATATCCACAGGTGTCGGCAGAGCAGGCGGTGAAGTCTGGATCATCATCGTCTAAATCACCAGGAAAGGAAGTATACGCTTTTCCGAAATGAAGGCGTCGTGTTTCCCAATACAACGATGTGAGGCCGAAGATGAAAGTCGATCATGAGACGTATGTAGTGGAGGCTGATAGCATGGTTTGTACGGCGGAGCCTGCGGAGTGGTTTCCGTTGGGGCAGGTGTACTTTTTCTATTAGTGGGATGGTGCCGGGGAAGAGGTTGGTTGTAGCGTTGTGGTCGATCCCGGGTTCGGAATATGTGTTACGTACTGCCTAAAGTCGAAAATCGTTGTTTTCCGTTGGCTTCAAGGGTCCATTCCTCATTTTCTGCTCCTATCGAACGGTTCGCAAACCCCATTCTATGTGATTCGAGTGCTGTTTGATAGATGTCAGTCTGGCTGGACTCTTCCGTCGAACGGCGGGGAGCACCTTCCTCCTGAACAAGGTGACTGGATGTCTCCCAAACAAGGCTAATCAGAGGCAGTCTTTTCGACTCACCTCAAGATACGCTTCTTACATCGTGTTGAAGACCACACAACCATCCCTACCATCCCTGGCGATCGAAACGTCGCGGATAGCCCAGCCAGAGCGCTTGGTCTGCAATATATCATGCGCCAGCACCTCGGACACATTTGTCAAGGCCTCAGCTGCAGCCTGCGAGGGGACGTCTGCCACCACCTATAGTAGCTAGGCCTGTCGGACCATCGAGGACCGCTATACCAAATTGTGCATTCGTGTGGGGATGGTCGATATCGGACCATCATCTTCTCCGTCGGCGCAAAGGCTAAAAGCATCGATTGGAAAGTTGTTGTTGGAGAGAAACAGTGAGTTTGCGTCGGTAGGGGGTTGCTTGCACGCTTGCAATATGGACATGTCGACTATGTTATGTTCGCCCGACCATGTTTCTCTTTTGCCGAAATTGCAGATGCTCCAGAGCGTGTTCGGGCGCCCAAGGAGGAGTTTGTAGACCTTGCTTCGGATCTCCGCGGGGAGCGAGAGGAATGATATTTTGATTGGGTCAGAGGTTTTAGACAGAGTCAAGTGCATCGGGTTTGAGAAGTGGTTCAGTGCCATGGTGGTGGTGGCGGCTACGGGTCGATAAGGAGTCAAGGCACCGACCCGACGGTGAATTTGAGTGCGAAGGATCGAGGAGACGAACTGGTCGAGTGTATAATATGTTCGAGGTACTTATACAGTTGATCACTCTCGCGACTCCACGCGACGAAATCCCCTGTTAACGTCCGAATCCCTGGTCAGTCGCAACAGCATCTCATGCTGAAAGCGCCGACCGTATAATATACATCTCTTACCGTTCAACCATCGTGTGTGGGTGTGGGGATAGTATCTTACTGTGTAAAACCTCTACCGTGTTTCGTGCGAATTCTGCTTGCAAATAAAAGAACGAATTTCCAAAAGGGAAATTCAAGTTCAACTAAAAATGGCTGATCGCTTGGACCCTGCTCTATCTGCCTGGAGAGGAAACGACGTTATTGTCGAGGCAGGCCTGAAACCTATATGGAAATATCGGAAGCATGCACTCACTGGTAGTATCGTTGCCACAAGTCCCCCAAGCATCGCTGCCCCTGTGGTTACTTGAAGCAGAGATTAACCCTTACGGGAATAAGCTGGATTGATCGCGACAGAACTTGCGGTCACAGGCCACCCGAGCGTCGTCTGTTTCACTAGTGTGCGTGTGTAAATGTAATTTGTAAGGTTCGCGAAGCTTCAATGGCACCTGAGCCAAACCGCGCGAAGCAAGAAGCTGCCTGAATCGACGCTCGCACTCCTTCTCCTGCAAAGGCATCAAGATGCGCCAGTGCGTCCGATAGTATCGGACCCGCAGTTGTCTCCAAATGAGTTGAAGGCATGTTTGGTACTTCCACGCTTCAACGTACCTCCGGTCGGACCAGCTTCTGGGTGCCTCTATCTCCTCGATCTCGAAATGGGATTGGGCGTCTCCCAAAGTTCGAATAGCGTCTTTGCTTAGATGTAACGACTCACTTTGGATGGTCTCCCTGGGTGAGATTGCGGTCGGTCTGTATGTGGCCCCGAGTACCCGGCCATGCCCGTTGATCCATATATGTGGAAGCGGTTCGTATTGCCTATCCGGGGAGTTCTGGATGATGAGAGTTAGGAGGAGGAATACTTCGCGTCGCAAATCGCCAAGAGTGACAGTGGCCAATTCGGCGCTGTTGGCTCCGTTGTTCTCGGAGAGCTTCTTGAGCTGCACCGTGACACAATCGTTCCAGAAGATGGTTAGTCGCAGAAAGCACTGGATATCTATTCTGACATCAGACAGTGCTGTATGCCTGTCAATGTCGAAGTTCAAGTGAACGGTTAAGCCTTCGTATGTACCGGGGCGGTACTTTTCTGGAAAGAAGAAGCCATCGTCGTGCTGGCGAAGAATATAATCCAACTCGTTGAAAGAGTTGAAGCTGGTCGTGGTCTCTGCGCTTGTCATCTTCACCACAGTGGTAGCGGACTTGTCGCGTACCCACGATGCCTCGGCCCAGCACCTTAGATCCTCACGCAGCCTGCTTCCAATATGCAAAATGGTGAAATCGAGACCATGGACGGTGTGAGTGTCCAAGTCGAACACAATTTCCGAGCTTAGGCAAAGAAGCGATTCGAAGATCCGGTTTCTAAGTTCGTTTGAAATTCGGTGTGATCCCAATGTTAGTGGGATTGGCACTCTATCAAATTGAAGCGTCCTGCCATTATCGGTTATGTGAAAGCCCCCGCGCACGTCAGGGTAGTAACACTGTTCGTAACCGTGTAAAGGCTTGGACGATTGGTAGAATATGATCCCTCGTCCCACCCCTCCAGTAGTTCGAGTATGGATTCTGATGTGATGAATCAGACCAGGGAAGGACCTAAGTTTATGTACGCGCAGGTCGCCTTCAGACGAAATAGCGTGTAGAATGTTATTGAGGGTATCAACATCCTCCCATTCCATTGGCTCGGCGTCTTCTCCTTCGAAATATCCTTCGCAAAGGTGATTCCTGCCACTGGCAGCGAATTTGACTTCGCATTTCGTATCGCTAGACCAGATCAGTCTCAGGAGAGGAAGTATGTCGAAACCGTCGGCGTTGCAGGATTCGACGCAAAGACACTGTATATCTACAAGGACCTTCGTCAACAGCGATGCCTGCGAGCCGAGGTTCCATATCCATTTCTCGAGAAAGGGGATTCCGCAGTCTTTCTCTTCCCAGTTGCGCTGACAGCTGAACGTCCTGGTAGTCATGAAGACGTTGCCGTACAGTACCCTAACGGCTTCCGAGTAGATTTGTCTGCAAGTGTAGGTGAACACTATGCCATTTTGAATGCCGTGGTAGACTTCAGATCCTTCTCCCGTGAGGCTTGCCCACTCTTCCTCGTATGATTCATAAGCTTCAATGAGCTTCTGATTTGGTGCGGTTAGCAAGCTCTCAATCTCTAGTGCGATAGCTTCGCGACAAGCCTTGGCATCGTAAATCAAGATCGGCTTGTCACGCTTGAACAAGAAGTCATAGATTATGTTCCTGAGCTCTCCTGGAAAGGTCGTCAGGATCGATTTCTGTGACGGATCCGCGGGTTTCGAGTTGACCCTTGGAATCTCAATAAATTTTCGTTTCTCTCGTGCTAGCCTCATCTTCAGAACTGGTGATGTCCTGTGCGTTTCAGCGCTAATATGTAGGCTTTCTAGATGATATTGGAGGTGAGGCTTGGATTACGGAGAATTGGATTCTGGAGGCTTGGATTCCGGACGCTTGAAGTTTGGGTTATAGATGATTTGATGTCGAGGATACCGCACAACTGGACATTATATACTGGAGTAGGTACGTTAGTCAAACGCAGTTGCGAGCACAGAGATGACGCATCATGGGGCAATTACTCATTTAATCCCTCGTGGCGTACCAATTTATGCCATGTGCACCCCATAGCACTTCACTTCTTGCAACGATCGAAAGCGTCATGTCGTGCGTCTTAGTGTTTGCGTCGTTTATACGCTGTGGAGCAATGAGTAACGAGAACGCCATATGCGCAGCATGGTGTCTTTGTGTCTCCGCCCGAGAGTACGGCATGTAATTGACTCAGGCAGATCCCGGTAGCGTCAACGTACACAGTCATAAAACTCTAACCCACCACGTGTGATAAATTCAGGCCAGCGGAAGGAACAGACAGAGCAAGTCATTGCTGCTGGTCAAAATGAGGCGTGTGAATACAGTGTCACCGCCTACTCAGAGACGGATGAGGGTAGCCTCATAAAAGACAATTTGTGCCGCGCAATGTGAGGATGGTATGGTAGGTTTCGAGGTTGCACCGAGGCTGAGGTCAAGTGCGATTCGGGGGACTGGAGCAGGTGCGCGGATGATTCAAGAGGCCCGGAACTTGTGAGCTACTCGCACCCGTTGCGTAGAAATGGGACGCATGGGATAATCATAAATAAGCGTTGGGTAGCAACGAGCTACTAATAGGACAAACGAATGAGATTCGTGAAAGATTCAATGGCATCGTGGCCGTCATGGCTGTGCTCCTCTTTCAGCCGCCCACGTCCACTCGACGCGCTCGCTAATACCTGCATTTACCGCAATATCCACATGTGTCTGCAGAGCAGGCGGTGTAGTCTGGATCATCGTCGTCCGAATCATCAGAAAATGAAGTGTACGCTTTTGCTGAAATGATCTCATCGTGTTTTCCATCATCCTCACTACAATCATTCCCAACAATTAACGCTCCTCCATCTTCCTTACCTTCCCATCTCGACCTTAGTTTGGGAGGTAGAGCATGCGCACCTTTGCCATGCTGTCTACGAATTTCAAGACAATCGACCGTAGGACTGTACACTTCCAGCAAGCCTGTCCCATCTTGCCGTGCAGCATCAACGATCTTCTTCAAGAGAACAGCGAGCCGCTGGATAGCCGCTCCATTCGCCTTCTCCCATTCCTGCACATCTTTACTGATGTCTCGTACGCGTATATCTTGGAAAGTACCATGGCCGTCGTGGTAAGCGATGATAAAGTGGGGGATTTGCTTGAGCCAAAGAGATGGGTAGATGTCCGCCATGTCAATTTCTCTCTGGTAGCGACAAGAGCGTGTTTTGAGGTCGAAGATGGTTGCCTGCGGCGGCGGGCAGCCAGCAGTCTGAACAGTGAGAGGGCTATCAAGATTCGAGATGTCTCTTGTAATCGCAGTATTGTCGAATGCATGGAGCAGATCGTCCAGTCCAGACTGTGTACCAATGTTGGGTACGCTGATCTCCTGATTGCTTGTCTGAAGGTAGCCGTCGCATTCGAAACGAATGATGCACCTGTACCCGCCAAAATCGTATTGTACGAGGCGTTGATGCGATTCCGATCCCTTGACATCGCTCTCCCAGGTTGTGTACGCTTCTGGGAACGTATGCCCGTAGCCTTTGACGCCATCGATGGTTTCCCTCGGGTCGTTCTCCTTTCGCACAAAGAAGACAGTGTCGCCGGTGACCTCAACGTTGAAACGAAAAGGTTTGTCGACTAAACGAACAAAGCGAAGGAGATTTCCCATCGTGCTGCCGCAACCGAAGACGTCGATGTCCTCAGTGGGGAAATTGGGGCTGGTGGTGAAAAGTGCGTGAACCGCGGGCTCTGTAGGGTACATCGGGAATCGGGCAGCATTAGGGTCACGATAGTATGTACCATTGTCTCCTTCGAGACGGCGTGGCTTTTGAAGGGGGGTCCAAAGAGGAGGTTTTCCTCCTCGTCGTTAGCAGAGCACTAGAGTCGCCGCCACGAAGAGGAAACTACCCACCTGGGATCATGATGGTGGGAGTGGTGGCATCGACCCAGTTGTAGGACGCGACATATTCGCAGTCTTTGATCAAGGCAGCATCTCCAGGAGTTGCTAGCGTCGGCTTGAGGTCGGAGTTGTTAAGTGTGGTCAATAGCTCTCCAAGTGGATGTTTCACCAGATCAAGCTTCACCTCGTTACGTTTGGTGAACTTGGGGTGGAATCCGCCGCGGCGTGGAGCGAACCCGCCTCTACCATGCCCTGAGTATGTTCCGAATGCCATGGCTGTGATGTCTTTGTCGAAAAGGGTGGAAGAGAGATTGTGGGAAATGGCCAAGACAGCGAGGGAACCTTAGAGTTGAAGGGGCTCTGATCGACGAAGGGGGAGGAGAAGAAATGTTCCATTCAAATACCAATGATGCCTGGAGCCGCAAGGCTGAGCGGGGTGGCAGTGGCGTGTTCGTTGAATGCGTAGGTGACACAACACCAACATGCTGGGCTGGAACCGCGGAGAAGTTTCCATATCTTGCAGGCAACCAGCGATGGAGGGTTTGCCGCATACGCAAGCACCCTTCGTTCCAATCAGTTTGCACAGGCCGTTATCGCCTGCCCGCCTCGCAGCAGTGCAACGCTGTATCACCCTTCGACGGATTGTCTTCGCAAAGTGTGACTCACCTTTTCTCCCAACAGAAAGACATACATATACATCCCTTCACTCCTCGCCTGATTGTACCCATCTCATCCTACTTTTCGCGCTTCGCAACCATGGCCGCACAGGAAACAAACGACAAACGGCTGGCGGGGCTGACCAAGCTATTCAATGGCGTGATTCACGGCAATCGCGAGCTCAAGAGCGCACAAGACGGGAATCGCTTTTTGGAGGCCTTGTGCGCCCAAGAAGACGCGTCCAAGTGTGTAGAGAATCTGATCGCTGCGCCGCAAGGGTTGGCCGCTATGGCCAAGGCGTTTCGCTTCTCTAGCTCTAGCGCTTTCCTAAATGGGCCTGGTAGCTCAGCACTTCGCTTTCTTTCCGCTGGATCTATCAAGCAGCTCTACGGCGGACACTTCTTGCATCGCATCATTGAACAGATCGTCCAGCCTCCAACGTTCTGGAATACGATTGTCAAAGCTCACCATGCCTGCACTGAGCTTACGGAAGATGGCACCCAGGCCTTTGCGTGGTTGCTGCTGGAAATTCTCTACTGCCGGTCAGAGGAAGTACCCGACGTCAGAGAAGTTGCCGAGCAAGTTACGCAGGATAATTCTTTGATGAACCACTCGCTTCTGGAAGTGAGGAATCTCGGACACAAGATCAAGCACGTGCTCGAAAGCACTTCTTCCGACGCCGCAGAAGATGGACCAGGAGGACGTCACGACAACGACTTCGCCGACTTCCGCAAGGTCAAAATTCTCCCAACTCCTGATGAGTTTGTGTCAGCCGATCGGCCATTCTATCGACGTGGCGATGCCATCGAGTCCGTGGATCTGGAGCAACGTGGATTGCTTCATCTTGACAACCAGTTTCGTCTCCTGCGAGAAGATCTCGTTGGCGAACTACGCAACGACTACCAAATTGCTATCGGTGCCAAAAGCGGTCGAGGCAAAGTCATACTCACGGACTTGCAATTTGCTGGCATTGACTGCGGTATCGAATCCCGACGCAAGCCTTGCTCCGTCAAGCTCCGTTGCAACACCGACATACCCCAAATGCAACATCTTACCAATACCGCAACCCGCAAGAAATATGTACTGGATAACAAGAACATGCTCAAGCACCAATCCCTGGGTTGCCTTGTGAGCGACGGCAATATCGTTGCGTTTGCCACCGTGGACCGAGACGAGGACAAGCTTGCACAAATGCTTCCCATCCTTGTTCTTCGAATCGTAGATAACGACTCGTTTAGCAAAGTGCTCACTGCTAGCAAATCCTCTAAAGACTTATGTTTCGTTCAAGTCGCTACCGCGGTCTTCGCCTATGAGCCCATCCTGAGATGCCTCCAGAACATGACGGATACCCCGCTTCAGGAGCAGTTGTTGGACCACCATTCAGAATCCCATGAGGCCTTGTCTGGTATACAACCTGTCAATGTCATTGCCAACATTGCCGAAAATTTTGAACACGATCTGAAAGATGTAATCGGCACCAGCAAAAGCGTTGAGTTGGACAAATCACAGGCTGAGTCGCTAGTCACTGGTCTCACTAAGCGTGTAAGTCTCATTCAGGGTCCACCAGGTAAGTGCATTCAACTTCCTAATTCTCTTTCTCTACTTCATATGTTCTTAGATTTGGTTGCGTTCCATCTTGTGCTTTTGTTTGCACTCGCTTTTGTCAAGGCGAATTGAAGAGTCCACTGACAGGCCCAGGTACTGGAAAGTCCTTCATTGGGGCCTTGATAGCCAAAATACTCCACGATAACACCGACGAGACCATACTAGTACTGACATACACCAACCACGCATTGGATCAATACTTAGTCGACCTACAAACCATTGGCATTCCCTCAAGTTCTATGGTCAGGCTTGGTGGGAAGTTCAATTCCAGCACCAAGGCGTTAAGTATCTCTGAACAGCCCAGCACGTACAAGATGAGCCGCTCGACCTACAACATGATAGAGGACCTCAAATTGCTGTCCGAGGGCTACCACGACGCGCTGTCTAGGAAGATGAGCCGTTTCAGCAAACTTCAATTCACTACCCGGGCCTTGCTCGAGTTTCTGGAACTTTCGGAAGATTCCGAGTTTTTCGACGCCTTTCAGATACCTAGCATGGATGACGGTAGCACTTACGTTGGCCGGCGCGGAAAGGCCATTGCCGTGGATTATCTATTGAAGCGTTGGTCGCAGGGAAAGAATGCTGGCACCTTCTCGAAGCATGCAGAGGCAGAGTTTCCTGAGATATGGGCGATGCAGCATAGTGCTCGTGATGCTTGCTGGAAGCGCTGGTGCAACGAGATTGTTAAGGAGCATGTCTCTGAGCTCAGCAATCTGGCGCGCAAGTACAACGACTGTCGCGCACAGGTCGAGCAGCTATTCCGCCAGAAGACAGCTCACATTCTTTCAGAGAAACGCATCATTGGGTGCACTACTACGGCAGCTGCTATGTATACCGAACAGATCCAGAAGGCTTCACCTGGCATCATCATTGTCGAAGAAGCAGGCGAGATCTTGGAAAGCCATGTCCTTACTGCTATGACATCGGACACGAAGCAATTAGTGTTGATCGGTGATCACAAACAGCTTCGCCCAAAGATCAGCAACTATTCTCTAACGGTAGAGAAAGGCGATGGGTACAACCTCAACCAGTCTTTATTTGAAAGACTTGTGGTTGCTGGGGTACCTCACACCACGCTGAACAAGCAACATCGGATGCGCCCTGAAATATCGACACTGGTCAGGTCTCTTACATACCCTGAGCTCGAAGATGCGCAGAAGACACAGGGCAGACCTTCCCTTCGTGGTTTCCAGGACAGCGTCATCTTTGTCACACATCATCAACCCGAACTTAATGCTAAATCCCTCGCAGATCGCCGTGACGAAGGAGCTCAATCAAGTAAGGAGAATGATTATGAAGTAAAAATGATCCTCAAATGCCTTCGTTACTTGGGCCAGCAAGGCTACGGTACAGATCAAATCGTCATCCTTACGCCTTATCTTGGGCAGCTTTACAACCTGGTCCGGACCTTGTCGACGGACAACGATCCTGTCCTGAATGATCTAGACAACTTCGAACTGATACGGGCTGGCTTAATATCTCCGGCGGGTGCAAACATCGCGAAGCGCAAAATCCAGATCTCCACGATTGGTAAGTCAATTGCGATTTTCTGCACATCTTTAGCAAGAAGCGTTAACACCACGCAGATAATTATCAGGGCGAGGAAAGTGACATCGTCATTGCCTCCTTGACGCGAAGCAATGATGCATGCGACATTGGATTTATGGCGGCACCTCAGCGAGTGAACGTTTTACTGTCACGAGCACGCGATGCTCTGATCATGCTAGGAAATGCCGACACGTTCATGAACAGCCGCAAGGGCAAGGATGTGTGGGTTCCGTTGATGGATCAGTTGAAGCGAGAGGGTCACGTATATGATGGCTTCCCTATACAATGCGAGCAGCATCCAGACAGGAAAGCATTGCTCACAACTAAAGAAGCATTCGACACTATGTGCCCAGATGGAGGCTGTTCAGAGCCATGGTATGTCACTATCAGCACAATGGCAGAGACCCGGCTGCTAATCGTTTTAGTGGCGTAACGCTCAGTTGCGGTCTGCACGTCTGTCCACAACGTTGCCACCAGCTGCTAGATCACTCAAAGATGGACTGTATAGCGATTGTGGTGGACAAGTGCCCTCAAAATCATAAAATCACGCGCAAATGCCATGATAAGGCCGCGATGACGTGTCGAAAATGTGCAGCGGAAGCTCGCGCGAAATTGAAAAGACAAAAGCGAGACTACGATCTCGACCAATTACGGCAAGAAAAGCAACGAGCCTATGCCGCCCAGTTAGCTGAGCTTGATGACGAAATCGAGCATGAGAAGCGCGTGCAGAAGAACCAAGCCGAAGACGAGGACCGCCAAAACGCTATAGCGCAGAAGAAACGGGACCTTTCCAATCTTAAAGATTCTGTATGCAAGGCCCGGAATACCAGCTCGGCACCCAAATCGAATGATCATGCGTCAGCGAAACCGGAGTCAAGTTCCGCCCCAAAAGCAACGCCCACGAAGCATCACTTGTCCGGACAGCCTTCTTTGGATACCAAAATGGAGTGTGATACATCAGCCGGCGCTTCAAAACCTGCCGAGGAAGAGGAAAAGCTTCCTGACATGAACGAAAGCGAGGCAAAGGACGATTGGGATTGGCAAAAAGAGTACGAGGGCGCGGAAAATGATGCGCTTGATTCTCTGATGGCGATGATAGGTACATTGCTTTAAGAGCCCACGGTAAAATAATCGCTAACTTCGGTTACAGGTTTGGAATCCGTCAAGCAAAAATTTCTGTCAGTCAAGACAAAGGTCGATACGGTTGTTCGGCAGAACGTATCGCTCACGGGCGAACGGTTTGGTGCGGCTTTGCTAGGGAACCCGGGCACCGGTACGTGATCATAGTGTTGGAATGCACAACCTTCTGAGTACATGATAGGGAAAACAACCGTCGCTCGTTTGTATGCCAAATTCCTGGTAAAGGTGGGTGCCCTTCCCGGCGATCATTTCGTTGAGAGTTCTGGATCCTCGCTCGCCAACGACGGCGTCTCCGCATGCAAAGGGCACATCGACAAAATACTCGAGGAGGGAGGAGGCGTGTTCTTCATCGATGAAGCCTACCAGCTTGTCTCTGGCAACAGCTACGGTGGCCCAGCTGTCCTTGATTATCTCCTCGCGGAGATCGAAAACCTCACCGGCAAAGTTGTGTTCGTCTTGGCGGGCTACCACCAGCAAATGGAGAAGTTTTTCGCCCACAACCCGGGTATCCCTAGTCGCATCCCTATCCAACTGGAGTTTCAGGACTACAGTGACTCGGAACTTCAGCGAATCTTCTGCCAGTGCATCAGCACAAAGTACAAAGACAGTATGAAGGTTGAGAGAGGACTAGGAGGTCTCTATGTGCGTATAGTGGCGCGCCGCATCGGTAGAGGACGTGGTCGTGATGGGTTTGGCAACGCTCGAGAAGTACAGAACAGACTCTCGCAGATAACGGAACGTCAAGCGAAGCGTCTACGTAAACAGCGAAGGGATGGTCTCCAGCCAGACGACTATTTACTGACTAAGGAGGATCTCATTGGGCCAGAACCTGCAGCTGCGCTCAAGAGCAACGCTGCCTGGGGCCGCCTGCAGAAACTCATCGGCCTCAGTTCGGTCAAAGACAGCGTCCAGATACTTCTCGATGGGATACAGTACAACTATCAGCGAGAGTTGGAGGAGAAGCCACTCGTACAGTACTCACTCAACCGGTGTTTCATAGGCTCGCCGGGTACCGGCAAAACATCCGTTGCGAAGTTGTACGGACGCATCTTGGCCGACATTGGCCTTCTCTCAAACGGCGAAGGCAAGCTACCTTTTCACCCTTATTTTTGCTTGCTGACACAGTTCAGTGGTAGTCAAGAACCCTGCAGACTTTGTTGGTAATGTACTTGGTGCGTCGGAAAGCAATACTAAGGCAGTGTTGGCATCGACCATAGGAAAAGTCCTCATCATCGATGAAGCTTATATGCTCGCTTCTAGTGCATCCGGAGATCCGTATAAGACGGCTGTGATTGATACCATAGTCGCCGAGATCCAGAGTACACCTGGCGAAGATCGCTGCGTTCTACTTCTTGGATACAAGGATCAGATGGAAGAGATGTTCCGAGATGTCAATCCTGGTCTCGCTAGGCGTTTCCCGCTCGACTCTTCATTCGTCTTTGAGGATTTCACAGACCCTGAACTACGTGAAATACTTGATTTGAAGCTGGCGGATGTTGGGTACAATGCCACCGACCAAGCGAAGAAGGTTGCGATGGAGACACTCCAGAGGGCGCGAAACCGACCCAACTTCGGGAATGCGGGCGAAGTAGACATTCTACTTGATCGTGCGAAAGCTCTACACCAGAAGCATTCGTCCTCCGGCAAAGTCCAACTTCACGACACCTTCGAAGCGATCGACTTCGATCCGGACTTTGACAGGGGAGAGCGAGCAGCGACAAATCTCCCTCAGCTTTTTCAAGACGTGGTAGGCTGCGAAAGGTTGATCGAGCAGATCCAAGGTTACCAGACAACGGCCGCGAACATGAAGGCCCTTGACATGGACCCGCGCGAGCAAATTCCCTTCAACTTTCTGTTCAAAGGCCCACCAGGTAAGTTCACATTGCTTCTGATGGTGTGAAATTCTAAGATCTATAGGCACCGGCAAGACAACAACTGCCCAGAAGATGGGTAAAGTGTTTTACGATATGGGCTTCATTGGTCAAGCAAAAGTCATTGAATGCTCCGCTACCGACATGATCGGTCAATATGTCGGACAGACTGGGCCCAAAGTACAGAAGCTGCTCGAGAAAGCACTGGGAAAAGTCCTTTTCATCGACGAGGCTTATCGGCTTGCCGAAGGTCATTTCGCGACTGAAGCCATGGACGAGCTTGTCGATTGCCTCACCAAGCCGAAATTTGCACAGAAGCTGGTATGCATCCTCGCAGGATACGACAAAGACATCGACCGGCTGATGTCCATCAATCCGGGCCTCACTAGTCGCTTTCCGGAGACCGTTATGTTCCCGCACCTGGACCCGACCACGTGTCTTATGTTGTTGACCAAGGTCTTGCAGAAGAAGGAAAAAGAAGCAAAGCTGGATATGGAGGTGTTGCTTGCACCAGATCCTAGCTTCAAGCAAAAGGTCCTGGAAATATTTGAAAAGCTCTCAGCGCTCGACTCTTGGGGAAATGCACGCGACGTCAAATCTCTCGCGAGAAGCATGTTTGGGAAACTCATCTCTGCTGCGACTCCACCAATCAGCAGCCTGACTCTCACCGAGAGAATCGTCCTCGATAATATGGAAGCTACCTTTGGAGAGCGCTCGCGTCGCAACGAAGCAGTTGGCTCAACGCGGTTTCCAGCGCGTCACCCGTTAACGCCTGTTTCCCCGGTGCAGCAACAGAAGCCACCAAAGACAAAACCCCCGGGGCCACCCCTGGCCAAACATACAGCCACTAAGACAGCAACCGCGCACGCTCCTCCACCAGCGAATAAGGACCAGGAATCTGGCACCCCTCCCCCCGAAGAGGTGAAGAAGACTACCACCGACAATGAGCCTGATTGGTTCAAGTCCATCTTCAATGCGAAACGTGATCCCGACATCTCCGACGCCGTCTGGGAACAGCTCACTCACGACAAGCATGCCGCTGTCGCTCGCGAGCGCGAGTATCTCCGTCAGCAAGAAGAGAAGCGCCAGGAAGAACAACGCATCAAGGATCTCATACGCGCTGAGGAGGCTGCCAAGGACAACGAAGAGCGGCGTTTGCGAGAGCAGGAGAGGATCAAGGCTGAGCTGGAACGGAGGAGGAAGGAACAGATTGAAAGGGAAATTGAGGCGCAGAGGGAGAAGGAGAAGGCGGTGCAGAAGAGGTTGAGGGAGTTGGGGCCGTGTCCAGCGGGGTTTCATTGGATCAAGCAAGGTAGGGGATATAGGTGTGCTGGAGGTAGCCATTGGCTTGACGATGCGCAATTGTGGGCATAAAAAGCAAGCACGCGCACATGGATAGAACAATAGATTGGCTAGTGGGGTGGACGCATAGTGAGAGTTGAAAGGCAGCCCCCAACCCCGATGAAGAGCAGCGCATTTGTAGTAGCTAAGACAAAAATTGCCGCATTGCTGTGCAATTTCACCGAAGATACATCAGTCTATTATAAGATAAGTGATGGGTAGGCCGTTGAGCGGCAATTATCACTACCGATAATGTGCCCTCTCAGTCGGTGATGGTTGGTCCCGGTAAAAACTGTTTACGCGCGAGTGCGTTACGACCCAGAGGCGGTCAAATAATCTGCGCGCAGGTGTTTCACCCGTTGATCTCATATTATAGGCTTAGGTAACGGTCGCAACAAATGCCCAAAATACGATGATGAAGATAGTAACGAGAAGTCCAGGCTAACGCTGAGCCGCATCTTCACATGAGGACTTCGGTCACAACCCGAACAGCCCAATGTCTTCAACGATCACAGTATACATCTTACCAGCACTCCCCACGCATACATCCCCAACACCTGTAACTAGGAACATTTACATGCTTGACAACTGCGATCCCCGGCGTCATTCAAACCTAGCTTAGTTTATTACCTATGTTTACATTATCCTTTAACGACTTCTGCGCATATTGGCACTCCGGTTCCGTAGACAGGATACATATGGTGTTCGGATCTGGACCAATCGATTTGATAGCTTTATCGCCGGTGGCTGCACCTCGGTAACGCAGGCACCGTTGTTGGGCAGATGCCAATCACAAGGAACGATAAAGTTGGGTAGAGCGCTGGTGAATACGCTACCGTAAGCACCGAGCGTGAGAAGTATGGCGGCTAGTGTAGTGGTGGGTAGGTTTGCTGAACACTGAAGTTTAGTATATTGCAGGGTAGGAGTAAAATGAAGGAGCGCTATAATAATCAGAGCGATGAGGGTGAGATATGAGATGCGGGGTTCGATGATGTTGTTTCAAGTAAGCTAGGCGCGTGGTTATGGAGCGGACAGTTCGAGTTGTCTCCAGTCTTACGGCTATGGGCTTGGTTTTTGGGAGACGATTGGGGTTTAGAACGACGCAAGCGGTATCTTATGCATATCGTAGCTAGCGGAATATCTAAATACAACAGCATGTATGCAGTGTAAGCGTGTCAAATTTTTCAGCGTCTAGATGAGCGGTAACGAATGACACGGCGCTGTTGCGTTGTCCGACGTGGATCGTGGCGTGCCAACCACCTATGATCATAGTAACATATAAACACCAGTGCGTACTGCAATTGCAATCAATAGTTCGCATTATAATCACAAAGTTCTTGCATATACGTATAAACGTCGTGCATAGTTCATTTGCATCATGCCGACGATCGATGGGGAAAATGTATGAGACCTTGAAAGCTATCAGGCTAATCTGACCATCTCGAAATAGATGTGAGGCAAGTACTTGGGGCCAGTTCCGTGTGATCACTCAAGCCAACCTCATGACAACCATAGCTGGCGCAGCAGCTTCCTCACTCTCAAACTTCTCACCATTTGTGTTGCCTCGCTTGTACAAAGCGGGCGTTACGACAATATCGACATATCGCAATTTCAATTGCTCCGGGTGGATGTCTTCGTCATCGCCTCGCTCGTCTTTCATGCTGCTTGGATCGAACATCAACGGACCAGTCTCTTGTAGCCCTGGAAGAATGGGTCTTGACGGAAATCTAGTACTCCAAAGAGCACGTTGACGTCGCAAGAACTGCGCCAATTGTGCGGCCTCGGTGAAGATTTTCTCAAGCCGATCTTCGTGAGCTCGGAGTGCGATGCGGTCGCCCGTAACACACCAAGGTGTCACTAGGTCCATTACCTCGTACATGGCGTCTAGTACAGCTTGGCGTGCGTTCTCGTCCGGCCCCTTCTTATCAGCGAGCGATTTGCTGAGAAGGTCAGCCGTGAATGCTCGCCAGTCGTTGAAGGCGCGTTGAGTGACAAATTTACGATCTGACTTTGTAAGCATTCAATTCTGAGCCTTGAACATCGGGCGACGATGCACTTTGACATACCTGAGAACCACAGCTCATTCTCCAAGCGCGAAAATGTGTCTCCAACGCCACCATCGAGCCAAATGTCTTTTCCGAGATCACCCAATGGATCGAGAGTACGGAAAAGCGACTTAGTCATAACGTATGCGGCCCACCCGCGCACAAAAAGTCGTTTCCGCTTCTTGTCAGTCACAGTCTGCTCCAAAGTCTGCAGCTTCGTGCACAGAGGCGCCACTCGCTGGTACTCAGGTAACATATCCTCCCTGAACGTGTGGCCACTCCCAGCGTTAAAGTTGTTAGACCAAGTCTTGATTGAGCTCAAGATAGACCCAAATTTGCCACGGACCTCGTCGTCGTTTCGAGCTTGAGTGCCCAGAAACACTTCCTTATTATCCATTGCTGTCTCCAGAAGGTTCGCAGATCGCTTAGTACGATCAACGCGTTCCTGCTCTTTCGCCAGATTGTGCGAGAGTTCCTCGATTATCGAGAGGTTGGTGGTATTCACAACTTCCAGCTCGTTACAGCGATGCTTCCACTCATTTCGCTGCCTTTTATACCTCTCCTTATCACTCTCATACGGCTGATCCACGTGCATCTCTCGACGAGGCTCGGGCGTTAACGCACCCTTGAACTGCTTCTTGAGTTTGTTCTGGAAGTATTGTTAGGCGATGCATCAAAATTAAAAGGACGCTTGCTCACCACCACCATGTAGCCTCCACCAGACTTGTCCTTTGATTGGTGTCCGCGATTATCCTCTCCGTATGCTAGTCCATCTTTCGGTCTTCCTTCTTTTGGACCTCGATCTGCGTACTGAGGAGGTGGATCTAACTGTATGAGCTATGACAGATCGTGGATGGCGGTTGCCGAAATTCGACCCACCTTGAGTTTCGTTCCCGCAGGAGTGTTGATCCCCGTAAGGATCCGCATCACCATTTCGCCCATCAAAGTGGTCATGGGTTGAATGAGGATCGTTGGTAGTAACGGCTGTTCCAGTTGGCGGACGGTCGAGAGGGGGTGGAGGGAGTGCTCTTTGCTGGTCCGTGTTGGTAGTGGAACGCGTCGGAGCCGGACGTGGTGGGTAGGCTCCCGGCATCTGCGTCGCGACTTGTGCTGCAGTGACTGCACTTGCGGGCGGAGCTGGCGGCATTTCAGAAACAGAGGTAGAAGTATAAACAATGGATGCCCTCGTTACAGTAGAAGATGCCGGGGCACGGCTAGCACGATTGTTATGGCCTGAGTACCACATTTTTCGCTCACGCAGGCGGCATCGGCGAGCTTACCATCTGCTATTTGAGCGAGTCGGTCGAAAAACTAAATGCAACTTCAACAGGCCCCGCTTGCAAAGCTCCGATATGATAGTGCCTGGTCGAGGCTGAGGTAAGGCATCAGGCGACAGTTCAGCTTGCATGCATGTACTAAGTGTGGATGACTATTCGCTTGGGCCTGTCTTCACCAAGTTTCAATATAAGCCACGGTATGCATGGGCCAAGGTTCACGAACGATAAAAGCTGAATTTAGAGTGCCAAAAAGAGTGGGGGCCCCCACCATGTTCAGGGTCCAGATCGGCCACTTCTCGCAAGTCCCGCACCTGCACTCAGCCTTTCGCATCGTACTCAACCAATCAGGTGCAAGGTATCCGATGTAGGGGCGAGATGATCAACTCGGAAGGACTCCGCTCGGCCCACATGCAGTACTATTCATCCCATGGTTGAGCTCGCTCGAATGCATCTTATTACGGCACCCTTGTCGTAGTAGTCTATTAACAGCAAATCAACAGACATCAAGCTTTAGCCATGCATGTCTAAAAGGAAAGAATCTCAGACAGGTCGAAATTTGCCCCGAAGTCACCAAACCAACTGGCGAAGATGTCCGTAACACCGGGAGGTATGCCAACGAAAGCGGCTAAGATGCTGACCATGGCTGGAACGAAAGGCAGAACTTTGGTCAGCCCAGACCTCTTTTGTTTGATCTCCTGACGAACCTCCACACCCACTGCGTGCTGGAGACTGACCTGTTCGTTCTGGACCTGCTTCAGCCGTGTGGACTCCGCCTCCCAATCGCGCTGGATTTGTCTCTTCATTGCCCGATCGTTGTCCAGCAAGTCTTGCTTCAGCCTCTCTAAAGAGACCAACTCATCCTGGTATTGCTGTTTCAATTTGTCCAGATTGTCGCTGACATATGCTCCTGCTGTTGTGTCGTCCAATCGTTTCCCCTCGTCCACCAATTCCTTCTGTAGCTGCAAAACCACTGTATCCTTTTGCAGAAGCTGGCTCACAAGGCTTATTGCAGAAGGCCGATCCCCATGGAAGCGGCTCATGTTCGAACCATGGCCCAGCATGTACGCCCAGAATTTGTCTTTCAATTGACGTTCCCTCTCTGCTCCCGTGGCTGCGTTGACCTCAGACCAACGCGAGGTGATGAGCAGAACGTTGTTGAGCGCTGTCTGGCCACATATCTTCTTGAATATCTCAAACGTTTTGATGGCAGCACGACCGTAACGGATGTCGGTGATTCGATGTATGTAGATGACACCTTTCAGTTCGACGCCGAGTTCATACTGCGCGGATAGAATCCGTGCAATTTCTGTCAGGATCTCACTGTCCGTTCTTTGGGTATCATCGAAACCCGGAGTATCGATCATCATGACCTTGCTGTGCCCGAGGGTAATCGGCAACAATTGACAGCCTTGAGTACCTGGATAGATCAGTGACGGTTCCCAATCACTTTTATTATTGGCTTACAGGAGTCCAAATCAGACCCTTCTTCTGCCACCTCTCTCCCAGCCAGTTGGTTGATGAAGTAGCTCTTCCCTGCTCCCGTTACACCCATCACCACTATCATACTTGGTGCAGCTTGATGTTCTCCCATGGTCTCGAATAATGCGTAGGCTGGTTTAATAAGGCAGAGAGAATACAGGCCACCAAGGTGAAAATGTAGATGTTGTCGGCAACCAACCAAAAGTAATGCTAAACACAAATATTAGAAGTTCAAAAAATTCGCCTGGAGTATTTTATGCTCGAATATCTCTTCGTACTAGACCGGTTTGACAAAGCTGAAAGTTTGGAAGGCTGAGCATCGAGGCCGAATCCGACTCAGCTCAGCTAAGCGCTTTCGACCTAAAGTTGGTGGGACAAGGCTGAAAGTCCAGAAGGCTGCGAGTCCAGAAGGCTGAGAGTTCAGAAGGCTGAGCGCTCGAGGCTAGACTTAACCCAAAACCGCTACGCGCTTTCGACCCAAGGCTGAGCTGGAACGATGGCGAGCACTGCCGCCACAAGCCTTCTCCCATTTGCGACTCGGCTTGCATGCATGTGGAGATATTGAAAATGCAAGCCACTCAATCAAAGCAACAACTAAAAGCTCCACAAAGCGTCTCGATTGTTCAGGAATCCATGTGTGGGACCACATGCACCCTCGTCAGTCACAAGGCTGAGACCGACCTTCAATCGGGGTATCCGTCTACCCCTCATCTCAGCAATCAAAAAGTGGAACCCATCTTCCTTCGCCGTGTCATCAACCAACCATAACTGATACTACACAAAACCTCATCACGACTTCTTGCCCACCTCGAGCAAGTGCGAGCCTAGGAGATGGCATCCGAGATCGTTGTCGGTATCGACTTTGGTACGACGTAAGTGACTTTGAAGTCCCAATACTTCGAAAAACGTTAGCTCATACATTACAGTTATTCTGGAGTCTCTTGGGCCGTCAACGGCGGCAAGAAAACTGTGCGCGTCATCAACGACTGGCCGAATCCAAGTTCGACGGTTGCAACATCCGACAAAGTTCCTACCATAATCTCGTATCAAGACGGAGAGCCTCAATGGGGGTTTCAAGTCGGTTACGTGCGAAAAGACAGCTTTCGATGGATCAAGTTACTCCTCGATCCCAAGAACCAAATCGGCCGGAATTCCGAGGCAGTCTTGACTTCAACCAAACTGCTTGGTACGTTGACAAAGACCGCCGAAGATGTGGCTGCGGATTATCTTCGAATGATCTGGAAATACACGAAAGAGGACATTCAGAAAGTGCGCGGAGATGACTGGGAGTCGATATACACACTGAAGTGCGTCCTGACCGTGCCCGCTATCTGGTCGCCCGCCGCCAGAGACAAGACGCAGAAGATTGCTCGCAAGGCAGGTCTTCCTCAGAACGTCGAATTGGTCACTGAGCCCGAAGCTGCAGCACTAGCGGTACTCAAGGAGAAAACTGAAGATGACGAGTCTTTGAAGGTCGGGGATTGTTTCGTGGTTTGCGATGCTGGCGGAGGAACGGTGGACTTGATCAGCTACAAGATTGTTGGTCTTGATCCTTTAGCAGTCGAAGAATGCGCAGTGGGTGATGGTAAGCCACTTCCCCGGTTCAATGTGACAAGCAAGCTCATATATCGCTCAGGTGGTCTCTGTGGATCTGTCTATCTTGACCAAGCTTTCGAGAGGTACATCAAAACCATTGTCGGTGAGGATGAGTGGAGCTCGATCAGGGATAAATCCAAGAAGAAAATGATGAGAGAGTTCGAGCTATCCATCAAGCGCTGCTACGCCGGGGACAACCAAGAATACTCAGTCGATCTTCAAGGAGTGGAAGATAACCCCCAAGAAGGGATAGATGATGATACTATCACACTGAAACCGTATGTCTGCTTGTTTGCGCCATGTTTTCACGCTGACTCGGATCAAGTTCCGTCCTCAAGACGGTATTCGACCACGTCATTGGCCAGATTATGCGGCTCGTTGAGAAACAAATCGACGAAGCACAGGAGAAAGGCAACAGAGTGAAGGTTTGTAGTGTTGTATCGTTAAAGGTGGTCAAGCTAAATATGTCCAGGCAATTCTGCTCGTGGGCGGATTCGGGACGAATCGATACATGCACAAACAGCTCAAAGAGGCACACGCACGATCGGGCATCCAAGTTTTGCAGAATAATGGGGCGTACGTCACACAAATCTTCTAAGACTTATACACGACTAATGGTTCCAGATGGTCGGCAATCTGCCGGGGTGCAACGCTTTGGGGCTTAGAAAACTCCCAACATAGTCCGTCAAGTAAAAAGACGGTGCGTGCACGTATCGCACGATACAGTTACGGTGTCAAATGCGCGATGATTTTCGATGAGTCTAAAGGACACCGATGGGAAGATCGAAGGAGCTGGCCCGACGGGCGTTTCCGAGCAATCAATCAGATGCAATGGTTGTTGGAGAAAGGTGATAAGGTCGAAGAAGGGAAGGTACTGCACACACAGTTGATAGCGAACATACAAGTGGGTTTGCTGAGTACGGGTATGCGATATTTCTCCGACGAATTGTTTTATTGCGCCGACGAGGAGCCTCCTTCGCGAAAGGAAATAAGTGAGTTCCCGGATTGGTGCGATATATCGAGATCGAGGTGCTAATCAGAACCACAGGTGTCAAGGAACTCTGCAAGGTCGAATACGGAATCAAATGCTCAAAGCTGTGGCGGGAGCCGAGTTATCGAAGTGCTGCGACAAAGGAGAAATGGAGGGATGCTACTTTTGACCTTTTGATCGGTCTTGACAGCGCTACGCTACATTTCTTCGTGGGATATAAGGGCGAAGCAGTCGCGTACACGGAAGCCAAGTACAAGGAAGAGTTCTAGTTGGGTATTAGTTTGAAGTCGTTTGGCGATGCTTTCGTATTTGAAGTCACCTCATTTCCATTTCCGAAGTCAACTAAGTAAGATGTCATACAACGTAAATGTAATAACACCTTGGGCAATCTTTGATCATAATCGCGCCCAATTTCATCAGCGTCTCAAAGGCTGGAATGACCGCAGCGTCTTGAACACTCTGTAAAGAGAGTTTGTGCAAAGCAAGAGCCAACACATATCCATCTCCACGATACCAGAGTTATGTAACGTTCGCTAAGCGAAACTTGACCCAGGGTCCCTTATTCGTAATCACGAAGCGATCCAAGCCATTCCGATCTCGTTCGTGCAGTCGCTGCGACACTGACGTAATTCCGTCTCCAGACGTTCCATCCTTCAAATCGTACTGGAAAACAAGCTGGGCGATGGTGATTTTCATTTCCACCAGCGCCCAAAACTTTCCAGGGCAGCCAGTCGGCCCCATGAGGAACGGGCAGAAGGCGGAGCGAGAGTCCTTGATCTCTCCGGCCGAGGCCTCAGTCGGAAGCCACCGCTGCGGGCGATACTCCAAAGGAGCATCAAAGTACCTCGGGTTGCGCATGACTACATGTTGCGGCACTCCGACATCGACGCCGCTTGGAATAAATTGGCCATCGATAGTGATTCCACCAATACCCACTTCTCGAATCAGAATACCCCCGACACTTGATGTAAGGCGAAGACTCTCATCAATGCATGCGGCGAGATACTTGCAATTGTTGAGTGTCTGCCCGATGCGAATCTCTGAAACGTCTGAGAAGTTGCTTCGGATCTCAGTCGTAAGACTGCGCAGAGTTTCAGGACTATTGAGCAAGTGGAACAAAACATTTGCCATAGATCCAGCAATAGTATCAGTCCCTAATACTGTCAGTGTGCATACGTGGGAGCTCTGGACAAAGTTGACGAACCTGTGGTGACCAAAAGACTGCTCTCACTCCGCAACTCCGACAGTGTGAATCCCTCAACCCCCGGGTTTTCAGACGTTGCATACAAGATGTCGAAGACGCAACTCAGCTGCTTGTTCTTGTTGGTCCTCTCGTCCATAGTCTCAATGCGTCGTTTTGCGAGCGCTGCGGAATGAGCCTCGTATTCCTTGATAGCTTTGCGAGTCCCGGATGCCAACACATCCAACTTGAGATATCGGAGAGCTGGAACGTATCCAGACTGTTCAGCGGAGGACTGTTAGCTTTTGTATCAAAGCCTACGCCACCAAAGGCGTAACTTAAGCGGTGACACATACCGCACTCACACCCCGAAATCCCGAAAGTGTACTCTCCGTAATGTCAGCCTTCTTCGGGTCTTCGAGTGCGCCGAAGGATTCTCCAAAGCAAAACTCCCCCATGGAGTCATAGTTTAGTAGGACGAACTCATGTGCCATATCAAATGCTGGGGACCAGCCTTCGTCTTTCGAATCAGAGTTTTCGTACCGTCGTAGGAATTTAGTGAGAAGCGTCCTGAATCCATCTTCGTACACATGTACCATACGATCTGACAAGGCTTGAGCCAAAATGCGCCGCTTGCGTGCATGTTGTGCCTTCTCAATCGTCGCATGCGTACTTGCCTCCTTCATATAGAAGGCCATCGCTTTATACTGAGAAGATTTGGTCGTGTTTGCCCGCGAGCCATAGATGGCTTGAAGAGCATCAGCACTGCTGAACGAGAGTCGGTTTGGCCCGAACCGCACAACGTCTCCGTAGCGGTTGTGAAGGTCGATGAAGTCCAGATAGCGGTCGCCCTTCAAACAGTGGAACACTGAGTACCAGTCCGTAATTCTACCGATAAGCGGACCCGGAAATTTGGCGAGTGGGTGGAGGTAGAGACGATATATGGCCACTAATGGCACCTTTACATCATTAGAGGGTGGGCATCACTGTCGTCGTATTACTTACCAGGGTGAGAACGATCATAAGTAAACTGAAAAACATGTTGGAATTCAAGTCCTAATTGCGAGTCTTTTGCGACGACTAAGGTCTTGAGCGAATGCTGAGATGATTGTTGCGGAAGGGATATCCGTTTGTTTATGAACACCAGCATCTGCTCGCGCTTTGCGGCGGAGTCTCAACTGCGCCGTACTGAGCCAGGCGTGACTCTCCATTCAGCCGCGACCTGTGCCGCATAGACAAGCGGCGTAGCTTCCGGTAGAAACGATATCTTCCAACGAAAGTCACAGTCATAATCCTTCTTTTCTTTATTTGTCTCCAACATGGCTGATCTTCGCAAGAACTACATGGTCTCTCACGACTACGATGAGAGTAGCCGGTAAGGTAACTGTCTGCCGGCGCTTCTTGCATGATACTGAAGGCTACAGACTTTGCATGCAGCATTAGATATAGAAGACGTAGCTAGGTTAGGATCTACATCCCGCTATTGAGCTGCCTAAGAATAGTGATGCTCGTGCTATAGATTAAGGGTGCAGAAACGCGTATGTGCACCCTTCAAGCCTTCTAAAAACGTGTCATTTTAACGAAATACAGTGTTGCAGTGAGAGCTGAGTTATCAAAGTGCTGCAACTAAGGAGAAATAGACGGATGCTACTTTTAATCTTCCAATTAGTCTTGATATAGTTATGCTAAATTTCTTTGTACAGTATAAGAGCGAAGTAGTCGCGTATATAGAAGCCAAGTACAAGGCGTTATTCCCTCTTAAGCACGAGGTCGTTTAATCTGCTCTGTCACGTGCTCTAAGGTGGGCTCTATCTGCTAGCTAGTAGTGGGGTAAGCACTTATAGTAGAGAAGACGAAGTGGTTTGTACGGTGCACATAGCGTACGATTGATAGGGGTAGACAAAATACTGGTGGTGCTTGCTTGCCCATTTACTATAGGATGGAAAGGAGAGGTATATACAATTGCACGCGCACGGGCACCACGTGACTACATCACGTGAGCATATGTCGTAACGCCGCTGCGTATAGGTACGATAGTGATTTATACTCCCAATACTTATATAAAGGATGTATCTTTATCGAGGCTTTACGTAGTTTATCGCTTTCTAAATTTTAGTTTAGATAGACGTGAACCTTAGTTCTACGAACCGTAGTGTTACGATCTCATATCTTTACAGTGCCGAATGCCGCCTGTGGCACAGCACATCGGTACGCGGCAGGAGGTGGGAAAGATCACGCGACATACTCAGTGATTAGTCCCGCTCAGTGGTACTGAGCAGGTGAGCGCTTAGTGATTAGTCCTGCTCAGCGGTACTGAGCACACTAATCAAGCTGATCACTCTCATTATATATAGAAGCTAGAAGGGCTGTTCAAAAATCCTTCGTAGTTAAACTCAATATATATTGTACCTTTTGGAATCATTGCCAGTCCACACAGTCCTGTTAGTTACTCATTGAACATAGTTCAGTGAATTGGTTTAGATCACCCCCCTCCTCCCCCCCAAATCCGAAGGCAGTTGACTCCTTCGCTCGACCTAATTAAATACTACCTCGGCTCCTTGTACCAAGCTGTCTTTCCCTCACCCGGACCAAGTTCAGTAAGAAGCGACCCGTAACACAATGCATACGCGTATCTAAAGTTACCTCTTTCCTCTCCAAAGTTAACTAAGTATAAGATAGTTATGTGGCAGGAAGGCTATATATATAGAAGAGAGAAATAATATTTAAAAAGAGATTAGACGAATCCTTGCGGAGTCGTGGTAGTGCATCTCTAAGACTATATAGAATCTGGCACTTAACCGTAGCTAGCCCGTCTATAATCTAGAGGGCTTCCGGCAGAGGTATGCGTGACACTAAATAAGACGTTGTCGAAGCGAACTCAATAATATTTCAAGCAACTTTTATTTAAATTGCGCCTAGTTTTACTAGCGGCTTAAAGGTTAATATAAGTGCAGCTTCTTAGACACCCTATAAAGACAATTTGCGTAAAGTAAGAGCTAATGTATCCACCTCTACGATATAAAGATCTTGTACCCTTTGCTAAACGAAACATGAACTGAATGCTCTTCTTTATAGTTACGAAGCGATCTAAGCTATGTTGATGTCGATGGTGCAGACGCTGCATCACTAACGCATATCGATCTTTATGGTCCTATCCTTCAAAACGTACTGGAAAAGAAGCTAAGCGAGGGTGATTTTCGCCTTTCCCACAATATGTAAAAGCCCATCCTACACTATGGTGATATTGATATATACTCGCGCCCATTACAGCAAGGCCAACGAAATGGTCGCAAACCATCCATACCAAAATTCCATGGTAATCTTGTCGGCACTGCGGTTACGCAAAACCAGTAGGCGCAGTGCGATAAGTGTTCCAAGCCCAGTAGTTGCGGATACTAAGCCCAATTTCGAAACTATTGCGATCCCGAATGACCACAAGACAATTGAGGTAGCGAGGATAACGCGCGCAGTGCCATGTCCAACGACAATTGGTAAGGTAGCGCGACCGCATTTTCGATCCCCATAAATATCGCGAAAGTCTTGGATCGCAATGGTAGTTGTGACCGCGGCGATAAGTGTCAATGCAGTGGACGCGTCAGAATTAGAGTAGCGAACGGTTGGACCGCCAGCTACTTCGATGCAGCCATAGAGCCAGCTCGTCATGCCAATGGCGTTGAGAACGTCGCGAACAACGTGATGCCCGTGCGCGCCGCCAAGATCGTTGTAATGATACGAAGCTGCGAGCTGAATGAGGTAAGGACCAAGGCCACCGAAGACACTGCTGAAAAGGAGCCCGAACGTGCTTGTGTTAATGAGTAGCGTGCTGGCTTGTGAAGGCGTGATACGTTGACTCGGAATCGGTCGCCAGGGTTTGTTCAATTTGTCTTCGTGGACACTGGCCGGCTGTCGTTGGTTGGAGATACTGAAATTCAGGGCAACGGTGAACACCCATATAGTCGAGAGTAAGAAACCCTTGATGGTGTCAACCGAATATAGGCTTGCGTGTGCAAGAATCCCACTGATACCGGTAGAGCTGGTGTCGATTGAAGATCCTTCGCGAGAGGCATTGTAGGAGGGTATGGTTGAGCGTTGCTGGGAACGCTTCGCGCAAAGGGTACCGATGGTGGCCCAGACAAGAATGATGACATTATAGTTACAAACAAAGAGGTAAATTGTCTTGACGTTGAATTTCAAGAACTTTCGAAGTGATAAAACGGCACTGAACTGTTGCCGCATTGTAACTGCTCCGGGTGTCGTGGTCCGATTGAATCAGGAATGTGATCAATAGTGATTGTAGCGAAGCACTACTTCTATTTAACCTGGCCCAGAAGTCAATATATATCATTATTTGCTTCACGAAGCACTCAGGTTAGACCATCCCGCAGTCCCCTTGTCCGGTACGCCATCTTAAGCAGTCTTGCCTCATGCACCTACTTTATCTTCGGAGAACGAAAGACTCTGCATGACACAATTGACTCGATCATAGGCGGCTATACTACTAATCTGGAACCAAGCGGTAGTGCCGGAGTCTTTCAATGACTGCAGTGAAATAGACAATTCGGGCTTGGGCTCAGATTGGCTGGGCGGGGACTGCATTTGAGCCTCTCCAAACAAATCAGAGTACCAAGGTAGGGTCAAAGACCGATGAGGAAGCTGCCGAGATGACCAACTTCGATACGATGGGGTCTAGTAGGTCCAGCGCCGCAAACGCCCACAAATTTACGGCTCATGTACGGACCATTCCCGGGAAGAATCAGCGCCCACTAGCGCCGACCCATGTAGCAGGACGAGACTTTACTTTGCCGTGCCGTTGCAGACGGATTTCATGCGGGTTAACACGTCATATGTGACTACCTAAGGGGCTTGCGTTATCGCGCTGTCCGATCAAGCCCAGATTTCGGGCGAGAAAGTTGATATGTCTACGAATTAAATGTCCAGAGAACGTTTCAGGGGTACTTTGTCATTGCCGCATCGTTACTTACCCAACTGTTACCCGTGGGCCGAGCCACCGCTCCTAGAGAGGCCCGGGGCGGGTATGCGTGCGGATATCTGCAGCTATCTCAAAACTATCTAGCCACCTCTAGCCAAACGAAATTTCACAAAGGGCCCCTTGTTAGTGATAACGAAACGGTCCAAGCTGTCCCGCTCTCGGCGCTGCAAGCGCTGTGTTACTGACAGATGATCCTCGCCCTCAGCTTTGTCTTTCTGCATGTCGTATCGAAACAGGAGCTGTGCGAGCGTCATTTTCATCTCCACTAGTGCCCAAGACTTTCCCACACAGCCGGTAGGGCCAACACCAAATGGACAGAAGGCGGCGCGAGCAACTTTGATCTCCTCGGGCGGAGTCTCTCCGGATAGCCAGCGCTGAGGGCGGAATTCCAAGGGAGCTTCGTAATACTTTGGATTACGCATAATCACATGGAAGGGTACTCCGACATCAACGCCCGCCGGTATAAGGTGCCCATCGATCGATGTTCCGCCAGGTCCCACCTCACGCATCAAGCATCCGCCTATAATAGGTGAGAGGCGCAAAGTTTCGTCGATGCAAGCTGTGAGGAGTTTGCAGCTGTTCAGTGCTTTGCCCGTGCGGATCTCTGCGATGTTTGTGAACGTGTCCCGAATTTCTTTGGTGAGAGCATGCATGGCCGTAGGGTGATTGAGAAGGTGAAAGACGAGATTTGCGAGAGTACCAGAAGCAGTGTCAGTGCCTATGTCGATCAGTGCCTTTCCAACTTGGCTAAATGGAACCTGCACTCACCTGTCGTAACCAAAAGACTGCTCTCACTTTTTAACTCTGGATAAGAAAACCCCTCCACGTCTTCCTTTCCGCATGTAGCATGTAAGATATCAAAAACGCAACTCAACGGTTCATTGCCGGAGACGTTCTGACGCATCTTTTCAGCGCGTCTGTCGGCAAGGACGGCAGCATAGTTTTCGTATTCATAGAGGGCTTGCGTAGTCTTAGAAGGCAGCGCATCGATCTTGAGCCAGTACAATACAGGTATGTGTCCGACCTGTAGTTTTGGGGGAGGTTAGATGTGTGTACGAGGAGAAGTTGGACTATCAAGTTACATACCGCATTCAACCATCGAAACCCCTTCAGAGAATTCTCAGTTATTTCGGCCTTCGTGGGGTCTTGGAGAGCGCCGAAAGACTCCCCGAAACAAAATTTCCCCATCGAATCGAAGTTAAGTAACATGAACTCATGGGCCATATCAAATGCCGACGACCAGACGTCTCCTTTTTCGGAGGCAGGGGCTTCATAGCGTGGCAAGAAATCAGCGAGAAGAGTTCTAAACCCGTCTTCGTACACATGAACCATTCGATCAGATAGTGCTTGTGCTAGAATGCGCCGCTTACGAGCATGTCGCGATTTGTTGGTGGTAGCATGCGTGCTGGGCACTTTCATGTAGAAAGTCATGGTTTCATACCAATAAGACTTCTTGGTGTTTGCGTGCGTTCCATAGATGGCTTGAAGGGCATCGGCAGTGCTGAAAGAAAGCCTGTTTGGACCGTATCGTACAACGCTTCCGTAACGCGTGTGAAGGGCCATGAAGTCCAAGTAGCGGTCTCCCTTAAGGCAGTGATAAACGGAGTACCAGTCCGTGATCCGACCAATAAAGGGACCCGGATAACTGGCGAGCGGGTGGAAGTGAAGACGATATATGATGAGCGAGAGTATCTAGATCTACTTAGATGATTACGGGAAGTGCCTTCTCATACATACTGGCCCGAATACAGTGGTGAGTAAGATGAGAAACATGTCTGGTTTCAATCTGGGTGGTCCACGGTTGCAAATGTAGAAAGGAATTTTGGTGGTGATGATTTAGAAAAAAGATTCGTTGGTTAAATACAAGATTTTCTGCTTACTGTATGATATGCATCTATCGATCAGCCGAGTACCAAACGACCAGCCCACCACCATGCTATCAAACGCTCCACGTACTCACCCTCAAGGTCAATTTTAAGCAAATTGCCCAGTTTCACTGAACTTTTCTCTATGTGGTACAATAGGAGCTTTGATAGCATTGAATGTTGCGAAACAAAGATCCACTTCGCCATGTCTTCCTCTACGTAGTACCTACTCCGCTTCTGTAGCCTGGAAATTAAAACTAATGATGGCATTGTAAATGACAATAGTGGCCCTTGGTGACTAGCTCTACAGTGGCTTGAAGGTGTTTCTTCCCGCAAAAATCATCGTCAAACTTGTATGTTAGGATACTGCGCTTCAGGTGTCAAGTACTAAAACTGAAAACAACACTGCCCGTTTGATTGGAAGTCCAACCCTTCTTTGATGTCTCGGGTTCTATTATCGACATCAAGCCGGACCGCCAGCAACGGTCTTACACTTGAGCTCTCAGCTCGCACACTTGTACTCCGTTTTATCCACGCGATGCGGCGCAGCAGCATGAACTCCGGGCTAGATCATCTCTTCTGCATCGTTTAGATTATATATTGCATGAGTCTCACTGGACTCATGGCGCAATTCTGGGGAGTACAATTTAAAATGCGGCACAGCAAAGCCCACTTCCAATTAACATCCTCCTTACCCCGATCGTGCATACCCGCCGCCACATGCAACCTATGACGGGAGAGAATATCATTTCACGGATCATATCTTACAAGCCTCCATTACATGCGCCCAGCGCCTGATCGAGAATACATGGTTTAGAATGTTAGTGCTAACACCCTTGTCCCTTTCAATAAGGGATCGGAACGGCGCGTTTATGCCATCGGCTCGCTCCGCTGGCGTCTTCAATATTTTCGGCGGGGTTTCCAAGCCCTTGGTTCCCGAAAGCGTTCAAGGGTATCTTGTCTCGGACACATGTCACTACAAGGGTGTTGCAAGGGCTGGAGACTTTTGGCCTGCAACTTACATGAAGACGCTTCGCAACCTGCAGTGCATACGTAGCCTTGAGGTGCTTTATTCAGGAAAACCGCCACTGCGTCCTTGTTGGCGTGGCAGGAGCCGGATAAAAATGATGCAGATGGCTTGTGGAACTAAGGGGAATAATCGCGACGGACCAACACAAGATTGCGCTCGATTAAGCCCAGGATTTAACTTGCTCACCCACCCATTTGAGATTGGGGTCGGTAATCAACATGTGGCGTGAAATGCTGGCGCTGTGTCAAAACAGCCTTCTCGATCGACTACTTCATATTTTAACATCATCGAACAATGCAGGACATGATTGGTGCTACATCGTTGAGAATGTGTGTGTAAGTGTAAATCTCACATGCTTATGGAAAAATCGGTCCGAAATACGTGCGCACTGGGTAAAACGACATTATGTTCTCTGAACTTGCGACATACTAGAAAGTTTGTACCCCTAAATCAACTTTTTGAACGTGGGGAAGAGGTCAGGTGTATGACAGGTCCTTAGGACCATCTCAACATGTGAATGAATTGTTTCATACGTCTGCATCCGTCGTGTTTGACTTTCTTGCCACGGAATCAACTGACGGTAGTTCCTGCAACGGCACCATTCCCTTGTAGCTTTTACGTGACATTCCATCCTTCCCAGAACCATAGCTTTGTGTGCTATTCCAATGGTATTGGTTGTGTTCTTTCTTGTAATGGCGGTAGAGGGCTGGTAGAACGGGTATGCATCCACAAATAACGCCGATGGCAATCTCCGCAGAGCTAAAGAGTGATCAGATGGTGGGATTTGAAAGGGGCGGAGCACAATACCTATAAAGAAGAATGGGTTCAAAGATGTAGCTTTTGTCAGGATCGTCCATTGTCCTGATGGACGCTTCGAGGCGTAAAATACTAGCAATACATGCACTACACGAATCAGTACATCCTAAGATAAAACTCGCGTACGGGGGAAGCATATCCGTACATCGAACCCACGACTAGCCCAACACTACTTCCAAGCTTTCGTCTGAGATCCATCTGTAGGCCCCAGATGACCGGCAGTGGTGAGACCAGGATGACGAGATCAGTGACAAGCGAAATGACGCAGTCACTGATAAATACGGTGTTGATATTCAGACAGCTGCCTGGAGCATCGTGATTCCAGAACTTCTCTATAGGCTTGCAGATGAAGACCTTCAGGAGCGTAATGGCAATATAGTAGACTGTCAGTACGCCGATGAGTATCTTTATCGCAACGACGAAGCGCTTCTTGATGCTGAAAATTCGCTTCAAGAGGATCAGAATAGCGAGCTTTGCAAGATAGATAACGGGTCCATATAAGACTTCGAGAACATAGCCGACCTTATGCGAATGTTAGGATCTGGGTGAGTCAAAATGGTTCTTTGGAAGTCGCTCACCTGGAAGTTTTTCATGAATTTGTCTGGAGTAACGTTCCACATGTGCTTGCCTGTGCCTAGAGAGCCTGTGAGAAGGCAAAGGCCGTAGTAAACTATGCAAGCTCCCTGAAAGAAGGTTAATAGACAGCCCGACAAGGTTCATTCCTCCACCAAAAGACATACCCATGCACCAAGAGAAACCCCTTAGCATTACGATCAGCTTTGCGTCTTTATTCCTGGATGTTGTTGCATCACAACTTACAATCGTCAGTGTGGAAACGTAAAGAAGTGACATGCTTCGAGTAAATGCGTAAGAAGACGAAAATGGTAGTGACTACAATGCACGCGATTTGGGTGAGTAGATTGAGCCTTGACTGCTTGAAGTGAATGTCGGCGGTAACTCCTGGCGGAGGAGGTAGTACGCCTGGGTACGGAGGTGTCGAGTGCCCAGTCATCATCGCGTTCAATGTGTGATCGCGGGTTGGATAGAGGTTTTGGAAGTAATCAGAATGTATTGACGAAGCATCGACGTATGTTCTGATGGGCGTTTTGACGTGAAAGAGCGAGGCGCAGATACCGATGGTGCAGCAGGGTCAGCAGAGGTCTATATTGCGGCAAGGTGCATAACGGGCTCCCTGCACCAAATGAACGGAACCACCCTGGCAGGCAGACACCGAATTGCATGCAATATGAGCGATATTAAATGCAACCCCTCGGAGTCCGAGAATTGAACCTGTAGTTCTGCAGATGTCGAGTAGTGGCCAAAGATGGCCCCATTGCCTCATGCGCCGGTGTGGGTCTGCATACATGGATGACCGCGCCGCTTCTTGGGCGACGATCGCATGAAGCATGCTCGCGGCAAATCTCTCGCTTTCATCTTAGGCAGTTTCGGTCACCATTCGGTCGATTTCTGGATGTTGGACAAGTCTGATTCAGGACTCGGCCAGATATACTGTGCCGTATACGCTATCGATGCAGTTTCCCATATTTAAAGCACCATCCTACACATGAGACAGCCTCTATCACACATTGTTTTTAATAGCGTTGTGCAAACTGTCTTCAAAACATGGCTGATCTCCGCAAGAATTACGTGGTCTCTCATGGGTACGACGAGTCTGGTCGGTAAGGTTACTTCCCCCCGGCATCTTCTACAAGATACTGAGCTTTGAAGACTTTATATGCAGCACTGGATGTGGAAGGCGCAGCTGGGTTGGGATCTACATCCCGCCATCAAGTTACCCGAGAATGGTGATGCTCGTGTCGCAGATCAAGGATGCGGAAACGCGTATGTACAAACCTTTGAGCCTTCTGAAAACGTGCCTTTCTAACAAAATTCAACTAGCGCTTGGCTGGTATCGCTCGCCCTAGATCTTGAAGATGAGCACAGGCATGCCTCGCTCATCGGGCTCGACGTTTACGATGCCCACTACCCCTCACCCGACAACCTACCCGAGAATATCACTCTCGGCCTCCTCGACGCCTTCAACGAGGATCTGCCCGCCGAGCACATCGGTGTGTACGACGTCGTACACATACGTGCTTTTTCTTCAGTCATCAAGGACGACAACCCAGGACCCATTCTCAGAAACGCATTCAAGATGCTCAAGCCCGGCGGCTATCTACAATGGGACGAATTGGATGGTGGATCGTTTAAGGCAGTAGCGCCGGGATCTGATCCGCAGTCGTCTACTGTTTCTACGGCCGCTACGGAAGAATTGGTAGCTACTTCGCTGCAGTCTCAGACAGTTGCGTTGAACTTGAAGTTCTCGTGGCTCCAGCGGCTTGGGCCGTTATTTGAAGAGCAAGGTTTCGAAGTCGTCGATCAAAAGAAAATGGATGTCAAAAAAGAGCTACGGAGTGTGATGACTGTCTCGTTACTCATGATTCATGCGCATATTGCGCGGGTCGCTGTGCGCAATGGTTGTATGGTTGGCACCGACAAGAACTGGGAGGAGGTATGGACGAAGGCCGGAGAAGAGATTGCCAACGGTGTTTCCCTTACGATGGATATGATTGTGGTTGTCGGTCGCAAGCGTGCTTAGTTATTCGGCCATGCTAGCATCGCCAATGCGCCGTCGAAGAAGATGTGTTACCTGTCCTTTTCTCAATGTTGGCGATTGGAGGAGAGGGTTTCATATCGTCGTTCTTTGTCATCTGTTGTTAGATTGTACCAGTCGCCAGTCTGGCTAAGTAGTCAGTAGAACACATGAGTCCATGTCTATCTTTATCTAATAAAGACTTAGATAAAATTATCCGATAGAGTCCGTTTAAGATATTGATCAGTTTAATTGCAATCTAAACATTCGTGGCCCAGACGCACATTCATAGAGTCGAGGGTGAGTCGTTCTTTCCAGATTCAACTCGGAGCACATGTCACACCAACACCTCGATTGACACACGAAAAAATGCCTTATTCTGAACGGTAGTATGCGGCAAGGGCATAAAGAGAAACCAAACTCTTCACGTGTACCTCTCTATCGACTGATTTGAGCACATTTCAAGAGTACAAATTCGAGCCCGGCCCTCTCATACGTTTAATACACTCCTGATACGCGTTGGTGATTTGAGCACAGGACACACTTAGATCTCGAAATACTAGCAGCTGCTAGGTTATACGCGTCGGCATTCTTCCAGGCATGCAAATATTGCTCAGTTTATTGGTCACCTGTGTCTGAAAGAGTATACACGAGCCGCCTATTTCTGGAGCAAACTACCTGATAGGGTTATCTGCATTTTGGACTGCTTGACACTCAACCTTAAAAGCCGTAAAGCTTGCAGTCGCTGCCCCAGGCTGACTTATTACAGCGGTACACTCGGCCAGGCTTGCCTGTTCGAGGTATGAAGGAGTGTGATGAGTTTAGTGTAAGGGAGTAGATGACGTGAAAGATGGGGATGAAGGCAGCGAGTATGTTGATTATCTGGCAGTGCATTTGAAAGACGATTCAATAGACTTCGGTTTACTTTGTCGATGTTGGCAAATGTATTAAGTTTCGGGGCCGACTTAATACTGATAGATCGGATATGTGAACAATGGGTATCGACGAGCTCGTCAGGTGTTTTGATGCAAGAAAATAAAATCGGTGATCGTGTGTCAGGCTGGTAGTAATGGCTGGGGAACTTGGGAGGAGAAGAGGCGGTAGCCATACTATATAACCATGCTCCGTGAATGGGCCCTATGAACGAACCTCATGAGGAGTATGAAGTGGTTCGGAGTGAGGCTGCGGCATCTAGAGCGTGCAATGGAAGATCGAACTGTGAGCCGTGACTGTTGGACCATGAAGGCTACGAGTAATTCTACAGCTTCATCTTCAACACTGTCGGCCCTGAAACAAGCATGCCGGTCATTGACGAGAACTTGTAGCGTGTCGTCGACTGAAGCGTAATGGCCCTCATGAAGGATTGTGCCGATTTTGCACGTGAATCAGAAACCTGGGTCGCTATTTTCGAAAGTGCGCGTGCAGCGAAGCTTTCTGCGCCCACATCGTGAACACTAACGTAATGCGCTGATTGCCCCGGGTGTCCCGGGGGGTGAAGTAGAGAATTCCTGGTTCGGCGCGATATGGCGATGGACCATGGATGGTGTTGCGGCTCTCCGCAGGGCGACATGGGGTGGGGAGGTTTGATGGCATGTGACAGGCAGACGCGACCCCAGATTTGGCAAGGTGCGGCTGGCGACGGGATACCGTTACGCACCTGGAGCACCTCGGCTCGGCTGACGCAGGCGAACCTCCGCAGTCCCGTCCAACTCTTGCCTCCCATACCGCCATTTAGCTTTGTATTCTGCTATTCCCGCTTTACTTTGTACAATCGCCATGGCTTCCATCGCTCGGACTCTCAGACCGCTTGCACGCGCTGCAACCACATCATCGCGCTCGCTACGACCAGCTTTCACACGCACCGCCCCGCAGTATGTTTGCAGCAACACGTACAAGAAGATGGGCGCTGACAAAATGTGCACAGAATACGATGCCTTTCCGCGACAGTACCCCGACGAGAAGCTGTCGACATCTCAGAAGTACCGCCGACGCCCATCTCGCACCTTACCGAAACCGAAGCCATGATGGCCGATGCCGTGTCGAAGTTTGCGAGCGAAGTCATTCTTCCCAAGGCACGAGAGATGGACGAGGCAGAGACAATGGACCCCGCCGTGGTGGAACAATTGTTTGAGCAGGGCCTGATGGGCATTGAGATTCCGGAAGAGTACGGTGGCTCCGGCATGAACTTCACGTCCGCCATCATCGCCATTGAGGAGTTGGCGCGGGTAGACCCCAGTGTCAGTGTCATGTGCGACGTTCACAATACACTGTGCAATACTGCAATACTGAAATATGGCTCCGAGAGCCTGAAGAAGAAGTGGCTACCAAGGCTGGCCACCGACACAGTTGGTAAAATTGCCACCACGAACGCTCAAAGAAACGATGAAAGCTAACTTTGCAGGCTCCTTTTGTCTCTCGGAACCCGTCTCGGGATCAGATGCCTTCGCCCTCGCCACCAAAGCCACCAAGACGGAAACCGGATACAAGATCAACGGTAGCAAGATGTGGATAACAAATAGCATGGAGGCCGGCTTCTTCATCGTGTTCGCCAACCTAGACCCGAGCAAGAAATACAAGGGCATCACCGCGTTTATCGTTGAAAAGGGCACGAAGGGCTTCTCCATCGCTAAGAAGGAGAAGAAGCTCGGCATCAAGGCTAGCAGCACCTGCGTCATCAACTTCGACGATGTCGAGATTCCAAAGGAGAACCTGCTCGGGGAGGAGTTCCAGGGATACAAATATGCCATTGGCCTTTTGAACGAAGGTCGCATTGGTATTGCGGCGCAGATGACTGGGCTCGCACTGGGTGCCTGGGAGAACGCAGCAAAGTGAGTCGATGGAGATCCCCCAGTACGAATAATGCTCTAACAACTTACCAGCTATGCATGGAACGACCGCAAGCAGTTCGGCCAGCTTATCGGAGAATTCCAAGGCATGCAGCATCAGCTAGCCCAAGCGTGGACGGAGATCCAGGCCGCCCGCGCGCTTGTCTATAACGCGGCCCGGAAGAAGGAAGCCGGCGAGGATTTCGTCATGGACGCGGCTATGGCTAAGCTCTACTCCTCGCAGGTTGCAGGCAAGGTGTCTGGACAGGCCGTGGAGTGGATGGGTGGGATGGGCTTCGTACGCGAAGGCCTTGCGGAGAAATATTTCCGTGACGCAAAGATTGGTGCCATCTACGAGGGAACGAGCAACATTCAACTGACGACTATCGCCAAGCAGCTACAGAAGGTGTACACGAAGTAAGTGGGTTTTGGCTGTGTAAGTTTGGAGTCCGGTCCTGAACATGATGATGTAAAGAAGGGTTAGTTGTATGCACACTACACGCCTACCTTTGTAGATTAGCCAACAAAATGATCTCCACCATTTGTACGGGGAGTCGCTGATGATGTCATTACTTCGATCCAGTCCCGCTATTGCCCCACGATATCCTTAATACCTTTAGGAGCAATTCTACCTCTACCCTTAAGAGCTCTACGATTTTTTAAACACCTCTCGGCGCAAAACATGCATCTTCAAAGAGATCCTCGATTACAAGGTTGTCAATCCTCGATCGATGCCAGGATTGCACCGGAGGCTAGGGTGACCATCCGTTTAGAGTTTAGCGTAGGGACGGGTGATTGAAGCGGTCCAGTTCTGCATCGGCCCGTGAACGACCATGACCGCCCGAAACAACAACAGTCGTCAGGCATCAAAAACGCATGAAACCTGCCATAGCCAAAGTCACGATTCGGGCGCCAAAAGTGCGATGCATGATGGCTCCTTCTGTGCGCGCCAGTTAGCGCCTTCTCAGATTTCCGACTACCGGCAGCCCACACTCGTCGCCCCACGATGGTGTGAGAGGCAGCTCCCGCAGACAGGCCATCCATGCCGTCCAAGCCAACGCCGTCGCCTGAGGACGCCATTTTTTTCGCGCAACGCAGAGTGATGTCGGATATGCCGCCGGATGGCCTTCCTCTGCCATCCTTCTCTCGCGGCTCTCTGCTATGACGGCACGCTCGCGTTACCCGTCGTTTGTTGATTGAAGCTTCGATCGTCTCTCACGCTTGACCGATTCTCTCTCTGCGCCCTTATACTCGCTTCTTCCGTCTCCTATCCCTGTCCGATATTCTTTTCGCGGCCTTGTTTTCTGTACCAAGTCCTCGCGTGACGCTACGCTCCGCTCATCGCACAACACGTCGGCCAGCCCTACAGCAAATCAACCACACCGCATCGACGGTCGCGTGGCACACCGCCAGCCACAATACACCATTCCTATTCACGACCAGGAACACGAACCTGTCTACCTACCCCATGCCCAATTAGCGCTGTTCTTCGACATGGCGTCCGAGTCGCACGTCTCGGAGGGTGATCGCCATGTGTCCCCCCACAACACCGGTCGGGAGAATATCCTGCCTACCGGTTCTTCCAAGATGGAGCGTCCGTTGTCCACACCCATGATGGAGCGGTCGATATCGATGACTGAGAGCTTCATTTTGGAGCATATCAAGCATCAGGGTCCAGGCACGCCGGGTGTCGAAGGGGACGATTCGCACCCTGGCACTCCACACATGAAGGATGATGGACTCACCCCCATATCGAATTGGGCTCACTTGTCCTTCATCAAGAATCAGCGGAACCACCTACGGGCCGAGCTCAAGGCGCATAAGATTGCAGGCGTGGAAGCGAAGCAATCTATCACGTCGCTGCGCCGGTTAGCCTTTCGCATGGCGGTGAACATTTCAGTCAAGGAGAGACAGATTGCGACCACAGCACGTAACTTGACCAGCAGCAGGAAAAAGCACTACGTTTCCACGCGGGACGCCGAGAGGAGGATCGAGCAACTGTCCAAGAGTTTGGAGGAAGAGGAATATAGGAACAAGGACATTCTGGACTCCTTGGAAAAGGCTTCGAGGTTGACTTTGCAATGTAAGTAACCTTCCCCCAGATGCTACAGGCTCTACTGACAACCTCTTCAGATGCCGACCCGGACCCGCAAACTCAAAACCGCACCCAACCTATACCACTGTCTCCGCCTCCTTCGCCTCCACGCAGCGTATCCAGAATTGCCCGCAACTCGATTGCGTCGCCTAAAACACCAACACGGCCTGCATCAGCTCTGTGGTCTAATATTGGCTGGGACTTTACCCCAGAACATAGCACTCCCGATATAAGGACCGCAGACAACCGCCTCACACGAGCCAAGCGCGAATCGGACCGCGCACTTTCAATGTGCCGGAGCAGGATAAAGGAGCTGCAAGAGGAATGCGAGAAAAGTCAGGATACGGCGAGCCTTCTGGAAGTGACGCAGACAAGTCTCAACGAAGAGATTCGAAACCATCAATCCCGCATTGCTACTCTCGAGCGGTCAAGAACTGCGGTGGAAGATATTTTGCGTACCACAAAAGCGCAGCTAGAGGCGTCAACGAAGTCCGGGGAAGGGCTACAAGCTGAGCTCCACAGCAAGAACAAGGAGATCAAGCGGTTAGAGGGCGTGAGCTCTTCACGACAAGACGCAATCAACTCATTGGAGCAAGAGAAAGCTCTGCTTGAGGACAATGCCAAGAATCAAGATGTAAAGATCCAGAAGCTTGAAACGTATTCCAAAGAGTTGGAGCAAAAGCTGCGCACCTTGGATGACAAGTTGGATGCTGCCGGATTCCGGGAGGACGACCTTCGCCAACGCATTCAGGAGACCGAGAGCGACCGCAAAGCGTTGGCAGCACAGGTAGAAGAGAGCCGGGAGACCGTCACTGCTTTACGAAACTCGGTCGCATTCTTCCAGACCAGGATCACGGAGAGCACCAAAAGGATCGAGGTTTCAGGCGGGGTCATTTCCGCGCTCCGCAACGAAGTCAAAGCATCCGAACAATCGATGAAGGAGACTGAAGTGTCCTTAGAGGCAGCGCAATCGTCTTTGGCAGAACTCGAAACCGGACTCAAGGCTTCGAATAAAGCAAATACTGATCTGCGAACTGAGTTGAATGCGATAATGCTTACGAAGAGAGAATTAGAAGAGAAGCTTCAAATCGCGGAAGACAAGCTTGCAAACGAGGTTACCAATAAAGACGAATTAATATCTGAAGCTGATACCCTGCGCCGGGCTCAGGGTGATCTGGAGAATGAATTGAAAACCGCTCGACAAAAGATCACTTCGCTGGAAGAGGCGGATACTATGACGCAGAAGGAGCTTCAGTTTCTACGAGATGCAAAGATTGCATTAGAGCAAGACCTGGAGAGTTCACGCCATTCCTCGTCTGAGCTGCAAAAGAAGTTGGACAGCTCCAGTGAAAAGCTCACATCACTCGAGTCCTCGTTGACGGGAGTGCAAGAAAAGCTACAAGTGTCCGAGGAGGCAAGGACGGCACTTCAAACGGAGCTGGAGCAGACGCAGCGCACTAAGAAGGACGTAGAAGAACATCTCAAAGAAATCCTCGACTCGAAAGCCGGCTTGGAGCGTGATCTCGAATCTACGCGATCGCAATTAGCCGTCGCAGAAGCTGAAGGAACAAGCCTGACCGTAAAGCTTTCGGAACTCGAAGACAGCTTTCATCAAAGCCAGCAATCGAAAGCGGAGCTCGAACAACGTCTCGCTGTCGCCCAGTCAGAGAGTGAAGCCATGAAGACTGAGCGATCCGAGCTGCAGGGCAGGCTATCCACGAACCAACTTTCCAAATCTGAGGTCGAAGAACATCTATCTGTGCTTCAAGCTGAAGCGACTGGTCTGAGCACTCAAGTCTCTGAGCTGGAGGCGAAGTTGCATGAGAATCACAATTCCAAGGCCGATGTAGAGGCTCGTCTGCACGCGGCTCTACAAGCATCTACCAATGCGGAGAAAGAGCTGGAAATTACCCGAAAGCATTTGACCTCAATGGACACGGAAAGAAGCAGTCTTTCCGCCAAGCTCTCCGCCTTAGAAACCGACCTCAAGAGCGCATCGAGCGCGAAGTCAGAGATCTTGGGGCGTCTTGAAAGCCTCCAGAAATCCCATAACGAACTTGCTAGCGAACTTAGCGCTACCAAGTCGCGTCTCGAGACTGTTACTTCCGAACGAGATGAGCTAAACTCCGCGCTGTCGTCAACTAGAAAGGAGCTAGATGACGTGCGCCACTCGAAGATTGATCTCGAAACCAAGCTTTCGGATGCGATCAAATCGAAGGCTGGACTGGAGAACGATCTTCGGACTGCTCAATCGCGCGGCGACACTTTCGAGAACGAAAATGCCACTCTCAGTGCCAAGCTTTGCGACTCCGACAAGCAAATCGAGGCTCTACGAACAGCGAAGGCGGAGGTCGACGAACGTGTCAAGAACACTTCCATGACGAAGCGTCAGCTTGAGGATGAATTGAACTCCACCCGCTCACATTTGGGAGAGTCAAAGGAAGGCATTTCAGCTCTCAATTCCCAGATCTCTGAAACGCAGCAAGAGCTTGACGCTCTCCGCTCCACGACGGCTGACCTTGAAGAGCGTCTCGATTCCGTGGCCAAGACTAAGGCCGAGCTAGAGAAGGATTTGCACACCAGTAGATCACGCGTCGATGAAGTGGAAGCATTGGGGATGACCCTACAGTCTAGAGTCTCGGAAGCTGATACGGAGCTCACCGCTTTGCGCCAAACGAACGCGAAGCTCGATGCATCTGAAAAGAGTTTGGCACATCGCCTTGAGGCTGCAGAACAAGAGCTGCAGTCTGCGAGGGGGGCTAATACTCGCTTGGAGGCTTTCCTAGAGAAGGTCAAGCGAGACATGGCCAATTCGGAGGCGGCCGTTGAAGAGAGTCAGAAGCGTCTGGACGACTTTGTACAAGAGTCGGAGACTAAGCTTGGCGCTGCCAGGACCTCTAAGCTGGAGTACGAGCACAGCCTTACTGCCAAGGACAAAGAGCTGGAGATTCTTACGGATAAGAACTCGGAGCTGCATCGCCATATCAGTGACCAGGCACAAGAAGTCGATTCTCTTCGTGTTATCAAGAGCGAGCTTGTGGCGGAGTTGCAGGCCAAAGACGAGGAAATCCAGGAGCTCGAGCGAAAGCATGAAGAGCAATCGAAGAGGTTGCAGGTTCAGATCAGGACCATCAAAAAGCTCGAACAACAGAATGGCGAACGATCGGCAAACGAAGGGAGGGCCAAAGATGATCAACTAGAGGAGCTCCGAAGGATTCAGTGGAGTAGCGAGAGTCATTACACTGAGCAACTCCAAGCACGAGAGCAGGAGATGGAAGAACTTAAGAAGGCGCACGAAAGCCGACTACAGTCCGAGGTCAAAGCAAGACACGCTACCGCCGATCAACTGCGTGCTACGGAGCAAAAGATGGAAAGCCGACTGCACACCGAGCTGAGCGCTAAGGACGCTAAGATCGATGGGCTTCAGAAGACTAAGGATGAATTCGCTACCTCGCTTGCTGCGGTCGAAAAGGAGTTGGAAGAGCTGAAGGAGACGAAGAAGACGTTCACAGAGCTTATTAATGAGCTTCAAGAGAAGATCCGGACTATGGAGGTCGCAGAGGCATCGCATAGCCTTACCGACAAGAGTCATCAAGATGACGCGCAATCGAAGAGAACCGGCACGGCAGCTCACAGCGTCGCAAGCCCTAGTTCACGCAGCACCTCGAGCCAGCGACCGCATAGCACCCGAAGTCACCCCAGCCTCCAGCCTGATCGAGCTTTCAGCCGAGTGAGCGGTAGCCCGCGCGATGATGGAACTGATTCATGGGCAAAGGAGGTGGAGCGTGTGCGCATGCAGAGAGATGAGACTGCTGTCAAGCTCAAGGGCATAAGAAAGACAAAGAGCGATCTGAAGAAGAGCTTGAAAGAAACCGAGGTGCAGCTGCACAGTCTGGAAAAGCAAGGGACACCGTAAGTTTATTGACTACCCACCACGGACTATGTACTGACGTAGCCCACAGTAGGCGGACCCGCACTGTTCTCCAAAAACGCAACTCATCGTACGCCGGGCGTCAAGCTTTCCAACCTCAGTCGTCCTCTCCCCAGCGTCCTGCGACCGCCGGCGTCTTGCGATCTAATTTCACAGCAATGGACGACATTGAAGAGCGTCCGAATACGTCCGCGGCGCTTACGACGGTCGGACACCCTTCAGTATCCCGGAGGCCGATGACTTCCAAGCAATCTACTTTTCAGCGACCTACAACTTCTCATCGCCCTACGACTTCGCATCGTCCTGCGACGAGTAAGAGCTTTAGTAAGTTCAGGTGGAGCGCGCATAGTGCATACAGTGGGGATGCGGAGAGGCCGGTGAGCAGACAGAGCCAGACTGGTACGGACGGGGAGAGTGGACATGAGCATGTGCGGAAGAGGAGTGCGCTGCGGAGGTTCTTCAAGGGCGAGTAGGGGTTTGGGATTTGATAATGGCGGTGTTTGGCATGGCGTGGGTGTTTTCGATTGCATTGCATTGCATTGGGCGATGGTGTTCTTCCTGAAGTATCTTCCAGCGGGCGTGCGAATTCTACATTCCTAGGCATTTTCCTAGTTAGCTTTTAGGTTGAAGTACAGGAGTTGCTATACGCTTCGACGACTGGAAAAACAGAGTAACGATCCGCATTGTCCATCCGCTCTCGGCCCACTATGGACATCCCAGGCTGAGCTGTAGGGTGCTCTGTCACCCTGACCCATCATGCATTCCAAAGAGACCACAACAGTATTTCATAGGCAGCTGGAGAGTGTGTTACGCGTCGCCTATGAATTACGCATCTGCTAAGCGTCATGAAGGGTGGAATGAGGTCCGCTGGTGTTACCGCTTTAGCGTGCCTAGGGAGCAAACACATAGGGAACGAGTGATGGGGAACTGCTGGACCTTGGAGAACGGGTTGCGGCGCAGCTGATAGCTCCCGGAGGCGCGACGGTGACGGTGGAAGCGAGACTAATGCAAATTCAGGTCACGGTGCTGTGACTGGTGGGCCCAGAACGTCGCCGAATCAGCGGGCCTGGGGCGAAGAGCTGCACAGCCACATGTGGCGCACCTCGACCTGTCCACTGACGTAACAGGTGTTTAAGCGCGCGACACGACCAGTTGCAGGTTCACGGCCATAAAAAGAACTCGTGCTGCAATCAAGGCTCGGCACAGGCACCCCTCCTTACTCTCCTTTCCGCTTAATCTCCTCCTCTCCACAACTATCAGTCTGAAAATTCCTGCGGCTACCTGAGTTTCTGCCTTATTATATACCCCGCCATCGAGCTCTCCACTACGCCTCTTAGCATCATGAGCGGCCACGGCGACCCCCGTCTTCTGTACTCGATTGGAGGCATTCGGGCCTACCACCTCCAGCAGGGCGAAGAGACACCGCTCACGCCGTCAGGCGCGCAGACGCTCTCCCTGTTGATGGTCCCCACAAACTCGCCCTTTTCCGACCTGAGCAACGTACACGGCCAGAACGAAGCGCCCGAGGAGGACTTCTACCTACACCTCAACCTGCCCCCGGAGCTCGACCTCCCGCTCCCCGCGACGACGCAAATCTACCACCAGCCGCCGCGCAGCTACCTCATCCCGCGATGGGACCTCGGCCCCGAGAGCGGCGCCTTCACACGCATCGAGTTCCCGCAGCTAGGAACGGGCCCTGGCACAGTCACACAGGAGGACGTTGACACCTTTGAGACCATTCTTGCACAATGCACCGCCTTCCTTGAGCGTGCGCAGGCGCCGCAGTCGTCGAAGGGCGCTGCGAAGCCGTACAACCCACAAGACTACCAGCCTGGAGAAGGCTACGCTGGCGGCAAGCACGGCGAGATTGTGCTTGTCAATGAAGACAACGGCAGCGTCGTCGGCGAACTTGCGGGTGGTGCACAAATCATAGAGGATCCCAAACTGCAGCCTGGATCCAAGAGTAAGTCTTCCTCTGCGTTACTCTCTCAGCCAACTTACTAACCCCCAGACCCAGACCCCGTCGAAATCGTCGTATCCGCAGACGGCAAGCGCATCGTGGTCCAGCCCATGTCAGAAGACTACCTCCACATGGCCCGCCATCCCGCGTACAAAGACTCTGGGCTTGTACAGAACTCCGCAGCTGCATCGCGCCTTCTCGTCACCACCTCTGGCTTCATTGGCAACAAGATGCTCACTAGCGCTGAGGCCTTTATGAACAAGACACGACCGAACGATAAGCCCATGGTCTTCGCCCCCGCTACTCATGAGCGCGTCCGTAAGATCAACAACCTCACGACGGGCGTAGCAGGCTTTACGGCGAGTACGGTCGGCCAGATATCGAAGCATGCCCAGAACTTTACAGCCGGCGCCATGGGCAAGGGCCCAAGGAAAACAAAGGCGTTGCTTCCGGATGGATCACCTAACCCCGAGTACAAGCCCGGTCTGCTCAACAAATCGATGATCGCCTTTTCGACTGTTGCTGACGGAATCGCCCATTCGGGCAAGACGCTTCTGACTAACAGTGGAGCGGCAGCCACCGCAGCTATCGGACACAAGTACGGTGCGGAAGCGGGCACTATCACCGCCGGCATTGCTGGCGGCGTTAAGAACGTTGGCCTCGTCTACATTGACGTCACGGGCGTGTCTCGGAAAGCCATCATCACATCTGTCGCCAAGGGCATGGTAGTCGGCAAAGTCAGGGACAAGAAGGGTGTGGAGCAGACCGTCATGGTTGGTGGAGGTGATGGTGGTGGAATCAACCCCGCAGACTTCCAGCAAGGCGTCAAGAACGACGGCGTGCCGCCAGGACAGACCGCGGGTCCTCAAGGTCAGATTGGATTTGGGAACGTTCCGCCTCCGACCTACAACTCAGGTGTAGGCGAGTCGATCCAGGGACAGCCAGCATCTTACTATCCGAACGAGAAGCGATGATACAGGCAACGAGTTGAGGCTGGGATCCATGAGGTATGAGTTTATGATGGGATATATTGCGGGAGTGCGAATCGTGGGCCGTTTGGGCTTGGGACTGCGTTGCAGCCTAGTCGCTTGCACCCTACGATTGCGCTTTGGGTTTCTTAGGTGTATTATTGCTTGGCCAATGATATCTTTCACGAGCAGTCCAGTACTGGTTCACATTGTGTCGAGGGAGCCTCTGCTACTTACTGTGCCTCTTTCTTAATCCCGCTGTCACGTCATCCCATCGACGTCACCTCATCTTATTATGAGTACACAAATAACGACGACGAAAGGGCATCCCTATCCGCAGCATAGAATCGATCCTTTGCTGAACATAGTTCGCCATCTCCGTTGCGCTCTCGCCAACTTCTGCGCTGCAGTGCAATCGCTGTACCATGGCATCCGTATGCTGCGTCTTTCGCACTTGGAGGAAACATTTCGGATGGTACCGATGCTAGCCTCGAAGACAGACAACGGCTGTGCTTCGGAAGGAAGGTATTGGTTTGTTTGTGGGCATGTTGACGTGATAACGCCTCCTATAACGGCAAAAGTGAAGACGGACGGGATAAGGTTCTCAGTGCATCGTCGATTGAATAAGATCTCATGTGACGTAGTGGCAGACTGGTGTATGAACTGTGGTGCAACAGAGAGAAGCTACACTAGCTTAAAAGATCAGTAGTTATCGGACATATATGCGTCCATGTCATCCTCGTACAAACCACCGCACAAATGCATCCCATCACTATGAAAGCTTATCCCGCAATGCCCTGTTATGTCATGCTTCACAACTGCACGAGATATGTACCGTTATGCTATGCAAGCCGCACCCCCGTCCCGCCACTCCAGGGCCCTCACATGGCAACCCCGCTTCATCTCGTCTCGTATCGTCTCATCTCATCTCATCTCATCGCATCGCATCTCATTTCGCCCCGTCGCCAATCCACCCCAAGCCCCCCGATCGCAGCCAAGACGACCTGCACGTCACCCTCCCGTTCCGCCACCCTACCGCCTCGTATCTCGCTCCGCACGTGGGAAGCACAGCATAACTCGGCACGTTCCGAGGGGAGGGACAATACGACACGGCCATTCTCCCGGTCATATACCCGCCGCACGGTCCTTCTGTGGTACAGTATGTATCTCGGAGGATTCCACTCGCTTCGCCGCAGCGCATAGAGTGTTCAATAAAACAACCATGTCGCTAGGGGCCGGGGATTTCATATGGGGGCCTTTCGTGTCCGGTGCGGAGGGATACTCTAATCTGACGCCGGCTGTTGGCACCAGCTGTACGGATTCCGTAGGGGAGCACCGACCATCGTACATGTGTAGTGGGGTGTAGCGGTTGTCGCCACCAATGCCGGAGAATAGTGTAGCTTGGCTTTGTTAATTGTACCTCGTGTACGTGTTGGTAGAGTTCGTCTCCGGTGTGTAGGGAATGTTTCCTGAAGGGGCAGTTCGGACTTCGTACCAGCACGAACCCTTCCGCATTAGCCCCGATCGTTGTGTAGGCTGTCGTTTGTACGTGGACTGTCGTCTCCGGGATGTAGGGATTGTCGGTGCGTACACGTTTACCGATCTGGGAGAACTGCTTTCGGGGAGTGGTGTTGGTGGTGCTGTGGTGCCGGATGCGGAATCGGTTCCGTGGCGTCGGAATCTATCTTACAACGTCCTACACAGCATTGTACCGCGGTTATCAGCTGACGACCATGCAACGGAGCGACCTGCTTGCATTGGATATTGTCGCAGTATAAGCTCCCGTCGCGTTGCTTAGCCCGTTCATATTGTAGCGTCTCTGCCGAACAGCAAGTCATCCGCCAGCGAAGGAGTGGGGCGTGACCCATCACATGAGCTCCTCCAATTCGTGCAATTGCCTAGGCGCACACGAATCAGATGTCGCGAACAGCAACAGCCGTTTAGTAGACAACCACGTGGTGCGACAAAGAATACACGCGCGGGGCGCCCACGGCGATCGTGTGATGTGGTCTAAAGACACTGGTTGTGACATGTGGGCTACTAGTCTAGACTGGTAGGTGGTACTAGCCAACTTAAACGAACGAACATGGTACTTCGGCTTACTGGTGAAGTTTGCGCTGAGACGTTTGGACAGATGTAGTAAGTGGAGAGCTGGTTAAAGAGGGATGTCTGCCCACCCGCTCTCAAGCATAGCCGGAACTCGCGTCTATACCACCTCGTTCGCAAAGCCTTGATCCACTATCATCCATCGAAGCCCTGAGCCTCACATTCCCCTACTTACGAGCTTGACAACAATGTTCTTCCTCCTCGAAGCGTGTTCCCTCCTCTTCATCGCAGGGCTCAAGCTCGCCGCTGTGGGATTGGCGATCAGGTCCATGGCCAAGCACTAGGCACCCAGCTGCGTTCGTTCAACTCAAGGCTTGAACTATTACCTTCGCTTTCTCGGAGTTGTGGGGTAAACAGCAGTTGGGGTCGCGATGCTGCAGCATTTCGTTGCCGAGGTAGGCTGTGGAGATGCAAGACGCGTCGTAGAAGCAGACCAGCAGACGCTCCAGTGACAAGACCAATACGTGCCGCGACCGCTCCCGATGAGCATTGCAATCTGCAACTTCGTACTCCGAACCTTTGAAGTCCATATCGACAACGAGTCACTGCACCACCCAGTGGAGTCGTCGACACGGGACCCAGCATTGCCCGATTGGCTAGCGGAATGACGCCATCCGCCTCGTCCTCCCCTCATCCCCAACTCCACAAATTCCGAGCAACCCCCGAATCACGACAGTCACCCCACCGAGCATCATCTGCCTCCTAAGCCACCTCTCCAAACCTCCAAACCCGCACGACACTCCCCCCAACCCCGCACAATGGCAGCCACGCAAACATTCACAACGCTCCCCATCCTCCCCCTCTCGTCCGCGCTGAACCCCTCCACAAAACCGCAGTTCCTCTCCGACCTGCGCTCCGCCCTGCTCAACGTGGGCTTTCTGTATCTCAGCGAAACGGGGCTGCCGGACTCGCTGGTTGGGGATGTAGTCGCTGAGTGCAGGGAGTTTTTCGAGGGGTTGCCGAGGGCGGAGAAGGAGCGCATTGAGATGAAGAATGAGAGGAGTTTTCTGGGGTGGAGTCGGGTGAGTCAATGCAGTTTCATTCATGCATATGTTTGTTTAAAGAGGGGACAGGAGCAAGGTGACGAAGAGAAGTGCGTGTGCTTTTGATGAAAATCTACTGGTATCGATGTGTACTGGTTACAGGGTAGATGACAGAGAGAGGGTATGCGATGCGACACGAAGACCTCCATGCGACGCGATGCGAGAGGACCAAGGAAAACTCGGAGCAAGATCGTACAGATACACGGGGATATGAGCAAAAGGAGAAGAACGGCGTAAAAAGACATGAACGCATAAGCAGATAAGCCATCCCAGAGCATCAAACGCATCCGCCCACCCAATGTCGACGCCGCAGAAAGACAACCAAGACAAAAGAAAGTTTCTGGGTATCTTCAGGCCAGCCATATGCTCGTAAAGGACTCGACGACGATCGTATTCGTCGCCCACTCCTGCCATTACATCTCCCTTTCCCCCTCTTTGCGTATTAGTAGTGTAGTGTAGTGTAATATAGTATGGCGTGGCTTGATAAAGCGAATGTACTGTGCTGACGAGGCCTTCAGCTCGACAACGAAACGACGGCGCTCAACATCGACCACCGCGAACAACTCGACCTCTCGACTCCGCAACCCATCCCAGGTCCGGACGCACCATTGTATCACAACTTGTTGGCACCGAACCAATGGCCTTCATCAACACATCTCCCCAAGTTTCGACCTGTGTACGAGGACTACATGCGCCGTATGTCGCAGATCTCCATGCTCTTCACCAGCCTCATCGCCGAAGCCATCGGATTGCATGCGAATTCGTTTGAAAAGTTCTTCGATGCCGACCAGCAACACAAGCTCAAGATAGTAAAGTACCCGGAAGTAGACATCCCAGATCTACCCGCTGGAGCCAGTGGGATCGACAGGAAGAAGTGGGAGATCAAGAGACAGGGTGTCGGTCCGCACAAGGATAGCATGTTGACTTCCTATTTGCTGCAGGCGAGTAACCAACCAGGGCTCCAAGCTCAGAATGCGAGAGGCGAGTGGGTGGATTGCAAGCCTATCGAAGGAACGCTGGTGGTGGCCATCGGGCAGGGTATGGAAGCCTTAACGGATGGTGTCTGTGCATCAACGACGCATCGTGTGCTAAGTCCGAGGAAAGGAGAAGGCGCGAGGTACTCGGTGCCGTTCTTCCAAGGCGTCAGCTACGATGCGCAATTCGAAGCCATGGACGTGCCATCCGACGTCCTGAAGCTCAGAGACGCGGCTCGCACCGCGCGCAAAGACGACGTCGAGTTCACATTCGTAAAGGGCCGATGGGGACATCTAGGCGAAGCTACGTTGATGAACCGGATCAAGTCGCATCCCGATGTTGGCGAGCGATGGGTGAGTTTCCCGTCCTTGGTGGCGACCCCTCTTTGGCGTTGTCGTATTACGTTCCGATGGCGTTTGTTCAAACTTTGAGCTTATGTTGGCTGACCTTCCGCAGTATCCGGAATTACTGGCACAGATCCGTGCGCAGCAAGCGAACAGCGCATAGCGGCAGGCTATCGCTACTCCTTCCTGTCCTCATCGACTGCAGCACAAGTGCCGGCCTTGCATCATGCTGCAGGTGCATCGTGATGAGGGATGTGCGGTGTGCTAGTTAAGTTTTCCTGCCAAGTGATATTATTGGTAGACGATCTCGACGGAAGGGGCGGCGCGTGCATTAGCTAGTTGGAGCGACAGCGTCAAATGTGTACGCGACTGTTCTTGTGTGATTGGCTCGTCCGAGCGTTTGAGCTCGACGTTCCAATTGTTGAGTTTATTGACGAGTAGCGGTTGTAGAAATATAGCCGACGATCAGCACTAGCGGACTGGGGTCGATTGTCGAAATGAGGCGGCCATGCCAGCGTGGGCATCCTATGATCCTATCCTGTAGCTTGCCATGATGCGAAACAGGACTGTATGTCGGGCTTGTGCAAGAGAGTGACTAGCGCCTGTGTGCTCTCCTGGTCGGAAGCTTCCATCCGTCTGGGCAACCTCGGAGCTTTGCAGCACTAGTCGGAGATTTCCAAGAGGAAAGGTGGGCTTCTCCTATCGCCTCGTGGTCGTCAAGCATATGGCTGCGGGATCGATTGGATCGATACCCTGATTTCAGCAAGGCCACAGCCAGCACCCTCACAAAGTTGTTGATGCGCGTGTTTCGATAGACCGGGCCGCTATTGCTCGTGCGCAATGCTTGACTTGTTGTGCTGGCCTCCGACCAGATCCGGAAAGTCAGTGCTTTCGGTCCGACCAGGGATGTGATCATTTGAGTTCGTACCGTAATGCGATGTCACCAGGATTCAGATCGGATTCGAGAGAATGATAGCGCGTAAAAGTGGTAGGCTCGTTCGCGGGATCGAAGGGCGCAGTCGTTTGGCAAACATCACGCCAGACGCGGCTCGGCGTGATCTGGCGAGCCCACGGGACGTGGACTTGCTGCTTGGAAGCGTGCATCCAGAGATCTTCACCAGGAGAGATCATGGTAGCAACAGTGCATGTCGCGTCCGCTAATGCTCGACCTTCATGTTTGGCGGCATGTGGTACATCATTTGTCCCTGCTCGCCCATCATCTGAGGTTGTTGATGTTGAGCGGGGGCCATCATATGCATGTCGCCCGGATGGCTCGACTGCGGAACGTAGCCCTGATGTCCTGAATTTGCATACGGATGCGAGTGCGAAGGGTGACCTGAAGGGGGCGGGACGTTCATTGGGACGCTCATATGCCTCTGGTACTCTGAAGGATGTGGTGACGGGTTTGAAGTCGGGGTGTTGTAGCCGCCCATTTGCATAGACTGCGAGGTGACAAGCGGCGGATTCTCCAGCGGGTAGGACATGGCTCTTGAGTTGCTGTCCATTCCATAGGAACTGGGATATGTCATGTTTCCGGAATCGACGGCGTGCATGGAGGGGTCTTGCACAGGAAGCGAGACAGCCTGGTGTGGTTGGTGGGCTGAATGGTGCGTGTTCCAGTTCGTCGGGGGGTGCTCGATATGTGGTGAGGGCATGTTCGGAGGATACGCGTGCTGGGGCGTCCAGTGCGTTGGCTGTGAAACAGGAGCCGTGGTAATCTCGGGTACAGAATGCACACTTCTCGCTGTCCCTGTAGACGACCGGCGAGGCTGGCTCAGGATCTGGATCCTATCGCTTGGTGACGACGCACCCCCTGTGGCGGAAGTTAGTCTCATTGACTCTGCATGCAGTACCAAATATGGTCTGTCAGAAGCCGCGCTGGTCTTCTTCTGGGACACGCAGGTTACAGACGCTGCGCCTCGCTGAATTCGGCAGCGAGACAGAAGAGAAAAAGCAACCGCAAAAGCAAGTGCTCGGGTAACCAGCAACGGGCGCGGGGCGGCGAGACCAAAAAGCAAGCACATCCACCCGTTCTAGCGAGAAAACGTGTGGACGCGCGCTGTCTAAGGAACAAGCTGGAGCGACGTACCTGAGCCTTCTGGCATTCCCAGCGCTTGTACAGCATGGGAGAGGCGTGCCCGAAGCACTGCGTTCTCTTGCTCCAACTCGTCGTTGCGTCGAAGCACCTCCATCATCTTGCCAGAGCTGTTGGTGTCGAGCTGGGATGTCAAGTCGCGGACTTGTCGTTCGAGCTGGTCGATGTGGTCTTTGGTTCTCTGTCGGATCGCTCGCTGTGCTTCTCGGTCGTTGGCTCGCTTGCGTTCCAGTTGGGCAGCTGTGAGCGTCGTCACGCTGCGGGTGCCGGCTCTCGACGGTCGCTTCTTGCCGTGGCTAGAGGAAGACTTCCTCTCGGAGCCAGAGGAGTGGTCCTCGTAGGGAGGAGATCGCTTCATAGTGGCCATGTGGGGAGGGACATAGTTGGCGGTATTCATGAGGTCGCCGGTGCGGTAGGCAGTGGGATCCCGATAATGTAGTACTGAAGTCATGGAGATGGAGGGGGGCGGTGAGAAAGGCGTGTTGCAGGTGCTATGTCAGCGGCGGCCCCAATGACAGCTGGACCAAGCTTGGGTTATTCCTGGGTGGAGGTGGTGAGGGATGTCCTGGGAATTGACGTGTTTATGTGGTTCGTAGGCGGAGGGAAAGAGTGCTCACGGGCCCTGGTGTGGCTTGAATGAGAGGAGAAGAAATTACCGTAGACCAGACGTCAGCAATAAGAATGGGATTAGGGAACGGCGGAAAGATAGGAACGTGCTTGGACCCTCACGACGGGCAGGGACGAGGCTACTATAACAAGCCATCAGGTGAGGGCCCTGGGCGTCTGCTAGCGCACAAGCTGTCACTGACCGGCCTGACCCTGGCGGGACTAGAGACGTGCCGAGCAGTCGGTGGTCAGCACACGTGCGGCCTGCGGGGAAATGCAGGTGTGAAACCAAAGAAAGTTTGGAGACGAGGATTGAGGCGCAACAGGATCAAGAACCGTTGCTGAGCCTGCAGGACGCCAACCACGCAGCCGACGCTCTAGGTACGGCGACGGGCTCCGCGGTAGAGGGGCGAGCGTGTCAGACTTGGACGGTGCTGCCTGAGCCGACAGCGCTTCCTCGATGAACATGGACGCTTGCGACGACGGCCTCGTCTAGTCGACGAGGCTCTCACTAAGGAGGCGGCGGTGGCACTGGAGCATTGGCTGGGCGGCCTGCCAGACACCTGGCGTGGACGGGCAGTGCGTGCTAGCAGGGCTCGGCCGAGTTCCCCTTTGGGCGGAGGAAGCACTGGGAGGCATGCCGGGCCAATGGCGGACGGAGAAGGACGCAGTCTAGTTGACCATGATGAAAGAGGTGGACGGCAGCAAGCCGGAACGCTTACCGCAGCGTCATTTCCCTGGCCTCTGAGACGCCATTGCTCAGCAACGAGCGGGACGTGCTGGGGAGAGTAAGGGATTGGAAGGAAGCCGAAGCCGTCGACGTGGAGGGCGCAAAAGACCGAATCTGTCGACGTGCTTCTTCGTGCGGCGAGGCGAAGGGAGAGGAATGGCCGTCGACGCGGCGTGCATGGATGGCCCACACGTGGGCTGCCAGGATTGTAGCGAGACTAGCCGTTTTCGCATGTGGGGCCTTGGGCGGTGCCCCTCACCACGCGTGCATCCCAAGCAGCTGTCCGGTTTTTTTTTTCTTTCTTTCCGTCTTTCTTTGATGCTTCTGCTGTGCCTCTCCGTGCTGACATGTGCCGCCAGACGGCCGATGCCGTGGCACAGCATGGCCGAGCGTGTGCATGAGCTGTGGGCGAACTGTTCCCACCAGGGCCGGCCAGCGTTGGAGGAGCAGACCGGCGAATTGTGTCCGCAGACACGGCCGTCCACCCCCGACGACCGGGGCCCTGTCGATCACTTGGGGGTCGCCGTCGTAGCCCGGTCGCAGCGTGCGCCGAAACAAGACTACCCAAATCATACTGTAGCCTCGACGGCTTGGCTCATCTCTTTAGTGTAGTCGCGCTGGGGACGCTCCCGTACTGGTTTGATGACCATCATGCCATGGCGAGGGCACGGCGATGGTGCTTCGCAGAGTTGCTTCGCGCTGCTCCGTGGCCGCCCGCGCTCGACCGGAGCCGCAGTTCTTTTTCTTCGGTGCAGCAGCACACGCTGGTCAGCGCCAGCGTAGTGTTTCAAGAATGTGCTTGTTCGTGCGTTCCGTGGTGTGCAGGGTGCGTGCAGCGACATGCAGCAGCAGGGCGTGAGGATCCGCACCACCCACAACGCAACCAGCGCGTCCGAGCTCGGGGCCAATCGCCCCCGTTTCGACGCCGTGGAGTGGACTGGAACGGGTCTGGATACGAGGCGTGAGAGAACGACCAAGTCAGAATGAGATAAAGCATTGCACTGGTACAATAGCTCGCACGTCAGCGCCCCACCGGGCCCGTGATGCGCTCGCTCGCGTTCGAGATTGCACCCGCACCGGGCCTGCACTGCAAATGGTGTCGGACGTGGAAAAGCGAGCTGCTCTGGTGCCGCCGGTAGCGCACCCAAGTCAATACGCCGCCGCCGCCGAGGGTGCTGGCCGTCGTGTCGTCGGTATCGAAGGCTTTCAGACGTCCGGCGTGAAAACATACGATCTTGACCGCCTCCTGCGCCGCCTCATCCGCACGCACACTGGCGCGGCCGCGAGGGTGAGTCGGAGGGCCTGCACGAGACGCCACAACTTGGCACCCATTGTACGCTTCGAGAAGAGGAAGCTATTTTGGGGCCATGGACAAGTATTTGGGCCCTGGGCCATGCGCAGAAGCGACGCCGGAGAGAGCCTCCTTGGCTGCACGATTGGTTGCGCGGGGGCCCTCGGCAGCGCAGTGGCTGCCGCTATCGGCCCACCTACGCCCGGAACAGACAACACGCCTCTGCTCTCCACGTTTTCCACCACCACCACCACGGCCAGCCTCGCCTCGCCTCTGCCCACTTCAACTCACCCTCGCGCTCCTCGGATGCGCTACCGGCAGCCGCACGCCAGACTCGCTCAGCACGCCACGCGCGGAACCGCGTATCCGCGTATCCGCGAGCAGCTCTTGCGACCTCCCCTCTGCTCGCCACATCTCATGGGCACCGCGCGCCTCGCGCCTCGACCCCCTCCCACCCCGATCCACCGCGAGCGACATGGCGACATGGCGACATCGCCCTGGTGCGTCGGCAGCGGGCGCGGCGCGCAACGGCGAAACCGTAGTCGTCGATCACCATCGCGAAAGTGCATCCATCCTGCCTCAAATTTGGGCTGCTCGCTCGCCGTCATCCAGTGTGTAAGGTTTCTAGCTCCGCTTCTAGCGCTTCGCGTGCTCTACCCCGACCCCTACCCTGCCCCTGCCCCTCGACCCCCAAACCCCTGCTGGCCGCCGACGCCCCTTCAGGAAATGTCGCCGCTGTCACTCAGCCATTATTGTTCCGAACGCCCATGGTACCCTTCTGGACGTCACGGTATCCGTTCCTGGACGATGTTTTTTCTGACCGCTGTGTGACCGTCTGCATGCTGCAGCCCCTGCACCCTCACCTCATGCACGAGCGATCCTTAACTTCCGCTAGCCCCCTACCCTCCAAACGAGACACGGAGCTGGACATTCTACGTTACACGGCCGCGCCTTGCTCCGTCCATACCTCCGCCCCTCCCTTCTTGTCTACCGTGGCCATGCATCTGCGCACAGTGGAGTCTTGCGGAGTACGACTTCCGCAATACAAATAGCAGCAAGACCCGCAGTTGCAACAAAAGCAAAATAATGCCCCACCTATCAATAGCGGGACCACGTAACGTCTATGCGCGAACACCTCCTGTCTCCGCTAGACGCAGGCCACGAGCCGCGGTTGAGCCGTCAAGACACCCGCAATAGCGTCCCGGAGCGCTCGTCTTCTGAAATTCTTCGTCGCTCGTTCTAGCGTTTGACCATGCTAATGCGAACCATTTTGAGTAGGGCCACGGCAGTTGCGCAACACCGAATTTGCCACTCAAGGCTGCATTCTTCCGCAACCATATCACCTCTTTTGATGGTACCGCGACCTCACCATCTCATAGCGTTCCCGTCAATCGATGATGCATGCCGAGGACGCGTCCGATAGCTCTCGACAATGACGTCGTGAGGGAGTTTGCAATCCGTCGTAGCAGCACCCATGGTCCTAATAGCAACTGCACCCAGGATGCCAGGAACGCGGCGGGTCTACGTTTCTCCGACCTACACCGGTACTAATTACGAGTTACCACCAGTGTACATCGCAATACCTCCCCTATGTCATCTCGCCCGGAGTCTGCCATCCGATGCCCAGTCCCCAGCCCCTACTAGCTCCAGGGCAAACCACGAGTACAAGCCTGAAACACAGATGCTCAGCAGGGCTACCACGCGAAAGCCACGGGCAAGTGCGTTTAAGGATTTAAAGTTTAGCGTTGGGTAGCACGGCAGCGAGTGACCACTAGCTGCACCACCATCAACCTCGACGGTCGAATTCGATACCAGCCACGCTCCGCTCTCACCACTCTCACCTCTCTAGGCTAAGGTAGACCGTCGCAGCATTACGGCATGCTATCTACTATTGCGCATTAGACTTTATCGTCGAGTGTCCAGCATCCTCCTAGTCCCCGCCCGGAAAACACTAGTGACCAGCTAGCATCTGCCGAAAGGGGACGGAAGATGACGAATGGGTTGATCTGCTCGCCGCAGTGATTAGCTTTGCATGGGGCATCCCAGCGTGTCGTGTGGGCTCCACTGCAGGCCGCGGAAGAGTGGCGATTGATTGCGAAAGCTGCAAGGTTCTCTGCGGGTGTTAGCCTCGCCGAAACTTTGTCCTTGGCCAAACATGCGCTCGCAGAAAAGTCCTACCTGGATCGGATTGTTGATCCGCAACGATAAGGGGAACATCTGGGTTGGGCATTGAGCCGGGGCGGAGAGAATACCGTCGGCCACGTGGACTCTATGCCTAAATGCAGGCACGGCGTAGATCTGCTCAGCTCACTCTGCACGGCTTGCACTGAGAGCATGCTCACACTATGTCTTGGGCGCGCAAATCTTCAACGTACAGAGATCAATCTCAGCTACACATGAATCAAGACCACGCATCCATCTCAGCCGCACATGATTCGAGGCCAAGCATCGTCTGTCTACTTCATCGACCCACTACCAGCCCGCAGTGGAACCACAACCACCCTTCACCGTGTACGCCGTCACGCTAGAAACTGGTGTAGAACCTTCTTCCGCCGACTTCACTCATCTCAACATGCACTACCAGCCCTTTTCTCTGCTGGCGTCTCGCACGCTCCATCCGCTGCCGCCTATTACTCCTTTTTGATGTACTTGGCGAATATTTGCGCCATCTCCCGTGCGCTCTTCTTCGCGTGGCGCTTCTGCCCGCCTTCGTAGTCTACGTAAGTAACGCCGAAGCGTGTCTCGTAGCCCTCGGCCCACTCGAAGTTGCTGCAGGTACAGTGTTAGCGGGTCGGGAAGGAGGGAGACCGCGACGTAAAACGATAGTGTGCTGGGTGGGATAGGGTTCGACGGGTGCTTGAGAGTCAGGCTGCGGGACCGGTTCAGGTTCCAAGCGACTTGAGGATGACGGGAATGATAGGCGACAAAGGAAGCAAAGGTAAAACATACTCCATCAGACTCCATGCCGAGTAGCCGCGAACGTCGACACCGTCCTTGGCGTGCGCATCTGCCATTGCGCCGACGTATCCTCGGAAGTACTCGCAGCGGAACTCGTCATCTAGCAGTTCCTCGAGCGGCAGCTGACTCTCCCCCTTCAAACTTGTTCCGTTCTCCGTCACGTAGAAGGTCGGTCCTCCGTACCGGTCACTAAGCCACTTGAGCAGTTTGCGGAACCCGAGCGGATTCGGCCTGAGCCAAAACGACTGTGTCTCGGGGCCGATCCACTCCCCTTTCTTGTTCTGATACAGGATCTCCAGATGGCCCGCGAAGTCCTCAGGCGCAGGCTCACCCTCCCTATGTCTGATGTAATTCGCGCAGTAATGGTTCATACCGTAGAAGTCGTTGCTGCCCTGGACGAGCGCAATCTCCTCGTCGGTGAACTTGGGCAGTCTGTCGCCCAGCTGCTTGAGCATCGAGTCGGGGTACTTGCCAAAGTACACAGGGTCCGCAAACCACGAGATGGCAAATTCGATCTTGCGGGTCGCAGCCGCCACGTCCAGTGGGTCGTCCTCGTCCCAGGGCACAGCCCAGTCGCCTGCACAGGGTCAGCCGAGCTTCACTATGCCACTCTCGTCCTCGTCGCCGCAATCCCTCATCGTCGGCTAGCGCGTGCCGGTGTCGTTCAACGCATGAACTGCTAACACCACCTGGTATCACACCAGGTATAACTAGGTTTGCGCGAATACGAGGCGCCACGTGGACTATGCGTACCGTTCAAGGTGATCCCAATCTGCCCGCCATCCCTTGCCTTAAAATCCTCTCTATATGTCTTCACGGCGGCCCCATGAGCGATCAGTAACGAATGCCCCACGATCCACGGCTCGGTCGAGCTGTCACCCTCGGCACTCTTGCTACGGTCGCTCGTGCGGCCAGGCGCGAACAAGCCAGTGTTGTACCCGAGGATGGAACTGCACCACGGCTCATTGAATGTAATCCAGAACTTGACCTTGGCCCCGAACGCCTCGAAGCAGACCTTGGCGTAGTTGTCAAAGTCCTTGACGAACTCGTCCTTGTTTAGGAACCCGCCGTATCGCTTGTGCAGGTTGTCAGGGAGATCCCAGTGGAGGAGCGTGACGAGCGGCTCGATGCCGGCCGCGCGCAGGTCGTCGACAAACTTGACGTAGTGCTGCAGGCCCTTTTCGTTTACGGGATCCTCGCGGCCGCCGAGCGGGATGATGCGAGACCACGAGAGCGAGAAGCGGTACGACTTTGCGCCCGTGAGCTTCAGCAGCTCAATGTCCTCGCCCGTGCGGTGGTACGAGTCGCACGCGACATCGCCGGATCCCCCGCCTGCTATCTTGCCGGGGATGCGGCAGAAGGTGTCCCAGATGCTGTCTGCTCTGCCGTCCTCGTGCGGTGCGCCCTCGATTTGATAGCTACGCGGCCAGTTTAGCAATGGACAGGCCGTGGCCGCGTCGCGGTGGGGTTGCACGTAAGAGAGTCGACGAGGACACGAACCTTGCTGTGGCGAAGCCCCATAGAAAGTCCTTGGGCAAGTACGAGTCTGACATTGTGGAGCGATAACGTTTGAGTTCGTGGGAGGGTCTGATTCAGGAGTTGCAATTGAGGGTCGAGGCTACGGGCATCTACCCTACATATACCCCGGTCTATGTTGGGCGGCGGAAGGTGTCCCGCCGTGGCCGTCTTGTGGCAGCGGCAGGACGTGGAGAGACGCGCCAGCAGCCTTGTGAGGCATATGTGGAAATCTTAATGGTCCTCCGGACGGATGAGTTGCGACGGTCCCGTCGCTCCATGGTGCCGCCCCGCTTATCACTACACTGGCTGCGGTAGTGCTCACGCGTGTAGCAACAACAGCGATGCTCTGACGGCGTTCTGCTGGTACTATCGGACGGTCAGGAAGGCGGTCAGTGGAGAGACGGGCCGTCGATTCTACCTGCCCTTTATCCAGGGGGGGGCGTCACTTTGGTGGAGTATGGCTGGCGGAGTGGGGTGAGGTCAGATGGCGGGGTAGCGGGGGGCAGGTTCAGCCGAAGTACTGCTTTCGACTTTCCGCTGCACGTTGAGGGGCTTCAAGAGGACCTCCGGGAGGTTCGATTGGATCTTCTCATTATTCAGCTTGATGCGTCGGAGCAATCATGAACAGATGTCGGAAGCGTTTCTTTGACAAGTTGAGAGCTGAGCTAGATGCTCAAGGGGGCCTAGCTCGGACGGAGGAAGCTATTCCCTTTCAAGCTGTTCCGGAGTCGTCTACTCGCGCATCATGGCGAGAAACACGACAGTCGGAGCTCCAAAACCATCGGAAGAAGGTGTCGGAACTGGAGAGGTATATAATGGGAAGGTCTTGCAGATGCTACGGTCTCGTTGAAGCTTGCAGTTAACCACAGCAATCGCAATCTTTCACACGATGATGCTCTCCGCGATCCGTACCCTCCGAACGCCCGCCAGACGAGCTCTCCAGCTCCGCACCGTCGCGACCGAAGCCTCGAAGCGCGCAGGCGACATCTCGGATGCCTTTGTCTCGCTCTCGGGGCAGAACTTTGCGCCGCTTGCGCCTGAGTATGCAGGCTTGAAGGGGCGCTTGATCAGAGGACATGAAGACGCGGTGAGGGAGTCGTGGGAGCGCTTGCTGAAAGACCTGCGTGAGGAGATACCACACATTGTCGAGACTGGGTCGAAGGTCATTCCCGAGATTGACTTCAAGGATATCGACGATGCGCCAGAGACGTTCAGCAAGGAGCTCCGGAAACGAGGCGTCGCGGTCATACGCGGTGTGGTACCTGAGCAGGAAGCGCTGGGTTGGAAGGAGGACTTGAGGGAGTACATCAGGGAGAACCCACAGACGAAAGGTATGCGCTATGGTCCAATTGAAATGGGGAGTCGTTCTAACACGCACCAGCTTTCCCACCCGAGAACCCCCAAGTCTTCGAACTCTACTGGTCGCGAACCCAAATCCTCGCCCGCGCCCACCCCAACATGCTCAAAACCCAACGCTTCCTCATGTCCTACTGGCATAGCGCCAATCCAAATACCCCGATATCCACCAAACACCCCATAAGCTACGCCGACCGCCTGCGCATGCGTCTTCCGGGCGACTCCCGCTTCGCCCTCGGCCCACACGTAGACGGCGGGAGCGTAGAGCGCTGGGACGAGCAAGGATACGGACTCGGGAAAGTTTACGATGCTGTATGGAAGGGTAGATGGGAGGATTTCGACCCATGGGAATCTAGCTGCAGGCTGCCCGTAAAGTCGGATCTGCATCAGGGCGTGGGCGCTTGCACGGCTTTCCGCATGTTCCAGGGCTGGCTTTCACTCTCTACGTGCGGAGCTTTCCAGGGCACGCTCCTCGCCAACCCGCTCCTCGCAAAAGCAACGGCGTATTACCTCCTCCGACCCTTCTTCTCGCCCAAGCGGGGCGTCGAGTCCGGCGCGCAGACGGCCTCGGAGGCAGTCAGCACCTCCGCCGACTTCCTCGCAAGCAACAACTGGGAATTAGACGTCACGCCCTCATCCTGGCTCCAGGGCGCGACTCCAGGCCACGGCCAAGAACTCTCCCACCTCCTGCACCCCCACCTCCATCTCCAAAACTCGATGGTCCATATGCCGACTGTGCGCCCGGGTGACTACGTAGCCTGGCATTGCGATACGATCCATTCTGTCGACAAGACGCACGCTGGAACCACCGACTCGTCCGTCCTGTACATACCGACGTGTCCGCTCACGGAGGACAATGCAAAGTATCTCGTGCGGCAACGCGAGAAGTTCGTGAATGGGCTGCCGAGTCCGGACTTTGGGGGTGGTGTGGGAGAGAGCGAGCACAAGGGGAGAGTTAAGGCGGAGGATTTGGAGGAGTTGGTTGATGTGGAGGGGAGGAGGGCCGTCGGGTTGGAGGCTTGGGATGCGGATGCTGAGGGGTTGGGGGCAGGGGAGAGGGAGGTGCTTGATCGGGCGAATACTGTGTTGGGGTTTTATGGGTAGGGTTGCGTGGGGTTTGGTGGGTTAGGAATCTTGTTGCATAGCGTTCGGTGGTGTTTGGGTTTCTTTTTGGTCTTGCTTTGTTGTGTGCATAGAATTCTCGGCTCTTGGGACGGAATTAGATGCCATTATTGGCTTTGTTATACGCTGAGTTGCCTTGCCCATGGTAGCGTGACAATATTTTCTGCATGCCAGCTGGAGGAGCGCCTGGAGGTTATGGAGACTGTAGTACAACAGAGTCTCGTGAAAGGCGATTGCATGAAGGTTAATTTGATGTAGCTATGGAGAGACGGGCAGCTTATATACAAGAGTGGAACCGGGATAGGTGCCGATGAGCACGAGCACGAGCTCGAGATGAATGGATCGAGTGCATTCAATCCAGTGTGCCAGATCACGACCGAGTACTATCCTGACTCCTCCAGCAGTCTTCGCGGTGCAAAAGTCGCCTCCCATGCACTCAAAGCTTACACAAGCATGCGTCTTAGCCGGCTCTGGCGAGAAGCGAGACACCCAACGGCTGTCTGTTGAAATTTAGGTACGACCGTGGGGCCTATGCAATGGGGTAGCCTCATTTCATTAGTCTGATTTGATGTCGAACGTATAAACTTGATGGACCGAACCTGAGCTAACAGGGCTTCAGAAGGATAGTATCTCCACTACATGATAGAATGTGAAGCCTGGTCTCATCATCACCGTGACACCGATGAGAATTCTTCGGTTGCTTCATTTCTAGTCACTACGATAGCTCGAACTTCGACGCTTTCTCTGGGCGGCAGGTTCTGACTAGTAGTGTGTAGAAGGTCGCATGATGTATGGAAGCATGCTGATAAGACGTCAGTACATATCTTTTCCGTGAAGAGGCTTGATCACCTCTAGCATCTCCGCCGCTACCGCTGTCAAAGCTCTGGAAAATAATTGCTTCATCCAGTTGCTGATGCGAAAACGAGTACCATCGATGGCTCGCGTCATGCGTGAGAAAGACCGACTCTCCTACATATGTTGCGCTCACCACATCGCATGGGACTATATGTTCCTTGAGTAATGTGTTACGGTCGCATAGCAGCAATGGTGCTCGCTGTATAGCCCTCGAGATCGGCTTCCAGAAGCTGGAGACTGATTAGCGTCTTGCGCCCGAATGCTCTTTCGCGCAACACAACGCACTTGATGATGTGACATCTCCGTTCCGGACTAGTGAACCTTTTGTATTCTTCCTCGGTAAGATGCCGTTTGAGCCTTTTCTGGCCACTCTTCCAGGTCTGGTCTACATAAGCTTGTTAGGTATTGTGGGGAGGCGTTCAGTGTGACTTACCTGCGTGCGGAATGCGCGCGATGATAGATCTTTGGAGCCGATTGTTGCTGGTATATCGTGCTTCCGCTTCCCGCCCCTCCTCTTTACGGTGCTGTGTATCAGTCAGCAGCTGTGAACCCAGTTGATTGACTACGCACTTACAGCGTAGTCGTAGCAGAACACAAAATCAGTTGAAAACCTCCGGCGGAGTAGCTTGGTGACACCAAGAATTTCATGTTCTGAAACAGACGGCTCGAAATAACAATTCACGTCTTCTTTGTTGATTGAGAGTAGTGAATATGCGAATCGGCAACGTAACAAGGGTATTCCAGCTGTCTTCTGGGTTGCAAGTGAGGACGAATCATCCTCTGCAAAAGCCTTTACAGAAATTGCAAGCATTCTAGAGTTGTCAGGCGCGAGAGACGCGAGAGGGCATGCTCAAAATCGACTGCTTGTGGTAAGATGGCTGCAAAACACAAGTATGATATAGACCCTGTACCGCGATTTCACACGCGTCTAACATGCGACAGAGACCCCCTGGCTGCTGATATTCGATAATGTTGAAGACCAGAAGCACTTGCGATCAACGTGGCTATCTCACGGGGCCGGCCCCATCATCGTGACTTGCCGTAGTGAGCTGATGGCCGCTTCTTCGGCGTCGGAGTCGATCGAGGTGTCTGCATTTACTAAAGAAGATGGAGGTGCCTTGTTATTGCAAGAACTGGGCATAGAAGGCTCCTGCTCCACACAGGATCAGGAGCTTTCAAACGCACTTTCCGAGACTTGGGGTGGGCACGCGCTGACGATAGATATGATGGCTCGAACGATGCGCGCCCGGAAAAAACCTTTGTGGAGGACTTCTTCAAAGCGTACACGGACAATCCTCGAAATCTTCATAAGAACTAGAAGACGCATCGAGAACATCTACTATGACCGACCAGATGACACTGAATCGTTGTGGAAAATCGCTTTCGATCAGCTCGAGCCGCTCGAAGAACAGATATTTGGAGTGCTTAGCATGCCCGGTCCAAACGACGTGCCAGCACATATCTTCCACGAGGCGGCCGGGGTTGAAATTTGGAAAATCTGGCTGCAGAAAAGTGAGCTTGTAACGAATGTCCCGGAAACATTTCCTTGCTAACAGAAATAGAATGGAGGACGTTGCTCTTGTCTTTATCAATCTTGCGCTGGCGTGCGCCATCGATGCGACGACGAAGATATCTGTGCACCGCCTTATCCCGATGGAATTTCGTCTTTAACTCAATCGAGAGACCCAGGAGCTGCGATGGCAAGAAGCGACTGTCCTCCTCCACAAAGCATTCCCGCAGCAGCAGAAAGGGTTTGCTCTGTTCAATGAGTGGAGACGGTGCGAAAGCCTGATTGAGCACGTTCACGTGCTCACCGAACGGTATCGAACCCTGGACGAAGCCAAACTGTTGCCTTTATTATTTTGTATATCTTGTATCCGATGCTTCTCGGTGAGCTCCAAGTGCAATAGATTGACCTTGAATTGACTGACTTCTGCAGGTGTTTGCTTGAAATCGGGCGTTACAATGCGTGTGAGAGTCTGCTAAAAGTTGGGTTTCACCATGCCAAAGAAGGCTCCATTCCCCACACAAATCGTTTGTCAACATGGGGCAGATCGTGTGCGAACGGGGCCAAGATACGTCGGCTCTTCACTACAATGACATCGTACTAGACGTCCGCCCAAAAATCTTCGATCCGAAACATTCGGAGATCGCGAATGCCTTGAGCAACTCCGCGCTTTCCATGGTTGGCTGCGGGAAAGACCTAAAGCAGGCTTTGGCGATGCTTTTGAAAAGTCTGCAAATCGACCTTTCAAACCCGGTGGAAGATCACAAGAAGGTCCAACATCTTCGTCACTTCAATACGGGATTCGCATACAGAGCGCTGGGGCGGCTGTGAGAGGCGCGCGAACACGTATATAAGGCGAATGCGTGCGTCGAAGCAGAATTCAGGCCGGAATCCCGATATCTGACAATGTGAGTGCAATAGGGCTTAATTAGCGCGGCAAGCCTTGCAGTTATGATTATGTACTCACGCTGAGTAGATCCTACCGGATGTACGCTGACTTTGGGATTCGCGATGTTGCCAGTGATGCCGATCCCGTCACCCGGAACAAGAAGTATGCGGAAGCATTCCAGTGGGCGGAGAAATCGCAGATGATATTCAAGAAGGCCAGAACGATAAGTCCTTGGGTATTGGCGGCTCTTTTCTACATGGGCCGGATCAGAGTGCTCCAGGGGAAATTGATAGAAGCCAAGTGAGCATCCTTGGCTATCGAATGTGATTGGAGATTGATGTATGACAGGAAACATGTCAAAGATGCTCTTGTAATTACAAGAATCAACAAGAGAGAAAAGGACGATGCTGGCGACGTGGCTCGGGTACTGCTACAGTTGCATGAAGCATATAAATGTATGGGTGATGGCTCGCCGAAGATGTGTAACAAAAGCTCGTTGCATCGGGAGAATACACTCGTGCGGACAGTGTTCAGGAGAAGTGGGACTATCTCATTTGTCTAAAATTCCGATAGAAGAACTTTGTTCGCCGATGAGCACGAGCACTAAGTCGAGATGGATGGATTGAGTGCATTCAATCAAGTATACCAGATTGTAACCGTGTACCGTGCAGCGCAAACGAACTATTTCGATTCCTCCAGCAGCGGAGGTGGTCTTTTCGATGCAAAGGTGGCCTCCCACGCACTCAAAGCCTGCACAAGCATGGCGTCTTGACCGGCTCTAGCAAGCAGCGAGACGCCCAACGGCCGTCCGTTGAAATCCAAGTAGGATAGTGGGGCCTGTGCAATGGGGTAGCCTCATTGTGTTAGTCTGGATTGATGTCGAACGTACAAGTGTCTTACCAGTGAAGGTTGCAATTGAGGATAAGAAGCTGTCAGTGGGACCGATAATAACGTCAACGTTATACTTCTCCATAACATAATCTACGCCCTGTTTCCTAAACAAGTCGTGCATCAATTCCAGCTGGGTACGATAGTGCTGAGAGCTAACGTTCTGTTGCTGAGTCTGGATGAGGAAGTCTTGGTTGTCGTGAGCTACCATTTTGATTAGACTCAAACTCGACGTGCGTAGGATGACCAGACGCACATGGGGGGAGTTCTTGCTCCGCATGGTCTTCGTTGAACTTGATGAGTTCTGTGAGATCACGGACGGTGCTATAATCCAATTGCTTTAGATAGCCGTTCAGCGTGCTCTTGAGGTCCGCACCTAGATGCATTAATACAACTTCAAAGCCTGTGATAGTGTACCGTACGTGTGATGACAATCTCGAGGTCCTCCCCTTCTACCACCACCTCGTCTCGTGTCTTCAAGGGCACGTTGTCCGCGAAGGTCCTCGCCAACGGTTTGATCTTTTGGTAAGCCGCGCGAATGTCTCGGAGCTACTTCTTGGTCAGAATGACGCTGGATAGTATTTAGAATAGACTCACGGTCTGCTCTGTCGCTTCTGGAACGGGCTTGAGAAAGTTGTCTGGAAATTTCCAGACTTCTGGATCCAAAGTCGCTACCCCAATATTGTCCCATGACCTCGTAAGAGACGACACAAAAGATCTATCACTCTCCCGCTCCGATAGTACGTCAAGAAGTATGGCGAGGTCGTAGACAGACTTGGTCATAGGCCCTGCTGAATCGAAGTTGTGTGATACCGGTACAATGCCGTCTTGTGCAACTAGACCGATGGTCGGCTTGAGCGTGTAGAGCGCAGCCCTTCCGGCTGGGCATGTCAAAGAACCGTCGGTCTCGGTCCCAATCGAGATTGGAGCGTAGCCTGCAGAAACGGCGACTGCAGAACCGGCAGAAGAACCTGATGGACTCTGATAGAGGTCAGCTCACAGGAAAGCAGCTGGTTTGGAGCTTGCATACGCTATGGCCGACCTTTGAGTCACTTGGATCAAGACCTCCGCGAACATAGGCCGATTGTGTTTGACCCCCGACTGCAGACCATCCGCTTGGCAACATAATTCCCCGATAGTTGGAAAGTTCCTAGGTTATCAGAACATGCCCATGCTTTAGGATCGCCCAACTCACACTGAGATTGGTCTTTCCTAGAATAATAGCGCCTGACTTGATCAGCAAGTCGACTATCTTCGCATTCCGTGGAGGCTTAGAGTCGAAGAGCGCTAAACTTCCAGCAGTGGTACGCAACCCAAGACGCGGATGGCTGGCAATATTATCTTTGATCAAAATTGGTATACCGTGGAGAGGTCCTCGGATAATTCCTTCCTTGCGCTCCAGATCTAAGGCCTCGGCGGTTGACTTGAGTAGAGGTAGAGGAGTCAATTGAATCATCGCATGCAGGCAATGATCGTGTTTGCTGATCTGCGCGAGGTAGACGTCGATAAGAGAGCTGCTGTTGATGTTTCCCTTCTGCAACATAGACTGCAAATGAGCGGCATCCGCTGTGAGAACGTCGAGAAGGCTTTTGGACACCATGGCGGCTGCAGTACAATCGTGGAAAGATGGGTTGACAGCGGACCATGCCCCGGCATACAATAGAAGAAATGCCGCGGTTGCCCAGCATACAATGAACGCCGTATAACCAAACTGCATTGAACAGCGTGATGGTGGAGGAACGATTTCGTCAATGTTGCACGAAGGGGTAGGCGCGACGGCCGTGACAAGACAACAACACGCGGCACGTGTGTTGGAAGCTGAGAAATCCAATTGATCAAGCCGGGAGAAGGCAGCAGTCTTCCGTCACGCAGAAGGGAGACCGGTGCGCTGTTGACAAGCCAACGCAACGCTGTTTTACGGCAACAGAGCGGGACATGTGAGAGAAGAGGAGGGCCGCGCCGCGCCCTGTCTTGGTGGTGAGTCAATCACCTATAAAGCCCGCACCGCCAAGAAAATGGTCTCCATTCAACAGTACACAGACCAACAATGATCCAACTTCGTCCTTTGACTGGTAAATTGAAGGACCAATGGGTAGACCAGAACATATTCAAAAGGAACCATTCGGCAAGAAGGAACTTTATCGTCTATATAGCACGTAAAATGCTGACTCCAAGAAAGACTTCTACAACTCTAATAACTTCAACCCATTGCCACGCAATCTGCGAACCGGAGTGGCACTCAAATTGGGCCACCATTGCGAGATATGCAGGAAACCAGTGTCCGCATCCTGCCATGAGAAACTCCACTACGCGTTCTGCACTGCTTGGGTAAATACGTGGACGGATGCAAGCGGCGAGTGTGCGTTGCATCGTGTGCGATGCGGAGAGCGTTTTCGAGTGGACTCGAGGGATGCGGTAGCGTGCACCCACGAGTAACGGAACAACCGCCGTGGCGTTACCGCCGTGGCGGAACAGAACATAGGTACTTAGACTTTGTTGCGATAGAGCTTCTCCCCACATTTTATATTCGACTATACTTAACTCGGGTCAGATTTTACGACCATTTCTTTAGTGCTATGACGCTGCTTACAAAAGAGGTATGCTTGCGTTAAAATGAGACTGCATGATTCGCCAAGAGCCTCCTGTCAAGTGAAATCCGGCCTTCTGCGCTAGAAGATCACAAGCAAGCTTGCATCACTCTCGCAACCCCTTAAGCAACTCTCTCGAATTCAGAGAACCCCACAGCACCACCAAGTACCAATTAGCTGTGGTTAATGCAGGGTCGCTACCCCAGTCAGTACTTCCGATCGAAATGGTTACCAATTATGGCTAATTAGCACAGAAATATGAATGGAGTCTGAACGTTCACGACAGACGGAACAGGGTTGTGGCTGTCAGACCTGTGGCTGTGCAAATCTAAGCAAGCGGGCTGACTAAAGCTCCGCAGCCTCGTGATCAATTCGGTTACTTCCCCCTCGGTCTGTCACCCAGCTCACCTCTAGTGGATTCGCCACCTCACAAGGTCCTGGGCGGTGCGGGCCGGCCGCCCTCCCTGCTTGCAATAACAACGGTTGATGCATGAACTGTAGTAAGGTGGAAGGGAACAATGCTGGTCTTCCATAGGGCTCCGCCTATTCGTGCGCGAGGAATGGACGTCAGCTCAACCCAGCCTACAGCCCATTTCTCGCTTCGCCTGGACACCCACAACTCGTTCTGCCAGACCTTGCGGCAGTCGATGGCAGCTGGCGGTGAGTCGTTGGAAGCGCCCAAGGCTGAGCGACAGCAGATACCGCTGATAGAACTGGCGACGACAGAGATACTCAACAGGCACGAGAATCTCACGGGTAAAGGTTCATTTCATTCTCTTGACGATGTGCAGCGCAACCCGATGCAGACTGTATGAAGCCACGCTGTTGGCTTAATGCGGTCACGGAACGTGTCAGCTGAGCTGGCAAAAAGTGGCCTCAGCCTTGCGGGTGCTGCCTAGCCTAACGATGCACCCAGAATACCTCGACTCGGCCGTATAGCTGAACAAGTCGCCCTGCTTTCCGTCTTATTTACAGGTGAGCTTACCTTCTTACTGTTCACTTTGCTCATCGTGCTTGACGCGACAGCTATCAAGGCATGCCGCAGCCTCTTCCCGCCCGAGCATCCTTCCCCACGCCTAACACTAAGCCTTTGCACTGCCATCGAATCCTCAACAAGCATCCGTGATATTGGGTAGCTACCCGTCGCTTACGAACTCGCGTCTTCAATTTAGACCATCTTAAAACAGGCTAGGTACGCTCAAAGATTGGGCGTGGTGGTCCCATTCCGAGCGGCGCCAGAATGTCTACCAAACGACCTGCTTGCGAAGACCACGATATCTCTTCTCGACATAGGAAACATAAAAGATCCAAGAGCTCCGCCAAGTCGAAAGGGGACCAATCGGTCATGTCTCGAGAGATGCGTGAACGTGGCGATTATACCGTTGGTTGGATCTGCGCCATTACCACTGAGTACGTCGCCGCTCAAGTTTTCCTCGACGCAACGCATACTCCGCTAGAGTCCGTCCCTTTAAACGATAACAACAATTACACGCTAGGCGAGATAGGCGAGCATAATGTTGTCGTCGCTGTTCTGTCAAAGGGTGGGTATGGCACTACCTCTGCAGCAAGCGTCGCAAGGGACATGCTCCGCACCTTTCCCAATGTCAGAATCGGTTTGATGGTCGGCATCGGTGGCGGCGCCCCGAGTTCCAAGGACGACATTCGTCTGGGCGACATCGTTGTCAGCACTCCTCACAATAAGGAGGGTGGTGTATTTCAGTACGACTTTGGCAAGGCAATACAGGACAACAAGTTTCAAGTGACAGGGCACTTGAATCAACCACCTACATTGTTAGGAGCGGCAGTCAGCGGCCTTGAGGCGCAGTACGAGATACACGGCCATTATATAGAGGATGCTATCAACCGCGTCTTGGAAGAAAAACCACGCCTGAAGAGAAAGTACAAGCGACCAGACCCCGATACCGACAGGCTCTATCTGAGTGAACTGACGCATCCTTCCGACAACGAAGCGAGCTGTGCCGAAATTTGCGATAGTGGCCCTTCTAAGCTTGTCCCGCGAAACCCAAGAACGCAAGATGAACACAACCCAGCAATTCATCACGGCATAGTGGCTTCCGCAAACCAGTTGATGAAGAATGCTCCGCTTCGTGACAAGTTTGCTAAGGAAAAAGGCGTTCTGTGCTTTGAGATGGAAGCAGCTGGATTGATGAACCACTTCCCATGTCTAGTCATTCGCGGCATCTGCGACTACTCTGACACGCATAAGAACAAGGAATGGCAAGGCTATGCGGCTATGGCGGCGGCCGCGTATGCAAAAGACCTTCTGTCTCTCATTCCAGTGAACAAATTGGAAGCTGAGAGAAGAATAAGCGATATACTTTCTTGTGGTTAGTCCACTCAGCAACATTAAGTAGCTTGGCTAATGGGAAGTAGTTGAGCTAAATGTGGACGAAACCCGGCGCGATGTGAAGGACTTAGCACTCGAGCAGCGGCAGGCAGAGCTCCATCGCTGGCTATCACCACCCGCCCCATCAACAAATTACAACAAAGCACTGCAACAGCGCCAGGAAGGCACAGGGTCTTGGTTCTTGCGGAGCGATGCATTTGCGGCGTGGAAATCGCAAAGAAACTCCTTCCTGTGGCTCTATGGTATACCGGGATGCGGCAAGACCATCCTTAGCTCTACCATCGTTGAGCATCTTCAGACACTTTCTACCCAAACCCTGCTCTACTTCTACTTCGACTTCACCGATGCTGAGAAGCAAACCTTACGAGGTGTTGTTTGCTCTCTCATCAGCCAGCTTTACCACACGTGCAAGAGTGCCCAGGAGCCATTGGATGCGTTCTTTTCATCATTTGACAGAAGCACGCAACCAAGCCGCGAATCACTCTGCAAGGTTCTGTACAACATGATTGAGCGAGCTGGAGAGGTGTGGATTGTTCTGGATGCTATTGACGAATGTGCTGAACGTAAAGGGGGTCCAACGGAAGGGCTGCTGTTGTGGATGCGGGATCTCGTGAAGTGGGGGAAAAGCAACGTTCACTGTCTAGTCACAAGTCGACCTGAGCAGGATATCCGAGCGGAACTGAGCGGCCTGACCACTGGGAAGAGCAGAATTTCCATCCAGAGCGATCTCGTGAATGACGACATCTTAGCATACATTTGCACTAAGGTCAGGGATGGCGAAGGATTGAAGAGATGGCGCGGTCGTCCGGATATTCAGAAAGAGATCGAGGAACATCTCGCAAAAAAGGCTGAAGGGATGTAAGTTGAATGTCTACTTGTTTGCATCAGCATTGGTCGCGCTTGTACTAATGCTAAACAGGTTTCGATGGGTAGCGTGCCAGATTGACGCCTTAGAAGACTGCTTAGATTATCCCACCCTCAGTAGTGCGCTTGACTCACTCCCAGAAACACTGGATGAGACCTACGCAAGAATATTGAAAGCAATCCCCGCCAGCCACAAACAGACTGCGTTGAGGATTCTTCAATTCTTGACGTTTTCGGAACGGCCTTTGAGCATCGAGGAAGCTGTTGACGCAGTAGCGGTCAATATTGACAAAAGTCCATACTTCTTTCCTAAGAACCGAATGCCTGAGCCCATGGAAATCACGCGATACTGCTCGAGCTTGGTGGTGATGGTCTCAGTCAGAGAACACACGGAGCTCCAACTAGCACACTTCTCAGTCAAAGAATATCTAACGTCAACACGATTAGACATTTCTACACAGCAAGTTCTGCAAGAAACTACTGCGAGAGCATCTATCGCCAAGGTCTGCCTCGCGTACTTGCTGCATTTCGACCAGGTTCTTCTACTACGAAAAGTGCGGGAAGGCTTTCAGTTTGCACAATTTTGCGCAACTTACTGGATGAGCCATGCTCAGGTAGCTGGATGTGAAAGAAGCGATCTCATGGATCTAGTTGAGAGGCTCTTCTGCTATCAGACTAGCTCATACCGGCTTTGCTACTACCTCTACCGCCCAGACGAGCCCTGGTATAGGGGACTGCCCAACGACAGGGGTGAGCCAGCGCCAGAATTATATTATGCAGCATTTGGAGGTCTCAAGCAGGTCGTGAAGCTGCTGCTCGACAAGGGCGCCGACGTCAACGCGCAGGGTGGACTCTACGGCAACGCGCTCCAGGCGGCTTCCTTTCAAGGCCACGAGCAGGTCGTGAAGCTGCTGCTCGACAAGGGCGCCGACGTCAACGCGCAGGGTGGAGACTACGGCAACGCGCTCCAGGCGGCTTCCTTTCAAGGCCACGAGCAGGTCGTGAAGCTGCTGCTCGACAAGGGCGCCGCCGTCAACGCGCAGGGTGGAGGCTACGGCAACGCGCTCCAGGCGGCTTCCTCTGGAGGCCACGAGCAGGTCGTGAAGCTGCTGCTCGACAAGGGCGCCGACGTCAACGCGCAGGGTGGACGCTACGGCAACGCGCTCCAGGCGGCTTCCTTTCAAGGCCACGAGCAGGTCGTGAAGCTGCTGCTCGACAAGGGCGCCGCCGTCAACGCGCAGGGTG